>DHKFJ23503__coassemble_1715_pt1 | contig 8468 bp, 6 predicted proteins | sample DHKFJ23503__metabat2_high_PE_011 | metagenome-assembled genome bin DHKFJ23503 | reverse complement strand
CCCACGACCCCTCGCTCCCAAAGCGAGTGCGCTACCAAGCTGCGCCATATCCCGGCATAATGTTGGGCGAACCATCCAACAACGACACTTTACGGGCAACGTCAGCGAATTACAAAACACGAGGCTAGATGCCACACTCGCCCGGAACTTCGTGCTTACCCTGCTTCCACTGTTCAAATGCCGCCTGCACCGCGGAGGCGTACAACACCGCGCCGTCAGGGGTGGGGTGAATGAGGTCCTCGCGCAGATCTTCCGGGTGCGCCTTGGCAGCATGGCACCAGTCCGCCACGTAAACATTGTCCCGAGTCCGAGCCGCCTCCAGCACCTCCGCTTCGGCTTCCGGCATCCAATACCGGTCGCCATAGGGAAGAACGAGGACAACGACCCGATCTGGGCCGATGGCATCCAGAATCTCGGTGAGCAATCCCGGCCGAGCGCCGGACGATGCTCCGTTGGTTCCGAAGCCCAGCACGACGTTCGGGTCCAGTGTCCCGGCCGCTTTCATCTCCTCAATGATGGGCAGAGCTGCTTGGTAGTGACGGGACACGGCAGCATCAATGTATATATTCGGGAAGTCTTTCTGCAACGCGGCAGAGGATGCCAGCATGACCGAATCGCCAATGGCGGTGATCTGATCGCCTGTCGGCATAGTCCGCTGCGCGATCTCAGCCTGCCGGGCCTCCTCCGCCTGTTGAGCCTGCTGCTTCACGGCGTCTACCTGTGCGTTGACCTCCGCCAAATCGCGCTCGAGCTTCGTCTGATCCGGGGCGAGGGCCATCGCTACTCCGGCCGTGGCGGTCACTCCAAGAGTTGTGATGGAAACAACGAGCTTGCGCCACCCCGGCACAGCTCTACCGAACACGGACCGGAAGCAGTGCTGATAGCCGTACCGGCGGAACGGTGTTTCAATGTAGGTGTACGTCCAGTGAGACACGGGCAAGGAAATGACAAGAGCGATGACGCCGACCCATGGCGTCCGTGCCAGAGACGTGTCTAGGGTGAGTTCCCGCACCAGAACGATGATGGGCCAGTGCCACAGGTACAGCGAGAAGGAGATCCTTCCAAGCCAACGAAGCACCCTCACATCAAAGATTGTGACGAGCGGAGATATACCGCGCACCAGCGCGTAGAGCACCACTGCGGCCAGCAGAGATGCCAGCGCCAGTCCGCCCCGGTACGTCAGCGGAGACGTATCCGGCAAGGTAAACAGCAAAACGACGAGTCCCGCCAACGACGCGAGACCGGTGAGGCGCAGGGCGGCTTCGTTCATAATCGTGAAACGTCGAGTCCGAGGCCACGAGTCGGCGGCGGGAACGATCGAATCGTCCGTGATCCACAGGGCAAGAGCCGCACCGATGAGCAGGCCGAACGCGTGCGTATCCGTACCGTAGTACTCGCGCGTGGGGTCGACATTCGGGCTGTACAGGATCATCATCCAGGCCAGGGACAACGCTGCTCCCCCGAGGACGAACCACCGAATGGTGCGTGGCTTCACGCCGATTTTCCCAAGAAGAAGAAACAACAATGGCCAGACGAGGTAGAACTGCTCCTCCACGGCCAAGGACCAATAGTTGGCAAATACGCGCGCGCCTGCGTCGACAAAGTAAGAGGCAGCATCGGCAATTTGGGTCCAGTTACTGACGAAGAGAAACGCACCCAGGAACTGGAACGGCAGATGCACAGCCGAGTCCCCGCCGATGAAACCCGCCGCAATCGTGCACACCACCAGCACGAACCAGGCAGCGGGAACAATGCGCCTGAAGCGGCGCAGCCAGAAATCCTTCACGTTGATCGCGCCAGTGACAGCGCGCTCGCGCACAAGCAAGGACGTGATGAGGAAGCCGGAGAGGACGAAGAAGACATCCACCCCCAAGTATCCGCCGCGCATCACGTTGCCGAACAAGTGGTAGATCACTACCGCAAGCACGGCCAAGCCACGAAGGCCATCGATGGCTGTGACCCGACGAATGTTGAAAACATGTTTGCTAACCACTGGTGTGCGCCCTACTTTCACCGACCCGAACCCTGTTAACTATAAGAATGAGACTGCACATTCCTGAAATCCGCTTTTTCACTGTCACAGTGGACTTGCGGAGAACTACTGCGGGAAGCGGTGGATGAACGCGGCGATCGACGGGCGTTCTGTCGTGATCACAGCGCAGACTCGACAGGTATCTGACGGAAGCACAGGAAAGCGCCCACCTGACGCAACATGTACCGTAAAGGTTCAGAGTGTCGCGGCCGGATGGGCGCTGATATGGAGGGAACGACGGGAATCGAACCCGCGTCTTCAGCTTGGAAGGCTGAGGTATTAGCCACTATACGACGTTCCCATGTGCGCTATCCCTTGTCGCCGGTGAGCCCGGCGGGATACGACTTCACACCATACACCATGCGCCCTACCCCGATACAAACTCCCACTGTGTTGGGGTGGTTCGCGGAACCGGTTCACTGGGCCAGTTCATAGGGTCGTTGAGTTGCGAACATGCCGCGTACTCATTGCCCGCATAGCAATTTTCCGATAATCATTTTCGTTATAGTGAAGTTTGTGAAGAAATGATAGAAAACTGCCCAGCTCAGATTGTTCTAGGAAAAACTGGATAGTAAACTCCAATTTTATGGAACCAGTCATTGTCGATAAAACAACTGGACACGAGCTGTGGACTGCAGCTCAGTGCGCTGAGTACTCCGGTACTGCCCGAGGAACTTTCACTAGCTATGCAGGTCGTGGACGTGCTCCCAAGCCGTCCGCTCGCCTCCACGGCCTCACGCTGTGGGATTCCACCGTAATTAAGGAATGGCAGGAAAAGCGCCAGCGCCAGCGGGACAATAAGCAGGATTCTTAAGCGAGACTCCCGGGTTCTGTCTCGCCCCCCCCCTGCTCCTCCCCCTCACTTGTTTCCACCCCCAGCTTTCGCACCCTCAACCTTCGCAACCTTCGCCTGACGCACCAACGCCCCTGAGCCAGAACACGTTGCTGGCCCAGGGGCGATTCTTGTGGCGTCGGGAGTCTGAGCCGCACACAGCGGCGCCAGAATGATGTGAATTGTGGCTGGTTGTACCTAGCTAGGTCCAGGTATTCAGACTATGCCTGGCTACCCGGTACCTCCGGAGCCTCACCGGTGCGCTCGTATTCGCTGAGAATGTCGATGCGGCGCTGGTGGCGCTCCTCCTTGGACCATTCCTGGGTCACGAAGGCATCAACGATCTCCAGTGCCTCCTCCTTGGAGTGCATCCGGCCACCCAGGCCAATCAGCTGAGCGTTGTTGTGCTCACGGGCGAGCTTGGCCGTCTCCACGGACCATGCCAGCGCGCAGCGAGCGCCCGGCACCTTGTTCGCGGCGATCTGCTCACCGTTGCCGGAACCACCCAAGACGATACCGAGAGAGCCCTCATCGGCCACGGTCTTCCTGGCGGCGTCGATACAAAAAGCGGGGTAATCGTCATTCGCGTCGTACTCGTGAGCTCCGCAATCGACGACCTCGAACCCCTTGGACTCCAAGTGATCCTTGATGATGTTCTTCATGTCAAAACCGGCATGATCGGCACCTAGGTAAATACGCATGGTGCCCATCATATCGGTTTGTGCCGGTTCGTCCCGGCTTCGCGGCGTCAATCCCACCTGAATCTGAGGTTAGCGCTGCGCGGGATCTGCTGGGCTAGTCCTGCTGGGCCTTGGGCGACTCAGTGCGGGAGCGCTTGAGCTCGAAGAAGTGCTCGTAGCCGCCGAGGGTCACGGAAGCGTCGAAGAGCTCGCCGGCCTTCTCGCCGGTGGGCACGCGCGTGAGAACGGGGCCGAAGAAAGCGGAATCGCCGAACTGCACCACGGGGGTTCCCACGTCGTCGCCCACGAGCTCGATGGCGTGGGCGTGACTCGAGCGAAGGTGCTCATCGATGGCCTTGGGGCTACCGAACTGGGAATCCTCGCCCTGTTCCTCGTGAGCCACGGCGGCGAGCTCGGCGGGCAGGCCGACCTCGGCGAGAGACTGCTCGATGACCTTGTCGTAACCGTGGATATCGGCCTTGTCGGCGGCCTCCTCGTTGTGAATGAGGGTACCGATGGCGGTGTACCACTCGCCCAGCTTGGCGGGCTCGTTCTTGTAGATGGCGGCGGACACGCGGGCGGGTGCCCAGGCGGCCTCCATGCCCTTCATGTAGTCGGGGTCGAGGTCGCGGCCGTCGTTGAGGACGGACAGGCTCATCGGGGCCCATTCGATGCTCAGATCGCGGACCTTTTCTACCTCAACGAGCCAGCGGCTCGTCACCCAGGCGAAGGGGCAGATGGGATCGAAGTACATGGTTACTTTGTTTGCTGTCATGTCCCCCACTGTAACCCCACTGGGACTATGTTGTGGGCGGCGCTGGCGGCGGCTGTTCTCGCCCTTTCCCCACTCGCAGTCTGCCCACCTGACTAGGGTGGAGACCATGACTTCTATCAATCTGACCCGCGACGAGGCCAAGGCACGCGCCGAATTGGTCTCTGACGTGCACTATTCCATTGACCTGGACCTGTCCACCGGCGGTAGCTCCGAACAACGGACCTTCTTCTCCACCACCACCGTCACCTTCACCTCCAGCTCCGGATCCACCTTCATCGACCTGCGGGCCGAATCGGTGGAATCTGTCGTTCTCGATGGCACGGACATCACCGCATCCGCTGTTCCTACAAAGGATGGTGGGTACGACGCCGCTACGGGCATCAAACTCGCCGATCTCACCTCCGGCGAACACCAGTTGGTCGTTGCCGCGGATATTCCTTACTCCACGACCGGCCAGGGCTTGCACCGTTTCTTCGATCCGGCAGACGGCGAAACGTACATGTACACCCAGTTCGAGACTGCCGATGCCAAGCGCGTGTTCGCCTGCTTCGACCAGCCCGATATCAAGGCCACGTACGATGTGAGCCTGCTGACCCCTGCGCCGTGGAAGCTGGTGACCAACAACCACGTCACCGAGCAGTCCGAAACGGTGGAGGGCTCGGACGAGCAGCTCACCCGCCACACGGCTCGTGTGGATTACCTACTGTCCACATACCTGGTGGCCTTCTGCGTGGGCCCGTGGCACGAGGTGCGCGACGAATGGACGGGCACCATCACCGAGCACCCGGAGACGAGCGACGACGCCACGGCCGCAGCGCGCCAACGCGGCAACCTGCAGACCAGCGGCGAGCTGACTGTGCCGCTGGCGATCTACTGCCGCCAGTCGTTGGCTGAGTTCTTGGATGCGGACGAGCTATTCACCGTCACCAAGCAGGGCTTCGATTGGTACGGCGAGCACTTCGGAGTCGCGTACCCGTTCTACAAGTACGACCAGATCTTCTGCCCCGAGTACAACATGGGCGCGATGGAAAACGCTGGCGCGGTGACGATCCGCGACGAGTACGTCTTCCGCTCCCAAGCCAGCCACTACCAGTACGAGCGCCGTGCCGACACCATCCTCCACGAGCTCGCCCACATGTGGTTCGGCGATCTGGTGACCATGAAGTGGTGGGATGACCTGTGGCTCAACGAGTCTTTCGCCACCTGGTCCGCAGCGATGAGCCAGGCGGGTGCCACGAAGTTCACCACGGCATGGGTGACGTTCGCCAACAAGGAAAAGGCCTGGGCATACAGCCAGGATCAGTTGTCCTCCACCCACCCGGTGTTCTCGGACGCCACGGATATTGAAACGGTCGAGGCCAACTTCGACGGCATCACCTACGCCAAGGGTGCCAGCGTGCTTAAGCAGCTGGCTGCCTACGTGGGCCTGGACGCTTTCCTGTCCGGCCTGCGCGCACACTTCGCTGCCCATGCGTGGTCCAACGCCACCTTCAGCGACCTACTGGGCGCCCTGGAGAAGTCCAGTGGCCGCGACCTGTCTGATTGGGCGGACCAGTGGCTGCGCACCACCGGCATTAACACGCTGAGCCCAGAGTTCACTGTGGAAGATGGAAAGTACACCAGCTTCGCGGTGGCGCAGACCGGCGCAGAACCCGGCAAGGGGGAAACCCGCACTCACCGCATTGCGGTGGGCATCTACCGCGTCACCGATGGTGGCGAGGTGGAGCGTGTCCAGCGCGCCGAACTGGATATCGCGGGCCCGTCCACGGAGGTCACAGAGCTCGTGGGTACCGAGGCCGGTGACTTGGTGCTCGTCAACGACGATGACCTCACCTACTGCCTTATGGACCTCGACGAGGCATCGCTTGACACGGCGACATCCAAAATCGATGCGATCACCGATCCCATGGCGCGCTCCCTGGTCTGGTCTGCGGCATGGCAGATGACCCGCAACGCACGCCCGCGATTTCGCGGCGCTTGTGGCCCGCGGGTGCGCTTCTGAGACGGAGCTGGCCGTGCTGGAGCAGATCCTCGCGCAGAGCCGCCTCGCGGTGCAGCGCTACGCCGATCCAGACTGGGCGGAGCAGGAGGGTTGGAAGATCCTCCGCGACGCTTTCCTGGATGGGGCTCGCTCCACGACCGGGCAGGCTCAGCTCTCCTTCATCCGCGCGTACGCCGGGTGTGTGCACACGGCTGAGTCCGCCGCGGTACTGCGCGGGCTTCTTGGCGAGGAGGCCGGTGGGCAGTCCAATGAGCAGACCAGTGAGCACTCCGCCGAGCTGCCCCAGCTGGATGTGGACCAGGATCTGCGCTGGACTCTTATCACCGCGCTGACTGCCTCTGCCCGGGCAACCGGCGAATCGGTCGACGAGCTGCGGGCCCGCATTTCCCGCGAGGCGGAGAAGGACACCTCCTCCACGGGCGCGATGGCTGCACTGCAGGCAGAATCTGCCATCCCCACCCAAGAGGCGAAGCGCGAGGTGTGGGAGGAGCTAACCACCAACGGTGCGTCCCAGACCAACCTGCAGCTGCGCCACCGCAACGCGGGATTCGTCCACGTGGGCCACGATGATCTGCTCGCGGAATTCGGTCCGAAGTATGCTGAGATCGCAGCAGATCTGTGGCGGGGCCTGTCTTCCGAGATGGCTCTGCGCACCCTCGAGGGGCTCTACCCCGCGTGGGATTACTCAGAGAGCACGGATGCGGCTATCGCGAAGGTCATCGAGGCGGAGGACACCCCTGCCGGCCTGCGTCGCGTGCTCAAGGAGGGCCGCGACCGGGTTGCTCGTGCCAAGAAGGCTCGGGCGGCCGACAGCGCCCAGTAGCGGCCTGCGTGCCAAACGAACCAGTGAGAAAGGTGACACCATGACCAGCTTCTACGATGCCGTCGGTGGCGATGCCACGTTCCGGGCTCTCGTCCACGGCTTCTACGAGCAGGTGAAGACGGACGACATCTTGGGCCCCATGTATCCCGCCGAGGATCTCGAGGGTGCCGAGGATCGCCTGCGCTGGTTCCTCGCCCAGTACTGGGGCGGCCCGGAGGAGTTCAACGAAAAGCGTGGGCACCCGCGCCTGCGGATGCGCCACGCCCGCTTCCCCATCGACACCGCCGCCAGGGATCGCTGGCTCGAGCTCATGGCTAACTCCATGGCCGCCATCGATTCCGACACCCTCCCCGACGAGCATCGAGCAGCCATGTGGGACCACATGGAACGAGTGGCACAGATGCTGGTCAACAAGCCCGACCACATCTAGCCACCACACAGCACACGGGATTACAGATGCTCGCTGCCCTCATCGCCGGTTCGGCCCTGGCCGGGTTCGTCGACGCCGTCGTGGGCGGTGGCGGGCTCATCCTCATCCCGCTGCTCATGGTTTTTCTGCCCGGCACTCCTGCGGTGTCGGCCATCGCCACGAACAAGGTGGCATCAGTCAGCGGCACAGCCTCGGCGACGGTGAGCCTGCTGCGCACCGTCCGCGTCGACCGCAGGCTCGTGTCCGTGGGAGTTCCCATCGCCCTGCTCAGCGCGGCGGTCGGCGCCCTGCTCGCTTCGCTGATGAGCAATGCGGTGTTACGCCCGATCGCTATCGTCCTTTTGGTCGCCGTCGGCTGCTACGTAGCTCTGAAACCCAGCTTCGGCCAAGCCGTCTCCGGCCCACACGCTCGGGGCACGAAACCCATCACCGGCGGGTGGCGTTGGGCGCTCGCCCTCATCGCCATCGGCATCATCGCTATCTACGACGGCTTCTTCGGCCCCGGCACCGGCACCTTCCTCATCATCGTGCTCACTGCTCTTCTCGGCCGCAATTTCATCGAATCCGTCACGATGGCAAAAATCTTCAACACGTCCACGAACCTTGGCGCCCTCGTGGTGTTCACCCTCAGCGGCGTGGTGATGTGGAAATTGGGAATCATCCTCGCTGTGGCCAACATCGTCGGCGCGCAGATCGGGGCCCGCATGGTGATCACGAAGGGCACGGGCTTTGTCCGCGCCATGCTGCTCGTGGTCGTGACGGTCATGGCGATCAAGCTCACCGTTGACCTCCTGATGTAGATCCCCTTCCCTGATTCCCCCAGACTCCCCTCAGACTCCCCTAGGTGTGATGTCCAGGGACGTTGTTGAGTCGGTCGAAGGGTACGCCGCCAAT
>DHKFJ23503__coassemble_1705_pt1 | contig 8506 bp, 7 predicted proteins | sample DHKFJ23503__metabat2_high_PE_011 | metagenome-assembled genome bin DHKFJ23503 | reverse complement strand
AGCACTCCTCATCTGAACTGGAGTGTTGCATTCACCGAATGAAGCTACCAGCCCGAAAATGTGCATTTTCGTCTATACATTCGCTGCACATCTGCTACATAGGACTGAGGAGCGCCATCCGGGGTGCGTTAGGCCTTACGGGACGTGAGTCAGTGCGCCAACCGGGGCGCGTTTGGCCCGTGGGATGCCAGTCGAGGTGCATTTGGGCTCACAACATGCCAACCGGGGTGCGTTAGGCCCGTGGGCGCCACCCACCACACAGCACCACACCCACCCCCGGCCAACCACCCCACGCGCTAGAGTTTCACCATGGCCTATCACGCAGATTCCTCAGACCTCCAAGACAAGGAAGTCCTCACCTGGGAGGGCTTCGGCCGCGCCAACCGCGAGCTCGCGCAGCAGATCGTCGATTCCGGCTTCGAGCCGGAGATCATCATCGCCGTCGCCCGCGGTGGCCTCGTCCCCGCCGGCGCGCTGTCCTACTCCATGGGCGTGAAGCTCTCGGACGCCATCAACGTGGAGTTCTACACCGACGTCCACGAAACCCTCCCCGACCCCGTGCTGCTGGGGCCCCTCCTAGACACCTCCGCCATCTCCGGGAAGAAGCTCCTCGTCGTGGACGACGTCGCCGACTCCGGCCGCACCCTCGACCTCGTGCTCAAGCTGCTGGAGAAGCACGGCGCCGAGGTTCGCTCCGCCGTGATCTACGGCAAGTCCCGCTCCGTCATTTCCCCTGATTATGTGTGGAAACACACCGATGAGTGGATCGTTTTCCCCTGGTCTGCGGAACCCCCGGTCACTAAAATGTAACGGCATGGTCGATAACCGCGCCGCACTGAAGTCCCTGCCCGTTCCCGAGCTCAGCGCCACCCTCCGGTCGCTCTACACCGTTGTCTCCGCTGTTGTCGACGCCCCTACGCTCGCAACCACCGACCGCACCATTCGAGACTTCGCCGCCTCCCCCGGCCCGGAGCTGCAGGAAGCGCTGCTCCGCTTCGCGGCCGAGAAAGACTCCGCCGATTCCAGCTGGCTGGCAGACCGCTGGCTGCAGGACTACCTCACCGTGCGCGCACCGTTGCCCCTGGCCACGAACGTGGGCTTCCAGATCAACCTCGCCACCAACTCCACCGGCCTGGACCGCGCGGTGGAGCTCATCGGCATCCTGGCGCGCCTACACCTGCTGCAGGCCGCCGGCCGCATGCCCGAGGAACGCGACGCCCGCGACCAACCCATCGACACCGCCCAGTGGCGCTGCTTCAACGGCGCCCTGCGCCACCCCGCGCCGGACTGCGACACGGTGACCTTCTGCGAGCTCGATGAAACCTCCCGCAGCATCGGCGTGCTCGCCAACGGCCACATGTTCAACGTGCAGATCACCGATGCTGCCGGGCGGCTCGCCAGCGATGATGCGCTGCGCGGCGCGTTAGAGTCCGTGTTGTCCCAGGCTGCTGGGGAACCTGGCCATACCACTGAGAGGTCTTATGTTGGTTCGGGCGGTTTGGCGTCGGATATAGAGAGGCTCCGTGACGGCGACGCGTACCACACGCTGCAGAACCAACTGTTCGCGGTGAACCTGCTGGAGCTCGACGTGACGGAGGCGGAGGCGCTGCGGAGTGTGGCGTTCGACGTGGGGCACGCGTGGGTGTACCGGCCGATCACGTACCAGATCAATATCGCGACCGGCGGGCAGATCGACGATTTCGCGGCGATGCATGTGGAGCACTCGACCGTGGATGGGGCGACGCTGGTGACCGCGATGGCGCGGGCGCAGCAGATCCGCGATGGCGAGCTGGAGGCTGGGGTGGCTGGTGAGACGGCCGGGGAGTCCTGGGCCGGGCCGCTGCCGGTGGAGGAGATGACGTGGGAGGATCAGGGTGCAGGCGCTGAGCCGGACGTACGCGAGATTCCACAGCGCGACCTGCGCGTCGACCTCGTGCAAGTTCCGCGCGTGCCGAATGCCGAGCTGCCGATGAAGTTTAGCGCGGACGCCATGAGCCAGCTGATCCTGTCCATCGCTCAGGAGCTGACGTACGGGCGGATCCGGGCGGTGTACGAGGCCGTGGACATGCGCGAATACAAGGCCGGACGGACCGAGTGTCTGCGTGCCGTGACACCCGAGGCGGTGGCGTTCGCGCAGGCGCTGGTGCGGGACGGACGTGGCAATGGCAGTGATGACGGGGGCGACGAGACTGCTGGTGAGTCCCCGGCGGAACTGCTGCGCGCCGCACTCGATGCGCACCGCAATTGGGTGATCGGCTGCAAAACCGGCAACGGCATCGACCGCCACCTGTGGGCGCTGGCGTTTACCGCAGAGAAGGAGGGGCTTGGCTCCCTCGATCTCATGGCTGATCCGGGAGTGGTCGCGGCGCGGTCGGACTTCCTCTCCACCACGTCCATCGGCTCGGATCGGCAGATCGTGCGCTACGTGTTCGCACCGACGGTACCGAACGGCTTCGGAGTGAACTACACGCCGGGTGCGGAGAAGATTGAATACTGCCTGACCTGGGACGCCGCCACGGCGGAGAAGCCGGAAGAGTTCCAGCGCAACCTTGTGCGTGCTGGGGAGATGTTGGCGTCGTTCTTGCGTGGCATGTAGGCGCGCGCAACAGAACCGTTGTGTACGAATGCCGTGGTTTGTGAATTTTAGCCTTCTGAAAGCCCAGGTGGTCACATGTGAAGCACGGCATGCGAGGGCTGCATGTGTGACAATGTTGTGTTTTGTGCAATCTCAGAAAATGCGACCTGGGGTTTTGCACAGGCATTTTCCACAGAACACAACATTGTCACATCTGCAGCCCCTTGCTGAACGGCACCTATAGCAGGCGGTCGAGGGCGCGGTGGGCAGCATCGGCAGTGAGCGGCACGCCGAGCAGGTCGGCAAGTGCGGGTTGGTGGCGTTCGTCGGCGCTGATCACCCAGGCACCAGCAGTGCTGTGGGCATCGAAGGCGACAAACATGCCGTCTTCCTGCGCGTGCTGTATCTGCACCCAGTCCACACCACCGGCACCACCAGCACCCAGCGCCAACCGCAGCAGCTCCCGCAGCTCCCCGACATCCTGCACGCGCACCGCGAAGCCATTGGCCGCCGCAAACACCCAGTCCACCGGCACCAACGCCCGGAAGAAGTACAGCGATTCTCCCACGCGCCCGTCCGGATACTCCCGCGGCGCATCATCAACGTGCGAGAACACCGCCCCGGCGCGCTCCACTCCACGCCGCGAGGCCTCGTTCTCCGCATCCAGCCGGAACCACACCCCGCGCACTCCGCGCCGCGCCAGCTCACCGAACAGCATCATCTTCAGCGCAGGGTTATACCCCCTCCCCCGCGCCCCGGGCAGAACGTAGGTGAACCCTAACGTCACGTGGGCTGCGCTCACGTTGGCGTCGTATATCGAGGTCTGCCCGACAAACCGCTCACCTGCGAACAGCCCGTACGTGACGCGACCAGGTGCCGCGACGAACTCGTCCAGCGGGAAGATGGAGCGCGTGTAGTAGCGGAAGAGCTCCTCCCGCTCGGCCTCGGTGGTCGACGCCACCACGTACTCCTCCACCTCAGCCGCCAACGCGGGATCCAGCCCGCGCAGCTGCAGGTCGCCGGGGCCCTCGATGACCTCGGGGAGCGAGGCCACATCAACCACGAGCTAGTTCTCCATCACGTCGTGCACAACGATGGTCTGATCGCGACCCGGGCCCACACCGATGTAGGAGATCCGGCAGCCCGACAGCTCCTCCAGGCGCTTCACGTAGGCCTGTGCCTTCTCCGGCAGTTCATCGAAGGTGGTGCAGCCGGTGATGTCCTCGTCCCAGGCGGGCATGGTCTCGTAGATCGGCGTGGCGTGATGGAACTCGGTCTGCGTCATGGGCATCTCGTCGTGGCGCACGCCGTCCACGTCGTAGGCCACGCAGATGGGGATCTCGCCGATGCCAGTGAGCACGTCCAACTTGGTAAGGAACAGGTCCGTGAAGCCGTTGACACGGGAGGCGTAACGGGCGATCACCGAGTCGTACCAGCCGGTGCGGCGCTTGCGGCCGGTGTTCACGCCGACCTCGCCGCCAGTGGTCTGCAGGAACTCGCCCCACTTGTCGAACAGTTCCGTGGGGAACGGGCCGGCGCCCACGCGGGTGGTGTAGGCCTTGATGATGCCCAAGGAGCTGGTGATCTTCGTGGGGCCGATGCCGGATCCCACGCACGCGCCGCCGGTGGTGGGGTTGGAGGACGTGACGAAGGGGTAGGTGCCGTGGTCCACGTCCAGCATGGTGGCCTGGCCGCCCTCCATGAGCACGTGCTTGCCTTCATCGAGGGCCTTGTTGAGCTCGTATTCCGCGTCGATGAGCATGGGCTTGAGGCGGTCGGCGTAGGAGAGGAAGTAGTCCACGACCTCGTTGGCGTCCACGGCCTTGCGGTTGTAGATCTTCACGAGGATCTGGTTCTTCTGGTCCAGTGCGCCTTCGATCTTCTGGCGCAGGATGGACTCGTCGAGCAGGTCCTGGGCGCGGATGCCCACGCGGGAAACCTTGTCGGCGTAGGTCGGGCCGATGCCGCGGCCGGTGGTGCCGATGGCGCGCTTGCCCAGGAAGCGCTCGGCCACGCGGTCAATTGCGACGTGGTACGGCGCTACCAGTTGGGCGTTGGCGGAGACGCGCAGGCGGGAGGCGTTGGCGCCGCGGGCTTCGAGTCCGTCGATTTCCTCGAACAGGGCCTCGAGGTTCACCACGCAGCCGTTGCCGATGACGGGGGTGGCGTTTTCGGAGAGCACGCCGGCGGGCAGGAGCTTCAGCTCGTACTTTTCGCCGCCGACGACCACGGTGTGCCCCGCGTTGTTGCCGCCGTTTGGCTTGACCACATAGTCCACTTTGCCGCCGAGGATATCGGTGGCCTTGCCCTTACCTTCATCGCCCCATTGAGCGCCGACAACAATGATCGCTGCCATGTGGTAAACACGTCCTCACTGATTGAATAAATGTGCTGCGTTTTTCGCCGCATTCATGCGTTTGCCCACCTGAGCTGCAACGGTTCCTGTGGATTCGCCGGAGCGTAGGGTGGGCACAGACGTTGCATTATTTTACTATGAACACAAGTGTTTCACGAAAGTTTTAGGCGATAACCATGCTGTTTCTCTTGCGCTGTGGGGTTCTCGACGATCGGCAATTGGACACACCGATCCTGCCCGGCGAGCGCGTCGAGTCGCTGACGTTGCCGGAGGTTCCGGGACGGCGGGATCTGAAATTCCTCGATCCCCTGCCGGGCCAGTACACGGTGGGCGAGACGGAGTCGCTGGAGGAGCTCACGCAGCGCCCGGACGTGTCCTACCAGGGCGCGCCGAAGCCCGATCCGCACCAGGTCACGGAGCGTGTGCGCGTGATCGTTCATGGCACGGACGCTGCGCTGGCCGCGGTGGTCTCCAAGCTCATGCGCATTGATGCGCTGTGGGTGGAGGTGGCGTATGTGCCTCTGTCGCCGGATTCTTTGGTCGCCACGGTCTGGGGTATCGACGCCGCAACGCATCCCCGAACCCTCCTCCATTCCGCGCTGACAGCCCCCGCTGTCTCGGTGCCGCTGATTCGGGACGACCACGGATTGGTGACTCTGGGCCTCGCGGAGATTACTGGCCCCATGCGGGAGGGCGAGGTGCAGCCCCTGGTCAGCGAGGTGATCGTGGACTCGGAGACGCTCTACGCCCACGACGCCACCGGCCGCGACAACCACGGCCGCAAAGCCGTGTTCACCAACGGGGTGCGCATGGTGCCCACGCCGGATGCGCCCGGCTTGGCAGCGGTGCAGCGCCCGCCACTGCCGCAGCGGGGGTTGTTTGGCCGGTTGAAGCGCCCGGCGGCGGTGCAGCCGACCGTGATGAAGGGCCGGGCGCTGCAGGCCGGCGGCGAGGACATGCGCGTGGTCCGCGACGGCACGGAGCACCCGCGTCCCTTGCAGTCGGTGACGTTCTACCGGCACCTGCGGGATGGGCAGTTCGTGCGGCTGTAGCGCCGCGGCTGGTTTGGCACTGCTGGTTTGGCGCGGCTGGGTTGGGCTGGGGCTAGATCCACCCCTTCTCCGCCGCGATCTTGTAGGCCTCAAACCGGTTCGCCCCGCCCGTCTTGCTCATGGCCGAGCTCAGGTAGTTCCGCACCGTCCCGGGCGCCAGGCACACCACCTCCGCGAGCTGTTCCACGCTCTGCCCATCCGGCACCAGCTCCAGCAGTTCCTTCTCGCGAGGTGTGAGGGGGCTACGGGTGGCCTCGAACGCGGCGGCCGCGACCTGCGAATCGATGTAGCGCCGACCCTGAAATACCGTGCGGATCGCGGTGGCGAACTCCTTGGCCGAGGCCGTCTTCGGCACGAAGCCGCGCGCCCCAGCCGCCAACGCCCGCTGCATCCCCTGCGGCTGTGCGTGGCTGGTCACAATTAGCACGCCGATGTCCGCTGGTCTTTCCGCTGCATCTCCTGCCGCGCACAGCCGCTCGGTCGTGGCCACCCCGTCAATGCCCGGCATGTGCAGATCCACCACACACACGTCCACCGGGTGCACGCGCGCCCAATTCACCAGTTCTTCCCCCGAGCCGAAGGTGGCGACCACCTCGATATCGGCCTCGAGCGACAGCAGCGTTGCCAGCGACGTAGCAATGAGCGTTTCATCATCCGCAATCGCCACGCGCACGGGCGCTTCACCGTTCTGCATCAGCGTTCCTCCCCGCTCGTCTGTGCGTTGCCTGCACCAACTGCGTCCACTCCGTCTCCCCCATCCGCGCCATCCCACCGCATACTCACCGCGAACTCGCCGCGGTCACCACGAGCGACGCTAAGCCTTGCCCCCATCAGAGCACACCGGCGACGGATCGCCTCCAATCCGGACAGCGGTCGCATGTCATCACCCGCACCGTCGTTCGTGATGGTGATGGCTTGTGGCGTCAGATCACAACGAACCCACGAAGCCCGCGCATGGCGCACCACATTCGTGGCCGCCTCTCGGATGAACCAGCCAATCATGGTGTCCTTCTCCGCGCCAAGGTCCGGCAGTTCGCCGGCTATTCTTACCTCGACGCCACTACTTTCCAGCAACGACCGGGCACCCTCGAGTTCCACGGTGGAACTGACCGTGCGGTAGCCGCGAACAACGTCGCGCATCTGCTCGGACGAGTCCCTGATCAAGGATTGCAGGTCGCGGAGTTCATCGTGCAGGCGGGGATCGTCGGCATCGGCAAAGGCCATGGCAAGCTGGATTTTCAGCGACATGGCGGCGAGCTGCTGGCCCAGGGAGTCGTGAAGTTCCTGGGCGATACGCAGCCGCTCTTGCGAGAGCTGCAGTGCGGATTCGACTTCGTGAGAGCGCTGCTGACTCTTCAATGCGTCAAAGGACCACTGTGAAAACCACGTACTGATTGCGCCAACCACGGGCCAGATCAGTACAAGGAGCCTCAGCCATTGAGCCGGGTAGATCAGAGCCACAACGATGGCTAGGGTGAGCAGCTTCGAGTGCGAAACCCACGGGATCACGGCGAACCCCGCGAACAGTGAGCTCCACAAACACAGCAACAACCCGACCCAACGCCACGGCAGGTCTGCCCACACGACGAGCCCCAGCCCGCCCGCCGTGCCAAGAACGGTCACCGCAGTTTCCAGGCGCAGGACTATCGCAAAGCGGCGCAGCTCGGCCGGGGTCGATTCCATGCGCAACGCCGGCGCCCACATCATGGACAGCAGCCCAAGAATGCACGCGGGAGCGGACAAGATGGCGGCGACCACGGCGGGCCAGGTTGCGACGTACCCGACCACGTACGACATGTAGGCCACAGCGCCAAACACCGCGACAAACAACGCCGTACCAAGGAGACTGAGGCGAGTGAGCGCGGCAAGCGTGGCGGGGTTTCTGCGGGAAAGTTTCATCGTAGATCAGATCCTAGCGATGAAGGTGGACAGCCATTGCACAACAACCAGACGTTCATCCGAGAATTAGCGCGGATCCCAGCGCATCACGCGCTGTGTCACATAGACAAGCGCCACGCACCACACCACCAACTGAATCGCCACTGAACCGCCTTCGCGGAGGGTGTCGGCGAAGCTCATGGACACGGGATTCTCACCAGGTCCCGGAGCGATCACCCCTGCCCAACCGATGTTGACGAGGTCGAGCATGAGGCCGAAGGGGTTCTTCTCCCCGATAACCTGCAAGGCGTCGGGGAGGAAGGAACGAACCATGGTGAGCGACAGCATCGCGAGAATGACAACGGGGAAGGACGTGACCTGCGCCGCCTCAGCATTCTTGGTGTATGCCGAGGTGATGAACCCCGTCGTGGCCCCCAGGACGATTCCGCACAGGACGGCCAGGATGTAGAAGCTAACGTTCACCGGTGGGGCGGACCCCATCACCATGACGATGATGGGCGTGACGATCGCAGCAATGAGAACAAACACTGCGGACGGCATGCAGATGGCGATGAGGATGTCGCGGTCACGGGCCTCGCCGGTGCGCAACCGTTTGAGCACACCCTCATCGCGGCGGGTGGTGGC
>DHKFJ23503__coassemble_1659_pt1 | contig 8730 bp, 6 predicted proteins | sample DHKFJ23503__metabat2_high_PE_011 | metagenome-assembled genome bin DHKFJ23503 | reverse complement strand
GTTCTGGCACAGTCGGTTGGGCAGACCTTCGCCGATACGGCGGCGAGCGGCCCGCTGATTCTGGCTCTGCTGGTGGCAGCGGCGGCCGGTTTGGTGTCCTTCGCTTCGCCGTGCGTGATCCCTCTCGTCCCGGGCTACATTTCCTACCTCGCTGGGGTAGTGGGTGCCGATACCCAGTTCACGCAGCAGGGCACGGTGGTGACAGCCAAGCGTGGGCGCGTGGCCACGGCGGCCCTGCTATTCGTCGCGGGCTTCACTGTTGTCTTCGTGCTGGCGACGGTCACGGTATTCGGCGTGATCAGCGCGCTGTTCGTCAACCAGGAATTGCTCATGCGCATCGGCGGGGTGGTGACGATCCTCATGGGCGTGATCTTCATGGGATTCATCAAGCCATTGCAGCGCGATACCCGCATGGCTCCGAAGCGTTGGACCACTATCGCGGGAGCCCCCTTGCTGGGCGGCGTGTTCGCCCTGGGGTGGACACCCTGCCTGGGCCCCACGTTGGCGGCGATCATTTCCGTCTCCGCGGGTACACAGGGCATGACAGCGGCGCGGGGCGTGTTACTCATCGTGGCCTATTGCCTGGGGCTGGGCCTGCCGTTCGTCCTCGTGGCGCTCGGTTCCTCGAAGGCGTTGACGGGTGTGGGCTGGCTGCGCAGGCATTCCCGCACCATCCAAATGATCGGCGGCGCGCTGCTGGTGATTGTGGGACTGCTACTGGTGACCGGGCAGTGGGCGGTGCTCATCGATCTCATCCGCCAAGCATTCATTTCAGACACCACACTGCCCATCTAGTTGCCTAGTGAACGACAAGACTTTGGACGCGAAGGAAAGAGAGACATGCTGAAGAACATCCTGGCGCTACCCAGGAAGGGTTGGCAGTGGCTGACCAAGATGAAGACGGCACTGGCGCTGCTGTTCCTCTTGGCCATCGCGGCGATCCCCGGCGCCCTTCTGCCTCAGCGCTCCCTCAACGAGGACAAGGTCACCAAGTACATCGACGCCAACGGCAAGACCGCCGAGGTCTTCGACAAGCTCGGCCTGTTCGATGTCTTCAGCTCCACCTGGTTTGCCGCCATTTATGTGCTGCTGTTCGTGTCCCTGATCGGCTGCATCCTGCCCCGCAGCGTTGACCACTACAAGGCACTGCGCTCCTCCCCGCCACCGGCACCCAAGGTGCTGTCGCGCATGCCGTACCACGTCTCCGGCCACGTGGACCAGTCTGCAGACGAGGTCAAGGACTACCTGCGCAGGGAGTTCAAGGGATGGAACGTCGCGGAGATTGCACCGGACAAGGACCGCGCCGGCAGGTGGTCCATGTCCGCCGAGAAGGGTTACCTCCGCGAGGCCGCGAACCTCGTGTTCCATCTGTCTCTCGTTGGCATCCTCATCGCCGTTGCCGCCGGTCGCATGGTCTACTACGAAGGCCAGGTCATCGTCGTCGCTGGGACGGATACGGCCCAGTCACAGTTCTGCAACTCCGCTGTGGCCAACTACGATTCCTTCCGCAACGGCCCATTGTTCGACGGCACCGGGCTGACCCCGTTTTGCGTGAACGTCAAGAACTTCACCGCCCAATACCTGGAAAACGGCCAAGCCGTGAACTTCGAATCGGACATTGACTACGCCCACGCCGATGAAGCCTTCAAACCCACCGACGAATGGCAGCACACCACCCTGCGTGTGAACCACCCGCTGCGTATCCAAGGCAACCGCGTGTACCTGCAGGGCCACGGCTACGCTCCGACGTTCACGATCACGTGGCCCAATGGCGAAAAGCGCACAGAGACCGTGCAATTCCGCCCGGACGATATGGTGAACTTCCTCTCCTCGGGAGCGGTCCGCTGGGACCCGCCAGCGGGCATGTACCCGGACCTGTTAGAGCGGCGTCAACACCAAATCAGCATCCAGGGGCTATTCTCCCCATCTGCTGCGTTTACCGGCCCCAATGGCAAGATCCTCACCTCCAACTACCCTGCGCTGCGTGACCCAGCAGTGGCGATCGATGTTTACCGCGGCGATACCGGACTTGACGCGGGTAAGAGCCAGAACATCTTCTCGCTCGATACCGAGGCGCTGCACTCCGGGCAGATGCAAATGCTCGATCGTGTGAACCTGGCCAAGGGCGAATCGGTGAAGCTCGATGACGGCACGAAGGTTACCTTCGATGGCGCCAAGCCGTTCGTCAACCTGCAGATCTCCAAGGATCCCACGACCCTGTGGGTGCTCGGATTCGCGATCCTCATGCTCGTTTCGCTGGTTGGCTCCCTCGCTGTGAAGCGCCGCCGATTCTGGGTACGCCTCAGCCCCGCCACGACCACGTCCGAAGCAGGCGCGGCACCGGGTACGGGCACCCTCATCGAGATCACTGGTCTGGCGCGTACCGACTCCGCTGGGTGGGGCCGCGAATTCAATCGCCGTTCCGAGCGCATCCTCGGCCTGGAGGAGGAAGAGCTCGATGAGACCATCGAGACGGAAAGCACCGACTGGGACGAGCACATCGACGACGATTTGGGCCGCTAACCCAAGCTCGTACCAGGTTCGAGACAGGCTCCTGCCCAGCTCTGGGCAGGCTAAGCCAACTTGCTCAATCCCCCGCGGAGGAGTCCAATAGGGGCTAAGCAGCATGAAAAAGGTTTGAGCACGCACGGATCCCGGGCTACATTTAAAGAGCCGGTGCCTAGCCACCTCACCACATGCTTATGCGCCGTGTTGTCGCCCCTTGTTTTGCGTAAGGACAAAGATTCACCATGATTATCGATCAGGAGCTATCTCAGTTCGCTGACTTGGCCTACCGCACTGCTGAGGCTGTGTACCTTCTGGCTCTGGCCGTATCCCTCGTCTTCTACGGCATCATTCGCGTCGCCACCGACCGCCGCCGCGAGCGTGCAGAGGAACTGAGCAAGCTCAAGGCCGACTCCCGTGAGAAGGTCCTGGCCGCAACCGGGGCATCGACCACCGGTGCCACTGGCGGGGGCATTGCCGTCGACGACGAGGCAGGCACCACCGCCACGTCCTACGACGATCAGCTGCCCGAGCGGCTTCGGGTCGACAACGTGCGCAAGCAGGTGGAGCGTGCCGACAAGCTCGGCGGCATCACCCAGGCCCTCGTGTGGCTCGGCATTGCGCTGCACGTGGTCTTCGTTGTGCTGCGCGGCATGGCCGCTGGCCGCTTCCCGTGGGGCAACCTCTTCGAGTATGTCTCCGTGGTCACGATGTTCGCCATGATCATCGCAGCCCTGGTGATCCGTCGGAAGTCCATGCGCGTCATGTGGCCCTGGATCCTCACCCCCGTCGTGCTCCTGCTGTTCTATGGAGGCACGAAGCTCTACGCCCAGACCGCGCCCGTCGTTCCCGCGCTGAAGTCCTACTGGTTTGTCATTCACGTCTCCACCGTCTCCATCGGTGGCGGCATCGGCTTGGTTTCCGGCATGGCGTCCATCATGTACCTGTTCCGCCGCGTCCAGCCGAAGGGCAAGGAGAAGGGCATCATCGGCGCCATCGTCGGCCCACTCCCGGACGCCGCCAAGCTGGACGCCCTGGCATACCGCACCGCCATCTGGACCCTGCCGATCTTCGGCCTGGGTATCATCTTCGGCGCCATTTGGGCAGACGCCGCGTGGGGTCGCTTCTGGGGCTGGGACCCGAAGGAAACCGTATCTTTCGTGACCTGGCTGCTGTACGCCGGTTACCTCCACGCCCGCGCAACGCCCGGCTGGCGAGGCCCGAAGTCCGCGTGGATCAACGTGCTGGCTTTCGCCACGATGGTGTTTAACCTCTTCTTCATCAACATGGTGGTCTCCGGCCTGCACTCCTACGCTGGCTTGAGCTAGACCCTGAATAGACCCTGAGCTGAGCAACCTGCCCTTCTCGGTATAGTGAGGGGCATGACCGGCACAGCTCGCAGCGCATCCGCGCCACGCACTTTCACCCGCCTTCTCGTCACCGGAGGGGCGGGTTTTATCGGTTCCAACTTCGTGCACCGCACCTTAGCCACCCGTCCGGACGTGCAGGTCGTGGTACTCGATGCTCTGACCTACGCCGCCAATACCGATAACCTCTTGGCCGATGATGGTCGGCCTCTCGAGGAGGCCTATCCCGGCCGATTCCGCTTCATCAAGGCTGACATATCCGACGCCACCTCCGTCGCCGCTGCTCTCGATTCCGTCGTCGGGTCGGAAGGCGCGAGCGAAGCTGACGCTGACGCAGAGACCGCCATCGTGCATTTCGCGGCGGAGAGCCACAACGATAATTCCCTGCACGATCCGGGCATCTTCGCCCGAACCAATGTGGAGGGCACGGTGAATCTCGCCGAGGCCGCCTGCGCGCACGGCGTTCACCTGCACCACGTCTCCACGGACGAAGTCTTTGGCGATTTGGCGCTGGACGAGCCGCGGCGTTTCACCGTGGACACCCCCTACAACCCATCGTCGCCCTATTCGGCGTCAAAGGCAGCGGCCGACCACTTCATCCGGGCATTCGTGCGCTCGCGTGGGCTCAAGGCCACGATCTCGAACTGCTCGAACAATTACGGACCGCGCCAGCATCCGGAAAAATTTATCCCCCGCCAGGTCACCGGGCTGTTGGAAGGCCATCAGCCCCGGCTCTACGGGACGGGGGAGAATGTGCGGGATTGGATCCACGTGGACGATCACAACGATGCCGTGTGGACCATTCTCGAGCGCGGGGAGGTGGGCAGCACCTACCTCATCGGCGCGGAAGGGGAGCGGTCGAATAAGCAGGTCGTAGAAAACCTGTTGGAGATCTTTGACCGCCCATCAGATAACTACGTGCACGTCACGGACCGGCCTGGGCACGATCGCCGCTATGCGATCGATCCGGCCAGCACCCGCACGCTGGGATGGAAACCCCAGTACACGCAATTCCGCCAGGGCCTGCAGGCCACTGTGGACTGGTATGCCGATCACCGGCAGTGGTGGCGGGTGGCGAGGGTGGCGTCGGAAGAAAAATACCGACGAACCGAGCGGGAGATCTAGAGCCTAGAGCTCCCGGCGGTGCAGATCCTTCGGGGTCATGGCCAGGGCAATCATGGAGAGCACGCACAGCACCATAAGGTAGATGCCGATGGTCCACGTCGCGCCCGTCTTGCCCAGAATGAGCTGGGCGATCATCGGGGCGAACGCGCCACCGAGGATGGAGCCCAGAGCGTAGCCGACCGAAACGCCGGAGAAGCGGATGCTGCGGGGGAACAGCTCGGCATACATCGCGGACTGCGGGCCATAGCTCAGCGCCAGGCCGGGTATGAGGGCGAGCAGGGCCACGCCGAACCAGAAGATGTTGGCGGTGTCGATGAGGAACCACACGGGGATGGCCAGCACGAACAGCAGCGCGTAGCCGATCATGAAGGCCTGGCGGCGGCCGATGCGGTCGGACAGCGAGCCGGACCAGAGCGTCAGGGCGGTCCAGGCGATGGCGGCGAGGATCACCGCGAGGAAGATGTGGGTCTGGTTCATGCCCAGCTGCTTGGCGGCGTACGAACCGAAGAACGCGATCACCATGTAGCCGAACGCGTTGTTGGCGGCGAAGATGAGGGCCGCCTTGAACACCAGCGGGAAGTGGTTACGCAGCAGCACGCCCAGGGGAGCGGAGGACTCTTCGGCGCGCTCGCGGATCTCCTCGAACACGGGGGACTCAGCGACCTTGAGACGAACGATTACACCCACGATCACGAGTACGAGGGAGAGCACAAACGGGATGCGCCATGCCCACTCCATGTAGCCATCCTTGCCCACAATGGCGGTGAGGACGAGCAGCACGGTGGTGGCGAATGCGAGGCCGAGGGGCACGCCGATCTGTGGGTAGGAGCCATACAGACCGCGCTTGGACTTCGGAGCGTGCTCCACGGCCAGCAGGGCAGCGCCGCCCCATTCGCCGCCGGCGGAGAATCCCTGCAGGACGCGCAGGAGAATCAGCAGGATCGGGGCGGCCACGCCGATGGAACCGTAGGTGGGCAAGATGCCGATGGCGGCTGTAGCCAGGCCCATGAGGATCAGAGTGGCGGAGAGAACGAGCTTGCGTCCGTAGCGGTCGCCTAGGTGACCGGCGATCGCGGCACCGAGTGGGCGGAACAGGAAGCTGATGCCTAGCGAGGCCCAAGAGACGATCTGGGCGAGGGTGCTGTTGTCTTCACCGAGGGGCTTGAAGAACTGGGTGGCGAAGACCAGGCCGGCGGCTTGGGCGTAGATGAAGAAGTCGTACCACTCGATGGTGGTGCCCACGAGGGTGGCGCCGAGGATGCGTCGCTCTTCCTTGGAGCTGGTGACGCGGGGGGAGTGAGTGGAATTATTCTGCACGGTTGGGGGATCGTGCGGATGCTGAGATTGTGTAGACATGAGGAAAGAATGTAGCAGCACAGCGGCTACCAGCAGGATTCAATGGCAAAAAGTATTCAGCATTCCGGGGGGAAACGGGGGTAGATAGTCCTAAAGTTACAACTATCGGCGGGTGGATTGTGCCGGTGCGAGGAAGTGTCCACCCCCGGCGCTAAAGTAGGGCACATGACCCAGACCAGTCTGAACTCCGCTGACCTCACCGCCGCGCTGGAGGATGCGGCCCCGGGAACCATCGTTGAGCTGCCCATTCCGGGCGCATGGGTGTTCGTGCCCCGCGTGTTCGGTGATGAGCGCGGCAGCTTCCACGAGTGGTTCCGCGCCGAGCAGTTCACCGAGCATCTGGGATACCCGTTCACCGTGGCGCAGGCTAACCTGTCCCGATCGGCGAAAAACGTGGTGCGCGGGATTCACCTGGCTGAGGTTCCCCCGGGGCAGGCCAAGTTCGTAACCTGTGTTTCGGGGGTGATTACCGATATTCTCGTGGACCTGCGAGTGGGTTCGCCGACGTTCGGCAAGCACGTCTCCGTGGAACTCAGCGAAGACAACAATTTTGGCCTGTTCGTGCCCCTGGGCGTGGGCCACGGATTTGCCACCCAATCCGAACGCGCCACGGTGAGCTACCTCGTCACCGAGGCATACAACCCCGAGCGCGAATTTGAGGTCAACGCCTACGATGCCGACCTCGCCATCGACTGGCCCGTGGATGCTGACCAGGCCGTGCTGTCAGAAAAAGACACGAAGGCTCCCTCGGTGCAGGACGTGCACGATCGCCTTCCCCAGTGGCGCGAAACTCGTGGCTGGGAAAAGGAACTGCGCCAAGAATGGGACGAGGCAATGGCCGCCGCCGAGGAATGGAGCGACGAGCCGGATAGCTCCGGGAGGTAACAACCATGCGAGGCATCATCCTGGCCGGTGGAACCGGCAGCAGACTGTGGCCGATCACGCGCGGGGTCTCCAAGCAGCTCGTGCCCGTGTACGACAAACCCATGATCTACTACCCCCTGACCACCTTGATGCTGGCTGGGGTGCGGGAGATCCTCGTCATCACGACGGCGGAGGATGCCGGCCAATTCCAGAAACTCTTGGGGGACGGGCGGCAGTTTGGCGTCGATATTAAATACGCCGTGCAAGACGAGCCCAACGGGCTGGCGGAGGCCTTCATCGTGGGCGAGGAGTTCATCGGAGACGAGTCCGTGGCGCTCGTGCTGGGCGACAACATCTTCTACGGCTCGGGGCTGGGAACGCAGCTGCGGCGCTTCAATAACCCTGATGGCGGGGCGATCTTCGCGTACTGGGTCGCGCAGCCGGAGGCATACGGCGTGGTGGAGTTCGATGCCCACGGCACCGCGCTGTCGCTGGAGGAAAAGCCGGACAAGCCGAAGTCGCACTACGCCGTGCCGGGGCTGTACTTCTACTCGTCGGACGTAGTGGAGATCGCCAAGGGGCTCACGCCCAGCCCGCGCGGGGAGCTCGAGATTACAGACATCAACCGGCACTACCTCGCCGAGGGGCGGTTGCACGTGGAGGTGCTGCCGCGAGGAACGGCATGGCTGGATACCGGCACCGTCGATGACCTCGCCGCGGCCGGGGATTTCGTGCAGGCGGTGGAAAAGCGCCAGGGGCTGAAGGTGAGCTGCCCGGAGGAAGTCGCCTGGCGGCTGGGCTACATCGACGACGAGCACATGCAGCGCTCCGCGGACGCCCTGGCAAAGTCGGCGTACGGGCGCTATCTGCAGGACCTGCTGGCTCGCGGGAAGGAGGCCTAGCGGCCATGCCGGTGACAATCGAGCAGGTGCCGGAGCTGGTGGCCCGCACGTGGCGGGATTTGTCCTGGGAGCGGGAAACCATCCCGCCGCAGGGCATGGATCACGCGGTGGTGATGCTCAATGGGCTGCGCTCCGGTGAGGGCGAACTGGCGGACATGGTTCCGGAGACCGTGGTGGCGCGCGTGCCGTATGAGGCGGAGTATCGCGACCAGGCGATGCTGGAATCGTCCCTGATCGCGCAGCTATTCCGGGGCACGAAGGTGCGGGTGCCCGAGACAGTGCGGCAGGCCTACGCGCGCGGCACGTTCCACACGGGGGATCCGATCATGCTGACGCTGCAGACCGTTGTCACGGGCTCGGCACTCGACGCCGCCACCTGGGCAACCCTCACAGACGCGCAGCGCGCCACCGTGGCGGAGCAGCTGGGAAGCCTGCTGGGGACGATGCACTCCATGAACCCCGACCTGCTGCCGTTGAGCACGGTGGAGAGCTGGTGGACGGACGGCGCGGAGACGGCACAGCTGAGCACGAACGCGCGGACGCTCCCGGCGAAGCTGGCGCTGATGCGCGAGCGCAGCGCGGAGTTCATCGAGCCGAACGTGAGTACTGAG
>DHKFJ23503__coassemble_1646_pt1 | contig 8777 bp, 5 predicted proteins | sample DHKFJ23503__metabat2_high_PE_011 | metagenome-assembled genome bin DHKFJ23503 | reverse complement strand
CCCGCCAAGATCCAAGCCGGCTCCGAAGGCTCCTCGGAGGCAGCCACCGCCACCACCCAAGGAGACCAGTTCTCCAGTTCCGATAGCAGCAACACGACCGCCGGCTCCGGAACGGATAAATCGGGAACGGGCGACGTTGAGGCGTCGAACCAAGATAGCCCCGAAAAGACTAACAACAACGAAGCTGCGCCCACGGCCTCCAGCAACCCCAACGACTCCGGCACGACCGGCGGCACGCGCAAGACCCCCGGCATCAACGGCTCCTACGCGCAACTGCCCTTCGGAATCGACGGCAACAAGATCCCCGTGGTCGGCAGCTACCGCGACGGACTGCAGGAACCCGCGCAGACCACCACCAAGTGGTACACCCTGCCGCCGCGCAACGCCGACACCCCGCTCATCGTGTTCACCGCCGCCGGGCGCATGGCACACAACGACATGAACGGCGTGTTCCAGTACGGCCAGGAAATGAAGGTCCAGTTCGGCAAGAAGGAACCGAACGGGAAGTTCAAGGTCATCAGCGACTACGTGCCGCTCGACATCGGCACCGGGCCGGAGTGGCGCAACATGCGCATCCCCATGTCCGTGGTGCCGCAAGACGCCACCGACATGCGCATCGTCGCCGTGGACACGAACCTCACGCCCGACCAGTGGCTGGCGTTCACGCCGCCGCGCGCTCCCGAAATGGAGGGCCTGAACCAGTACCTCGGCAAGAACGAACCGGGCCTGCTGGACTGGTCCACCGCCTTCCAGTTCCCCTGCCAGCGCAACTACCACCACTGGGCAGGCGTGGCCGAGGTGCCGAAGTTCCGCATCTCGCCGGACCACAGCGCCCGCCGCGCACACACGCCAGTGATGGACTACGCCGGCGGTGGCTCCATCGGCCTCATGCAGATGACCACCCAGCCGAACGAGGTTCCGACGTACCTCAACAACGACTGGCAGCGCGACTGGGGCGTGCTCGACCGGCTCTACACCTACCACTCCGTGACGGGGCAGGCGCCGAAGCCGGCGAAGCTCGATGTCACCACGGTGACGCGGTCCGGGCTGTGGTACCCGGGGCCGATGAAGTTCTCGTCGTAGGACGCTGGGGCCGGAGCCGCTGAGCTGGCTGGGGCCGGTAACGCGGTATTAACAAAACCGTAGTTCGCACGACTCACAGCGCTCCTAGGGTGAAAGCAATCGCGGAACGCACACGCCTTCCGCGCGGCTTTTCCCTCGAATGATCAGGAGCTCATCGTGACCACCAGCCTCTCCAAGCCCACGGTCCACCGGCATACCTTGCCAGCCGACCAACGCCCGCCGGCGATTGATGGGATGAGGGCGGCGTCGAGGTTAAAGGAACTAGAGGCCCGCGCCCGGCGCGAAATGGAAATCCTCGGCCACAACCACGACTGGGTACCCGACCCCTCCGACGGCGCGTACAACGTGCTCATCATCGGCGGTGGTCAGGCGGGGCTCGGGGCCGCGTTCGCGCTGCAACGGCACCGGATCGGGAAGGTAAAGATTCTCGACGCCGCCCCAGCCGATTCCATCGGATGCTGGTCGCGGTACGCGCGGATGCACACGCTGCGGAGTCCAAAGAATATGAAAGGCATCGAGTTGGATGTGCCTTCGTTGCACACCGAGTCGTGGTTCCGGGCGAAGTACGGGGACGAAGCCTGGGAGCACACCACGCTCGTGCCGCGGCTGGACTGGCACGAATACTTGGAGTGGTACCGCACGGTCACCGACGCGGATGTGGACTTTGAGACCGAGGTGACGGAGGTGCTGCCGCCGAGCGAGCCGGGTGGGGCGTTTACTGTTCGGGCGCGGCGCTGTGGCGAAGCCGCGGGTGACGGTGGCGGTGGCAGTGAGGGCGTGGAGTACCGCGCGCAACGGGTCATTTTCGCCCTGGGGCTCGACGGCGGCGGCGGAGCCTTCGTGCCACCTTTAATCCGTGAGCTGCCGCAGAAGTTCTGGGCGCACACCGAGGACATGATCGACCTCTCGCAGTTCGAAGGGCGGCGAGTGTTAGTGGTCGGCGGCGGCGCTTCCGGCTTCGACAACGCGGGCACGGCCTTGGAGGCAGGCGCGGAGTCGGTGACCTTGTTCCAGCGTTCGGCGCAGGTCGCCACGAAGAACTCGCTGCGGTGGATGGAGTTCCCCGGCATGCAGGAGCGCTTCTTCGACCTGCCGGACGACAAAAAGTGGGAGTTTGGCCTGTTCAACGGCGGCCTTCCCCAACCGCCGACGCAAGCGAGCATCTGGCGCGCGTTTGCCTTCGACAACTTCTCGCTCCATGAGGGCACCACGATCAAGTCGATTGAGGTGATCTCGGATGGTGACGCCGCTGGTGGCACAAGTGGCACGGAGGAGCTGCTGGTCACCGACAATCACGGCGACGTCACCGTGGTCGACTTCATCATCTCCGCAACGGGCTACACCGTGGATCTGGCCCTGCGGCCAGAGCTGCAGGAGTTCGTGGGCGACATTCAGCTGTGGAGTGATCAGTACTTCCCTGCTGCGGGGCACCCGATGGGCAAGTGCCCGTACTTGGGCGATGGGTTCCAGTTCCAGCCGAAAGCTGGGGCTGAGACTGAGGCAGAGGTTGGGGTTGAGGCTGAAGCTGGCGCCGATCCGGCCGAATACATTCCCCGGCTGTACCACTTCTCTACCGGGGCGCGGGCTTCCCATGGCCTTGCGGGCAACCAGCTTTCCGGCATTTATGCAGGTATTACTCGAATGTCCGCGCGCATCGCCACGGACATTATGGCCGAGAACTGGGACGATTTCTTCGAGGACTTCAAGGCTTTTGAGCATGTCGAAGTCACCAATGTGGGTCGCCACAAAGAAGGCGACCCCTGGTACCCCCAGCAGGCGCGCTACTAGGCAGCGAGCTCTGCGTGTACGAATGCCGTGTTTTGTGAGGTAGCACATTTGACCATCTGGTCTTTTGCGCCCGCGAAATCCACAAACCACGGCATTCGCACATGTCCCTGCTGGGTTTTCCGGATCGTCGGTCCAGACCGTGCCGCGCTGATCTGCACGCTGATTTGAAGACCTCCAATCGCCTGAACCCTCCGCCTTCTCACCGCCAGCGGTGCTTCACTTGTGACAATGTTGTGTTTTGAGGGGTTACAAAAATTTCGACCTGGGGTTTTGCAAAGTGAATTTCGACAAAACACAACATTGTCACATCTGAAGCCCGGCGCTCACGCTCAGGACCCGCGGTACGTCGAGTAGCCGTACGGAGACAGCAGCAACGGAATGTGGAGATGCGACGCCCCCGCACCGAGGTCCACATCGTCCACCCGGAACGTCACATCGACCCAGGGATACAGTCCACGAATACCGCGTGCAGCAAAGTAAGAGTCCGTGTCGAACCGCAGGTTGTACACGCCGGCCCCCAAGCGATCGGCGAAGGAGAAGCGGCCGTCGGCGTTGGTCTCTCCGCTCTCCACTACCGACTGACCAGGATTGACAGTCGAATCGCTGCCGACACCTGCACTTTCCTCAGCACTGTTGGCACTGTTGGCGATGGCACTGCTGGCACTGGCACTGCTATCGCTGCTGGTACCGCTACCACCACTGACCCATTGAATCAGTTGCAGCTCGAAATGCACCCCAGACGCCGGAAGCCCAGTGGATGTGTCCAGCACATGAGTTGATAGCGTCGGGCCGGTCACACCCAGAGACTCCAGCATCTGCCGCATCCGCAGCTCATTGATTGCCGCGAGGTTGCCCAGCACCTCACTCCACTCAGCTTCGGGTGTGTTGGTGAGGCGCTGCTCGAGGTTGGCCAAGATCTGCCCTGCCGTCAACCCCGCCGCACGAATGAGGAACGTGTAGCCAAAGCGCCCTCGGTACTCTTCGTTGAGTGCGCGAATCGTGGTGAGGGGATCAGCACCATCGCCTTCACCACCGCCTTCGCCACCTGCGCCCTGATCACCCAGGGCCGCCGACTGCTCCGATTCCGACAGCGACCCCTTCTCCACCGAACCACCAATCGGAGGATGCGCATTGACGCTTTCCAAAATGGCATCTTCGGGCAGGTCACGGAGCAATTCCTTCATTTCGTCGACGGCATCATCCGCCGTTGCGAAAGGACGCGCCGCCACCACCTGCTCGGCCAGCTGCGCGCTGCAGAAAAGCGGTTCAAGCAGCGAAACAGCTTGCCGCTCAGGGGCGTGATTAAACGCTTCGACGCCGCCAGTCTCGCCCTTCCCCGATGCCGTTCCCGATGCCATTACCTCGATCCTCTCTTCAGTGATGTGTTCATTCATTATTGCCTGCCGCTTCCGCATAGTGTCATGGTGCATAGTGTCATGGGGCTACCCGCGCTCCACGGCACGTGCCGGTCGCCCGTGCACCCAGACTTCGCGAAGGACGCGCTGGTCGGCAAGGAGGAACGTCGCGAACAGCGCTTCCTCGGTGCTCCCACCAGGGCCACCACCGGAAGCACCACTGCACGCGTCCCCAGACACACCACCGCCCAACCGCGCCGCCAGCGCCGGACACGCCGCCGGATCCACCACCAGCACGTCCGCATCCTTGCCCACCTCCAGGCTCCCCACGTGCGCATCCACACCCAGCGCCTCCGCGCCGGCGAGCGTCGCCAGGTACAGCATCTGCCCCGCGTTCACCGGGGTGCCGAGCAGCCGCGACACCTTGTATGCGTCCGCAGCCACGGACGGCGCCCACAGGCTCGGCCCAGCACCGACATCCGATCCCAGCCCCACGCGGACGCCCGCGTTCCAGGCCGTTGTGGCGTCGAATAAACCAGACCCCAAAAACAAGTTAGACGACGGACAGTGAGCCAACCCCGCCCCTGTCTCCGCGATGCGGTGCAGCTCAGCAGGCGACAGGTAGATCGAGTGCCCCAGGATGCTGCGCTCGCGGACCAGGCCGCGGCTGGCGTACACATCCGTGTAGTCGGCAGCCTCCGGGTACAGCTCGCGAACCCACTCGACCTCGCCGCGGTTCTCCGCCAGATGCGTCTGGATCACCACAGTGGGAAACTCGCGCGCCAGCTCTCCCAGCGCGTCCAGTTGCGCAGGCGAGCTCGTGGGGGCGAATCGCGGCGTGATCGCGTACTCCAACCGGCCCACGCCGTGCCACGCTTCGATGAGCGCACGGCTGTCGGCGTAGGCGGTGTCCGGGGTGTCCAGCAGCGGCTCGGGGGCGTTGCGGTCCATGCACACTTTGCCGCAGATCACGCGCATGTCCCTGGCCTGGGCAGCGCGGAACATGGCGGCCGCGGAGTGGGGGTGGCTGGTGGCGTACACGCTGGCGGTGGTCACGCCGTGGGCGATGAGTGCATCCGCGAACACGTCTGCTTTCGCCTCGGCGAAGGCGCGGTCGGCGTAAGCCTGCTCGGCGGGGAACGTGTAGGTGTTCAGCCAGCCGAGCAGCTCTTCGCCCGGGGAGGCCACCATATCGAGCTGCGGGAAGTGCACATGGCAGTCCACGAACCCAGGCAGCAGGAAGCAGCCACGGTGGTCGCGCACGGTTACCTGGTCCGCTGCTTGTTCCGCGCACGCCGCACGCACGCTGGCGTAGTCTCCCACGGCTTCGATCGTGCCCGTGGCGGTGTCGATGGCGATGGCTCCGTCGGGAATATCTTTGATCTCGACGCCACCAGCCTCTCCCCATCTCACCTGCCCCTGTCGGAGTGCTGCGGAGCCCTGGGCGACAGGGCTGAGGACGTGGCCGCGCAGGATCGTCACGCCGCTGCGGTGTGCGGTCTGGGGCTGCTGAGTGTTCACCGAATCCAGCATTACAGATCCAACACCAACTCCGCCGAGCGACTGCGCGAACAACACACGTTGATCTGCGTGTTCGCCTGGTGCTCGACTTCGCTTTGCACCTCATCGCGGTGATCCGGCACGCCGGAGACCACTCCCGTGATGCACGATCCGCAAATGCCCTGCTCGCAGGACAGTTCCACGTGGTAGCCGTGATCGGCCAATACCTCCGCGATGGTCTGCTGTTCGCCCACGGGCATGCGCTCGCCCGTGGAGTGGGCAATCACCTCGAATGCCTCGCCCGTGGTGTCCACCGGCTCGGAGAGCTGGAATCGTTCCACGTGGATGGTGTCTTCTGGCCAGCCTGTGTCTCGCGCTACTGCCACGGCATGGTCGATGAAGCCGGCCGGCCCGCAAATGTACACGTGGTCACCGGGCTGATACTCCCGTGGCAGGACGGTGGCGGTGCGGAAACTGGGTTCCTCGTCCGAGTAGTGCTGATGCCACACCGCCTGCGCGGTTAGCGCGGTTAGCGCGGTTAGCGCGGTTAGCGCGGTTAGCGCGGTTAGCGCGGTTGGTGCAGTTGGCGGGACAAGTGCAAGGACACTTCCGATGTAGCCCGCCAGCGGGGCGTCCCGGCGCGTGGAGGCATACGTGTGCAGCTCGAACTCCTCGCCCGTCCCGACCAGGTGCTGAGCCATGGCGGCCAGGGGAGTCACCCCGATGCCGCCGCCGAGCAACACGTGCCGCCCTCCGGCGGCGTGGTGATCCCCACGAGCCAACGGAAAGGTGTTCCGCGGCGCGGAGATGTCCACGATGTGGCCGACGCGCAGCACGTCGTGGATCAACCGCGAGCCACCACGGGACTGCGGCTCCCGAAAGACGGCTATGAGATAGCGCTGGGGTGTGGCGTCGGAGTTGATGAGGGAGTACTGACGAACGGCGTCGCGGCCATCGACGGGAAGATGGATATCGATGTGCGAACCCGCACTGGCCTGCGGGAATGCGCCGGTGACGGGGCGGAGTTCGACGATGAGGACGTCCGGTCCACCCCAGGTCACGGCGTGCACGTAGGCCTCGATAGTGCCGGTGGGCGTGCTGGTACGCGTGCTGGTTGACATGCTCGCCCCCTTACGCCGTGAAGAACTCAGACAGGCCGAGGGCACGCAACGCCCGCCGGTACGCGATGGACGACTTGTCCGCGGGGATGTGCACCTCCAGCTTCGGATCGAGCGGGAGGTTCTCCGGCTTCTGCGCCTCCACCATCGCGCGGTCCTCCTCGAAGACCTGTCGGTTGAAGTCATAGACGTCCTGCACGGGCTGGTCGGTGTCGAAGTTGCGACAGCGGGCATCGAACAGGCGCGTCTTCTTCGCCGAGACGGGGCTCGCAGCGTTGAGCATCGACAACCGCGCGCCGTCGGGGAAATGCACCACCAACGAGGCCGCAAACGGCACATGCAACCGAAAGTGCCGCAGCCACTGGAAACCCTCCGGAATGTCCAGCTCCACGCCGTGCGGGACGTTCGGCATGGTGGACCAGTACTCGGCCTCGAAGCCATCGTCGGTGGGCACGGGGGTGTAGTTCGGCACCTCCTCAATGGCGGCATCCGCGAAGGACTCGGCGTGGACGAAGGGGAAATGCGCCACGTCCAAGAAGCCCTCGACCTGGCGGCCCGCGAAGGCCTCCACGTCGATGTACGGGCAGTTGATCTGCTGGAACTCGGTCTCGTCCCAGTGCGGCACCGGCGGGATGTGCGCGGCAAGTTCCGCCGCTTCCCCGGCGCGCACAGCCAAGCACGTCCACACCAACCCGTAGCGCTCAACCACCCCATAAGAGCGCAAGTGCATCTTCTCCGGGATCTTGTTATCCGGGTGCGCCGGAACCGAAATGCACCGCCCACCCTTGCCGAAGCGCAGGCCGTGGTACGGGCACTTGATGCCCTTGCCATCACCCTGGTCCGACCCCATGGACAGTTTCATGCCACGGTGCGGGCAGAGATCGTCAGCGACAACTATCTCCCCTTCGTGGCGGTACACCACCAGCGGCATATCCAGCAGCGTCACGCCCATCGGCCCCTCGGTGACATCCTCGATCCGCGCCACCGGGTACCAGTAGCGGGCGAGGATCTGCCAGTCGCTTGGGGTGAACGTGAGGGTACGCGGCAGCGGCAGGTCGCCGGGGTTCTGGCTGGTCTCGCGCGCCTGATGCGTGTTGTTGGTCGGGATGGTCGGGATGGTCGAGTCAGTGGAGGCAGTCGGGGCGGCCTGTCCGCCACGACCAGCCATTCTGCGCAGGCTGGTAGTCACAGGGTGTCCTTATCGGTCGGTTGCTCAGCGAGGTTGCGGGGTCTGCGCGTCCCTACACCCCGTGCGCGATCTGGCCCACCGGCCAGCCCGCGTACCGTTCCGTGATCACTGAGTTCATGGCGTGCCCGCCCCTTCGAGCGCGCGCTTGGTCTCGGTCGTCGTCTTCTTCTCGACGCCACCAGGCTCCCCCACCTCAGCGTCCGCCTCGCTGGCCTGCTCTGCGCTGACCTCGGCTGCGCCCAGCGGGGTGGTCTCCGCACCCATGGTCTCGTCCACATGACCATTGCCCTGGCGGTTCAGCAGCAAGTTCAGAAGGATAATGCTGATCGCGCCCATCGTGATTCCCGAATCAAGGATCATGGCAAAGGTCTTCGGTAGGGCGTCGTAAAAACCAGAGGAAATAGAGGGCAACAGGGCGATGGACACAGACACGCCGACGATTAGCGCGCGAGTCTCATTCCATTCGATGCTGGCAAGGGTGCGGATGCCCGAGGCGGTGATCATGCCGAACAGTGCGATGCCCGCGCCGCCGAGAACTGGGGTGGGGATTGCGGCCACGGCGCCGCCCAGCTTTGGCAGCAGACCCAGGGCAATGAGGATCACGCCCGAGGCGGTCACCACGAAGCGGGAGAACACGCGGGAAAGGCTCACCAAGCCCACGTTCTGCGCGAATGCCGTGTAGGGGAACGTGTTGAACACGCCGCCGAGGAGGGTGGATAGGCCGTCGGCGCGCAGGCCGTTGCC
>DHKFJ23503__coassemble_1630_pt1 | contig 8864 bp, 10 predicted proteins | sample DHKFJ23503__metabat2_high_PE_011 | metagenome-assembled genome bin DHKFJ23503 | reverse complement strand
TATTCTTGGACAGTTCTTGGGTACTGCTGGACATATTGACAGCCTAACTGATCAGGTGTACTTAATACAGAGGCGGGTTGCCGCCGCACACCATTCACCCAACCCCCCGAAGGAAGTCCGTGACCACCACCACGCCTGAACGTCTGCCCCTCACGACGGTCATGAACCACGCCCTTACCCCCATCATCATGGGCGTGCTGATGGCCCTGGCGTACTTTGGCGGCTTCCACAACCCGCAGCCACATGAGGTTCCCGTGGCGGTCGTCGGAGCACCGGACGTCGCAGGGCCGGTCAGCGCTGATCTCCAAGCGGCACTCAACGACAAGGTCGAACTGTCCACCGTGCCCACCCCGGAGGAGGCGGAGAGCGAACTGCAGCACCTCACCTTGTCCGGGGCGTTCATACCCGGTGCGACAAGCAACACGCTCATGGTCGCCAGCGCCTCCTCGGAGTCGACCACCCAGGCCGTGGAGCGCATCTTCCGCGCCGTCTCCACGCAACAGGGCAAGATTCTGCAGGTCAAGGACGTAGCACCCCTCAACGACAATGACCCGGTGGGGCAAAACGCCTTCTTCTACCTGGTGGCCCTTTCCGTAACGTCCTACGCCTGCTCGATCGCCATCGCCGCCGCCGGATCGACCCGCAGGTTCTGGGAGCGCATTCTCCTCGGCGCGGCTGCAGCCCTAGGCATCTCGGCGCTTATGACGATCATCGCCAGCGCCGGATTCGGGATGTTCGCCGGGCACCGCCTGGCCATCTTCGGGCTGACGTGGCTGTACTCCACGGCGGTGATGTTCTTCGGCATCGGCATGCACCCCATCTTCAAGCGCTTCTCCACCCTCGTCTTTGCCACCTGCTTCGTGGGCCTGAACTTCACCTCCAGCGGCGGGGTATTCGAGCCGGTCATGCAGCCGGGATTCTTCGGATGGCTGCACGATTTCTGGATCGGCGCCGGGTTCTCCGAGGCAGCCAAGAAGGTGATGTACTTCCCCGACGTAACGATGGGAGCGCAGATGTCCATCCTGTTCGGCTGGTTGGTGCTGGGCGTGATTGCGCTGGTAGCCGGATACTCCACCGAACGCCACCAGCACACCGTGGAATACCTCCGCGTGGCCGTGGAGGACGGGCACCGTCAGCGAGTAGAGGTCGATTCCGCCACCGAGGAGGAACTCGAGAGCGACGTCGCCGTGTAACGCCCTGCGACAACACCTAACGGTGTACGTAGAAATCTATTAGACTGTGGCTTATGCCCGCCGAGAAGCCAGGAATCCGCGTCAGTGATCAAGAACGCTCCGATGCCATGTCCGCCCTGGGGGCACACTTTGCTCAGGGACGGCTCGACATCGTCGAATACGAAGAGCGCATAACCACCGCCACGGCGGCGCGCAGCCGCCACGAGCTCGACGAGCTCTTCTACGACCTTCCTCCCCTCACCGCGCAGGCGGACCTCGTTCCGTTCTACTCGGCGGCGGAAATCGAAAAGGCGCACCAGCGCGGTGCCAAGCCGAAGCTCGGAATCACGCTATTGAGCATAATCGTCGCCCTCGCGGGAATCATCGCTACCAGCGCGATGCCCAACGCAGACGCCTGGGGAGCCGCATTCGTGCTGCTACCGCCTGCAGTCTTCGTGCTGCTCTACGTCATGAAGGTCGGCCCGGAATCGTGGCACGCGCCGAGCCCGAAGCAGCTGGATCGCCAGCGCCTCGCCGCGCTCCGCGCGGAGCACCGCTTCCAAAAGGAACAGCAGCGCCAACTGCGCAGGCAGAAGACCGATCAGCTGCAACAGCAGGTGCTCAGCTACGCGGAAAAGCGGCTGTTCAAGAACTAGCGGAACTGATCGATCACGCCGGCGAACAGGCGGATGCCCACGGTCAGCGCCCGCTCATCGAAGATAATGTCCGGCTGATGGAGATCCGGCTTCTCCCCTTGGCCGTTCCACGTACCCAGGCGCGCCATGGAGCCCGGGATGTGCTCCAAGTACCAGCTGAAATCCTCTCCGCCCGAGGACTGCGGGGCCTCCCGCAGGGCGTTCGGATCCACGGCCTTGACGGCCTCGGCAATGGCTGCACTGGAGGCGTCGTCGTTGGTGACCGGCGGCACGCCCTTCGTGTAGCGGATTTCCATCTGGGCTCCCGTGGGGGCCACGATCTGCTCCAGCAACTCGGTCAGCAGCGCCTGACCCTTGCGCCACACGCCCACCTCTGCGGTGCGGAACGTTCCCAGCAGGCGCACCTCCTGCGGGATCGCGTTGAAGGTGGAACCACCGTTGATCGCACCAAAGGTCACCACCGTGCCGGAGCGCGGATCCACCCGGCGCGCGAGGATGCCGGGAAGCTGCGTGGCGATAAGACCCGCGGCGTACACCAGGTCTGCCGTGAGGTGCGGGCGCGACGTGTGCCCGCCCGTGCCACGCAGGATGATCTCCACCACGTCACTGGCGGAGGTGATGGGGCCCGTTCGCACGCCGATCTCGCCCGTCTTCAGCTTCGGCTCGCAGTGGACGGCGAAGATGCGGCTGACGCCCTCCAGGGCACCCGCTGCGATGACCTGGGTCGCTCCCCCGTCCATGACCTCTTCGGCGGGCTGGAAGATCAACCGCACGCGCACCCCCAGGGAATCCTCCCCGTAGGTCGCCACGTACTCCGCCAGGGCTCCCGCGAGACCCAAGACAATCGTGGTGTGCATATCGTGGCCACAGGCGTGCATGACACCCGGCACCTCGGAGGCACAATCTAAGCCCGTGACTTCGTTAAGCGGTAGGGCGTCGATATCCGCACGAAAAGCGATCATGTGCTCATCAGACGGTCCGATATCAACGGTCAGCCCCGTGGTGGAGGGCAGCGCCTCCGGGTGCAACCCGAACCCACGTAGCGTCTCCAACAGAAACTCGGTGGTCTCGTGCTCCATGTGGGACAACTCCGGGCTGCGGTGCAGATGGCGGCGCCACTCCACCACGCGGTCGTGATTCCTCCCCAACCATTGGTTGACGAATGAAGCCACCGGCACTGTCGTCCCGCTCGTGTCCACGCTGATCCACTTCTTCCCGTTTTCGAACTGACCTATCCATACTACCGCCCTTGGGTATCCTTAATCCCTATGACCACTACACAACGATCACCCCAGGCGACCGACCCCTACGAGGTGGCCCGCGAGGCCGCCGAGGCCCTGCGCGACACGCTCAAAGTGCCCACCTTTGACGCGGCGGTGGTCCTCGGATCTGGGTGGAAACCCGCAGCCGACGTGATGACCGCGCAGGCCGAAACGGTCCACGAGTTTCCTATGTCTGACCTGCCGGGATTCCTCCCTCCCACCGCCGAAGGCCACGGCGGCACGGTCCGCTACGCCAACCTGGGCGGCAAGCACATCCTCGTGCTGCTCGGCCGCACCCACGCTTACGAAGGCCACGAGCTGTGGCGCACCACCCACGCCGTGCGCACCGCGGCCGCCGCCGGCGTGAAGACCGTCGTTCTCACCAACGCCGCCGGTGGCCTCACTGAGGGCATGGAGGTCGGCGAGCCCGTGCTCATCGCCGATCACATCAACTTCACCGCACGCACCCCGCTGCAGGGCGCGAACTTCGTCAACCTCGTGGATGCCTACGCGCAGCACTTGCGGGAGAAGGTCACCAAGCTTCGGCCCGGTATGCGCGAGGCCGTGTACGCCATGATGCCCGGGCCGCAGTACGAAACCCCGGCGGAGATCCACATGCTCCGCACCCTCGGCGCCGGACTGGTGGGCATGTCGACCGTTTACGAGACCATCGCCGCCCGCGAGGCCGGAGTGGATGTGCTCGGCATATCGTTGGTCACCAACCTCGCGGCCGGCGTGACCGGAGAGCCGCTCAACCACGAGGAAGTGCTCGCCGCGGGTAAGGCCGCCGCCCAGGACATGGGAGAGCTGCTCGCCCAGCTCGTGGAGTCGCTATGAGTCAGCTGACCTTCGGCACCGCCGGGATACGCGCCCACGTGGGCCCCGGATCGGACCGGATGAACGTGGGCACCGTCACCCGCGCCACCGCCGGGGTGGCCGAGTGGTTGCGCACCCACCGCAGCGCCCTCTCCCCCGATGGTGTGTTCCGCATCGCCGTCGGATTCGACGCCCGCTACGGCTCCCACGCCTTCGCGCGCGCCACTGCGGAAACATTCGCCGGCGCTGGCTTCGATGTGACCTTGAATGCCGAGCCAGCCCCCACACCGGTGCTCGCCTGGCTGGTGCGCTCACGCAACTTCGACGCGGGAGTGCAGATCACCGCCTCGCACAATCCGGCTGAGGATAACGGCTACAAGCTCTACCTCGCCGGCGGTGCGCAGATCGTCTCCCCCGTCGATCGCGAGATCGAGCAGTGCATCGACGCTCAACCGGCGGATCCCGCGCACATTCCCCGCTCCGAGGCCAAGAACCTCGACATGTCCGTGGTGTCCGGTTACGTCACCGCCATCAGTTCGCTCGTCGCCACCGGCGAGCAGCGCGTGCTGGCACCGCGGCGCAAACTCAAGATCCTCTACACGCCCCTGCACGGCGTGGGCGGCAACGCAATGGAATGGGCACTGCGCCTCAACGGCTTCGGCAACGTCCACTGCGTCCCATCGCAGCGCTGGCCAGACCCCACATTCCCCACCGTTTCCTTCCCCAACCCCGAGGAGCCCGGCGCCACCGACGCGCTCCTTGCCGAAGCGCGAGAGGTGGGCGCGGACCTGCTCATCGCCCTGGACCCAGACGCCGACCGCTGCATGCTCGGAATCCACGATGGGGACTACCGGATGCTGCGAGGAGATGAAACTGGTCCGCTACTGGCGAAGTATGTGCTGGGGAGGCTGGTGGCGTCGGGAATAAAACCTGTGGTGGCGACGACCGTCGTGAGTTCCCAATTGCTCGGCCGGATGGCGCGCGCCGAAGGGTGGGACTATGTGGAGACGCTGACCGGGTTCAAACACCTGGCGCGGGCGGCGGATCATCGGCCCGGCGAGCTGGCGTTTGCCTACGAAGAAGCGATCGGTACGGCACCGACGCCGTGGTTGGTGGCGGACAAGGACGGCATCGCGACGGCCCTCATCGCGGCGGCGTGGGCGGCCGAGCTGAGCGAGCAGGGCCGTAGCCTCGCCGACGAGCTGGCGGACATCGAGGAGACCTACGGTGTGTTCCGAACGGCGCAGGTCAGCGTGCGCACGGGATCGCGCGCGGAGGTGGAAAAGCTCATCGCGCAGTGCGCCGAGCAGCCACCCGAGGCGCTGGGAGATGTGCCCGTGACGGCGGGGCCACTCACGGACTCCACCGGCAACACCGGAGCCGGGGTTCGCCTGACCGGAAGTACGGACGCGGTGGCGGTGCGGGTCATCGCGCGGGCCTCGGGAACGGAAACGAAGGCGAAGTTCTACGTGGAGGTCTCGGGGTCAGACCGCGCCGAGGTCGAGCAGGTACTCAACCGAGTGATCGCGGACGTCAACGAGCTCACGTACCACTAGAGATCCATGTTGCGTGGGCCGTAGAGGCGATCGCCCGCGTCGCCGAGGCCGGGGACGATGTAGGCATCCTCGTTGAGCGCCGGATCGATGGTGGCGGTGATGAGGCGCTTGACGGGCAGGCCGGACTCCACGAGGGCATCCACGCCCGGCTGGGCGGAGACCATGCAGATGCAGGTGATATCGTCCGCGCCACGAGCCGCCAGCAGACGGATCGCGTGGAGCAGGGACCCACCGGTGGCGAGCATCGGGTCGACGAGGAACACGGGCTGGCCGGACAGATCCTGCGGGAGTGCCTCGAGGTAGGGCACGGGCTCGTGGGTCTCTTCATCGCGGGCGAGGCCGATGAAGCCGACCTGCGCATCCGGGATCATGGACAGCGCCGGGTCGATCATGCCCAGGCCAGCGCGGATGACTGGGACGATGATCGGGGGTTTTTGCAGGCGGTAGCCCTCGGCGGTATCGACAGGGGTGTCTACGTCGAAGGTCTCGACCTGCAGGTCCACGCTGGCTTCGTAGACCAGCATGGTGCCGAGATCCGCGAGGGCGGCCCGGAAGGCTGCGTTGTTGCTGTTCTTATCCCTCATGATGGTGAGGCGCGAGGCCGCCAGAGGGTGCTTGACCACCTGAATATCCATAGGTTCTCAGTGTACTGAAAGAACCTGCGATGCCAGCGCGTCGGTGGCGGGGTGTGAACCTTTCCCCGACCGGCGGGGTCTAATGGTGCATGAGTTATCTAAGTACCGACACCACAAACCTTGCCCACCTGGGGGCACGGGCCGAATCCATTGCCTGGGCTGCACGATCCCACCGCGCTGCCGTCCCTATGACGGGCGCGTTCTCCCCTGCTGCGCAGGCATGCGCTGCGGCGGTGGAGCGGGCGCGGATGGCTCATGCGCAGGCCGTGGCCCGTTCGGGGAGCTTTTTCTCCGACGCCGCCACGGGCCTGCACACACTCTGCCGCGAATTGGGTGACCACGAAGCAGCGTATTCCGGGAGCTTCGCCTCCACGGGGGTGGGGTAAATGATTGATCTGGGAACCTTGCTGCGCCCCATTGAGCAGGTAGTGCCGTCACCGCTGCTAGGCGGCGCTTCGGCCGTGGTGGCGGACTTGGATTCGGCGGAGGGGCGGGCGCTGCTGGAATCCATGAGTGTGCTGGCTACCCAGGCTATTGCGGGTGCTGCCGGGGAGGCTATCACCGCGTCACTGGGAAACGAGGCTGCGGTGCTGGGCCAAGTCCTCGATGCGGGCCACGAGGTGGATGACGTGGCGTGGGAGGCGGAGGCTGTGGTGCAGGCCGCGATCCGGGACCTCACGGCCATCGCCGGGGATTGCCTAGCTGAGCTGAGCTCCGCGGCTCCCGCCACAATGATGAACCCAATGGCGGCGGGCACGACACTGCTACCAATTGCCCTCCGGCACTGGGAACGCGCCGAGGTGCGGTATCAGCAGATGGAGGCAGAGCTGACGGAGCTGACGCAGCTGGTTGAGCGGGTGGAGATTCCTGTGGAGCATTCGGAGGTGGTGCAGGCAGCGCAGCCGGATGCGCCAACTGACACGGCCCCGCCGAGCAGCGGCCAGGCGAGCGCGGCCGTCGCGGCGGCGAAATCCGCTCTAGGCACGCCGTACCAGTGGGGTGGGACAACCCCGGGTCAGGGTCTGGACTGCAGCGGGTTGACGCAGTGGGCCTACGCCCAGGCCGGCGTGGATATCCCCCGCACAGCCGAAGCTCAGGCAGTTGGTCCACAGATCCCCCGCGATCAGGTCCAACCTGGGGATCTGGCGGTGTGGGATGGCCACGTGGCCATGGTCGTGGAGAACGGCCAGATGATCGAGGCGGGCGATCCGGTGCAGATCAACCCGATTCGACAGGACAATATCGGCATGACATTCAGGGGCTTCTACCGCCCAACGGCGGCATAGGGAAATAGGGAGGCAGAGCGATGGTGCGTCACACTGGTGGACTGGCTCGGGTTGTGACCCAACCGGAGCCTCGGGAGTACCTGCTGGCCCAATTCTTGGGCGAAGAACCGGCAACGGTACCGGCGGTTCTCACCAACGAACTGCGGCAGCGCAGTGAGGTGGTCGAAGAAAAGTAACGGGGCGACGGGTAGAATTCAGCTTCATGGCAGCAGATAAAGGCATGAAAACATTCGGAACGGGCATCGTGGCTCTAGAAATGGAGCTCACCAGCGGAACCTGGTACACACTGTGGGCTCCGAACTGGATCGTCAAGGGCGAAGCATGGCAGGCTTTCCTGGGCGACGATGACAACCTGTTCGTGTTTCGCAGCCCCGCTCACCTGCTCGCGTTCATCAACGATGGTGGCCGCAACGAACTAGCCGATCACCCCAAGTGGCCCGAGTTCGCCAAGAACTTGGCCATCAACGTGGTGCCCACATCGAAGACCACCGTGAGCTTGGTCGAACTACCCCGCCAGCTGGCCCAGCGCCCTGGCTACGAATCCACCATGGCGGTGACGCGTGGTTTCGACCTGCTTCGTTCCTTCGGCAGCGTGCTGGGCATCAGCAGCATCAACACGTGGTTCAGCTCCTACTCCATCCTCAACAACACCCGGCGCGGCGCCGATCACTACCAGTCCCAAACGGGGCAGGAGGAATGGTCCGCCGTGGGCCGCACAGTGGTCGACCGGTGGGCCACGATGCTCGACGACATTGAGGACTACCTGAGCTCCCCCGAGATCGAGGCTCAGAACGATATCGACGCAGCGGAAAAGGCCCGCGAGGAGAAGCGCGCCGCTCTCGCCAAGAAGGAAGAGGAAGCTGCCGAGGAGGCCGATCCCTACGACTCCACGCTTTGGGCGGAGGTGGGCATCGACCCGATCCGCATCAGCATGGACGGACAGTACGTCTACACCCTGCGCTGCTATGTGGATGGCAAACCGCGATTCCTGGGTAGCCACGGCCAGATCAACACCTTCCCCAACTCGCGCTCGCTCGTGCGCTGGCTCATTGACGCACCCGAGCACGATTTGGATCAGCTCAGCACGTGGGGCGATGTGCTCACTGCAGCCAACGCCGGCGAGCTCGAGGTCACGGTGCACGAATCCAACCAATACTCGTTCACCGGGCTGCGGGAAGACATCGGAACGTCCATCGAAGCCGTTGACACCAAGCAGCTAGGTCGCGCTTATGAGCTTCTAGCGGATGCCGCAGACTGGGCCGGAGACGACGGCGTGAACGAGGTTCTGCTGGCCTACCCGGAGCTGCAGAACTACCTGGCCTACATGCTGGGCTCCCCCAGTGAAGGAACTCCGTCTGCTCCTTTCGATAAGGAAGTCAAGGGCTGGAAAGCCCTGGAAGACGGACTGATCAAGCGCTTCACGAAGTTCTGATCGCACTCAGAATAGACACACAATAGGCAAAGGCCCCGCAGGCTCAAGG
>DHKFJ23503__coassemble_1613_pt1 | contig 8960 bp, 7 predicted proteins | sample DHKFJ23503__metabat2_high_PE_011 | metagenome-assembled genome bin DHKFJ23503 | reverse complement strand
CGTGATGCCTTGCTGGACCGCCTGTCGCACGATCTCGACTTCACCACCGATGCCCGCCCGGAGCAGATCGTGGAGATCATCACTCCCCTGGCGGAGACGGTATGGGACACCGGCATTGAGTACGGCACGGTCTCGGCCATGGTGCACGGCATGATCCTGGAGATCACGACCTTCCGTGCCGATTCTTACGATGGCCAATCCCGCAACCCGGAGGTTACCTTCGGCGACAGCCTCGATGGCGACCTCATCCGCCGCGACTTCCGCGCCAACGCCATCGCCCTGGAGCTCTCCCCCACCGGCGAGCACGAGTTCCGCGATCCGCTGAACGGGCTGCACGATGTCGTGGCTGGCGTGCTGGACACCCCGGATGCGCCGGAGATCAGTTTCCGCGACGACCCGCTGCGCATGCTTCGGGCCTGCCGGTTTGTCTCGCAGTTGGAGTTCGCGGTGGCTCCCCGCGTGCAGCAGGCCATGGTGGAGATGAGCGACCAGATCACCCGCATCACCGTGGAGCGCGTGGCCGTGGAGCTCAACAAAATGATGCTCGGCGTGGCCCCGTGGGAGGGCCTGGATCTCATGGTTCGCACCGGCTTGGCCGACCACGTGCTGCCGGAGCTGCCCGCCCTCAAGCTCACTCAGGATGAGCACCGGCAGCACAAGGACGTCTACTGGCACTCGCTGAAGGTGCTCCGCAACGCGGTGGAGTTGGAGGCGCAGCGCGGGCTGGAGCCCAACCTGGAATTGCGCTGGGCCGCCTTGATGCACGACATCGGCAAGCCCGCTACCAGGGCGTTTACCGATTCGGGCGCGGTGACGTTCTACCAGCACGACGTGGTGGGTGCGAAGATGACCCGCAAGCGCCTGCGGAAGTTGAAGTTTTCCAAGCAGCACGTTCAGGACATCAGCCAGCTGGTGTTCCTCCACATGCGCTTCCACGGTTATTCCATGGACCAGGGCAGTGGCCCGCGCCAGGACGCCCCGCGTGGTGATGGCTCGAAGCCCGCTGGAGAGTCCACGTGGACTGACTCGGCGGTCCGTCGTTATGTTAACGACGCCGGCAGCCTCCTCCCCCTCCTCCACGTCCTGGTGCGTGCGGATTGCACGACCCGGAATAAAAGGAAGGCACAGCGGCTGCAGCAGACGTACGATCAACTGGAAGAGCGCATCGCCTACCTGCAGGAACAGGAGGATCTGGCGGCCGTGCGCCCAGACCTGGATGGCAACGAGATCATGACGATCCTCGACCTGCCGCCGGGCCCGCAGGTGGGTAAGGCCTGGAGTTTCCTCAAGGAGCTGCGCCTCGACCGCGGTCCGCTGGATCGGGATGAGGCCGTGGCAGAGTTGAAGAAGTGGTGGGCTGAGCAGCAGTCCGGTGCTGGCGCGGACGCGAAGACGAATACGCAGAAGGAGGATGGGCACCAATGAGTGACAGTGCAGACAGTGCAGACAAGGCCGCCACTGCCGTTCGGGCGGGAGACATCATCTTCCAGTCCCCGCAGGTCGTCGCCGATTCCATGAACTTGGCGGCCACCCGGTACATCCCACAAGACGCGGAGGAAAGCTTCATCGCGGCGTTTTCCGCCGAACCGGGCCAGCTCAACCAACCGGGGCGCCCCGGCGCCGAGGCCCTGCTCGTGCTCCAGACGGATCAAGATGCCAACGACGAGGGTGAGGGCCCGGGCATCGTGGCCGTGCAGCTCGGCTTGATGAGCACCGAAGCCGTCGCCAACCACCTACCCCACCTTGCCGACAAGCTCACGAAGCCGAAGGTGTTCTTCATCGGCGGCCACCGCGAACCAGTGGTACTGGCCGTGGCGCTGCTGACCCCGGAACCGGCAGCCTCGGACAACCCCGCGGCTGCCGCATCGCAGGCTCCGCAGCCTTCGCACCCGTCGCGCTTCGGGCCGGACAACCGTTTCCTCCTCATCCACACCGGAGAGGGAGCGCCCAGCGTCGAGGACCAGGTAGCCGCCGCGACCGGCAGCAGTGACGGATCCCGGTTGCAGGGCATGCGCCTGTTCCACAGCTACGTTTCTGTATCGCACGCACAAGTGAACAAGTGGGTGGAGTGCGGGCTTGTTGGCGTCGAACATGCAACACCTGACGATGTCTTTACTGCAAAGCCTGCAGAGACCTGGCGCCAGCTGATGAAGCGGCGGCCTTTCCCCGAGAACCTGTTTGTCACGTGGGCCACGAACCCGGAGCGCAACTAGAGTGAAAAGGCAGGTCACAGCCGGTATAGGCGACGCCTGGCCGGTCGCGCTAGGCATGGTGCCACTCGGACTGGCATTTGGGCTACTCATCACGCAGATCGGGTTTGCGTGGTACTGGGCGCCGGTGTTTTCGCTGGTGATTTACGCTGGCTCGATGGAGTTCCTGGCGATCAGCCTGGTCACGGGTGGAGCGGCGCCATTGTCTGCGGCGCTGTACGGACTGCTGGTGAACTTCCGGCACATTTTCTACGCACTCAACTATCCGATGGATCGCGTGAAGGGCTGGCTCGCGAAGGCATACGGGGCGTATGCGCTGACGGACGAGACGTACGCGATTGTCTCGGCGCGAGCCGACGCGAACTGGACGACCGCGCGCGTCATCACGATCCAAGCGCTGCTGCAGGCCGGGTGGGTCGGCGGCGGCGTGCTGGGTGCGCTGTTCGGCTCGGCGCTGCCATTTACGTTGGTGGGGATGGAATTCGCCCTGACGGCGCTGTTTACCGTGCTGATGATTGAGGCATTTGCGGCGAACCGGGACCTGTCGCTGCCGCTGAGCGCTGTGGTGCTGGGGCTGGTGGCGTGGTGGATCGCGCCGGACAACGTGCTGATGGTCGGCATGACGCTGTACTTTGCGCTGCTGGTGGTGCGGTTCTTCGTGCCGCCGGTGAATAAGGCGCTGACGTGGCGCGTGGGGGCGCGGCCGGTTGGTGCTGGCACGGCTGATGCTTCTGGCACAGAGGAGGAATCCCAGTGATCCATCACGCTGCCGCCGCTGCCGCCGCTGTCGCCTCGGGCACCACCGTCCCAGGCACCACCGCCCCGGGCACCACCCTGGCCAGCGCCGGACTTCCCGACGGCGTGGAGCTCGGGCCGACCCTAGCGATCCTGTCCGCCATTTTCCTCGTCACCGTGGGGCTGCGTGCCTTGCCGTTCGCGGCACTGCGCTTTTTCCGGGAATCGCGCCTGGTTGCGTGGCTGGGTCTGTCGATGCCAGTGGGCGTCATGGCGATTCTCGTGCTGTACACGGTGATTGAAGGCGGCGATTCTCCCACTGGTTTCGTCCCCGTGATGATCGCGTTGGTTTTCACCGTGGCGCTGCATGTATGGCGGCGCTCGGCCACGCTATCGATCCTGTTGGGCACGGTGTTCTACGTGGTTTTGGTGAACGTGGTGTTCTAGCGCAGCGGTCTGGATGTGCGAATGCCGTGTTTTGCGAGGTAGCACATTTGACCACCTGGGGTTTTAGAAAGGCCAAATCGTCAAAACACAACATTGTCACACGTGAAGCCCCAGAAGGGGTGGTGCCAGTCGGGGTACGAAGCAGTGAAGCTGCCGTCGAGGGGGAATGCGGGGGGTGTGCCGGACGGTGTTGATGGCGACGCACGCTGATGGATCGCGTGGGTGAGCAGCGTTGCCGCGGGGCGGAAGGTGCGCGGTAGTGTGAGAACCATGCCAACCCCCGAGTTCATCCTCACCCTCCGCGAACGCATCGGCCACGATGAGCTGTGGCTCCCCGGCGTCACGGCAATTGTGCTCAAGCAACCACCAGCAGACGCGCCGATCTGGGCGGTCCCCGAGGTCTTGCTGGTCAAGCGCGCCGACAATCAGCAGTGGACCCCGGTCACCGGCATCGTGGATCCCCGCGAAGAGCCGCACCACGCCGCCGTCCGCGAGGTAGTAGAGGAAACCGGGTTGAACGTGCAGGTGGAGGCGCTGTTGGGCGTCGGCCAGGTGGGGCCGGTGGAGTATCCGAACGGTGATGTCACCAGCTACATGGACACCACCATGCGCTGCAGCGTCGTAGATGACGCCGACGACACACCCCGCGTCGCCGACGATGAATCCGTGGATGTCGGCTGGTTCCCCATCAGCCAGCTGCCGCCCATGCAGCCCCGCTTCCGCCTCGTCATCGCAGACGCCGCAGCGCAGGCCAAGCACCCCGCCGGCTTCCGCCCTCGCATGGGGTACGCCAAGCGCACCTAGTTCTGCGGCGTCCTGCGGCGTCCTGCGGCCCCGAAAGCTACGGCCCTGCGCCCCCGCGAACTGAACGCCCCGTAAACCGCCCCGCACGCCCCCGCTACCAGGTCCGCGCAGCCTCCGGGGCTTCCTCGTACTTCCGCGCATACGCACTTGCGCGCAGCGAGCAGATGATCAACTGCACCTGGTGGAAGATCATCAGCGGCAGGATCATCATCCCCAAGCTCGCCCCGCCGAACAGCACCGCCGCCATCGGCAACCCCGCCGCCAGTGATTTCTTCGTGCCAGCGAACTGAATCGCCACCTGATCCGCATAGTTGAACCCGGCCTTGCGCGACAGCACACTGGTCAGCCACAGCATGAAATACACCGCCACCACGGATCCCAGCAGCAGCCCCACGATGGCCACCCAGCTCACGCGGCTCCACACGCCGGAGACCACGCCGTCGGAGAAGCTCACGTAGACCACCAGCGCAATGGAGATCTGGTCCACCTTCTTCGTCGCCGGGCTTTTCGCGAAGTTCACCACCCAGCGGCGCAGCAACTGGCCCAGCGCAAACGGCAGCAACAGTTGCACTCCGATGTCGAGGAAGGTTGTGGCGTCGATGTGAAGACCCCCGGAATGAGACATCAATAGCAACACGAGAAGGGGCGTGAGAAACACACCGAGCAGGCTGGACACACTAGCCGCCACGATCGACGCCGCTACGTGTCCCCGGGCGATGCTCGTGAACGCGACTGACGACTGGACCGTGGACGGGACGAGTGTGAGGTAGAGAATGCCCAGATAGAGCGGCTCACCGATGAGGAATTTCAGCGGTGTGAGGGCCAGCCCGAGGAGGGGGTAGATGAGGAAGGTGAAGGCCAGGATCACCAGGTGGAGCTTCCACTGCATGAGGCCCTTGAGCGCTTCCTTGGGTGCTAGGCGCGCGCCGTAGAGGAAGAAGAGGAAGGCGATGGCGAGCTTCGTGATGACGTCGGCGACGTCGGCGGCCTGGCCGCGGACGGGGAAGAGGAGAGCCACCACGACGGCGGTGAGGATCGCGACGATGAGGAAATCGGGGCGATAGTTCAGCAGCTTGCGCAGCGGGCCGGGCTGCGATGACCGCTTGGCTGCGGGTGTCGGTGCCATGGGGGCCTCCTCGGGGAGCGCTGGGTGGGGGTGGCGGGGAGTGAGTTAGCGCTTGGTCGTTGGGGTGTGGGACGGGGTGTGGGCTGTGTCCGCAGGTTCTTCGACGATGTCGCCGTCTTCCTCAGCGGTGGTGGTCCGCGGGATGAGGAGGCTGGTGAGCACGGCGACGCCGATGATGACGGCGCCGACGATGAAGGCGGTGGTGTAGCCGCCCGTGGACGTGGAGCCCTCCGGCGAGCCGGCGACCATGAACACCGGCAGCACCGCGAAGGACATTCCTGCACCTAGGTTAAAGGCAGCGGAGTTCATGCCGGGCAAAAAGCCCTCGTTATCCTTCGGCGAGTTCACTACGCCGAGGTTGTTGAGCACGATGTTGGTGATGCCCGCGTACGTCACACCCAGCAGGATCACGGCGATGATGAGCACTGCCTTGGAGTGCACGCCCACGAACGCCAGGCCCAGCAGCAGCACGGCAGAGGCGATGTTGCTCAAGCGGATCAGGCGCGTGTAGCCGATCCGGGGCGCCCAGCGACCGGCGAACGGGCCGACTGCCCAGCCAACCAGGGCGTAGGGGGTGAGCAGGATGAGGGATGCGAAGTCTGCGTCCAGGCCGAAGCCTGCGGTTTTGTTCTGTGCCAGGGAGATGGCCACACCGTTGACGGCGGCGAACACGCCGGTCATGGTCAGCACGGTGGTGAGCAGGAGGGCCCAGGTGTGGCGTCGGGCGAGGTACTTCGGGGCGACCAGGGGCTGCGACTGCTTGTTCTCGTACGTCCAGAACACCCAGAACATGGCCAGACCGATAACCACCTCGATGGCGACGAGCGGCCAGTTCGCCGCGGCGGCCTTGCCGGCCTCGTTGACGGCCAGGGTGACAGAGAGCACGGACACCACCAGCGTGGCCGCGCCGACCCAGTCCATGCGGACGTTATTCGACGGCTTGGATTCCGGTGCCCACGCCACCACGGCGGCGGTGGCGATGGCGCCGATGACGGCGATGAACCAGAACACCGCGCGGAAACCGTAGTGTTCTGCGAGCCAGCCGGCGAGGATGGCATCGATGCCCGCCACGCCGCCGTTGACGGCCGCGAGTAGGCCCATGAGTGTGCCCAGGCGCACCTCCTGCTTGACCTGCGAGCGCAGGATGATGAGGCACAGCGGGATCGTGGGCCCGGCGATGCCCTGCATGGCGCGGGCGACCATGAGCACACCAATGTTGGGTGCCAGGGCGGCCACGAGCCCGCCGAGGGACATCACTGCCATCATGATGACGAGGATGCGCCGCCGCCCCACGATGTCGGACAGTCGCGGCAGGAACAGCCCGCACATCGCACCGGCGGTGAAGAAGGCGGTCTGGGTGAGACCGCTGGCGGCCTCGTCGGTACCCAGCTCCTGGGCCATGGTGCGCAGCACCGGCGAGAGCATGGAGGCATTGAGCTGGAATGCGATCGCGGCGGTAATGAGCACCGCCATGAGCAACGGTATGCCGCCCTTGCGGCTATCGATGGGGTCTGGGGAAGTAGGGCGCCCGGTGGGGGCTGGGGAGTTCATCCGGTGATTCCTTGGGATTTCTCGGGATTTCTTCGGATTCCGTGGGATTCCGTGGGATTCCGTGGCAGAGGTGTAATTCGACATGGCCAGCTGAGGACCCCGTTGCTTAGCTGAGGGCCCTCGCGAGCGGTCCGTGTGGGGACTTTAGTTCGCGAAGCCGGTATTCCCAATACGCGTCAGCGCATCGATGAGGAGATCCCAGAACTTGTCGGCGTCCACGTCCACGGCCACCCAGTGCGGCGGGATGGCCTCAGCGCCCTCAGCACCGTCAGCGCCCTCAGCCGCATCCGAATCATCCGCGATCCCCAACGCTGTGGGATCCACGCCTCCGCCTTGGCTATTCCACGTGCGCCGCAGGTCAACGATGGTTTGCCCGCGCGCGTGCAGCCCCTGCGTCTCCACATACACGGGGGCGCGCACGGTCCGCACCACACTCGGGTCAGCCACCGCCGCCACGGCTAGCGGGTCGTGCATCGGCGGCCCGGGGTAGTGGCGCTCCTTCATGTAGGCCGCGCCGAAGAACTCCACGAGCTCCGCGATGAACTGCGCCACGTCCGTGCCCACAGCCTTAAGCTGCTCCATCCGGTCTGGGGTCGCCAGCACCTTGTGGGTCACGTCCAGCCCCACCATCGTCACGGGCCAACCGGCTTCGAAGACGATCTTCGCCGCCTCTGGGTCCGCCAGAATGTTGAATTCCGCTGCGGGCGTCATGTTGCCCGCGTGGTGCGCTCCACCCATGAGCGTGATCCCGCCGACCCGCTCCACCAGTTCCGGGTACATCCGAGCGAACAGCGCAATATTCGTCAGCGCACCCGTCGGGACGATCGTGATTTCCCCTGGCTCGTGGTCTCTGATGATGTCTGCGATGAGGTTCACCGCATGTCGCTGATCTTTTTCGACGCCAGCAGCCGGCAATTCCGGACCATCCAAACCGCTATCACCGTGGATTTCCTCCGGGATGATTTGCGGTGCGACCAGCGGCCGGTCCGCGCCCGCCGCGAAGGGTACGCCGGTGATGGCGCCGACCCGCGCGAGCGCGCGAGCATTAGTGGTGACCTTGTCGAGGGTTTGGTTCCCCGCCACCGTGGTGACCGCGCAAACGTCCACACCTGGGGTGCCCCAGGCGAGGAGGAGGGCTATGGCGTCGTCGTGACCGGGATCGCAATCGAGGATGATCTTCCGGGGACCGTTGGGCTGGGTGGGGGTGGGTGCATGACTACTCATGCACCCATCGTGCCACGCCACAGTGCGCCGGGAACCCGGAAACCGGGCAACTGTTGGCCCGGTTGGCTCAGTCGGCTCAGAGGAGCTTCCAGTTATGGAGGGCCTCCTCGAGGATGTCGCCCAGGTGGCCGTGCGTGGACTGCTTCATCGCGCTGAGCGTGAAGCCCTCCAGGGTCTCCAGCGGGATGTGCGACGGCTTGGCCAGGGCGTACTTATCCACCACGATGTCTAGGACAACGGGGCCGCCGGTGTGGTTCAGAGCGCGTTCCAGGGCGGGGCGCAGATCCTCGACCTTTTCGACCCGCTCGCCGGTCGCTCCCAGGGCGGTGGCCACGGCGGCGTAGTTCGGGTTGGGCAGATCCGTGCCGAAGGGCACTAGGCCGGCCTCCTGCTGCTCAATGTTGACGAAGTCCAGCAGGGTGTTGTTGAAGATGATGTGCACGTTGTTGGTCTTGTGCTGCACCTCCGTGATGATGTCTCCCAGGCCCAGCATAGAGAAGCCACCGTCGCCACAGAATGCGATGGACTGGCGGTGCGGGGCGGCCTTCTTCGCGCCGAAGCTGTTCGGGGAATCGTTGGCCATGGATGCCCAGGAGAACGATCCCATCATGACCTGACCCTTCTTGGCGATCATGTGGCGGGAGTTCCAGATGCAGGGCGTGCCGGTGTCCATGAAGAACATGGCATCGTCGTCGGCGAGCTCGCTCACAAGGTGGGCGACGAGCTCGGGGCGGATGGCCTTGTCTTTGTTGGGGTTTTCCACCAGCGAGTGCAGCTTCTCGTGCCACTTCTTGGTGGTCTCCACGTGCTCGGAGACGAACTTTTCGTCATCGCGCTGTGTCACGCGCTTGAGCAGGGCGCGG
>DHKFJ23503__coassemble_1601_pt1 | contig 9018 bp, 9 predicted proteins | sample DHKFJ23503__metabat2_high_PE_011 | metagenome-assembled genome bin DHKFJ23503 | reverse complement strand
ATCGCCGCCGCTCGCGCATACCGCATCGGCTTGTTCCTCATCCCGCGCGAGATCCCCTTCACCCGCATCATCGAGGCCGTCGCTCGCGAACATCAGCGCCGCGCACAGCTCGAACAGCGCATGGCGGCGCAGATCCAGGAGGAGCTTAACCGCACCTCCCACACTTCCGGCATCGAGGGCATCGTGCAGGTGCTCTCCCACCGCACGCACAGCGCGGTGGCCGCGGCGTGGGGTGAGCAGGTCGTCCGCTCCGATAGCGCCGAGCACTCCCCCGCTGCCTCCGCTCGGCTCGACGCCGCACTCACCCACGCCTCCCCCGCCCACGCCGGCACGGTCACCGCCCCGCCAGGTGCCGTGCTCTACGAGGTTCCCCTGGGCCCCACCAGCGCAGACGGCGTTCTGCTTACCGCCCGTGATCACGCCTTCACCCCGGCGGAGCGTGGCGTGTTTAAACATGCCGCTGGTCTGATTTCCCTGGTTCAGCGCCAGCACATCGCTCCCCATACGATCCCGAGTACGCGGTTGGCGTGGGAGGCTGTGGCGTCGCATATGGTGGGCCTCGATGGGACGAGCGACCGCCTGACCACTGCGTTGGCGCCGCTGACGGACGCCGATGGGCGGGTGCGGCTCCTGGCGTTTCGTTCGCACTCGCCTGCCGCTGCCGCCCGGGCTGCGTTGCGCGATCGTGTGGTGGCCGCGTTTGAGCGCTCTGGCCTGGAATTTATCGACCTTCCCGCGCCGCGCGAGGGCGCGCATCTCGTGTTTGCTGCGGCCGTGCCGGATGAGGTTGTTTCGCTTCTCGACGCCACCCCCACGGCCGTTTCCGCCCCCACAGCTGTATCGGGGCTAAGCGGGGATGTTCTGTACTCAGTGGTGGTGGCGATGCGCCCGGCGCACCGTGGGCAGCCGCTGCCGGAGCCGCCGTCGCTGCCGGCGTGGACGGGCAATGCTGCGGTGCGGCCCGTGCTGCATGCGCGCTTTCGCGAGACGCTGCAGCGGATCCACGATGCCGACCCCACGCTGTTCGATACAGCCGTGGCGTTCCTCACCACCGACGGTCACGTGGGCGATACCGCCGCCACGCTGGGCATTCACCGCCATACCGCTCGGGCGCGGCTGCAGCAGATCGCGGCGCTGGGCTGCGACCTGAGTGTTCCGGAGACGCGCGCGGAGCTGCTCATCCTCGCGCGGCTGTTCCAACCGGAAGGCTAAGGAGACGATCACGTGGAAATCATTGACCAAATCTACAAACCCAAACTTAGAATTTCTTTAGGAAAATTTCTACATCGGTAAGTATTTTGGGAGTCGACAGAGTGGTGAGAAATTGTGCTAATTCCTCATCTAGCATTGCAGCTAAATCCATACAAGCCTCGTGACACCCTTGAGGACCAAGCCTAACATCCGTCCCCGTAATCGGAATTCCGTTGGGGATTACAGATTCGTGATGAGCAATCCTATTACGGATCTGCCGTACTGGAAATACTTTTTCATACACCCATTCTCTAGTTAAACCCCGATTTCCAAATTTGGGATCCTGCATTCTTGCCAGCCGCTGCGCTCCTGGAAAAACCTTCACGAGGTCACGACGCCCCCAAATACGGTCATGATCAGCCCTATCAAACGGCTCCTTTAAGCCGGAATCTCCACCTTTATCCAGCATGTTGGTCCAAGTTCTAAACATTGAGGTGGCTACTAGACGTCCCCCGAGTCGAGATCCTTTCACCGCACCCTTCCCTGTAAAATGTGCCGGTAGACGACTCCATGATTCTTGAATGTTTTCTCGAACGCGGGCATCAAACCCAATCTCTATTCTCGAGTACCAGTCTTCGCCAAATCTTTCGGTCAAGTTCCTGTTGATAGAATTCCTGAGTGCCACCTCAAGGAAGGAAATATCCATGAAAAGAGAGGAACTTAATCTTCTATCCAGCACATAGAGTTCACGAGCGGCGCAGACGTCTCTGCAAACACGTTTCATGTACGGCTCTAGCCTGTCCTCAGAGACCCAATCATCGTTTATCGGCGTCATATCAGGAACCCCCCAGTTCACATTGCTTGACGAAACGTTTAGGACTATACTGGCTATTGTAATCCCCTCCCACATGGAGTCACCCGTTCAGCGGACTGGCTGCGGAGGGGTTTTTCTTTACCCAGATCAGCCCAGAAGCATCGTGGGCGCAGTCCGCCCTATCGGTGCTTGCAGCCCGGCCAGCAGCAGGGCCGCCGCTTCCCCTCTTCCAGTTCCTCACGCGTGCGACGGATGCGGCGCGCCCGCGTCTCGGGCTTTTTCGCGTCGCTCACCCAGCAGATGAACTCGTTGCGCCCGAGGGGAGTCAGACTCTCCCACAGCGCAAGCACCTCCGCGTCATCGGCCAGCGCCGCCCCCAAGTCCTCCGGCAGTTCGTGGACCACGCCGCCAGTGATTCCGTTCCAGGCCAGCTCAGCGGGCGATTCCGCAATCTTCTTCGCCACGGTTCCTCATCTCCTCCGCTCGGCTAAATGTCCGCACCTCAGTGTCTGCACCTCAGTGTCCGCACCTAAATGTCCGCACCAATCCAGATCGGTTCCGGCTCCAGCGTCACACCGAATGCTTCCTGCACCCCGGCGCGCACGGCGCGGGCCAATTCCACGATGTCCTCGCTCGTCGCACTACCGCGGTTGGTCAGCGCCAGCGTGTGCTTCGTGGACAAGCTCGCCGCACTGTTGCCCGGCACGTGCCACCCCTTGGAGAACCCGGCGCGCTCGATCAGCCACGCCGCGGAGAACTTGTACCGCTGCTGCTCAGTCAGCTCGGACGCATCACCCGGTTCGCCCGCGGCATCACTTCCGCCCGTAGCACTTTGATCAGCTACGGCCGACACCCCGGCGGCGTACACCGGCATCGAGTCAGCTTCCGCGTCCCCGCATTTCTGCCGCACTGCGGCGATCACGGCATCCCTGGCCTGCGCGCCGGTCACGATCGGGTTGGTGAAGAACGACCCGGCCGACCAGGTGTCGTGATCGTCCGCATCCAGCACCATGCCCTTGCCTGCCCGCAGCGCCAACACGGCCTCGCGCACCTGCGCCACGGGGCGCCGCACGGGGCCTTCGGCTGCTTCTTTTTCGTCGACGCCCAACCGCCGCGCCAGCTCCCCAAATCGCAATGGGACGCTCAGGCCATCCGTGGACAGTTGGAACTCCACGGCCAGCACCACCGCGCGGTTGGTGAACTTCAAGTTGGAATAGCGGTAGCCCAGGTCCAGGGCGGCTGGCTCCACCCAGTCCACAGCTCCGGTCGAGCGGTCGTAAAGCTGCACGCGCTTGAGCGTCTGTGAAACCTCGGCACCGTATGCGCCCACGTTCTGCACGGGGGTCGCGCCCACGGAGCCGGGGATACCGCTGAGGCATTCCAACCCGCCCAGGCCCACGGCCACCGTCACCTCAACGAGGTCGTCCCAGGTCACGCCGGCGAAAGCGCGGACCACGCCCGTGTCCGGGTCGATCTCGATGTCCTGAACATCATCCTCGGCTGTGTCCTCGTCTGTGTCCTTAGCTGTGCCCTCGTCTGTGCCGTCAACCTGGTCAGCTTCCACGTCAGCATTAGCCCAGACCACAACGAGATCGCGCACCTCATCCCCGTCACCCACCACGAGGTTCGATCCGCCGCCGACCACGAGGAGGGGCTGGCTGTTGGCGTCGAGATAGGAAACAACGGACCGCAGCGCGTCCGGGGTGTTGCAGGCCACCACACCGGCCGGCGTGCCGCCAATGCGCAGGGTCGTGAGTTCCGCGAAGGAGCAGTGCATCACGTGCGCACCGGGAACCGCGCGGGCACCGGTGAGAGATTCCAACAAAACTTTTGGGCTGTTAGCTGAGTGCGTCACACCACTAACGGTATCCTGTAGAGCATGACGACTCACAGTGAGAACACTGCAACGATCAAATTCCCTCTCGAGAAGGTCTACAAGGCACTGTCTTCCAAGGACTACTGGGAGTTTGAAACCAAGAACATCGGCGACGAGCCCGGCGAGGTCCACTCCTTCACCGAGCAGCCCGTCGAGGCCGTTCTGTACGAACTCCTGCCCAAGGCCGCCCTGCCCGAGGCCGTGCGCGCCATGGTCTCCCAGGACCTGAAGCTCAAGCGCGTGGCATCCTTCAACGAGCCGGAGGACAACGTAGCCACCGGCACCGTCACCGGCGACATCAAGGGCGCGCCCGTGTCCTTCAACTCGGACGTGACGCTTTCCGGCGAGGGCGAGACCACCATCCTCAAGGCCGAGTCGGCCATCGAGGTGAAGATCCCCATGATGGGCCCCGTGCTGGAGCCCAAGGTCGCCGGGTTCGTGGACGAGTTCCTCGCCCGCGAGGCCAGCATGATCGAGCAGTGGATCGGCGAGAACCTCTAAACCCTCCCCGGCTGTACCCCTGTTATCCCTGCGGTGGTTGACCACGCACATAACCTCAAGGCCCGTTCGTGGACTGCGGACGGGCCTGTTGGCGTACCCACCCGCGGAACCACGGGTTTCAACCGGCTGCGCAAGTCCGACCGCTGGCTCGTGGCGCAGCCTCAGGTGCAGGCTCTATTGCGCCAGGCCGTATGGGAGGGCCGGGCTCCGGTGGCCGTGGACGTGGGCTACGGCGCATCCCACACCACCACCGTGGAGTGGGCGCGCTGGTTGCGCACGATAACCCCGTCAGTGCAGGTCACCGGACTAGAGATCGAGCCGAGCCGCGTGTTACCGCCCCGCGACGGCGTGACCTTTGCCCTTGGTGGTTTCGAGCTCGCGGGGCTGCGCGCCGACGTGGTGCGCGCGTTCAACGTGCTGCGGCAATACGACGTTGACCAGGTCCACGCCGCCTGGAAGACCATGCAGACCGGGCTGCATCCCGGTGGCGTAATCATCGAGGGCACCTGCGACGAAATCGGCCGCCGCGCCTCCTGGGTGCTGCTGGATCGCACGGGCCCGCTGAGCCTCACACTGGCGTGGGACCCGTTCCACACCCCGCGCCCTTCGGACGTTGCCGAGCGGTTGCCCAAGGAGCTGATTCACCGCAACACGCCTGGTCATCGCATCCATGACGTGCTGGGGGAGCTCGATGCCGCCTGGGATCGCGCCGCGCCACTGGCGGTGTTCGGTCCGCGCGTGCGGTGGCGGGAGGCTCTCGGTTTCTTTTTCGACGCCACCAGCATCAGCCCGAAACTCAGCCCGCGAAGGAAGCTCCAAGACTGCTCGGTGACACTGCCGTGGGATGCGGTGATGGACTAGCCAGCTGGCGAATTTTCCGGTGCAAGACTTGGCGCGGGTGGCGGTTTTGCGGAAAACTGGTGCAGGTGACGAACTCCAACAACACCCCTCCATCATCTTCAGGCTGGCCCGGCAGCGGCTCCCAGGGTAACCAGGGTAGCCAGGGCAGCACCGGCGGATATGGCAATCACAGCGCCGATGATCAGAACCACACTCTGGCTTACCCGAGCCAGCCCGGTCAGACCGGTCAGCCCGGCCACAGTGCCTGGGGCGCGCCGCAGGGCGCAGGCCAGGGCTCCCCGAAGAAATCAGGCAAGGGCTCAGGCAAGGGTTGGAAGATCGCGCTCGCGGTCATCGCCGTCATTGTTGTGCTGTTCGGGCTGGGCGAGTTCGGTGCCCGCACCTATTTCGCTAACCAGATCACGAATTCGGTGAAGGAAGAGGCGCAGAAGAACGGCACCCAGATCGAATCCGATCCCAAGGTGAGCTTCGGCTCCTCCCCGGTGCTGCTCGCGCTGGTGACCGGCACCATCGGTTCGATGGATCTGCAGCTGCCTTCCACCTTGAACATCTCCTACCAGGGTGCCGATAAGTCCAAGCCCATCGTCAAGGGTTACCCTGCCGTCCACATCGACGCGCACAATCTCAAGCCCAGCGACAACGGCGACGATATGACGATGGGCGAAGTCACTATCGATACGTCGGTCCCCAACGACCTGATGCTGGCACAGGCGCAGAAGAGCACTGAGCAGAGCACGGGCGATCTCGGGTTCCTCTCCGGCCTGCTCCGCGTGACGGATATTCAGCCCAACCTGGAGCGCCAGACCATGGAGTTCCAAATTGGCGGCGGACTGGCTACGTTGCAGATGAAGCCGGTCGTGTCCAACGGCAATCTGATGTTCGACATGGATAGCGCGCAGATCCTCGGGCAAAACCTGCCGCAGCAGTTCGTCGATCAGCTCAAGGGCTCGCTGGCAGGCACCACCGTTGCCGCCGTGGGTGGGCTGAACTTCGAGAAGGTTTCGGTGACCCAAACCGGCCTAGAGGTCACCCTGCATGGAACCAACGTCGACATGAACGAGGTCGGCAAGGCCTTCGACGAGCAGGCTGGTAACGCTCAATCCAACGGAGCCCAGCGCAATGGCAATCAGCCAGCCCAGCGTACGCAGAGCAGTCCCACCCCGAATCCCTACGACCAGTCCGGAGCCGTGGGCTCTTCATAGGCCTAGGGCTCTTCAGAGCGCGTCAGAGTGCGTTGTAGACCGCTCTACACCGCAGCCGCTACGATTCCCGGGGAACGATCGCGCCGGCGTGGGAAACGCCCAGCCGCGTGGCCCCCGCCGCGATCATGTCCACTGCAGTATCCCAGTCGCGGATTCCCCCGGACGCCTTGATGCCCACCAGGCCCGCCGCCTGACGAGACTGATCATCCACGCCGAACGGCGCGAGCACTCCCATGCTCCGCAGCTCGTCGGCCATAATCCGCACCGCCTCCACGGTCGCCCCACCCGCCGGGTGGAAGCCCGTGGAGGTTTTTACGTAGTCGGCCCCCACCTGGGCACACGTCCACACTGCAGTGCGCAGCTGCTGCTCGCCCAGCACAGCAGACTCCACGATCACCGAGAGCACCGCCGGCTTCGGCACGGCCTCGCGGATGGTCATGAGCTCAGAGATGAGCGCTGAGGTATCCCCCGCCACGGCAGCGGCGAGATCCACCATCACGTTGATGTCGTGGGCTCCCTGTTCCACTGCCCACCGTGCCTCCGTGGCTTTGACCAAGCTCGCGTGCTTCCCGCTGGGAAACCCGCAGACAGTCGCGAGCCGTAGGGTGGCGTCGGAGGAAAAGAGAGAACCGACCGGCAACATCGACGGCGACACGCACACCGCCCCACACCCCAGCTGCTCGGCTTCGCCGATGAGGTCAGCGACCTGTTGGCGAGTAGCTTCCGGCGCCAGCAACGTGGAGTCGATCGCCGCTGCCACCTGATCACGGGACAGAGCAGAAGCTTCCATCGGTGGCGTCACCACGAACCGCTGGCGTTACCCAACACATCCTTGATCGCCGGGCGGATATCCTGCCAGTAAATGCCCACGATGACTGCGGCGATGACCCACAGCAGCTCCATGTTCACAAACAAGCTGAGCAGCCCCAGGGCACTCGCGCCGCCGAGGAGCATGAGCCAATTTTCCTTCTTCCTGTCGATCACGGTAAACGCATCGTTTCTCGTGCTCGCAAGCTGGATCAAGCCGATGATCGCCAACGCGAGCACAACAAAGCCGAGAAAGAGATTGAGGTAGAAGTAGGCTCCACTAACGACCAACAAGACTGCATTCATAACGGCTATGCTATCGCGAAAATGAATTCTGTCAGAGTGTAAATCGCCAGGCCTGCCAAGGCGCCCACCAACGTACCGTTGACGCGGATGAACTGCAGGTCCTTGCCGACCAACAATTCGATGCGATCGCTGGCCTCTTGGCCATCCCACCGCTCCACCGTCTCGCCGATGATGCTGGTGACTTCCCCGGCATAGTTATCCGCAAGGTAGCTGGCGGAATTGACGATGCGCTGGTCCAAGGAGCGCTGCAACTCCGGTTCGTTTTGCACGCGGCGGCCAAAGTCCTCCACCCACGTGGCGATGCGGGTGCGCAGCACAGACTCCGGATCGCGAGCCATGGTGGTCAAGGTAGAACGGATGGCCTCCCACATGCGCCCCGGCAGGGCGCGGACGGGAGTGGAATCCATAATGTCATCCTTGAAGCGCTCCACGCGATCGATCATGGCCTGGTCATGCTGGAGGTCTTGCGACAGCTGCTTGACGAACGTGCGCAGCTGGTGGCGGGCATCGTGATCCGGGTTGCGGCGAACATCGGCGGTGAAGGCGGTCAGTTCGCGGTAGACCTTGTCTCCCACGAGGTCACGGACAAACCGCGGCGCCCAGGTGGGGGTGCGCTCGTCAATGAGGCGAACCACGAACTCCTCGGAGTTGCGGGCTTTGTCGTCGAGCCAAATCACGATGGCATCGACGACCGGCTCGGTCCGGCCTTCCTCGATGAGTTGCTCCAGGCCGCGGCCCAGCGGCGGAGCCCAGTTCGGCTCGCGGACTTTGTCGATCACCAGCGCGTTGATGACCTGCTCGGCCTCCTCGGGGGCGATGCCGTTGACCACTAGGTCAATGAGCTTGCCTGCCTCCTGCGACACACGCTTTGCTCCCACGCCGTCGACAACCCAATCCGCGAGGCGCTGCGGGATGTGCGCCTTGCGGAGTTTTTCGCTGATGAGGGTGGCGTTGAGGAAGTTTTCGCCGACGAACTCGCTGAGGGCGTGGCCGACCTGATCCTTCTTGCGCTTGATGATGGCCGTGTGTGGAATGGGAATGTGCAGCGGGTGGCGGAACAGCGCCGTGACCGCGAACCAGTCCGCCAGCGCGCCCACCATGCCGGCCTCGCTCGCCGCCCGGACGTGCCCAATCCACGCCCCCGGGTTGCCGGTGAACTCCAGCCAGCGCATGGCGATGTAGATCGCCGTGGCCATGACCAGCAAGCCTGTGGCGATGGCCTTGTGCTTGCGCAATTCGGCACGCTTCTGCGCCTCGGTTTCCGGGTCCGGGCCGGGAACCTCGAGAAGGTCGGGGCTGGTATTTGGTTCGGTGGTGGAGTGGTGCTTATCAGTCACCTGGTCATTATTGCACTAATGGCGCTGAGCTCAGATTTTCCCGCCTTTCCCTCGCTAGTGCACCCAGGTCTCGTTCTCGCCGACGACCTCGTGGTCCTCTTCGTCGCGTGGGAGATCACGACG
>DHKFJ23503__coassemble_1600_pt1 | contig 9021 bp, 7 predicted proteins | sample DHKFJ23503__metabat2_high_PE_011 | metagenome-assembled genome bin DHKFJ23503 | reverse complement strand
CCTGATCGTCGATGGCCGCTTCCTTCTTGCGACGCACCTGGGCGATCTTGTCATCCACATCCTGGATGGACTTCGGAGCCGTCATCCGCTTAATGCGCATGCGAGCACCGGCCTCATCGATGAGGTCCACGGCCTTATCCGGCAGGAAGCGATCGTTGATGTAACGATCTGCCAGCTGGGCGGCGGTAGCCAGGGCACCGTCGGTGATGGACACGCGGTGGTGAGCCTCGTAACGGTCGCGCAGACCCTTGAGGATCTCGATGGTCATGTCCACGCTCGGCTCAGGAACCTGAACCGGCTGGAAACGACGCTCCAGGGCGGCATCCTTCTCAATGTGCTTGCGGTACTCATCCAGGGTGGTGGCACCGATGGTCTGCAGCTCACCGCGGGCCAGCTTGGGCTTGAGGATGGAGGCTGCGTCGATAGCACCTTCTGCGGCACCTGCGCCGACGAGGGTGTGGATTTCATCGATGAACAGGATGATGTCTCCGCGCTGGTTAATCTCCTTGAGCACCTTCTTCAGGCGTTCCTCGAAGTCACCGCGGTAGCGGGAACCGGCGACCAGGGAGCCCAGGTCGAGGCTATAGAGCTGCTTATCCTTCAGCGTCTCCGGCACCTTGCCGTTGACGATGTCCAGAGCCAGGCCCTCGACCACGGCAGTCTTACCCACGCCGGGCTCACCGATTAGAACGGGGTTGTTCTTAGTACGGCGAGACAGCACCTGCATGACGCGCTCGATTTCCTTCTCGCGCCCCACAACGGGATCCAGCTTGCCGTCCTTAGCAGCCTGGGTGAGGTTGCGGCCGAACTGGTCAAGCACCAACGAGTTGGACTTCTGCCCCGGCTTCGGGCCAGAAGCGTTGTCCGAGCCGGAGCCAACACCAGCGGTGGCGGGCTCTTCGCCCGCGGACTCCTGCTCGCCGCCTTCGTAACCGCTCAGTAGCTGGATAACCTGCTGGCGCACGCGCGACAGATCCGCACCCAGCTTCACGAGAACCTGGGCTGCAACGCCCTCGCCCTCGCGGATAAGGCCGAGCAGAATGTGCTCGGTGCCGATGTACTTGTGGCCCAGCTGCAGCGCCTCGCGCAGAGCCAGCTCGAGGACCTTCTTGGCCCGCGGGGTAAAGGGAATGTAGCCACTCGGCGGGTGACCGCCGGTGCCAATAATGTCCTTAACCTCGGTGCGCACAGCATCCAGGGAGATGCCCATGGATTCCAGGGCCTTGGCTGCAACACCCTCTCCCTCCTGGATGAGACCCAGCAGGATGTGTTCCGTGCCGATGTAGTTCTGATTTAGCGCGCGAGCTTCCTCCTGCGCCAGGACCACAACGCGCCGAGCGCGGTCGGTGAACCTCTCAAACATGGTGCTTCTCCCTTATAAATCTTGGTTGGTGTGCTTACCGTTCAGGGTTTCGCTTGGGGTTAGTGGTGCCCACCTTAGTGCGGTGGATGGACAACTCCCATTGCCTTCGACTACAGCAACCGCCGTTATCCCTTTATTCCCCACCCTCACCACGCGCACCCACCACCAAAACCCCAGCTCACGATGCATTTTTCGACCCCGTTCGTAGCCTGTACGCCTTCAGCGAACGCCCGCCCGCTATTTTTGGATAACTATTTATTTTGTTTTGGCACTGAGGTGATCGTGAGCGAGTAACGTGACGCCCATCACCACCTACTCTGATCTCCCCAAGGAGTACGCCATGTCCCCCGCCCACCAGCAGCCCAAGCTCACGCTCGCCCAGCAAGCCTCCAACGCCCGCAACCTCGTCGCCGGTGCCGTGCCGCTCGTGAAATCGGGAGTCCTGGGCGGCATGACCCCCGCCGCCGCGAGCAAGGCCCTGCAGGGGATGTATCAATGGCGTCTCCTCCCCGCCGGCTTACTCGCCATCGGCGCTGGCCGCGACCCGTTCCACACCGCCATCATCGACGACGCCGGGTCCATGACCTACGAGGAGCTCCACGAACAGACCAATAGCCTCGCCCGCGCCCTGTTCCGCACCGGCATCCGCGAACGCGACCGCATCGGCGTGCTGTGCCGCAATCACCGCGGCCTCATCCTTGCCCTCTGCGCCCACGGCAGGCTGGGCACGGACATCGTCTTCTTCAACACCGGGGCTTCGGCGGAGCAGACCCGTGCCGTCGCCAACGAGCAGAAGCTGGACGTGCTGTTTATTGACGAAGAGTTCCTCCCCCTCCTTCCCAAGGATTTCGACGCCTGCCCAGTCATCATCGCCTGGGAGAACGGCGACACCCTCGGACTGACCAGAGACGCGGAGGCCGCGCTAGACGCCCCCTCGAATGTGCGTGACGCCATTGACAGCGGGGACTTCGCCGAGCGCAGCCCGGACTGGGTCACCCTCCAGGAGATCATCAGCACCACCCCGGACCACCTGACGATCCCATCGCGGCCCCGGATGGGGCGGACGATCATTCTCACCTCCGGCACCACGGGCACCCCCAAGGGCGCCCGGCGCCCGGAACCGAGGACCTACATGCCGGCGTCGTCGATCATGAGCAGAATTCCACTCAAACACCACCGGCCAGTATTCCTGGCGGCCCCGATGTTCCACACCTGGGGCTTCGCGCAGATCCAGCTGGCACTCGCCCTGCGCAACACCATGATTCTGCAGCGCCGGTTTAGCCCCAAGGCCGCGGTCAAGGTGATTGAGAAGAACAAGCCGTACACCATCGCGATGGTGCCCACGATGCTGCGCAAGCTGCTGGAAGCCATCCCGGAGGGGTTCAACCCGGGCACGAAGATCATCGCCACATCCGGCGAGGCCCTGCCGCCGAAGGTCATCCGCGACACGCAGGAGAAATTCGGCGACGTGCTCTACAATCTCTACGGTTCCACGGAGGTCAGCTGGGCTTCCATCGCCACCCCGCAGGAGCTGCGCGACCATCCCCGCACCGCTGGCAAGCCACCGCTGGCCACCACGCTGAAGATCATCGACGACGATGGAAACGAGCTCCCCGAGGGTCAGATCGGGCGCATCTTCGTGAAAAACGACATGCTCTTCGAGGGCTACACCCGGCCCGGCGCGGACAAGGACACCATCGATGGCATGGTGGCCACCGGCGACCTCGGCTACTACGAAGACGGCCTGCTCTACGTCTCCGGCCGCAGCGACGACATGATCGTCTCCGGCGGCGAGAACGTTTTCCCCCAAGAGACAGAAGACGTTCTCACCAGCATGGACGAGGTCGCCGAGGCCGCTGTGCGCGGCGTGGAGGATCCGGACTTCGGCCAAGCCCTCTGCGCCTGGGTGGTGCTGGACGACAGCGCCTCCGGCGGTCGCAGCAGCGCTGACCTCAGCGAAGCGGACAAGGATGAATTCATCGACACAGCGAAGGCAGCGGTGAAAAAGAAGCTCGCCCGCCACTCCGTGCCCCGCTACTTCGTGTTCCTCGACGCGCTGCCCCGCAACGCCGTGGGCAAGGTCGTGCCGCGCGAGCTCCCCCAGCCCTAGCCTCCCCTTGCAGCCTTATTGGCGGCGGGCGGAATCAGCCTGGTTCCACGCCGACTCGGGCAGGATGGTGCGCGCGCTGAGCAGCTCCACGCCCGTCACGTGCCCCTGGTCATCCACGTGGAGGTTAACCTGACCGGCGATCTTAGGGTTCGGCGGCACCCCGACGATCTCGGAGGTGTTGTCAGGGACCCCGACCGGGATGAACGCCGAATCCGAGGCCTTGTCCATCTGCAACGCTTATGCCCCTTCTGGATAATGGTCAGCATGAGCTCCCCCAACTCGCCCCACTCGCCCCGCCCATCGCGCCCGTCGCGCCCGCGCGTCCTCTCCATCGCCGGCACCGATCCCACCGGCGGGGCAGGCGCCCAAGCCGACCTCAAATCCATCATGGCCGCGGGCGGCTACGGCATGTCCGTCATCACTGCACTCGTCGCCCAAAACACCCAGGGCGTGCGCAGCATCCACACGCCACCGCAGGATTTCCTCCGTGACCAGCTGGATTGTGTTTTTAGCGATGTTCACGTCGACGCCACCAAGATCGGAATGCTCGGAGACGCCACCACGATCCGCACAGTCCGTACCTTCCTGGAGCAGCACCCCGTGCCGGTTCTCGTCATCGACCCGGTGACCATTGCCAGCAGCGGCGATCGCCTCCTGGAGCCCGAGGCCGAAGATGAACTGCGGGCATTCGCACACCTCGCCACGGTGCTGACCCCCAACATCCCCGAGCTCGCGCTGATGACGAAAACACCAGAGGCGACGAGTGTGGAGGAGGCTGTGGGCGTCGCCAAAAAATGGGCAGAAGAGACCAACGCCACCGTGATCGTGAAGATGGGACACCTGACCGGGCCCGAGGCGGGCAACGTGGCGGTCATGCCGGACGGGCGCACGCACGCGGTGCAGGCCGAGCGGGTGGAGACGAAGAATACGCACGGCACGGGGTGTTCGCTGTCCAGCGCGCTGGCGACCCGGCTGGGGGCGGGCGAGGCCATCGACGAGGCGCTGAAGTGGACCACGCGCTGGCTCAATGCGGCGATCCGCGCGGCCGACGACCTGCAGGTGGGCGAGGGGCACGGACCGGTCGACCACGGTGTGTGGTTGGGCTCCGGCGGTGCCGTTCATGATGCGCTGAAGGACTAGGTTCCGGGAGGCGCATCGCCGGTCATGACGACCTTGCCTTGCTGGTCGTCCCAAGCGAACTGGGCGTAAGTTTCGCCAGAGCGCTCAGCATTGGATTCTCCCGGCTTGGGCCAGTGGAAGACCACCGAAATTAGACTGTCGCTTTCTCGTGTAACGGTTGGCCCAAAGCCAAACGCCTTCTTCGTAGCCGTCCCCAGATACTGCCCGTTGTGGAATAACATGATCTGATACGGCGACGATGCGGTGGCACCTTCAATGGAGATGACAATATATGACAGGGCTGCGCAATCGTCGTAGCCCTCAGGTGACGCCCAAGTAGTGGCCCATGGCCAGTCGGGGCGATAGCGAGGAACCCGATCAACCCACTTGTTCAATGCTTGCTGGGCTGTGAGGCCGGAGCACTGCGGCCAATTCCGGGGATCGTCTGGATCCGCAGAGTCGTGGGAGCTTTCCGCCGTCGTCGGAACAGTGGGTCGTGGCCGAGACGCAGCGTTTTCAGTGGGCTGTGCCTTCGTCTCGGAAGGCTGGGAACTCGTCACCGAAGTGGCCCCAGCGTCTATCGGCTTATCTGATTCATTCTGAGAACATGCCACCAAACCGAAGGTAGGCAGCATGAGCATCACTGCTGCCAAGGACAGCCGTGCGCGGCGACGAACCCCGCCGCTCGCCATGTGCGTTTTCACAACAGGAGCTCCTTCACCACAATGACATCTTCCTTTTTCCATGATGGGCATTGCCGCTAAGCGACGGGCTCGGGGTTCAAGCGTGCACGACGCCGCCCCACGAGATAGCGAATATTCCACACCAGCTGAAGGAACACGAGCATGGCCACCGTATTGATGAAAGCGAACCCGGTAACGGCGATGACGGTCGTCATTTGGTCGACCGCTTCCACAAGAGGGTCGAGCAAGCCACTCCCGCTCGAGGAACGCGACGAGGAGCTGTCCCCACCACTCGTGAGCACAATCAGCAGGAGATAGAGCCAGCCTAGGAAGATCCAGCCCCACCCCAGTGCCCACATCAGCGACGAGCTCCGCGAACGGTGCTCGGTGATTGCGAACTTGGAGAAGTCGATATTGACACTCACACCAGAGCTCGGAACGGCCTGTGAACTGGCCGTCGTAGTGGAAGAAGGAGCGGCAGTTTGCGTCTGGTAGGGCTGCTCCCAAGGATGAGACTGCTCAGTGCTCTGTGCGTAGGAACTTGCGTCGCTGGTCGACTCCGTCACTGAACTCGCAATCTCGCGAAGCCTACGAACGCCCAGGGTCGTCACCGTGGGATCACTAAGTTCACGGTCGTAGACTTTCCGAGCATCCGGAGAGCCAAGGATCGTGCGCAAAGTCTGGAGCTTATCCATCTCCGCGTTATCGGAGGGCGACACGTGGGAAAGCTTCTCCGAAATTCGGCTCTTAAGCTCGCCGCACTCGAGACTGCGGCTTAGACCTAGGTCCTCGTACGCATCGTATTTCGACGGTTGATTGTGGGATTGTGAACTGGTGTCCACGGCGTTTCCTTTCTAGTAAGAGCGTGCCCTGTGGGGTCTGGCATTGCCAAGCAGGTGTCAACAAAACGAATCGGCAGAGGGTTCAACTCAGCCACATGGACTAGTGAAGTCTCCCTCCACGTTGAGGGTTCGCGGGTTCCCTCCTCGTTGGGCTGCAGTCCTGCACAGAGCAGAACGATCGTCACCGAAGTCGAGGTAAATCGGATAAACATCGGCACCGTCCACGTGACCGCGCAAAGACGGGCAATGTCCGGGGCGGAGCACACTGGCATCCGGGTTCCGGTTGAGAGCATCCTGAACCAGCTGATTTGCATCATCACCAGGCTTCACGAGCACAGATTCGAGAATCAGAATGTTCCGCCCATCGCATCCCGGCGACCCCTGATTCGGAAGACTTCGAGGAACCGAACTACGAGACGCAGCTGACGACTCCGTTTCACACAGAAGAAGTTCCGACGACATGGATTGCGGAGCGCCGATCCGATTCAGCCTCTTCGCGTCATAACACGCAAAACCATTGACATTCCCGGCTGGTGCAATGGTCTCCCAGGTGCTCCCATTCCATCGAAGAAGAACATTCATATCCGTGCTCTTCGCCCCTGCACGCATCCATTTCCCGTCACATTGGAATATCGCGTTGATCTCACCATGTGCGGAGTTCCTATGGAGGGCATCGAGTGTGCAGTTGTTCTGCTCGCCAGGAGCCGAAGATTCGCCCGCACTCGGCGATGTACTGTTCGACGCCGATGGTTGCGTTGACTGCGACGCCGATGAAGACGAAGACGTCGATGATCCAGACGAAACATCATCACCGTCACTTCGACCTGTTGCGTAGACAACTCCCGAAATTGCAAGCGCAACAATCGCGGCAATGGCAATAGCCACTACCAGTTTCTTTCGGCCCGCTCCAGGCTCTGGCGGCTCAACGGTTCCCGGTTCGGGGCGGGGTGAATCCGCTGCCGGCTGAGGTTGCGAGGCTGCAGGCCGCGAGCCCCTGTCAGGCCCTCCCCACGACTGGCTGTCCTGTGATGGGTCTCCCCAACCATCCTCGCTTGCTTTGTGCGAGTTCGTTGAGCTGTCGCGAGCGTCTCCCGCGCTTCCCCATTGATCATCAGACAATAGGAACCCCTTTCCGTCCATGCTGCTGACGACCAAGGCTGACCGACAGTGAATGCTTTCTCTGCCATCGCGCATGCGCGCGGACACCATGCTTGAATGCTAGTTCACAAATTGGGAACTATCTCAGGTTTAATCTAAAAGTCATTCAAAATCCCCTCGAAAGAGTGGAAGACGATTGCTCAAGAATTCATGTCCACAGCCGGAAACCTGTTCGAAAGCACCCGGGAACGGTCGCAGACCCCAGTACATTGAGGGCATGAACTACGACGATTCCTCTCACTCAGCACGCTCTCCATACAAGACCATTACCCTGGATGAACGACTTAAGCAGGTCAAGGATGATTTCTACCGGGGTCTTCGGGAGAACCCAGACAGGAAACGCGAAAGCTTCGAACTGGACATTGTGGGGGTCAAGCACTTTCCAAATTCGAAGATCGTCCTAACAGGTGTAGCGTTCTTGAAAGATCAACGGCGCGTTCTACTAAAGTGCGAAATCGATGAAAGTTCACCTGCCTATGATTGGTGGGTCGCAAAGAACTCCGGTGTCAGCAGAGCGTCCGGGGGAATTGATACCCTGAAAAAATTGCCACGTGTCCGCGCTCGCGGCTACTTCGCTTGCTCGCCAAGATTGGAGCTCATTACCAAGATCACATGGATGCAGGTTTGCGACAGGGAAAACTCGATACTATCCATGAGGCAACAATGCTATTCACTGCTCAGTGAAAAATCCGTGGGAACGTTGTCCTCCTTCAATGAGGTTCCTTATCCCCTCAATAGGCAACCCTACGAATTGGCCGTACAGAAGCGGTTCACGGAGATACACATCATCTCGGGGAAGAATTCAGAAGCACTCAACGATATCAAGGCAAAGCTTTCCCATTCCCGGTACTCACTGAATATCACCTCCCATGTGGTTCCGATCCAATCGCCCGAAACGGCCCGGAAGATCCAGGCTTAAAACCGCGCTCATGCACGCCGAAATAGAACTTGCCGCCCTCAGGAAGCGCTTCACCCGATGGATGCTTGCTTTCCTTTGCGTTGGGCTTTTGGTCGGCATCATCGCGACGGTTTTCATCGGCATCTTCGTATAAATACGCGAACGCCGAGCCACCTTTTCACAGATGGTCGCGGCGTTCGCGCTGTCTTCACGCGGGGATCAGAATTCATGCCCCGCTACGAAAGGCATGCCTGCAACGTCCAGGCTGCCTACTTCAGTTCCTTGGAGGACAGGCCCAGCTCACGGCGAGCCACGATGAGCTGCTGGATCTGCTGGGTGCCCTCGAAGATGTCGAGGATCTTGGAGTCGCGGCCCCACTTCTCCAGCAGGTCGCGCTCGGAGTAGCCGTAGGCACCGGCCATCTCCACGGCGCGCAGCGTGAGGTCCGTTGCCATGCGGCCGGCCTTCGCCTTGCACTCGGAGGCTTCCTTGGAGTTCGGGATCTTGTTGTCTGCCATCCACCCTGCACGCAGGGTCATCAGGTAAGCAGCCTCCCAGTCAGACTCCAAACGCACGTACTCGCTGGCAGCTGCGGACTGGTTCCACGCTGGGGCGTCGTAATCAATAACAACACCAGCATCGGTGAGGATCTCACGCAGCTTCTCCAAAGCAGCGCGGGCCACGCCCACTGCCATGGCCGCCACTAGCGGGCGGGTGTTGTCGAAGGTGGCCATTACGCCACCGAAGCCCTTCTTGGTGTCCACCTCCGGGGAACCCAGCAGGTTCTCCTTCGGAATGCGGACGTTGTCCAAGATGAAGTGGGCGGTGTCGGAGGAGCGAATGCCCAG
>DHKFJ23503__coassemble_1493_pt1 | contig 9611 bp, 10 predicted proteins | sample DHKFJ23503__metabat2_high_PE_011 | metagenome-assembled genome bin DHKFJ23503 | reverse complement strand
ACGGCGAAGGGTTGGCCACGCGCAGCATTCGGTACACATCGAAGGCATCCACATCCGTATCCATCTCGAAACGCTGCGACAGCACCACCTGGAAGGCATCGCCGGCGCGCACGTGCTCCTTGACCTGCTCGATGCGGTTCTTGTGGTCCTCGAGGGTCCGCTGGCGCCGCGGCTCCGGGGTCGGCGTGTTATACACGGCCACGCCGCTGGTGGGCAGCGGCTCGTTGAGTTTGGCCAGCATTGCGCCAATGCGCTCCACCGCTTCGCCGTAGGCCTCATCCACGCGGTGATCGGTGTTGTCCCAGTTGATGACGCTCGCGATGAGCCAAATCACCCCCTCATAGTGATCCACCACGGCAAGGTCCTCCACGAGCAGCTGAACCATGTCCGGAATGTCGAGGTCATCTTCACACGTATCGGGAATGTCCTCGATGTAGCGGATCATGTCATAGCCCATGTAGCCCACCAGGCCACTGGTCAGCGGCGGCAGGTCCGGCATCGGGGCAGTCTTGAGGCTGTCGAGCGTGTTGCGGATCGCCGTGAGCGGGTCGGTGTCCGCCGGGATGTCCACTGGCGGGTCACCGATCCAGCGCGCGGCAGAATCCTTCGCCGTCAGGGCGCACCGTGCCCCCGTGCCGATGATGGAGAACCGATCCCATGATTGGCCGTGAGCTGCGGATTCCAGCAGAAACGTACCGGGCTTGCCGTCGGCGAGTTTCCGGTAGGCAGTCAGTGCAGTTTCCTGGTCCGCGAGGACTTTCTGCACGACCGGCACCACGCGGTGATTCGCGGCGAGGTGTCGGAAGGTTTCCCTGCTGGTCAGTTGCGCGTCAGACATGCCCTTTATTCTGCCTCATGAGGTTTCGCTTCGTCTCGACGCCACCCTCAAACTCCCCGCCCACCACGGTGGTCTAGGGTGACGATTATGTCTACTCCCATCATTCGCGTCAGCGCCGTGGTGTTGCGCGATCCGCATGGCCGTGTCCTCACAGTGCGCAAGAAGGGCACCTCCACCTTCATGTTCCCCGGCGGTAAGCCGGAGGCAGGGGAATCCGCGGCGGACGCGGCCGTCAGAGAAGTCCGCGAGGAAGTGGGCCTTCCGCTCTGCACGGATGACCTCATCGAGCTCGGCACCTTCACCACTGCGGCGGCCAATGAAGCTCACCACCGCGTTGAAGCGGTGGTCTTTGCCGCCCCGTTGACCGGTGCACCGCAGGCAGCCGCTGAGATCGCGGAGCTCGCGTGGGTTGATCCACGCGACCTCGGCTCCGGTCATTCAGGCGATCTTCCGGGTGGTCTTCCGGGCGATCTTTCGGGCAACCGATCGTTGGCCCCGCTGCTCACCGACGCCGTCCTGCCAGCCCTAGCTCACCACCCCGTGCGCTTCCTCGCGGTGTTCATGGGCGCCCGACTGGGCGTGGCCCCTGCAAACCTGCGATTGGCACAGGAGTTGGGGACCCTGATGGCGTCGAATAACACCCGCTTGATCTACGGCGGCGGAAAAGTGGGGCTGATGGGAGCCGTGGCAGATGCGGTTATCGAAGCCGGTGGCCACGCCACGGGTGTGATCCCGCAGCACCTCGTGGATCGCGAGGTCGCGCACTCGGGGCTGACCACGCTCGAAGTAGTCCCCACGCTCAACACGCGCAAGCAGCGGATGAGTGAACTCGCAGACGGGTTCGTGTGCCTCCCGGGCGGAGCAGGCACGCTCGACGAATTCTTCGACGCCTGGACCGGCCAGCAACTGGGAGAGCATACGAAACCGATCGCACTGCTCGGCCGCGAGTTCTGGGCACCGACCCTGGCAATGCTGGACCACATGGTCACCCAGGGTTATATCCGTAGCGAAGACCGCGACTCATTGATCGTCGCGGACACTGCCGAGGAACTGTTCACGGAATTTGCGGCCTGGCAGCCTCCGCCGCCGAAATGGGCCTAGGCCAGGCAGCCGCGGCAGTGCTAGAGCAGCTGGTCGGAATCGAAGCAGCTATGCGTGCCCGTGTGGCATGCAGCACCGGTCTGCTCAACCTCCATGAGGATGGTGTCCGCATCGCAATCCAAGCGCAGCGAGACCACGCGCTGGGTGTGGCCGCTGGTCAGGCCCTTAATCCAGTATTCACCGCGAGAGCGCGACCAATACGTGCCTTGGCGCGTGGCCAGGCTGTAGGCCAGCGCGTGGTCATCCATCCAGGCCATCATGAGCACCTCGCCGGTGCCCGCCTCCTGGACGATCGCTGGAACCAAGCCATCGGCGGTGCGCTTGAGCCGGTCGGCAACTGCCGGGTCGAGCTCGTAATCAGCGGGGTTGGTGCTGCTCATCGGCGGACCTCGTAACCGGCCTCGGCCATCGCGTCTTTGACCTCGGGGATGCTGACCTCACCAAAGTGGAAGATCGACGCCGCCAGGACGGCATCCGCCCCAGCCGCCACGGCGGGCGGGAAGTGCTCCGCTGCTCCGGCTCCGCCGGAGGCGATGACGGGGATGGTCACAACCTTGCGGCATGCCTCGGTCATCTCCACGTCGAAGCCGGCCTTCGTGCCGTCGCCATCCATGGAGTTGAGCAGGATCTCCCCCACGCCCAGCTCTTCGCCCTTCTTAGCCCATTCGAGGGCATCCAGTCCGGCGGACTTTGTGCCGCCGTGGGTGGTGACCTCGAAGCCGGAGGGGTACTGCTCGCTCGGGCCACCGGGCACGCGGCGGGCATCGACGGAGAGCACGATGCACTGCGCGCCGAAGCGCTGAGAAAGTTCGCGCAGCAGCTCGGGGCGGGCAACGGCGGAGGAATTGACGGAGACCTTGTCTGCGCCCGCGCGCAGCAGAGCATCAACGTCCTCGGCGGAGCGCACTCCCCCGCCGACAGTCAGCGGGATGAACACCTGATCGGCGGTTCGGCGCACCACGTCCAGCATGGTGCCGCGGCCGTCCTTGGAAGCAGAGACGTCGAGGAACGTCAGCTCGTCGGCGCCCTCCTGGTCGTAGCGCTTGGCGAGCTCCACGGGGTCACCGGCATCGCGAAGGCCTTCGAAGTTCACGCCTTTGACCACGCGGCCATTGTCCACGTCGAGGCAGGGAATAACTCGGACGGTTACACTCATCGGATTCCTCCCCGATCCATGATCTCTTGGGTTGAGCGAGCTGCGGTGCCGATGGGCACGCTTTGGATGTGTTGCAGCAGCGTGGCATGCACCTCCGGCTCGCCGGCCACGAGGCCGGAGACGCCGGGCCGCCACGGGTTCCCGGCGAAATCGGTGGCGACGCCACCATTTTCCTGCACCGCGAGGATGCCCGCAGCGTTGTCCCACAGGTTGGGGCTGAACGTCACGGTGCCGCCGAAGACTCCCGCGGCGGTGAAGGCCAAGTCGATGCCAACCGATCCGGTGACGCGCATGCGCGGGTAGGACTTGCCGATCTCGTTGAGCATGTCCTGGCGGTAGGAAATGGGCAGGTTGCCGCGACGCTGGGACAGGATCGAGCCGAAGCTGATCTGGGTGACACCCGGATCGGACGGTGGCATCGCGCGACACGGGTGGCCGTCGACGAACAGGCCGTGGCCCCGGCGAGCGGTGATGCGCTTGCCGAGCAGGGGCATCTCGGTGACGGACAGCTGCGTTTCGCCCTGGTGCACCAGCGACACGAGGATGCAGGCGAACGGGTTACCCACCGCGTAGTTGGCTGTGCCGTCGATGGGATCGACCACCCAGTAGGTCTGCGGCATCTCTTCATCCTCGAGGGCTCGACCCACGCGCCGGGGGCCGTCGAGGCCGTCTGCATCCTTGTCGCTGGGGTTGTGCTCGAGGGGCATCTCGCCGGGGCGCACGGTGCCAAACTCTTCGCCGTGCACGGGCAGGCCGGTGTACTGGGTCAGCAAAGTGCGCAGTTGGCGCTCGACGGTGAGGTCGGCCTCGGTGGCAAAGTCGCCGGGCGACTTGATGATTTCCGGTTCGGCCCCCACCGCGGCGGTGAAGGTGGTTTCTGCTTCGTCCACAGCCGCTTCAGCAATGGCGAGCAGAGCCCGGGTATCGAGTTCGTTCGATCCGGGCTGAGTGGGCAGGCTCATCGTCGTGCGACCTCCAGGGCCTCTTCCAGGGTGAACTTCCCGGCGTACAGCGCCTTGCCCACGATGGCGGAATCCACGCCCTCATCAACGACCTCCGCGAGGGCGCGGATATCGTCCAGGCTGGAGATACCGCCCGAGGCCACCACGGGAGCAGAGGTGGCCGCTGCGACGTCGCGCAGCAGGTCGATGTTGGGGCCGTTGAGCATGCCGTCGCGGCTCACATCGGTGACGACGAGGCGGCTCACACCTTCGGCGTCGAGCCGTTCCAGGACCTCCCACAGCTCGCCGCCGTCGGAGGTCCAGCCGCGGCCGCGCAGCCGCCACTCGCCATCGACCTCGCGGGTATCCAGGCCGATGGCCACGCGATCGCCGTAGCGCTCAATGACGGACTTGCACCAGTCCGGATCCTCGAGAGCGGCGGTACCAATGTTCACGCGGCGGCAGCCGGTGGACAGGGCGCGCTCCAGCGACTCATCATCGCGGATTCCGCCGGACAGCTCCACTTGGACGTCCAGCTGGCCGGTGACATCCCGCAGCAGCTCGAAGTTGCTGCCACGGCCGAAGGCCGCGTCTAGGTCAACCAAGTGGATCCACTCTGCCCCAGCGCTTTGCCACGCGAGGGCGGCATCGAGAGGCGAGCCGTAGGTGGTCTCGGTCCCGGCGGCGCCTTGGACGAGGCGTACTGCCTGTCCGTCCGCGACATCGACGGCGGGGAGCAGGGTCAGCGGGGTCTTGATTTCAGCCATGGAAAAGATCCTAACCTGTGTGAGCGGCCGGGAAGGCCAATTTATAAATTCAGAAATGAAGTCGGCACCGGGCCCGGTGCACCTTCTTTACCTGCGGAGGGTTGCCACCCAGTTGCGGAGCAGCTGGGCACCCGCGTCTCCCGACTTCTCCGGGTGGAACTGCGTGGCCCACAGCGGTCCGTTTTCCACTGCAGCGACGAAGCGGGAGCGACCGTGTTCCGCCCAATGCACCAACGGCGCTTCGGTGCGGCCATCCGTGACAAGCTCCCAATCTTTGACGCCATAAGAGTGCACAAAGTAAAAGCGCTCGTCGGGCTTACAGCCCGCGAACATGACAGACCCCGGAGCAACATCGATGGTGTTCCACCCCATGTGCGGCAGCACGTCGGCATCGAGCCGGCTCACCGTCCCCGGCCACTCGCCTGCGCCTTCGGTCACAGTGTTGTTCGTGGCCTCGGCAAATTCCTCGCCATACTCGAAGAGGATCTGCATGCCCACGCAGATGCCGAGGACGGGGCGGCCGCCCGCGAGGCGCTGACCGATCAAGCGATCACCCTTGATCTGCTTGAGTTGGTCCATGCAGGCGCTAAACGCACCTACGCCGGGGACGAGCAGACCGTCGGCGTCGAGAACAGTAGCCGGATCGTTGGTAACAACAACGGTGGCACCGGCGCGCTCCACCGCGCGGTGCGCCGAGCGCACGTTACCGCTGCCATAATCCAGCAGTGCCACCGTGGGCTTACTGGTGGGCTGCGCCGCAGACTCTGCTGCAGACTGGGAGGCGGACTCGGAGATGGTGTCCATGGATTGTTCCTCGTTCATGTGCCGTATCTTACTTGTCCTTCTTCGCACCCGAACGCTGGCGTAGGCTGCGCAGAGTCTCGCGGACATTGTTGTACTCGGAAATGCGGTGGCGGCCCACGACACGGTCCAGACCGGCGGCGATAAGAGCCACCGTGACCACGGCAGCGGAAGCCACGAACGCGCCCTGGTACGCGAAGGCACCAGCCACGAAGCCCAGCACGACCGCGCCCAGGCCGGTACCGGAGTCGAAGGTCATGTTCCACAGTGCAGACGCCTTCGCGGATTCCTCACGGGGCAGGCGGTCGAACATCATGAGCAGCGCCTCGGTCTGAACCACACCGAACCCGGCGCCGAACAGCGCTGCCGACCCCAGAGCACACAACGCGAGCGTGAGGCCCGAGGAACCAGCCGTGATGGTGGCCGCCGCAGCCGCCAAGCCCAGCAGACACAGCAGCAGGCCGATGCCATACAGCCGGCCCGGCTCGCCGACACGGTCGGCATACCACCCGGAGAACAGGCGGGTCATGATCTGCATGCCGCCGATGATGGACAGCGTGAAGCCGGAGATGGTGGCGGCCGCGCTGGCGTCCAGCTGTGCTGCAGCGGGAGCCAGGAAGGTGGAGAACGCCGCGAAGCCGCCCGCGGCCGCTCCGATGGCGAAGCCGGGGATGGTGACGAGCTTCCAGGTGGATGCTCGCGGCCGGGCCGGGGTGAAGTCCATGGACTCTGTGGAGTGCTCGAGGGCTTCGGCATCATCACCTGTGCCGTGCCCCGTGCCGTGCCCAGCATGGGCGCCCGTTGTATCACCGTGTTCTGCGGCGAGCTCGGCGTGCTCGGCGTGCTCATCGCGGGGGCGAGGCAGCTGGAGAGCCGCGATGCCGCCCACCACGGAGTACACGGACGCTACGAGGAGCACCACGATCATGCTGAACGAGCCGTAGAGCCACATACCCAGCGGGAAACTCAACAATTGGGCAATGCCCACGGTCGCGCCGAACACGCCGGATGAGCGGCCGACCAGCCGCGGGGGAACGAGCTCGGCGATGAGCGCGGCTTCCGTGACCGTGGCCGCACCGAAGCCCACGCCACGGATAGCGGCGACGACGAGGACAGTGCCAGCGGACATGTCCGCCGCATAGATGATCGCGGGTATGCCCAACAACAGCCCGGCCACGAACATCACCGGCATATAGCCCACCGCCCGCAGCACGCGCGGGGTGAAGGCTTGGGTGAGCACGGTCGCGCCCATGAACACGCCCGTGGACAGGCCCGCCAGCCCGTCCGACCCGCCGTTGTCGATGATCGCCAACGGGATCACCGGCAACAGCAGGGCCCAACCGCCGAAGGCGCAGAAGACCGCCACGAGTGTGGGCTTCAGGCCTGGGGCCTTCCACACTGAGTCGATCTGTTCGAGTTCTTCGGTTGACAGTGCGGTTGTGCGCGCCATTTACAGGGCGCCCTTGGTGGAAGGGATTCCGCTGACGCGCGGATCGTCCTCCACGGCGGCCCGCAGGGCGCGGGCGACTGCCTTAAATTCGGCTTCGGTGATGTGGTGCGGGTCGCGGCCGTAGAGGCAGCGCACGTGCAGGGCGATCTTCGCGTTGAGCGCCAGCGATTCGAAGAAGTGCTGGTTGATCACGGTGGCGTAATGCCCACCGATGACGGCCGAGATCATGGCCTCGGGTTCCCCGGTGCCCACGTAGTACGGGCGGCCGGAGACATCCACAGCTGCGTGCGCGAGGGTTTCGTCCATGGGGATGAACGCATCCCCGAAGCGGCGGATGCCCTTCTTCTCCCCCAGCGCATCGGCCAGCGCCTGACCCAGAACGATAGCGGTGTCCTCCACGGTGTGGTGGGCGTCGATATCAATGTCACCGGTGGCGCGCACCGTCAGGTCAAAGCAGCCGTGGGAGCCCAGGGCAGTCAGCATGTGATCGAAGAACGGGAGGCCCGTGGAGATGTCCGTCTGGCCGGTGCCATCGAGATTCCACTCGACGGAGATATCCGATTCCTTGGTGGTTCGTTGTGCGCGGCCGATGCGCTGTGGCGCATTGGTCTCCGGTGACATGGGGCCCTCCCTTTCTTCGCGTTGATGCACTGCGTACGTTGCAGGTGCGCTTTGCTGGTGTGCTTTGCTGGGTGATTCTCTTGGTGCCTACCCCGGGGCATCGACGGCCACCGGGATACGCATGCACCTACTAACACTAGTGCCCCGCACCCTCCCCAGCTCGTGCAGGTCAGCTAAGCAGACTCGGTGATGTCCCCAACGAGTTCCCGCGCTGCCGCCAGGAACGCATCGTTTTCCTCCGGCAGGCCCACCGTGGCACGCAGCCATCCGGGCACTCCGACGTCCCGGATGAGCACATCGCGGTCGAGGAAGCGCTGCCAGGTGGTGTGTGCATCGGCGAAGCGTCCAAAGAAAATAAAGTTCGCCTGGGAGTCGATCACGTCGTAGCCCATCGCGGTGAGCTCACCGACCACCCGATCACGCTCCGAACGCAGTGTCTCCACGGTGGCCAGAGTGTCGGCCGAGTGCCTCAGCGCCACCTCTGCCGAGGCCTGCGCCAGAACCGATAGGTGGTACGGCAAGCGCACCAGCATCACGGCCTCCACGAACGCGGGGTCGGCAACGAAGTAGCCCAAGCGACCACCGGCGAAGTCGAAGGCCTTGGACATGGTGCGGGAAACCACCAACTTGGTGGGATAGTCCTGCAGCAACGTGCACGCCGAGGGCTGATCGCAGAACTCTGCATAGGCCTCGTCCACGATGACGATGCCCGGCGCGGCCTGGATGATCTTCTCAATGTCTTCCAGCGGGGTCACCCCGCCCGTGGGGTTGTTCGGGGTGGTGACGAACACGATGTTCGGCTGGTGCTTTTCTCCTGCTCCAACCGTGGCTCGGAGATGAACTCCGTCTGCGTGCCGGTAGACAGGATCGGGTGCATCGAGTAGCTGGGGGTGAAACCCAACGCCGTGCGCCCGGGGCCTCCGAAGGCTTGGAGCAACTGCTGCAGTACCTCATTGGACCCGTTGGCCGCCCACAGGTTGTCCACCGTCACGGCCACGCCGGTCTGTTGGGAAATGTACTCAGCCAGGGCCGTGCGCAACTGCACAGCATCCCGGTCCGGGTAGCGGTTTAACGAGGCACCCAGTTCCTGAACGCGCTCCACCAGCTCGTTGATGATCGCCTCGCTCGGCGGATACGGGTTCTCGTTGGTGTTGAGCTGGTTAGCCACAGTCAACTGCGGGGCGCCGTAGGCGGACTTCCCGCGCAGTTCATCGCGCAATGGCAGATCGGATAGTTCAGTCATTGCTGGTCTCCTCACCGGTCTTTTCGCTGGTTTCCTCCGCAAAGCGTGCCTTGACTGCCTCGCCGTGGGCGGGCAGCTTCTCGGACTCGGACAGGGCGATGACGGTCGGTGCGATACCCCGCAGCGCGTCCTCGCCGTACTCGATCACGTGCACGGACTTGAGGAACGTCCGTGTGGACAGGCCGGACGAGTGCCGGGCCGTACCACTGGTGGGAAGCACGTGGTTCGAGCCAGCCGCGTAGTCGCCCAGAGGCACGGGGCTGTACCGGCCGATGAAGATGGCGCCCGCGTTGGTGATGCGCTGCGCCACCTCCGCCGCGTCGGCAGTGTGAATTTCCAGGTGCTCTGCTGCGTAGGCATTGGCCGCCTTGATGGCGTCGGCGATAGTGTCCACCACAACCACACCCGACTGCTGGCCTTCGAGGGCCTCCTTCACGCGCTCGGCGTTCATGGTGATCCGGTAGCGATCGCTCATCTCCTCCACCACGCGATCCGCCAACTCCGGCGAGGTGGTGATGAGAACCGAGGCGGCCATGGGGTCGTGCTCGGCCTGGCTGATGAGGTCGTAGGCCACGTCCACGGCATTGGCAGTCTCATCGGCGATGATGGCGATTTCGGTCGGGCCGGCCTCCGAGTCGATACCCACCACGGAGCGGCACAGGCGCTTGGCGGCGGTGACGAAGATGTTGCCCG
>DHKFJ23503__coassemble_1480_pt1 | contig 9685 bp, 10 predicted proteins | sample DHKFJ23503__metabat2_high_PE_011 | metagenome-assembled genome bin DHKFJ23503 | reverse complement strand
GAGGTCCTGACCTCCGCAGACGCTTCGCAGGTGACGGACGCGGAGATCGCGGCGTGGGCTGGCGGCGCAACGGACACGGCAGACGCGGAGGGCGCTACCGATGCCGCCGCGAATGTGCAGCGTGTGGTGGATTATTTGCTTCGCCGCGGCGATCTCAAGCGTCGGCCCCGCGGCATCTTCGCGGATCTGCGCCGCGCCAAGGAGGTCCACGGGCAGGTTGCGCTGCGCGGTGGCGCGGCGGAGCACGTGGCGATCGTGGAGCAGGAAACCGGCCGCATGCTTGGCACTGTCGATGCCACGCGCGCCACATCCGACGTTCACACGGGTGCCGTGTACGTGCACCAAGGCGAGACGTTCATCGTGGACGAGCTCAATCTCGCCGACAACGTGGCTTGGGTTCGCCAGGCCTACCCGGAATACTCCACCAGCGCGGTGCGCACCACGGACATTGAGCTGCTGCGCACCCGCCAGACCGTCAAGATCACGGATGGCGTGTGGCTCGCGGATGCCGACGTGCGCGTGAGCCACCAGGTCACGGGCTACCGCAAGCGCCTGCCCAGTGGCGAGATCTTGGAGACTGTCCCCCTCGACGTGCCGCCTGATGAGCTGCGCACCCGCGCCGTGGCGTACACGGTGGAACCGGATGTGCTGCTTGACCTGGGCTTGCCGGAGCCCACGTGGCCGGGCACGCTGCACGCTGCGGAGCATGCCGCCATCGGTCTGTTGCCGCTGCTGGCCACGTGCGATCGGTGGGACATCGGTGGCGTGTCCACCGTGGAGCACCCGGACACGGGCCTGCCGACCGTGTTCGTCTACGACGGCTACGCCGGCGGCGCGGGCTTTTCCGAGCAAGGTTTCGCGCGCTTCGCCGAGTGGATGCGCGCCACCGCGGACGCCGTGGGGTCGTGCGGCTGCGATTCCGGCTGCCCTTCCTGCGTGCAGTCCCCGAAGTGCGGCAACGGCAACGATCCTCTCTTCAAAACGTGTGCGCTGGAATTGCTCTCCTTTTTGTCCGACGCCACCTCCGGCGATTCTTGAAACCTGCCGCCATCGGGGTACGGCGGGGCATTCACAATATGCAGACGGTTCACTAATGTTGTTTTCATGGCAAATGCGAACACCACCGAGGGGCCAGCCGAACATAAGTTGACCACGAATCCCCAGGCCCTAGCTTCTTCCCCAGAGGCTTCTCATCCTCTAGACAATGCCTCCAATCGCTCAGGTTCGGCACACGATGCCGAGCTCACGGCACGCCAAGCCGCCGATGAGCTAACAGCCCTGACGGAGGAACTGAATCTCTACTAGGACTAAGTTGGCAAGGATCGACCAGTAGCGGGCTCTCACGGACCCTAGCTAGGGATGATCAGCCTGCATCAACAGCAGTTTCGGCAGCTGCGGTGGCGCTGCGGACGGATGTTGCCACCGTAACGGTGACCCGGTCGCCCGCAACCTCGCAGCTCTCGAGCGTGGTGCCGTTTGCTTGGGCAAAAGTGCCCGCCGCCGCGCAGGGATCACCATCCCCGGTGGCGTTGATGGCTGCTGCCGATAGGGCTGTGAGGTCTGCAGCGTTCACGGCTCGAGCGTGCTCTCCCAACAGAGCCATGCTCGCGACGATGAACGCGCCAAGAGACAGAATCGCAAGAGTCGCACTCACTGCGTAGGTTGTGCTCACGGTTCTGCCACCACCACCGCCTCAGCATGGACATCGAACAGTGGAGCCGGGGCTGTCACCCTGACGGTGACGGAGTTGACCCCAGCATGCACCGTGGGGCTGATGTCCACCACAGCATCGGGATCTTTGGCGTGAGCCAGCGCCTGGCCGTCGGCCCCCATCGCCTCAGCTCGGGCAACATCCCGAGCCAGTGACTGAGTAGCCGAAGCAGTGGCCATGGTGCCGAACCCCGCAAGGAGTCCTCCTACGACCACCGTTAAGGCGGACATGACGATAGCCCCTTCCACTGTGTTCATGATGTGCTCTCCTTTCTTGTTATCGCCGTGAACGCTCGATCAGCAGTCTTTCCCAAAGACTGACGCGCAACCAGGCTGCGAGTGTTAGCCCTGGTTAAGGGCTCGCTCGAAAATCTGGGACAGCGCCTGCTCAACGGTGTCCGAGGTCACCACGGTGTAGAGCAACGCACCCAGCGCGGCCGCCGCGACACATCCGAGGGCGTACTCGATGGTGCTCATTCCCTCTTCGTCATCCCAGTGCTTGCGGGCGGCACCAACGAAGGCATCCCACTGGCGTTCGATGAAGTTTCGGTCGCTGCACACGCACAGGTCTTGTGCGGGGCAGTCGAGTAATGCATCCTCGGTGTGTGCCGGCATCGGCTCCGCGGCGGCGGTCGAAGGGATATTGGAAACAGCGGTCGTGGTCGTAGCGGTCATGGTGATCGTCCTTTCGGATTGGGCATGCCCATCGGTGGGCATGCGCGTGATGTGTTGTCGTTGAATTGTGTTGGTACGTGCAGCGCACGATCAGCCCTCTAGGCCGCACAGCGTGCGCCTCACAGCCCCGCCAGGCCGATGGCTAACGGCACCAGTCCCACGAGGACGAATGCGGGGAGGAAACACAAGGTCAGCGGGGCTGCCAGCGCGATGAGCACCCGCTCCGCCCCGGCGGTGAATTGATCAGCCGCGAGCCGTCTGAGACGCTCTGCTTGATCTCTCATCCCCTCTGCTAACGCAGCTCCCGACCTGGCATGATGCGCCGCCTGCCGCGCCACCGGCCCGTAAAACGGGTCGGCACTTACGGCATCCCAGGCAGCGCTATCCGCACCCAGGCGAAGCAGCGCTGTTTCCTTGTTATCCCCCACCCCTGTGGCCCACGCGAGAACTAGGGGCATCCCCGACGTCAATGCAGCCGCAACGACATCGAGATTGCGGGCGGCCGTCAAGGGGCCGTGGCCCGGCCCGGCGCGTCCGCCCACTCCGCCGAGAACAGTTATGGTGAGCTTCTCCGCCCACAATGCACCCGCGCAGATCAGTACCACTCCGGCTGTGCTGAGCATCAAGCCCAGGCCGTTCGCCGTAAGAAACCGCAGCGTGCCGAACCCCATCGTTTGCCCCAGGGCAACCGCCCCGCACGGCAAAGCCAGCAGCACAACCACTGTCAGCCGGGCTCCCGCCATCGCCGATTGCGATCGGGAGATGTGGGCCAGTTGGGCGTCGAGATCAACAACGTATGAACGCGTAAGGCCGGACAACCCCACGCCGTGAGTGTGGCTGATCGACCAGAGCCGAAACAGGTGGCCGAGCTCGGGCACGCTTGTTCGCTCACTGCCCGCATCACCAACCACATCGGCACCCATGCGCACCGCCGCCGAGCGGGTCCGCAGGGCTGTGCCAACCTGGGCATCACCCGCGACATCCGCCGCCCGCGCCAGAGCGGCCAGCGGCAGCGACCCCGCCGCAAGTTCCCGGGAGATGAAGTCCACGCTGTCACGCACATGCGCCACGCGGGTGCGGTCCCTGTGCATGTCCCGGGCATGCCGCACCACAACCGAGACGGTCAGCCCAACGATGGCCACCAACGCGCACCACACTGCGGCAATCATGCAGCACCCGCCTCACCCACGCCGGGAAGTCCGTGGCAAAACTCCTGCCACCCCGCTTTGGGGCGGCCGTTCCACACTTCGCGGATCGCCAGATCCTCACCACGCCGGTCGAGCGTGGCCAGGTGCGTAACGCGCCGCCCACCATCCGTCTTCGCCACATGAACGAGCACGTCAATCCCGTCAGCGGCCTGCCTCCGCAACGACGCCAACGGCATCCCGCCCATCGCCGCCAACGCCTCCAACCGCCCCGGTACCGCATGCGGACTGTTCGCGTGGATCGTCCCGGCACTACCCGCGTGCCCAGTGTTGAGCGCGACGAGGAGGTCGGCCACCTCCGCGCCGCGGATCTCCCCGACCACGATGCGATCGGGGCGCATCCGCAGGCTCTGCCTCACCAGGTAGCGCATGGAAATCTCCCCGGCCCCCTCCGCGTTGCCCCGGCGCGTGCTCATGGCCACCACGTGCGGATGCTCGATGAGCAGCTCTGGGGTGTCCTCAATCACCACGGTTCGCTCGTCCGGCCCCACCTCAGCCATGAGTGCAGCCAGCAGCGTGGTCTTACCCGCGCCCGTCCCGCCGCTAATGACCACGTTGCGCCGACCGCGTACCACGCCCCGCAGCACGCTAGTCATCTGAGCGCTCATCATGCCGGTTTTCCGCAGGTCATCCAGGGTGGTGAAACTCTTGCTGAGCGCGCGCAGGCTCACGCACGCTGCCCCTGCCGCGGGAGGCGCCAGCACGGCGTGGACGCGCACGGCCCCGGCGCACACGCCCGGCGGCAGGTTGATGAGCACGCCGTCTGCGCACGGTTGGGCGTCGTCGAGCCGCTGCCCGCATGCCATGGCCAGCCGCACCGCAATGGACCTGGCCGCATCGGCGGCAATCGGCGCGCACGGGTAGCGGGTCATGCCGCTGCCCGCATCGCACCACACACTGCCATCGCCGTTGAGCACCACGTCCGTCACACGCGGATCCATTAGCGGCTCGGCCAGCGCCCCCAGCCCGGACAGTTCCTGCTGGACGTGCACCACCGCATCAACCGTCGCCGCGCCTCGCAAACTTGCCGAGATCGCCTGCTCATCCGGCGCGACGATGCCCTGTTCAGCCAGCTCGTTGCGCACAAAATCAACCACCGCCGCCCGATCGTCGAGGTCCGGCAGCGCCCGCTCCGGTTCCGCCGCCAGCTGCTTACCGGCCCACGCGCCCAGCAACGCACGTTTCCCCCGCATGCTCACCCCTATCCTGTCTGTGCTGATCTCTTCTTTTCGTCTCGACGCCACTAGCCCGCCCGCGCCACCGTATAGCTCGAGAGCACGTCAGTGATCAGCTCCGCACGGGCGTTATCGAAGGCCTTTATCACTGTGGCGGCCGCTGGATGCCCGTTGCGATGGGTGGAGGTGAGCCAGTGAGAGACTTGACCGGTCTCGACGGCTTGTAGGCAGTGTCGATCTTCGGGGATGCGCGCTGCGGGGCGGATCGCCAACATGGTTGCGGCCAGGTTTACCGTGGTGGTGCTACCGGGGATGTCCCGAACAACGACCACCGGCTCGGTACGCCCATCTGCGGCGATCCGCGCGATGCGGTCACGCGCCGCCACGATGCTCGGCACGGTGAGGGGAACCACCATGACGTGCAGGTCGATCTCCCGGCCGAGCTCCCCCAGCTCGTCGGGAAGGCTGCGCCCGCAGTCCATCACCGTGGCTGGTCGCTGCGTGCCTCGCAGTACCGATGCAACGCGTCCACCCCAACCGGGCGTGCTACCAGAGGAATCTCGGGAGCTCGCCGTAACATCCCGGCTCGCCGCGAGGACGGGGATGCCGGCACCGTCCACGTCACAAAGCTGGGGAGTGTTCGCCGCGACGTCCTCCCAGGTGGCATCCTCCGGGAGGTCACCCAACCGCCATCCGGGCTGGTTTTCCAGCCCGTACACCACGTCCACGCCGGCGGAGTCTCGGTCGGCGTCGACTACCAACACCGGTGTTCCCTGGGCATGGAGATAGTGGGCGATGCTGGCGGCAAACAAGCTGGTTCCCGCGCCTCCCACGGCACCCGTGACGGCGATGAGTGGGCGATCATCAGCACCGATGCGTTCAGCGAGGGTGAGTGCACCTCCGTCATCTAGCGACGGGGTGCAGGTATCCACTCGGATCACGGTGAGGTTGGGGTGTTTGTCCCAGGGGGTTGCGTGGTCGGCGACGAGATACCCGATGGTCCGGCACGCTGATCCTGCTTCGGCGGGCGGTTCCATCTCGTCCGTCACCGGCACGAGAATGCGCCCGGTCACGGCAACAACCATGCGGACTTCTTGCATCCATGCCGGATCGGCCACGTTGACGAACACGGGCATGAGCGCCGATGTGGCCAAGGCCCCACGAGATGCGCGCGGCTTGTGTGAAGTGCGTGGGCTGTGTGAGGTGCGTGTGGTGCGTGAAGTGTGTGGAGAGCGCGAAGTCCGTCGTGTCATGCCCCAGACTTTCCCAGCGGGCCGAGGAGACTAGCCAGCCCCGGCGTGCTGGTGTGTGGATAAGTGGGGTGGCGTCGAGAAAAGGGGGAGCCACCCCTGTGGATAAGTAGCCAAAATTGTGACTGGAGTGACAAATGTGACAGAAGATAATACGCTTGATTCCGTGACACCTCGGCGCGCATCCTCGACGATTCTCGCGGTGTTCGACCTCGACAAGACGATCATCGACACATCCGCATCCCTGGCCTACCGACGGCCCATGGCTCAACGCGGCCTGATCAGCACCGGGGAAGTCCTCAAGATGCTCACGCTGCTCGGCAATTACATGCTCAGCGCGCACACCGAGGAAAGCATGGTCGCCACGAAAGATGCGCTGACCAGCATCATCAAAGGTCGCGATTCTGCGGCGCTACGCAGCGTGGCCCAAGATGCCCTCACCGAGGTCATCACGCCGTTTATCTATGCGGAGGCGCGCGAGCTGCTGGATTGGCACAAAGCCCAGGGCCACCACATTGCAATTGTCACGGCATCGGCTTCGATCATGGTGGAACCGATTGCCGCAGAACTCGAGGTCGATCACCTCATCGCCACCGAGCTCGAAGAGATCGACGGCACACTCACCGGCGAGGTGCTGCACTTCAACAAGGGCACGGCCAAGACCGACCGCATCAAGGAGCTAGCGGACCAGCAAGGCTACGACCTCGCCGAAAGCTACGCCTACTCCGATTCCGCCACCGACGTACCGATGCTCGAACTCGCCGGACACCCCACCGCCGTCAACCCCGACCGGACGCTGCGCAAGCTCGCGCAAGAACGCGGCTGGGAGATTAAGAACTTCAGCCGGCCCGAACCACTGTTCCCCCAGAGCGCGGTGCTGGTGGGAGCCGGCGCAACACTCGCGCTGCTCGGCGCGGCGGCGACCGGACTGGCGATGTGGCTCAAGAGCAAAGACGATAACGCTTAGCCCAACATAGGGCTGCCTAGCCCAACTTAGCCCTGCTTCGCGTCGGCGATGGACTTCGCCTCCAACGTGCCTTCCGCCAGGCCCGTCGCGTGGAACACGATCCACTCCGCCACGGCATCGGGCGCACCGGACGCGAACCCTTCCGCCTTCTCCGCATACTCCGCTCGGTGGCGATTCCACCACACCTCCGGCACGCCAAGGCCACGCGGATCCAAGCCAGTAGAAATCGTGGCCAAGCGCGAACACGCGCGGGCGGTGACCCCGTTGGCGTCGGCGAAAGGCTTCAATGTAAGCAGCTCGCCGTGGATCACGGCGGAGAGCACCACTGCATTAACCTTCGTGCCGCCGGTAATGAAATGGCCGAGCAGCTGCAATCGCCCATCCGTGGCCCGCTTCGGCCGGCCGGGCACGAGGAACTCAGCAGATCCAGCCACCTTGCTGCGGAAGCTGGGGTCGGACATCTGCGGGCTGGCCACCGCGTTGATCTTCGCCATGATCTGCAACGGCGCTCGCCGCCAGGTGGTCTGGGTCTCCGTAATACCGTCCGGCGCCAGCATCTCGGCGGCGCGCAGTGCGCCGGCGAGCACAGCATCCTCTACCTGCCCATCCTCGGGCAGGCGGGGGCTTCCGCCATCGAGCTGCGCCGAGGCGCGGGCACCGCGCAGCACTGCTTCCGAACCCGTCACATCCCAGCCGCGAAGGTTGGCGGGGTGGCGGTGTACTCGGGCTAGGAAGTCGTTGGCCTTCGCCACGGCGTCGGGCACGCCCGGCAAGTCCGCCAGTGGTGCCAACGGATCGGGAGCCCCGGCACTCACCGAGTTGGACGAAGATCCGTTCGTAAAATCAGCCATAGAAACAACAATAATTCACCCTATTACGCGAGATCCCACATAGTCTGGCAAACTATAGGGAGTCATTTAGGTGCGAATTCAGGAGAATACCCGTGAGCAACAACAACAGCGATGGCATGTTCACTGACCGCGATAGCTTCAACCCGCAGGTCAGTTCCATCCCTCTGTCCGATGTAGACACCCACCCGAAGGGTCAGGGAAGCATTGGCGACCTGGTCAAGGACGCATCGGCTCAGATCTCCTCGCTCGTTCGTTCTGAGGTTGAGCTCGCCAAGGCCGAGGTTGCCACCTCCGCCAAGAAGGCTGGCATCGGCATCGGCCTGTTCGTCGGCGCTGCCGTGATCCTGGCCTACAGCTCCTTCTTCCTGTTCTTCACCCTGGCCGAGGTCTTCGATACCTTCCTGCCGCGCTGGCTGGCCTTCCTCATCGTCTTCCTCATCATGCTGGTCCTCGTGGCCGTGCTGGCCCTGATCGGCCTCAAGCAGATCAAGAAGGTCAAGAAGCCAGAAAAGACCATCGAGTCGCTCGGCGAACTGAAGACTGTTGTTCCGCAAAAGGGCAAGTCCCGCGCGGATTCCCGCGACCCGGGCATGTACACCTAAGAACCCCTCACCGGTCGCGCCCTGCTTTTCAGCGCGCGCGACCGTCCCCCAAGGGCAACGAGTTTCATGACTTCTCATGATGGAGCACCGCCGCACGCTCCGGAAGCCGCCTTCGTGCACTCCCGGAGCGTGCGGCTTCATGTCGATGTCCAGGGCCCCCGGCGCGCACCCCTCGTGCTCCTCATCCACGGCTGGGGCGGCGGGGCCTTCGACTTCGCTCCCCTGATGGAGCAGCTCTCCGGCGATCATCTCTGCGTGGCCGCCGTTGATCTGCGCGGTTACGGCCGGTCGGATAAGACCCCGCGCGGCTACGATCTCACCACCGCTGCCAGCGACATGGCCGGCGCCGTCCGCGGGCTCGGCCACACGCGGGCTACGGTTGTGGGCCACGGCTTCGGGGGCATGGTGGGCTGGACGCTCGCCGCGCACACTCCGGATCGCGTGCGCAATCTCGTATCGCTTTCCTCGGCGCACCCCGTGGTGATGTTCCGGTACGTTGCGTCCCACCCGTTTTCTCAGTGGCGTTTGCTGCGGCGCACTCTCGCCGCTCAGGTCCCGCGCCTCCCGGAGCACCGTCTCGTGAAATCCGACGCCGCCCTGGCCGAGAAAATCTTTCGTGCTCACGTGGGCCCCGGCTTCCGCGACACCGAATTGTATTCTCACATGGCCACGCAGCGCCGCGCCGCCATGCAAGTGGATAAGGTCGCGCACCTGTCTTCCGAATACCAGCGCTGGCCGTTCCGCAGCCGATTCCGCCCCGAGGGGGCGATCTTCGACAGCAGCTTCCCCCGGAAGATCAAGCCGCCGGTGCTGGCCATCGACGGCAACATGGACCCCAACTACAGCTCCGCCGTGGCCCGCAAGTCCGCCAAGCGGGCCGCATCGTTCCGCTCCGAGCTCCTCTACGGCGTGGGCCACTACCCGCACATCGAGGACCCCGAGGCCGTGGCGGACCAGATCCGCGGACTGTTCTAGCAGCGCTAGCGACTCCAGCAGCGGGCCTGGTGCCCCCCTACTTCATCACGCAGGCGCCGGTCTCCACAGGCGTGCGCCACTGGTTCACGTCCCCGACCTGCCCCTGAACTTCATCGCGGGTGAGCGCGTAACCGGTATCGCTCTCGTTGACGTCCGCGCCGAACACCAGGCCCAACACGTGCCCGCTCGTATCGATCAGCGGTCCGCCAGAGTTACCTTGCACCACTTCGCCGCGCAGCGAGTACGCCTCGCGCTCCACGCGCTTGTCGCCGTAG
>DHKFJ23503__coassemble_1439_pt1 | contig 9906 bp, 6 predicted proteins | sample DHKFJ23503__metabat2_high_PE_011 | metagenome-assembled genome bin DHKFJ23503 | reverse complement strand
CCCGAAGGACACTGGCACCTGAAGCCAGCGCGTCTGCCATTCCGCCACTCGCCCGAGTCGCTGATGCTTTCGCATGGGTTGCCGTAGCAACAGAATGAAACTCTAGCACGGCATACACCGGGTACCAAAAATCAAGAATAACCAGCAAAAATGGACCTTCGCCCTTAAGGAACACCTATAATGGTGTGAACTACACAATGACCCTTGGACAAGCCGTACAACGAGTCCTGGCTTCACCTGTGCTTGTTCTTTCAGCCGACACCCCTCCCAGGCAGCGTTCTTCCAGCTAGTGAGAATCACTGCGGTAGTACCGGTTCTCACCAGCGAATATGCGCACTCGCAGATTGCTTGTTCGTCAGTCTGAACCGGGGCTATCGCGCTGCCGCCAGGGCTCACATAATCCTCCGCACGGTCGCCATCCGCGCGGACACCACAGAGATCGAAAAGAGAATCTAGCGATTTACACCGGCTGTACAACGCCAACCGACAGGAAGGATGGCAGACAATGGATCTGTTCGGAAGATTCAAGAAGCTAGATAGTTCGCTCCAACGCGGGCTAGACAACGGCTTCGCGCGAGTCTTCGGTGGCGAAGTAGTCCCAACCGAGATTGACGAAGTGCTCAAGCAGCAGGCCGAAGAGTCGGTGATGATCGACTCCCGCGGTCGGCAGTTGGCGCCGAGCTACTTCAGGGTGCTCGTGAGCGAGCGCGATTACCACAGCCTCACCGAGAACCGTCCTCGGTTGGCCGATGAGCTCAATGACCGGTTGAGCCGTTTCATTCGCAACCAGGGCTGGCACGCCAATGGCCCGATCCAGGTCGATGTGGATTCCCACGAGGATCTCCACTCTGGACAGTTGCGGGTCGATGCGCGTTTCAACGCACCCAAGGATAAGAAGAAGGCCGACGCCACCGCGGGCACTGGGGAAGGTGACTCCGCGGTCGCCAACGGTCGCGATTCCTCCGATCCGCAGGGGCGGTACCGAGATGGTGGAACCCCTGATGGTTCCTACCCAGATTCCTACCCCGGCCAGCGAATGCAGGCCCCGGAAGAGCGCCCTGAGTGGCCCCAGCGTGAGGCCTCGCAGCGCTCCCTGGTGTCCCAGGACTACAACGTGTCGCGGGATTCGGACAGTGCCGCATCCCGCTCGGCAGCCGGAGCTGCCGGTGCAGCGTCTGGCGCCGCAGCCGGTGGCCTCGCTGATCTCGTGCGCGGCGACCGCGCGTTCGAAGAGGACAAAGACCGCAGCAAGGAGAAGAGCCAGAGCGATCCGCACGGTGGCGACCTCCACGGCGGCGAACCCGTGAGCGCGCAGAATAGCTCGAGCGACTCGGACGACCTACCCGAGCCCCCGATCAGCTACCCCGGTACCGAGGTCATCGCTCAATCCGTGCCGGACGAGCCAATCCGCGGCGGCAATGGCGAACCCAACGGCTCGTCCGCCATGACCGTCACGCTCAAGCTCCGCGACGGCTCCGACCGTACCTACGAGCTACGCCAGGGCAGCAACCTCATCGGCCGCGGAAACGGTGTGGACCTGCGCATCCCCGACACGGGTGTCTCGCGCCAGCATGCCGACATAGCCTGGGATGGCTTCGATGCCGTTCTCACCGATCTCCAGTCCACCAACGGCACCACCGTCAACGAGATCCCCATTGAAAACTGGCTGCTCGCGGATGGGGACATCATCTCCCTCGGCCACTCAGAGATCGAAGTTCGGTTCAGCTAGCCGCCACTCCCCCGGTCACCGCCTCAGCGGCGGTGCTGGTCAGGGCGGTGGGGGTGACGTCGATACGAAGATCAATCGGCACACCGATAAGGACAACGCTCAGCAGGGAGCACAACAGTTTTCTGTGCGGCTATTCTTGGACGTTGATCTGAACTAGGCTATTCAGGTACCCCAAGCACAGTGGCTCTCTCGCTCGGTTCTGCGTGAGCGTGGCCCGCGAGCTCGCCCTGCTGTGCCAACCGGCTTCGCTGAAGGAGATGAACACCGTGCAGACCACACTTCTACTGCTGGTCAAAATCGGCCTGCTGTTATTGCTGTGGTTCTTCATCTGGATGACACTCCGCTCGCTGAAGAAGGACGCAGACCGGGCCTCCGGGCTCGCGCTCAGCACCGTTGGTCCCGCCGCCGCGCCCCTCAACGGGCCGCCCGTGGGATACAACGCTCCCGAACCGGGCGGGCACGGATTCCGGCGCAACAAGGCACCCAGCTCCTTAGAGATCACCTCTGGGCCGCTGACGGGAACCACCCTCGACCTCGAGGGATACGAGGAAGTAAGCATTGGCCGTTCCAGCTCCTGCACCCTGGTGCTGGAGGACGACTTCGCCTCCGGAACCCACGCCCGGCTCATCAAGCGGGGTTCGGACTGGTTCGTTGAGGACGAAGACTCCCGCAACGGAACGTGGATCGGCACGCTGCGCATCGATCAGCCGGAGAAGCTGCACGCGGGCATGGAGATTCGCATCGGCCAGACACACGTGAGGATGGACGGATGACGGAATCCCGCACACTGAACTACGCCGCCTGCTCCGACAAGGGCTTGGTGCGTGGCAACAACGAGGACTCCGCCTACGCCGGCCCGCGGCTGCTTGCCCTCGCCGATGGTATGGGCGGGCACGCGGCTGGCGAGGTTGCCAGCCAGTTCCTCATCAACTCGCTGAGCCCGCTGGACACGCCGCTCATTGACGATCCCGAGCAGCGCGAGCGGCTCGTCACCCTGCTCGCCACCGCCGCCGACGAAGGCAACCAGGCCATCGCGGCGCACGTGGACGAGCACCCGAATCTCGAGGGCATGGGCTGTACCCTCACCGCGATGCTGTTCCGCGCCGACGAGGTCGGCGTGTGCCACATTGGCGATTCGCGCGGCTACCTGCTGCGCGATGGCGAGCTCACACAAATCACGAAGGATGACACGTTCGTCCAGTCCCTCGTGGATGAGGGCAAGCTTGATGCCTCGGATGTATCCAGCCACCCACAGCGCTCGCTCATCCTCAAGGCGCTCACCGGCCGCCCGGTGGAGCCCACGCTGTTTACCGAGAAAACGCAGATCGGTGACCGTTTCATGCTCTGCTCCGACGGCCTGTCGGACCCGGTGAGCTACGAGACGATCCAGGAGATCCTGTCGACCGGCACCCCGGACAAGGCGGCTCGCAAGCTCGTGGAGATGGCTCTGCGCGGCGGCGGCCCGGACAACGTCACGGTGGTCGTGGCCGATGTCGTGGGCTTCGACGAAGAAGCTAACGCTCCCGTTGATAGCTCCATCACCCTGCCCACGGCACCGGTTCTCGCCGGCGCGGTGGGCAACCAGCTCGAGGAGTTCCCCCGCCCCAACAGCTCGGCCGCTCGCGCCGCAGCGATCAAGGGCCTGAGCACCACCAACTCCCGACCCCGCGCGGCGGCTGAGCCCGTGCCGGAAAGCGCCGGCGCTGCGGAAGCCGATCAGGGCGGACACAGCGGAGATGACAGCACGGATGGCAAGAAGTCCCGCAAGGGCATGTGGGTCACGTTGTCGATCATTTTGGTGTTACTGTTGGCCGCCGGCGCCACCGGCGTGGTCATGTACCAGCGCATCAAGGACACGTATTACGTGGCACAGCAGGATGATCAGATCATCATCCGCAACGGTACGAACAGCACCGTGCTGGGCTTCGCCCTCAACACCGTGTATCAGCGGGCCTGCCTGGATTCGTCCGGCAAGGTCACGCTCATTGATCCCAACTCCACGGACAAGTGCCACCGGTTCTTGACCTCCGACCTGACCCCGGCCGCCCGTGGCGCGCTAGAGGATCTTCCGGAGGGCAGCTACAACTCCGCCGAGTCGCAGATCACGCGTTTGGCGTCACAGACGTTGCCGGTATGTGTAACGCGCGTGCCGTCGAACGGTGCCGACCGCGCACCCGGTGACAAGCCTTCCGACAAGCCTTCTTCGAGTGCGTCGCCAAGCGCCGCCCCAAGTGCTTCAGCAAGCGCGTCGCCAAGCGCCCAGCCGGGCGATTCCTCCGCATCACCATCAAGCACCCAAGCCGCTCCGGAAGATCTCACGACTCCCGGTGTGTCCTGCCGCGAGGTGAAGTAGACCATGAAACTTTTTGGCCGCCGCACGGAGGCGGGATTGCTGCTTCTTGCCGCTCTCGTCTTGCTCGTCGCGATCATCGCCTTGGAGATCTCCCAGGGCAATGAGCTATCCAGTACTGTGTTTTACCTGGTTGGCGGGTTCTTCCTCATCTTCCTCGTCGCCCACCTCGTCATGTGTTGGGCCGCACCTGATTCCGACCAGATCATGCTGCCGATCGCCGCACTGCTCAACGGCATCGGTTTGGTGATGATCTACCGGCTCGACTTGAGCTCGGGGCTGAACCTGGCCACGTCTCAGATCATGTGGACGGTCGTGGGCGTGGCCTTGCTGTGCTTGGTCATCATCTTCCTGCGCGATCACCGCACCCTGCAGAATTACTCGTATCTGCTGGGTTTGCTGGGTCTGATCTTGTCGGCACTGCCGATTGTCTGGCCGACCTCTTTGAACGCCGACGCCAACGTGTGGATCAGCATCGGGCCGTTCTCGATCCAACCGGGTGAGTTCGCGAAGATTATGCTGCTGCTGTTCTTCGCCGCGCTGCTGGTGAACAAACGCAAGCTATTCACTGTGGCAGGCAAGTCCTTTATGGGCCTGCAGTTCCCCCGCTTGCGCGACTTAGGCCCGCTGTTCCTCGTGTGGGGTATCGCGTTGCTCATCATGGCTGCACAGAACGACTTCGGCCCGGCCCTGCTGCTGTTCGGCACTGTGCTGGGCATGCTGTACATCGCCACGGGCCGCGCCTCGTGGCTGGTGCTCGGCTTGGGCTTGGCAGCGATCGGCGCGGTGGGCGTGTACCAGATCTCGTCGAAGATTCAGGATCGCGTCTCGAACTTCATCGACCCGCTGTCGCACATCGACGGCAACGGCTACCAGCTATCGCAGGCCCTGTTCGGCCTGTCCTTTGGTGGCATTACCGGCCGCGGCCTGGGCGAGGGCTACCCCAACAAGATTCCTGTCGCTCATTCCGACTTCATCCTCGCGGCCATCGGCGAGGAACTCGGCCTGGTGGGCCTGGCCGCGATTCTGTTGCTGTACGCGGTATTCGTCTCCCGCGGCTTCATTGCTGCGATGCAGGCCAAGGATTCTTACGGCAAGCTCGTGGCGGCTGGCCTGTCGCTGACGATTGCCATCCAGGTGTTCGTGGTCACGGGCGGTGTTTCGAGGCTGCTGCCCATGACGGGTCTGACCACCCCATTCTTGGCGCACGGTGGTTCCTCGCTGCTCGCCAACTACATCTTGCTGGCAATCCTGCTGCGCATTTCGAATTCCGCCCGGGCTCCCCTGGCGGTGAAGGGACGTGATGATTCATGAACCGATCAATCCGTGCAGTCACCAGCTTTAGCTTCGTCCTCGTGGCGATCCTCATCGCTAACCTGACGTACATTCAGGTTTTCCAGCAGGAATCCCTTGCTGAAAACCCGCGCAATACCCGCCAGTTCCTCGAGGCGAAGACTCAGGAGCGTGGCCGGATCACCGCCGGGGATCAGGTTCTCGCGCAGTCCGTGAAGGACAGCGATGGCTTCTACAACCGCGAGTATCCCTACGATCCGGCGGCGTTCGGTTCCGTTGTCGGTTACCTGTCCGACCGCTTCGGCGCGGCGGGTATCGAGGCAAGCCAGAACTCGATCCTCACGGGCCAGGATGATTCGCTGTTCGCCCAGCAGACGTGGGACATGCTGACGGGTAAGGAACCCGCCGGCGCTAACGTGGATCTCACGCTGATACCAAGCGTGCAAAACGTGGCTTATCAGCAGCTCGCGCAGAAGGGCTACTCCGGTTCTGTGGTGGCCATCAAGCCCTCGACCGGTGAGATCCTGGCGATGGCCTCCACGCCGTCGTTCAACCCGTCGCTCATCACGGGCCCAGATGCTGAGACTGATCAGGCCAACTTTGAGAACTACGCCAACGATCCGTCCTCGCCGTTGCTCAATCGCTCCACCCAGCAGATCCAGCCCCCCGGCTCCACCTTCAAGGTGATCACCACGGCGGCGGCCCTCGAGGCCGGGGATACTCCCGATACGACGGTGACCGCCCAACCGCAGATCACCCTGCCTGACACTACGACCACCCTGGAGAACTACGACGGCACCCGCTGCGGCGGTGGCGATACCACCACGCTGCTCAATGCGTTCCGCCGGTCGTGCAACACCGCCTTCGCGGAGTTGGCCATGCGCCACGGCGCCGATGCGCTCAAGGATGTGGCTCGGAAGTTTGGTGTGGGCGAACCCATCGATGGGCTCGGGTTGCCCGTGCAGACGTCCCAGATCGGTGAGATTCCGGACAAGCCGGCGCTTGCCCAGTCGGCGATTGGTCAGCGCGACGTGGCCCTCACACCGCTGCAGAATGCTGTAATTGCCGCGACCATCGCCAATGGTGGCAAGCGGATGGAGCCACACCTCATCCACCAGATCACCGGCCCGGATATGGCGACGCTGCGCACGACCAAGCCGAAGTCCGAGGGTCAGGCTGTGCCCCCGGAGGTGGCCGAGACCATCAAGGGCCTCATGGTCCAGGCTGAGGAGTGGGCCGGCGGCGATTCCACCATCGCCTCCAAGACCGGTACCGCCGAGCACGGTGAGGACTCCCGCGATTCCAAGCCCCACGCGTGGTACATTGCCTTTTCCACCACGAAGGATGTCGCCGTGGCGGTTCTCGTGGAAAACGGTGGCGACCGGGGTCAGGCCGCAACCGGCGGATCCGTCGCCGCACCCATCGGCCGCGCCGTCATCCGAGCAGCGGAGCAGGAGCAGCAGTAACCCGTTATGAGCAATGAAGATCTCCAGCGCCAACCCGACCGCACGGACATCGAACGCACCCAACAGCTCTTGGGTGACCGGTACGAACTGAACTGGATCATCGGCCGCGGTGGCATGTCGACCGTGTGGTTGGCGTGGGACACGCAGACCGAGCGGGACGTTGCCGTCAAGATCCTCAAGCCGGAATACACCGACAACCCGGAGTTTCGTACCCGCTTCCGCAACGAGTCCCATGCGGCGGCGCGTCTGCACAGCGAAAACGTCGTGGAGACCTACGACTACGGCGAGGTGCAAAACGGCGGCACGGTCTTCTGCTTCATCATCATGGAGTACGTCCGCGGCGAATCCCTGGCGGATGTGCTGACCCGCGAGCGCGTCCTGCCGGAGGCGCTCGCCTTGGACGTGCTGGTGCAGGCTGCCTTGGGCCTCAAGGCCATTCACGAGGCCGGCATGGTGCACCGTGACATCAAGCCCGGCAACCTCCTCATCACCTCCGATGGTGTGGTGAAGGTGACGGACTTCGGTATCGCCAAGGCTGCTGAAGCCGTGCCGCTGACCCGCACCGGAATGGTGGTCGGCACCGCGCAGTACGTCAGCCCAGAGCAGGCTCAAGGCCAGTCGGTCGGCCCGGCCTCGGACGTGTACTCGCTCGGCGTGGTCGGCTTCGAGATGTTCGCGGGTCACCGCTTGTTCACGGGAGAGTCCACGGTATCCGTGGCCATTAAGCACATTTCCAGCGCGCCGCCACCGCTGCCGGAGAACATTAGTCCGCACATGCAGGAGCTCATCAACATCTGCCTGCGCAAGAATCCGCAAACGCGGTACGCAGACGGTGCCGAGCTCGCGGCCGCCGCGGCACTCGTGGCCCAGGGCCAGCGCCCACCGCAGCCGCACAACGTGCCCGCAGTGAGCATGGATCCGCACCCGCTCACTGAGCAGTTGGGCACGGTCGCTCATGGGCAGGGCACTCGCGTACCGCCGATGCAGGGACCGGGTGCTGGACCCAGTGTTGGTCCAGGTGCTGGCTCGGGCCGCCCCGCGCCCACGGGAGCACGGCCGGCGGTAGCCGCGTCTGGGGCTGCGGCAGGTGCGGGCGCGGCGGCGTCGACAAAAAAGAAGCCCAAGAAGTCCTCCGGTGCCACGCCGGTGATTGTGCTCGGGATCGTAGCGGTGCTCGCACTTATTCTTGCGGCCTACCTGTGGGCGAGCGGCAAAGACGATGCTGCGCCGAACAAAGAGACGATGACGGTGACCAGCGAAGTCACCAGCGAGCCCAATCAGGGCAACGAGCCTGCGCGGCCGGCTAATCCGGCACCGCAGCGCCCGCAGCGCACCACGCAGCAACAGCAGCCCGAGCGCACGTCCGAGGCGCCCGCCACCGAGGAGCAGCCGACCCAACTGCCCAGCACCGAGCCGGTCCCGCCCAGCCCGAACCCCACGAATACGGCGAACACTGGCGACCTGCCGGGTGGCGGAGCCGGTGGGGGGAACTCGGGCGAGTCCGGCGGTGGAGCCCAGAACCAGGGCCAGGGAGCTGGCGGCAACGGAGGCAACAGTGGTACGGGCGGCACCACGAACACCGCGAGCACCGGCACCACGGCGGGAACGAACATGGTCGGGTCGCCGTCCAACCCGGGAACCGCCACCGGATAGCGCGATGATGGTTCTACCTGCATAAACACAGGCCGTACAGGTGATTGACAGGTAATTAAACTAGGTCGGCGAACTAAAGTGGACTAAGATTCGTTAGATCAACTGTGTCCGCACGAGCCGGGTAGACACAGAGAGACCCAGATAGACAGAACAGATACAGCAGACCGATTCGCAAAGGAGCACGGCGTGGACCGAACTGGCACAACCCTTGGCGGGCGTTACCGCCTGGGAGCCAAAATCGGCACGGGCGGTATGTCCGACGTCTACGCCGCTGAAGACGAACTGCTGGGCCGCGATGTCGCCGTGAAGATGATGCGGCCGGACTTGGCGCGCGATACCACCTTCCTGGAGCGCTTCCGCCGCGAAGCGCAAAACGCGGCGAAGTTAAACCACCCTGCGATTGTGGCGGTGTACGACACCGGCCAGACCCCGGACAACGAAGGCGCGGTTCCCTATATCGTCATGGAGCGCGTGCACGGCGAAACCCTGCGCGAGATTGTGCAGGAATCCGGGAAGATGCGGCTCAGCGATGCCGCGAATGTGATGAGCCAGGTATGCTCTGCGCTGCACTTTTCGCACGAAGCCGGCATCATCCACCGGGACATTAAGCCCGCCAACATCATGATCACCAACACCGGCGCGGTGAAGGTCATGGACTTCGGTATCGCACGGGCGCTGTCCGATTCTTCCGCAGCGATGACGCAGACCGCGGCGGTCATCGGCACCGCTCAGTACCTTTCCCCCGAACAGGCTCGGGGCAAGTCGGCGGATGCGCGGTCGGATATCTACGCGGCGGGTTGTGTGTTCTACGAGCTCGCGACCGGCCAGCCGCCGTTCAAGGGCGAATCCCCGTTCTCGGTGGCATTCCAGCACGTCCAGGACGAGCCGCAACTGCCCTCGCAGCTTCCGGGCATGCATCTTTCCAAGCGCGAGGCGCTGAGCTTGGATTCCATCGTGCTTACGGCCATGGCGAAAAACCCTGCGGATCGCTACGACGATGCCCAGGAGATGTCCACCGACTTGGGCCGCCTCGCCAACGACCAGCTTCCGCTCGTAGCTCAGGCCTACACCTCCAACGGCGAGGGCAATGGTGGGGCGCACGCCACATCGGTCTTGCCCGCAGCCGGTGCGGCTGGCCTTGCGGGTGCTGCAGGCGCCGCTGGCTTCCAGCCGCCGGAGTACGCCGAGGCCGCCGCGCGCAACGGTGATAAGTACTCGGGCAATGCGTACCCGAACAATCCCTACACGGATAACCCGTACAACGGCGATTACAACGACTTCGAACATTACGAGGGTGACGAGTCCGGCGGCTACGAGGACTACGACACCGACGAGGGTTACCAAGACTACGAAGAAGAGCGGCCACGCCGGCGCCCGTGGGTGCCACTGCTGTGGATCTTTGCTCTGCTGTTGCT
>DHKFJ23503__coassemble_1426_pt1 | contig 10010 bp, 8 predicted proteins | sample DHKFJ23503__metabat2_high_PE_011 | metagenome-assembled genome bin DHKFJ23503 | reverse complement strand
CCAGACGTCCCGGTTCTCCCTATTGTCCCTGCTGTCGACCGAGTCACGAGCGCTCGAGCCGCTAGGGCTCCCAGCGCTGCTAGAGCCGCCAGCGCTGCGATCGTTGCGCGGTGCAACGTCGCTGGCGGAAGTGTGAGGGTGTGCCATAGCCGGCTTGTGCTCTCCTCGAAATCGTCTGCACTGTCTGAACGAAACGGACGAAAAGTCAGCGCTGGAATAGTACGCGATAGACCAACCGCAGCATGGGGCGCGGCAGAGATCGGTACAGACTACGGAATAACAGGTTAAATATAGCCCGTGGTCGGCTAATCAGCCCGTAATGAAACAAGTTGGCCTGCATCTGCTTCTCTGCGCGCCACATGTCTGTGCCCGTCCGGCGGTCGAACATTGCCTCCGACGTGCGGAAGTAGGTGAGCCCTTCCGGCAGGTTATGCAGCGTGTAGCCACCGGCCACCAACCGCGCCCAGAGGTCGTAATCCTCCATGAACGGTACGTGCCGGTAACCGCCGAGTGCGAGCAGTGCGCTGGTGCGCAGGATGGAGGCGGGGTGATTGATCGGGGAATTCCAGGCCACCGCCTTGTGGATCTCCTCGTTTGTCTCCGGCAGCGTCCGGGTGGAGTGGGCTATCGTTGCTACCGCTCCGAGATCCACCGTGAAGTCTCCCGGCGCGGCGAATGGTAGGTCGTGGTCGGTGAACTCCGCCAACGCGGTTCCCAGTGCGTCGATCTCCGGGTGTTCGCGCAGGTAATCGAGCTGTTTTTCCAGCCGGTCGGGGCGCGCGATATCGTCGGCGTCCAGCCGCGCCACCCAGGTGCTCGCGCAGTGTTCCAGCCCCGCGTTCGATGCGATGGCGCTGCCCTGATTCTCTGGCAACTCCACGATCACGGTCGTGTCATGCAGCTTCTTGTACTGTTCGACGACACCCCGAAGCTTCTCACCCACCGGGCCGTCGAGGACGATCACGGTGTGTGCTGGTTGGAGGGTTTGCTGGTGGATGCTGGCCAAAGCCCACGTGAGGTCGCTGGGGTCGATGCGGTGGTAAACGGTCATGAGAACGTCCACAGAGTCGGCCGGTGGCGCATCATGGGAAGAATGGGAGGGCTGGGAAGTCATGGTGAAAGAGGCTAGACCTTATCAGGGAAGGACGTGGTGTCTGCGGGGGTGTCGGGCCTATCGAGCCTGTCGGACCTGTCGGATCCAGTGCCAGCATAATCCGGGGTGGGCAGGAACGAGAGGAGCCCGAGCTGTACGACGGCGCCGACCAGCGGCCCGATGCCCAGCGCCAGGATGGCGCGGGTATCGGCGGAGGCGTTGATGGTAAGAATGCCGATGGTCACCGCTGTGGCCACCAGCCACCCTGTCGTGTAGAGATTGTGCCGGTCTGCAGCGAGCGCTGCGGAACCGCTGATCATGAGGATGGCCGTGGCACCCGAGGCCACCGTGAGCAACCCGAGGGTTGCGGGGGGAGCGATGAGGTCGGCGTCGAAAAAGATTCCCATGAGCGGTGCGGCGATGGCCCATGCGGCCAGGCCACCGACAACCGCCACACCCGCGACCGCGCCAATCGGCAGGGCTGCGGCGCGGAGGACGTGGTTGCGATGCTTCGTGAAGTGCACGATCAGCGCAGGTTGGAAGCGTTGCAGGGGAACGAGAATGGGCGCACGCGTGAGCGTGACCGCGGTGATGGTGGCGGCGAGAGCACCGGGCGGAACATCCGAGGCCGACGTGTAGCGCAGGAGCACCGTGAAGCCGGTGATAAGAATGGCGTTGGCGCCAGCGGCGATCATGGCCTTGCCAGCGCGGCTGAGAAACGCGTTGGTAGCCACGTCCGCGCGTTCGGGGAGCAGCTCGCGGGCCTGGCCGCTGACCAGGAGGATGAACAACCATGTGAGCGCACCGAGGACGGTGACGATAAGGAAGGCCAGGACGTGCCAGCCTACCGCCCACGCCACGGCGGCGAGGACGAGGCGCACGCCGGAATCGATGGCGATGAGCCACGCGAACACACCCCACGCATTCGCTGCGGAGAGCAGTCCGCACACCACCGCCTGGAAGGTGTAACTCGCCAGGCCAATGGCCATGAGTCCGACGCCCCAGCCCGGCATGCTCGGCACGATCTGATCCACCCACAGCGGGCCGGTGGCGGCCATGATGATGGCGATGACCGCAGCGACGATCGCGCTGATCCGGAACGGCGCGGCGGTGCGGGTGTGGGGAACGGCCGGGCCGTCGAGTTCGCGCCGGGTCGTGACGGCGCGGGCGGTCTCCTGCATGAGGCCATCGAGCACGCCCGTGAGCGCGAAGAACATGGACCAGTACACCATGAAGTCTTCGTAGCCCGCCTTTGGCAAAGCCTTCGAGGCTACCCAGATCACAAGGTAACCGGCGGCGGCCACGAATACGGTGGCGTAGGTCATCGCGCGCATGGGTCAGCGCCCTCCTGCGTCGACGTCGGGGGCGTTGGGTCCGGCCGGCAGAGCGGCGGTGGGGATAGCGCCCGCTGCGCCCGCTGCGTCTGCCGCACCTGCTGCCGGCACAGGGAATTCGGGTAGCTCAGCTCCCCGGACCCATGCGTCGAACAGGGCCGTGACATCCGCGCTGCTCACATGTGGCAGCGCCTGGGTGATGTGTTGAACCAGGTTCTCCAGGTCGCGCGTTTCCACCAACCCCATCCGGAACGTGGACGTCCATGTGTGGAGCAGCTCGAAAAACGCCGCATCGCCCAGCAAACAGCGCAGCGCGTGCACGGTCAGTGCACCGCGCTTGTACACGCGGTCATCGAACATGTCTTGCCCACCCGGCTCGGCGAGCACGAGGTCTTGCGGCTTGATGCGCAGCACATCGTAGTGCGAGCGGGCATGTGTGGCCGCGGGGATGCCGCGGGAGCGCTCGAACCACAGCCATTCCGCGTAGCAGGCGAAGCCCTCATTGAGCCAGATGTCTCGCCATTCCACCAGTCCCACAGAGTTGCCGAACCACTGGTGCGACAACTCGTGGGCGATGAGGCGTTCCCAGGTGCCCCGACCGTTGGCGTGGTTGCTGCCGAACATGGACAGCGCTTGCGCCTCCAGCGGAATCTCCATCACCTCGTTGGTGACCACCACGGAATACTCGGGGAAGGGGTAGGGGCCGAACATCTCGGAAAAGGCCTCCACCATGGCGGTTTGATCCTTGAAGTCCCGATCGATGTTGTCCCGGACGCGCTTGGCGTGGGCGTCGCCGACAGGCACCCACCCGATGACCGGTACCTCCTTGCGCCCCACCTGGGCCTTCGGCCATTCTCGACGCTCATACGGTCCCACATACACAGCCGCCAAATAGGTGGCCATGGGGTAATCGACCTCGAAGACGCGGGTGATGGTGTTGCCAGAGGACGTCGTGGAGGTCAGCAGGCCCGTGGCCACCGCAGTGACATCGCGGTGTGCGGTGATGGCGATGCGGTACGTGGCCTTCTCGTCCGGGGTGTCGTCGCAGGGAAACCAGCTGGGTGCGCCGTTGGGTTGGCCGGCGACGACCGAGCCGGTGTCCGTCTCCTCCCAGCCGACCTCGCCCCACTTGGAGCGCAGCGGGCGGGGATAGCCGGCGTAGGAAATCCGCACGTCAAAGGTGAGATCGGCGGGGATTTCCTCGCGGAAAGTGATGGTGAGTTTGTTGCCAGAGTGGCGGAAGCGGCGGATCGTGAGGGTATCCGCGAGACTGGCCTCCCCGTAACCGGTGATGCTCACGCGGTTGACAGCGAGGTTATTCGCCAAGTCGAGCGTGAGGGTTTTCAGGGGGAGGTAATTTTCCACCGAGATGGTGGCAGTTGCCTTCAGATGATTGGGCTCAACGTTGTAGTCGAGATCCAAATCGTAATGCAGTACGTGAAAGCCCAGGTTGTAGGCGATTCCGGTGTAGGAATCTATAGCGCCATCGATGGGTGTACTGCGGCAAGGGCGGGGAAAAGTCACACAAGGCACCCTACCCGCTGGCAGCCCCGGGCACCCAAATGAGAACCGATGGCTGGCGGGTGGCTAGCTGCGGGGTGGCTACTGCTGCGAGCCGAAGATGTTGCCGGTGGCCGGCTGAGAGTGCGGCTCGGCAGGGCGCGGCACGTTGGTGCCGAGGCCCTTGGTGACGATCGGCCAGAAGTCGCGCAGGTCATCCTGCCAGTAACCCCACTGGTGGGTGCCTTGGGGGCGGAAGTTGTACGTCACGGGGATGTCCAGAGCCCGAGTCTTGGCTTCCAGATCGTGGGTGCACGTGTTCGTGGCGGTTTCGATGGCACCACCTTCCACCATGACTCGGGCGGAGGTCAGCAGGTTGCCATCCACGCGCGGGTCGGAGGGAAGGTCGTGCTCACCGGGCCAACCGGAACCATTGGACACGTAGATGTTTTCCGTGTCACGCAGCTTGTCCGCGTTGATGAGGGCATCGTTGTAGCGAGCAACCTCAGACTGCGGGCCACCCCACATCTCGTTCATGTTGGAGTTCGCGCGGTTGAGCGTGATGTTCACGAACAACGGTGCAGCACCGGTGGTGGTGGCAGCGCACCCAGAGAACGAGCCGAGCGCATTGTAAAAGCCGGGGTTGTGCTCGGCGTAGAGCAGGGAGGTAGTGCCGGACATCGACATGCCCGCCAGGGCACGCTTGCCGTTGGAGCCCAGAGCAGATTCCAGCGGAGCGGGGAGTTCCTTAGTGAGGAAGGTCTCCCACATCTGCTTGCCACCCAGCTGCGGGGCCTCGTTCACCCAGTCGGAGTAGTAGGAAAACGCACCGGACATGGGGATCACGATGTTGGCGCCGATGCCCGGGGAAGGATCGCGCAGGCCAGCCTTAGCACGCAGGCTCTTAGAAGGATCGTCCAAGCCGCCGAGATACTCGACAACGTCGGTCTGCATGAGCCAGTTCGCGCCGCCCTCGCCGCCGTCTGCACCATTGAGGAGGTACAGCGTAGGAGCATTGACGCGCTTGGCCTTATCCAGCGGACGGATGACGACCAGCGGCACGTATCGGTCCATGGACGGGGAGTAAGCGTAGGCCTCTTCGATGTTGTCGAAACCAGCCTGCTGGTACTGACCCAACGCGAAGCGCCACGACGCCTTATTCGGGTCGAGGTTCGGGGTCTTGCCGAAGTGGATCGTAGCGGGGGTTACCGCCTGGTCAGCCTGACCCGGTTCAGCCTGCGCCGCGGGGGAGACGGCTACGGTCGCTACTGCGGGAGCGAGGGCGGCCAGGGTAGCTGCAACTGCCCGGATGACACCTTTTTTCATGGAATAGCTTTCTCGTGAGGGGTGATCTCAAAACGTCGCTACTGCACACCACACGTATCGCTGTGTCACAGTAGTATTCCTTGCAGACAATACAGTGTCGCATACTGTACTGCCTAGGCATCTCAGTAATTTTTCCTCGACCTTCACTCTAGAAAGGCCCCTCATGTCTCCAGATTCCATCATCCTCGCCCTCACCTATGCTCTGGGCTCCGCCAGCCACGCCATCCTCACCGTGGCCTCCACGGTGGGCTACTACCTCAGCACGATCCTCCCGCAGTAGATCGTCTGCTTCAGATGGTCCGCTTCGCCACCCGCCACCTGAACCGCGCAGCCCCGAGCGGCTCTCCCTCTGGGAACTCCGATCGGGGGTGTGAGGGTTGGGGAGGCGTGGGGTGGCGTCGAGATAACAACGCAGTAAACGCAATAAATAAGGAACGCCCGCGCGGGGGAGGGCGAATAGTTACCACGGGGGAAGAAAAACCAGCCAGAAACACGTATCCTTGGACACTGTGGCTAAAGAAAATTATGACCTCGTAGTACTCGGAGCAGGCCCCGGCGGATATGTGGCGGCAATTCGCGCTGCTCAGCTGGGCCTCAAAGTAGCAGTTGTGGAAAAGCAGTACTGGGGCGGCGTGTGCCTCAACGTGGGTTGCATCCCGTCCAAGGCGCTGATCCGCAACGCGGAACTGGCACACACCATCACCAAGGAAGCCAAGTTTTACGGCATCACCGGTGACAACATCTCCATGGACTTCGGCGTGGCGCACCAGCGCTCCCGCAAGGTCTCCGAGGGGATCGTCAAGGGCGTGCACTACCTGATGAAGAAGAACAAGATTCAGGAGATCAACGGCCTCGGCACCTTCGTCGATGACCACACCCTGGAGATCACAGACGGCGACGACGAAGGTAAGACCCTCACCTTCGACAACTGCATCATCGCCACCGGCTCCGTGGTGAAGTCCCTGCCTGGCGTGGAAATCGGTGGCAACATTGTCTCTTACGAAGAGCAGATCCTCGACGAAAACAAGCCGGACTCCATGGTCATCATCGGCGCCGGCGCCATCGGCATGGAGTTTGCCTACGTGCTGTCCAACTTCGGCGTGGACGTCACTGTGGTCGAGTTCATGGACCGCGTTCTGCCCAACGAGGACAAGGACGTTTCCAAGGAAATCGCCAAGCAGTACAAGAAGCTGGGTGTGAAGCTCAAGCTCGGTCACAAGACCACCGAGGTTCGCGACCTCGGCGAGGGCAAGGGCGTGGAGGTGGACATCGAGTCTGCCGACGGCAAGAAGAACGAAACCCTCAAGGCAGACCGCGTGATGGTTTCCATCGGCTTCGCCCCGCGCGTGGAAGGCTTCGGCCTGGACAAGACCGGCGTGAAGCTGACCGAGCGCGGAGCCATCGACATTGACGACGAGATGCGTACCAACGTGGATCACATCTACGCCATCGGTGACGTGACCGCGAAGCTGCAGCTCGCCCACGTGGCCGAGGCACAGGGCGTGGTGGCCGCTGAGGTCATCGCCGGTGCCGAAACCGAGCTGCTGGGCGACTACATGATGATGCCCCGCGCAACCTTCTGCTCCCCGCAGGTGGCCAGCTTCGGCTACACCGAGGAAGCCGCCAAGAAGAAGGCAGAAGAGGAAGGCCGCGAGGTGAAGGTCGCTACCTTCCCGTACTCCGCCAACGGCAAGGCCCAGGGTCTCGGCCACGCGGTGGGCTTCGTCAAACTCGTGGCGGACGCCGAGTATGGTGAACTGCTGGGCGGACACATGGTGGGCCCGGACGTCTCCGAACTGCTGCCGGAGCTGACTCTCGCGCAGCGCTTCGACCTCACCGCTGAGGAAATCGGACGTAACGTGCACACCCACCCGACGCTCTCCGAGGCAATGAAAGAAGCCGCGGAAGGCATCGGCGGACACATGATCAACCTGTAAAAAGGTTGAAGGCGGTCCGCACCGCCGCCTGACGTTAGTAGCGCGACAAGAGAGACACCGTTGCCTGAGAAGATTGGTCTTCTGGCAGACCGCGGACTGCCAGAAGCACGGGTGCGATCCCTTCTCCCAGACCTGGAGAAGGCCGCCGAGCATCACATATCCGGCGAAATCCCCAGCATTGAATTCCGCACCGGAACGCTGCCCATGGATGACAGCGGAAGCGTGCGCCTCGCCGACAGCGCTGCGGGCATCCTCCGCGACTACGGTTGGGACAGACTGGTGTACGTCACCGACCTGCCCCTAACCACCCGGCGACCCGTCATCTCCCAAACCGTGGAGTGCGGGCGCGCCACCATGCTGTGCCTCCCCGCCTTCGGCTTCCTGCGCGCCAAAGACGGGCTGCGCCAAGAAATGTCCCGCCTCGTGTGCGGCAAGTCCGCAGGGGCAGGAACCAAAGAACGCGGCGTGGAAGACATCGAGGGTGGCGACGTTGAAGCCGACACCACCCGAGTTCTCGAAGGCCGGGGGCGCACACTGCGCCTGCTGCTAGGAATGACGCGGGCAAACCGCCCCGGCCAGCTCGTCAAGGTCCTCTCCAGCTGCCTCGCCACGGGCGTGGCCACCGGCGGGTTCGGCATCTTCTACGGCTCCGTGTGGGAAATGTCGTACCTCATCGCCACGTGGCGGCAGGTCATGATCACCGTCCTGTCCATCAGCCTGCTGACCTTCTGGCTCATCTACAAAAACGGCCTGTGGAACAGCCGCTCGTACAAGAAGAGCCTGGATAGCGTGGCCGCGTGGCGCGCCCGGATGGACAACCTGGCCACCGCGGCAACCGTGCTGATCTCCGCCACAGGCGTGTATGCGCTGCTGTTTCTCACGATGCTGCTGGTCTCCGAGGCGGTGGTTCCCATCCAGTTCTTCGAAAACAAAGTCCATGCCCACATCAGCTTCATTGATTACCTCAAGCTCGCCTGGTTCTCGGCCTCGCTGGGAACCCTCGGTGGCGCGCTGGGTTCCAGCTTCGATACCGACGAATCGGTGCGCGAAGCCACGTACAACCGCCGCGAATTGCGGCGCCGACAGATCACGGGTCTGTTCGACGAGTCTTAGGCCTGGTGGCGTCGAAAAAACAAGAAACCTGCGACGGACGATCTAGTACGGCGACACCGTCGACCGGTGCGGATCAATGCTCAACGGGCGGTGGATCGCCGGGAAGGCGCGCTGCGGGCACTGCGCGCGAGGGCACAGGCGGCAACCGGAACCGATGGGCACGGCCGCCGACGTATCCGCGATATCCAGACCGTCGGAATACACCGTGCGGGAGGCATGCCGCAGCTCGCAGCCCAGTCCGATGGCGAACATCTTGCCCGGCTGGCCCCACGCCGCGCGGTGGTGATTGACGGTGCGGGCGATCCACAGGTACGTGCGCCCATCGGGCATCTCCGCGATCTGGCGCATGATCTTGCCGGGGTAGCTGAACGTCTCGTACACATTCCACAGCGGGCACGTGCCACCAGAGTTGGAAAGGTGCAGGCCCGATGCGGACTGACGCTTGGACATGTTGCCCGCCCGGTCCACGCGCACGAATGTCCACGGAACGCCACGCAGGCTCGGCCGCTGCAGGGTGGAGAGGCGATGGCAGACGGTCTCGTACCCCACGCCGTACTCGCGCATGAGAAACTCCAGGTCATAGCGGGAATTTTCCGCCGAAGCGTGGAACTGTTCGTAGGGGAGGAGCAGCGCGGCGGCCCAATACGTGGCGAGGCCGCGGGAGGCCAGGGCCTTCGTCTCGTCAGACTGGAAGTGGCCGAGCTCCACGAGGGAATCGATGGTGTCGCCGGCCTCGAGATAAGCCAGCTCCGTGGCCATGCGGAACGCGATCTGCCCCGGGCGCATCTTCGAGGACACGTAGAGGGTTTTGGCCTGCACATCGAAGCGGTGCTGCGTGTCGCCGAGGTCGCGGGAATACTGCACAGTCACGCCGTGGGCGTTGGCGAGGTGCTCGCTGATGATCTGTTCGGTGTGGTGGATCTGCTGGGTGCCGATTGCTAGCTCGGCGGCTACGTGCTCGGCCTGGACGTCGAGGACATCCACCTAGTTCTGGCGGGCGTAGAAGTAGTCGCGGACTTCCTCGTGCGGCATGGAAAAGGCTTCGGGGCCGGACGCGCGGCCGAAGATCTCGCCGCCCGGGGTGATGGACATGATCGCCGAGCCGTGCATGCGCTCCTCGGTGAGCAGGGAGAGCTTGTCCGAGATGTTGCGATAGCGCGAGTGCATGTCCACGAACGCGCGGGCGAGGGTGGGGTGGTTCTTCACCAACTCCGCCAATTCGGTGACATCCACGGGTTCGGACAGCAGCTCGGAATCGAGCGTGACATCCTGCACCTCCGCCAGTAGGCGGGTGGAATCCTGGTCCGCGAAGAAGGTGGGATCAACCCCGAAAGTGTTGGTGATCTTCTTGAGCACCGAGACCGTCAGCGGGCGCCCATCGTGTTCGATCTGGTTGACGTAGGACGCGGATAATCCCAGTACCTCAGCGAGCCGAGCTTGGGAAATGCCGCGTTCGTGGCGCAGTTGCCGCAGCCGCGAACCCACGAAGGGGCGATCCTTTCCTTCCATTCCCATACTGTGCAATGCTAACTAGTTTCACCGATCTGTGTGCTTCGGGTTATCGTTTTTGTGAAGAACGCTCAGCGTCACCACACGTTTGCCTCAGGACTCACCATCCGCCGACCGTTGTGCTGGGCACAGATTCACGTGGCCGAACACCGTTGAACAGTCGCCACACACCACAACCAACACCGATTACCGCTGACC
>DHKFJ23503__coassemble_1424_pt1 | contig 10027 bp, 8 predicted proteins | sample DHKFJ23503__metabat2_high_PE_011 | metagenome-assembled genome bin DHKFJ23503 | reverse complement strand
CGGGCGTGTCCACGAGCACGATCTGGGCATTGTCGCGGTTGACGATGCCGCGGATCGGGTGACGGGTGGTTTCCGGCTGATCGGCGGTGATGGCGATCTTCTGCCCCACCAGCGCGTTGGTCAGGGTGGACTTGCCCGTGTTCGGGCGGCCCACGAAGCTCACGAAGCCGGAACGGAAGCCTTCGGGGGTCTGGTACTCGGCGGGGATCTCGGCTGCTGAAGCGGCTGTAGCTGCTGAATCGTCCACGAGGTCCGATTCATCGGGGAACTCGGGGAACTCGGGCGGCTCGTGCAACTCGGGGAACTCAGGCAAATTGTCCTTGGTAGTCATTACCGACCATTGTTCCCTAATTTGGCCTGCTCGCGCTAATCTTCGCCCCGCCGCTCACCCCGGTTGTGTTTGTCTCCGTGCGACTCGCCAGAGTTGGGCTGGGAGTCAGAATCGTCCGTAGCGGCGTCGGACGAAGAAACACGGTGGAGCACCGCCGAGCGAATCTTCTGGCGACCACGGCGATCCGGCCCACCCTCATAGCGAATGTGCAGGCCAGCCGTGGTGATCTCCGCGCCCGGCAGCGGTACACGACCGAGCTCGAAGGCGCCAAGGCCGGCGATCGTGTCGACCTCCTCGTGCTGCTCCTCGGAGAACACGACATCCGGAACGCCGCTGGGGTAATCCGATTCGGCGCGGCGCAGCTCATCGAAGAGCTCCTCGACCTCATCGAGGGACAGGCGGGCGACCACGCGGTAACTGCCATCGCCGAGGTCCTCGATGGGGGCGATTTCGGTGGCGTCGTACTCGTCGGCAATCTCGCCGACGATCTCCTCGAGGATGTCCTCGATGGAGATCAACCCAGCGACCGCACCATACTCGTCGATGAGCAGGGCGATGTGCACCTGGTCGCGCTGCATGTCCTCGAGAAGATCGTCGAGGATCTTGGAGTCTGGGATGAAGACGGGCTCGCGCATGACGTCGCGGACGGTGGCGCGACGGGCGGCATCGTCCGAGTGATAGGTCTTGGCGACGAGGTCCTTGAGGTAGACCACGCCCACGATGTCGTCGACGTCTGCGCCGATGACCGGCAGGCGCGAGTGACCAGAGCGGACGCACAAGCTGGTGGCCTGGGCGGCCGTCTTGTCCGCCTCGATCCACACCATCTCTGGGCGCGGAACCATGACAGACCGGGCCGAGGTGGAGGCGAGGTCGAACACGGATTGGATCATGCGGCGCTCATCGTTTTCCACGATGCCGCGCTCCGAGGCGATGTCCACCATCTCCCGCAGCTCGATTTCCGTGGCGAACGGGCCCTCGCGGAACCCACGGCCCGGGGTGATGACGTTGCCGGCGGAGACCAGCAGGCTCGCGATCGGGCCCAACAGGCGGGTGACGCCGAGGAGGATCGGCGCCGAAGCCAACGAAATGGAGTACGGATTCTGCCGACCGAGCGTGCGCGAGAGCACCCCGACCACGAGGAAGGTAAACAGGGTGACCACGATGATCGCGGCCACGTAGGCCCACGAGGTGGCGCCGAGGATGTCAATGAAAACCGCGGCGGCAAGCACCGCACCGGTCACCTCGCAGATCGTGCGGAGCAGCACCAACAGGTTGATGTGCTGGGCGCGCCCGTTGACGACCTTGAGCAAACGTGGGGCGCCGGGGCGATCCTCCTTGACGAGGTTTTCCACCCGGGCAGGAGAAATGAACGACACCGCGGTTTCCACGAGGGAGAGCACGCCGCCAAGCAGCAGCGCGGCAACCGCGATGATGATGCCCACCACGGACATGGAATCGAATTGACCAACCATATCGCTTAGCGGGTCTCCTCATTGGGGGTGTCCGGGGTATCCGGGTGGTCCGGGGTGTCCGGGTTGTCAGCTCGGTGGGCGGCGGGCTGCCCCGGCACACCCGAGTCATCGCGATCCGCGGCGGAAGGAAACGCCGCCGCGCCCGTGGGCTTGGGGGCGAAGGACACTCCGCGCTCGGCCTGCGAGTCGTACCAATTGGCCAGGATCTCATTCTGCAGCGCGAACATGCGCTGCTCTTCCTCCGGGGTCACGTGGTCGAAGCCCAGCAGGTGCAGCACCCCGTGGACGGTAAGCAGATCAAGCTCGTGCGCAAGAGAGTGCCCGGCGCGATCCGCTTGGCCCTGAGCGAAATCGGGGCACAGCATAATGTCCCCGAGCGTGGCTGGGGAAACCGGCGGACCGTCCTTGCGGCCCCAGCCCGGGGTGAGTTCGTCCATGGGAAAACTCATCACGTCCGTGGGGCCGGGGAGATCCAGCCAGCGTTCGTGGAGATCGGCGATGGTTTCCTCGTCCACGATGTGGATGGACAGCTCCGCGGAGGGGTGCACATCGAGGGTCCACAGGGCGTAGCGGGCGACGTCAATGAGTTCCTCCTCATTGATCTCGCCGTGTCCGGACTCGTTGAAGACTTCGATGCTCACCAGCTGTATCCTTCTCTGTGTTGTGGGGTCCTGTGTGGGCTCTCTTGGGGATTGTGTCGAGTGTTCTGTTGCGGGCGAAAATTCTCTGTCCTCTTCTCTGTCCGCTGCTCCGCCTTCTTCTCCGCCCTCTTCTTCTCCGCCCGATCGTCTGCCTTGAGCTGTTCCTCCGCCTCGAAGGCGTCGTACGCATCCACTATGCGGCTGACAAGCCGGTGGCGCACCACGTCCTCCGAATCGAACTGGGAGACAAACACCCCCGGCACATCATTGAGAATCATCGTGGCCACCTTGAGCCCAGATTCCTGCTTGTGCGGCAGATCCACCTGGGACATATCACCCGTGACCACCATCTTCGAGCCGAAGCCCAAGCGGGTGAGGAACATCTTCATCTGCGCCGGGGTGGTGTTCTGGGCCTCATCGAGGATCACGAAGGAATCGTTGAGCGTCCGGCCACGCATGTACGCCAGCGGGGCAACCTCAACCACGCCGGTCTCCATGAGGCGCGGAATGGTCTCCGGATCCACCATCTCGCGAAGCGCATCGTGCAGGGGGCGCAGGAACGGGTCAATCTTGTCGCCCAACGTGCCCGGCAAAAAGCCCAGCTTCTCGCCTGCCTCCACGGCGGGGCGAGTAAGGATGATGCGGCTGACCTGCTTGGACTGCAGCGCCTGCACCGCCTTGGCCATCGCCAGGTACGTCTTGCCCGTACCGGCGGGTCCCACGCCGAAGACCACGGAATTATCGTCGATGGCTTCTACGTACTCTTTTTGCCCCGGAGTCTTGGGACGCACTGCTTTGCCGCGGTAGGACACGATCGGTTCGGATGCCGAGCCCACCGATACCGGCACGGCGGCCTGCTCGACCATCGCAATGATGCGTCGAGTCGTATCCGGATCCACGGTGTGGCCGCGGTCGACCATGCTGATGAGTTCCTGAAGAACTCGCCGGGCCTGAGACACCAGCGCAGCCTCGCCGCGCATGACAATGTGGTTGCCACGGGTGAGAATGTCGACGTCGATGGAATCCTCCACAACCCGGAGGTTCTCGTCGGCTGGGCCTGCGACGGCCAACACTGCATCTGGCGGCAGCTCGACCGTGGTGCTGGCAATGCGGGGACGGGCAGAGTTACGCGCCGAACCCCCTGTAAACGGTGATGACATAATGCCCGATTCTATCGTTTCTATCGTTTCTTGTACGTCGTGTTCTGAGTCCCGTCCCAGCGCGCCGTGAGCACACCCAGCGCCCCGAGTGCCACCGCCGCAGCCGTGGCCGTGCGCAGCACCTCCGGCCCGAGCACCACCGGCTGCCCGCCGAGCTCGCGGAAGGCCTCCAGCTCCTCCGGGGCGATGCCACCCTCCGGCCCCACGACGAGCACGACATCGTCCACGTCCAGATCCGCCTTCGCCAGCGGAATGCTCGCCTCCTCGTGCAGCAGCAGCACTGTCCGCGACTCTCCCGGCACCAGACGATCAAGGTCCTTCGGCTTCTTGAGCAACTCGGTGACCTCCGGAACCACGAGCCTGCGCGATTGCTTCGCCGCCGATCGCGCGGCGTTGCCCCATTTCGCCCGGGCCTTGTCCTCTTTAGCACCCCACTTTGCGATGCACCGCGCCGCCGCCCACGGGACGATGCGGTCCGCCCCAGCCTGAACCGCCAGATCGACGGCCAATTCCGCCCGATCCGATTTCGGGATCGCCTGCACCACCGTGACCCGGGGGCGCGGCTCTGGCATCGTCAAGGTTTCCGCAACCTCCACGAGCCCTCCGGCGCGCCACCGGCCGCGCACCGCACGGGATGATCCATCGGTGACGACGACACGTTCCCCCTCCTCCAGCCTCTTGACCTCTGCGTGCTTGGCCTCTGCCCCGGTGAGGGAAAAGCACTCACCGGCTGCAGGGGTGGGGTCTGGAATTGGGTGAATGAAAACGGGATCGGTCACGGTGATGGGTGTTCCTCGTCGGCGACTGCTGCTTAGCGACTGAACTTCGAACGCAGGCGGGAGAACAGTCCCCCGGTGGAATCCTGCTTCGTGGTGACCTCGGCATGCTCCTTGGAGTGCTCGCGCAGCTTCTCCGCGGCCTCCCGCTCTGCTCGAGACAGGTCCTTCGGGATGGTGACGTCCACGTGGGCGACCAGGGAGCCCTTACCGTCGCGACGCATGTGCGGAATGCCCTTATCCCGCAGGCGGATCACAGAATCCGGTTGCGTTCCGGGCTCGATGTCGATGGTGGCCACGCTGTCGTCCAGCAAGGCGACCTCCACCTGCGCACCGAGCATCGCCTCGACGGCGGGAACCTTCACGTTAACGTGCAGGTCGTCGCCCTCGCGGATGAAGTAGGGGTGATCCTCGGTGGAGATTTCGATATAGAGGTCGCCGGAAGGGCCACCGCCTGGGCCGACCTCGCCCTCACCGGTCATGCGGATGCGCATGCCATCGGCGATGCCGGCAGGAATGTTGACCTTGAGGTCGCGGACAGAGCGCACACGGCCATCGCCCGCGCAGTTCTCGCAGGGATCCGCAATAATCTCGCCGGTGCCTCCGCAGCGACCACAGGGGCGGGCCACCTGGACGCGGCCGAGGATGGAGTTCTGTACCTCCATCACTTCGCCGTGGCCCTGGCAGGTCGGGCAGGTTTGCGGGGCGGCCTTGGACTGCGAGCCGGTGCCGTCGCACACATCGCACAGCACGGCAGTGTCTACGGTGACCTCGCGTTCCACGCCGGTGTAGATCTCTTCCAGCGTGGTCTTCAGGCGAACGAGGGCATCGTTGCCGCGGCGAACGCGGGATACCCGTGGTCCCTGCTGGCCGCCTCCGCCACCGCCGAAGAAGGCGTCGAAAATATCGCCCAAACCGGAGCCGCTGAAGCCGAAGCCGCCAGCGCCTCCCTGGCCGAAGCCCTGTTCTTCGGGGTCGCCTCCAGCATCGACGATCTGCCGCTTCTGCGGATCGGTGAGCACTTCTTGAGCCAGCGACGCCTCGCGGAACTTCTCCGCGGCCTCCTCGGATGGGTTGACATCCGGGTGATACTTTCGAGCGAGCTTGCGATATGCCTTCTTGATCTCGGCGTCCGTTGCGTCACGGTCCACGCCCAAGATGCCGTAGTAATCCCTAGCCACGATCCGAAATAACCTCTTCTACGTTGGTCGCCTATGTGGTCGTCTTTGTCGTTTTTGTCGTTATTGTCGTTTGCGTCGTTTATGTCGCTTATGTCGTTTTTGTCGCCGTTGATCTGGGTTGATCTGGTACGTGCTCTACACCCGGCGCAAGCCAGGCGTGTTAGACAACTGCCCCATCCTACTCCGACTTATTCGCCAGAGAGAATCTTGGAGATGTAATAAGCAACAGCAGTCACGCTGGAAATAGTCCCGGGATAGTCCAAGTGGGTGGGGCCCACCACGCCCAGGCCTCCCAGAATGGCGTGGCTGTTGCCGTAGCCGGCGGACACCACTGAGGCCTTGCGGAGCTCCTCGTCCTCGTTCTCCTCGCCGATGCTCACCTGCACATCCGGGTTGCGGACACTCGACAGGAGCTTGAGCACAACCACCTGTTCCTCCAGAGCCTCCAGCACCGGGGTGAGCTCAGCGGCCCGCACGAGGTTGGGGGTTCCGGCCAGCAGGAGGCGGTCGTTGGGCCGTTCCAGCAGCGTGTCGATAAGCACCGCGGAAATTGCCACGGTGGGGTTGCGCAGCTCCTCCGGCAGCAGCCGCGATTGCGCGTCCTGGGCCACTGAGGCGATTCGAGCGCAGGCGTCGTCGAGGTTACGGCCCACCATGGCGGCGTTGACTATGTCGCGCAGGCGCATCACATCCTCATCGGCCAGGGCCTCCTTGAGGTCGACGTTGCGCTGCTCCACCCGACCAGTGTCCGTGATAAGCACGAGCAGCACCCGGTGCGGGGTGAGCTTGACGACCTCGCAGTGCTTCACTCGGCCGCGCCGCAGATCCGGCATCTGCACGATGGCAACCTGGTGCGTGAGCTGCGCCAACAGCTGGACGCTACGGCGCAGCACGTCCTCGAGATCCACCCCGTGCTCAAGGAACTCCAGGATTGCCCGGCGCTCGGGAGCACTAAGGGGCTTGACCTGCTCAATGCCATCGACGAAGCGGCGGTAGCCCTTGGCCGTGGGGATGCGGCCGGAGGAGGCGTGCTGCTGCGTGATGTAGCCTTCAGCCTCGAGGGCGGCCATGTCGTTGCGAATAGTGGCCGAGGACACTCCCAGGTTGTGCCGGTCCACCAGCATCTTCGAGCCCACCGGTTCGTGGAGGGCGATGAAGTCGGAGACAATCGCGCGGAGGACGTCGTTCCTCCTGCTGTCGGTCCCTGATGACACTGTTGCTGTCTCCTTCCTTCTTCGCTTCTTTTTCTTCCTCGCATGCTGCGGGGGGGCGTTCTTAAGTTTTCGCCAGCATTCGCCAGCATTCGCCTGCCGTTCGCGAACCTCCGTGGCCGTGCTGCGTTGAGCGCGCCGGCTAATCCAGCGCCAGCACCAAGTCGGTCACGATCCCGTCCGCGAGATAGCGCCCCTCGTCGGTCAGCACCACCCGCCACGCGTCTGCGGAGCCACTCTGCTTCACCAAGTTTAGCCGCTCGTACTTATCGACCACCTCGGCCAGCCTCCGCCTCGCAGCATCCGCCGACTCGTCATCCGCCGCCCCCGCATCCGAACCACCACTGATAAGCGCCGAGAGGTCCAGCCCCTCCGCCAGCCGCAAGCCCAGCATGATGCGTTCAGTGCGCACATCCTCATTCGTCAACCGTTCCACGGTGACGACAGACCCAGGCACCCGCGCCTCCGACCCAGTAATCGGCTTCGAGGCACTACCCTGCCCCAGCAGCCCTTCCCAGTACGTGGCCGGGCGCTTCGCGTTGACTAGGCGTGTCAGCCCCGCGAATCCATCCGGGTCCTCCGCTGCAGGCACGCCCGGAACATCATTGCGCAAGCGCACACACCCGTGTGCCCCGGGCCCAGCACCCCACCACTGCCCAGAGTGCCAATAAATGAGGTTGTGCTTGCATTCCCCACCAGGCAGTGCCCAGTTGGATACCTCATACCACTGGTAGCCGCGCTCGCGGAGGTAGGCGTCGATCATCGAATACCGATCAGCCAACACGTCCTCATCCGGGGCGGGGAGCTGGCCGCGGCGGACCTTGCGGGCCATCGCCGTGCCATCTTCAACAATGAGCGAGTACGCGGACACGTGATCCACGCCGGCCTCCATCACCGCGTCGAGGGAACGTTGCACATCAGCGTCGGTCTCGGTCGGTGTGCCATAGATGAGATCAAGGTTGACGTGCTCGAACCCGGCCGCGCGCGCCTCGCGTGCCGCCGCGACAGGGCGGCCCGGCGTGTGCTGGCGCTCCAAGACCTTCAGCACATGCCCGGCTGCGGACTGCATGCCCAGGGAAACGCGAGTAAAACCGCCGGCGCGCAGGTTCTCAAAGAACTCGGGGCTGGTGGATTCTGGATTGGATTCGGTGGTGACTTCCGCGTCGGGGCTCAGGCCCACGGTGCGCTTGACCGCGTTGAGCGCTCGGTTCAGCCCCTCGTGCCCGAGCATCGAGGGGGTGCCGCCGCCGAAGAAAACGGTGTCCACTCCGCGCGTGTTTTCCCCGGCACCTGCGCCTTCGCGATCCCACACCTCAGCGGCATAGTCGAGTTCGCGCTCGAGGGCGTCGAGATACCCAGAAATCGTGTTGCCCTGAGCGACCCCGGCCGATTCAGCCGATCCAGCGGCGAGTTCCTGGGGCGTGTACGTGTTGAAATCGCAGTAACCGCAGCGCGAGCTACAGAAGGGAACGTGGATGTAAAGGCCGTAGGGCATACCGCACACTCTAGCGTGCTGGGATCACACGGCTACGCGGCTACACAGCTACGCGACTACTCGGCTACTCAGCTACACAGCCGTGCCGCGGCGGCGGCGCTGGATGCGGGCCACCACCGAATCCACGCGGGCGCGCTCGCTGAGGAACGCCGGAGGGTTCTCGCCGCGCATCGACGTGGCCAGAGCGGGCTGACGATCCACCACGGCGATCCAGCGCTGGTGCAGCTCGATGCAGTGCTGTTCGGCGCGCATGTAGCACTGCGGAAGCAGCACGGATTGGGATTCCAGCGCGAGCTGGGTTTGTTGCACCACCCACGTCTGCAGCTGCTCGAGCTCGCCGATGAGCTCATCTGATTTCTCGCGCAGCCACAGCCGCCACGATGCGGTGGAGGCGACGGCGAAATCGCCGCTGTCTGGGCCATCCGCTGGGGCCTGGTCATCCGTGGGACCGGTTGGCTGCGCAGTGTTCAGCCCAGTGCTCAGACCAGCGTTCAGCCCAGCGCCCATCCCAGTGGCCCCCGCACCCTCGGCCGAATCGGTGTCGCCATAAGCCAGGCCCCTCACCCCGCGCAGTTGGGGTGTGTGGGTGGCGCTAGCGTCTCCGCGATGGGCAGCGCGGCCCGCAGGCTTGGCAATGAAGCTCAAAGTGCGACCTGGGTGGTCCATATCCCGCCAGGAACCCCCACCCCACTCGTTGCTCATGCTGCCGGCGCGCACGCCAGAGACGAATGCTTGGCGCAGACCATTGAGCTCGGAGAGGTCGGGGCGAACCTCGGCACGACCCTCGGCGACGATGTCGTGGAGTTCCTCAAGACAATCGGCGACGAGTTCCCTGTCCCAGTCGCGCATGGACTGGCAGATGTGGTCGATGTATTCGGCGATCTCGTCGCCGATGTCGTAGATGTTTTGGGTGAGCTCGCGAACACGAAGGGTGGCATCGTTGTGCACTCGTGTTCTCCTCTCCCAGGTCATGCGCCAGTCAGGTCGCCTTAGCCGCGTTATCGCAACCACTAACCTTGGGGGCTAGCTTGCGAACTACTGGCACCACCTTAAGACACGAAGCCCGGCCTGCCGTGGTGACAGGCCGGGCGGTCGTTATATTTTCGGATCGAGGCGGGAAAACGCTTGGGGTTACTTACCCTTGTAGATCCACGCGATGTCGTCCGCGAAGTTCTTGTTCACCACGAAGCGCTTCAGCTTCAGCGACGGCGTCACCTCGCCGCGCTCCTCGGTGAAGTCGCGGTGGACGATGCGGAACTTCTTGATGCCCTCGGCGTGGGAGACGGATGCGTTCGCTTCATTGACGGCGTCCTGGATCTCGCTGCGCAGCACTGGGTTCTTCGCCAACTCGCGGATGGAGGTGTTCTCCGGCACGTCGTGGCTTGCCTTCCACTTCTTCACCGCTTCCTCGTCGAGGGAAATGAGGGCGCCCACGAACTTCTGGTCATCGCCGACCACCATCGCCTGCGAGATGAGCGGGGCCGAACGCAGGATGTCCTCCATCGGTCCGGGAGAGACATTCTTGCCACCTGCGGTGACGAGGATCTCCTTCTTGCGCCCGGTGATCTTCAAATGGCCGCTCGGCAGCAGCCGGCCCAGGTCGCCCGTGCGGTAGAAGCCGTCCTCGGTGAATGCTTCCTTGGTGGCTTCGTCGTTTTCCCAGTAGCCGTCGAAGACCACGTTGCCCTTGACCAGGATTTCGCCATCTTCGGCGATGCGGATCGTGACGCCACCCATGGGGCGACCCACCGTGCCGATGA
>DHKFJ23503__coassemble_1407_pt1 | contig 10126 bp, 8 predicted proteins | sample DHKFJ23503__metabat2_high_PE_011 | metagenome-assembled genome bin DHKFJ23503 | reverse complement strand
TGCTCAGAGCCGCGCGCGGTGATGATGGCTGTGGCGGGGCAGGTGGGAGCGGCGGTGCCAGCGGGTTCAGCGGCTGCCGTGGGCGCAGCCAGCGGAGCCACCGCAGTGAGTGCAGCAACAGCAACACCCGCCGCTACCGCGCGCAGCGAACGGGATGCGCGGCGCGGCGAACGGCGGGTGGGCAGGCTGCTTGACTGGCTGCTGGCATGGCCGGTGGACCGGCGATTGGCGCGGAAAGTAGGCAGGAAAATCACCCGCCGATTATCGCACCTGCTGCACAGTAGTGCTGAGAACCAGCTGAGCACACGGGGGTAGCCGGTGCCCCAGCGCCAACCAAGCCCGAGCCCCGGCCCCAACGGGTCCTAGCCCAGGCGAGAAATGAATTCCTTCACCACGTAGGCGCCGATCTGCTTGGCCTTGTCGTCGGCGGACTTCGCAGCCTTGTACGCCGGCTCCGCGGCGTCCTCACCGTCCTGCACGCGAGCCCACTCGCGGAACTCCTCCGGGCTGACCTCCGGGTGGAACTGCACGCCCAGGGCGGACTTGATGCGCACGGCCTCGACTGGGCAGCGATCGGAGTGCGCCAGCAACACGCCCTCCGGCGGCAGCTCAGCCACGTAGTCGCTGTGGGATTCATACACCGTCAGCGGCGCGAGATCCTGCACGCCGCCGAACCAATCATCGGCCTTGCCCTCGTCGGTGACCTCCACGGTGACCACACCGTCTTCCTTGTGGGCCAGGGAGCCCACCTCAATGTGTCCGCCCATCGTGCGGTTCAACAGCTGGTGGCCGAAGCAGATGCCGAGCACCGGCAGGCCCTTATCTACGGCACCCTTGAGCAGCTTCATCACCGGTGGAACCCACGGGTTCTCGTCCTCGGAGTAGCAGTTCATGCGGCCGCCACAGATAACAATGCCGGAGATCGAATCCAGCTGCTTCGTGGAGATCGGACCGTCCTCAACGTTGTGCTGGTTCCGGTCCACAAGTGCGGGGAGGTTGATTACGTCGTACATCCGCTCGGCTTCGTCGAGCCAGTGGCTGATGCGGGTTGCCGGGGAAATCGGGTCTGGTTGCATAATCAGCACGGTCATGACTGCATGCTACTGAAAACTCTCGGTGCTTTCAGAGGATGAAGTATCACCTACTTTGTACGTCTGGCCTGCAGCTACGCCCGCATTCTGGCTACGTAGGCCGCCTGGGCGAGGTGCGCGCTGGCGTCGTCGATAATCGAGACCAACCGCGTACCTCGGGAGATGGATTCGCCGTCGTATTCCGCGATGATCTCGCTCAGGTCGCTGTCGGTGAGCGTGCGGCAGTAGGCGATGAGCTCCTCGAGCGTGGCGTTGATGTAGCCAGACAGGGTGCCCATCGCGTTGGTGCCGCGCACCTGGATCTGCTCAGCGTCGCTGGGGGAGTGGCCGTAGCCGAGGCTGTCGCCGATCTCCCCGAGGCCGAGCTCGTCGCGGTACGAGCCGGTGCGCCAGATCTCATCGTCGCTGGTCAGGACCGCGAGCTGCATGTCAATTTCTCGCCCGGTGTGCCACAGCAACCACGCCACGGAGTTCGGGTGACCCTCCGGGTGGTGGTTGAGCTGGTCGGTCGTGAGCGAGGGCAGCGCCGCGAGAGCATCTTTTGGTCTCGACGCCACATCGAGGAGCACATCAATTCCATTCATGGTTCCCATGCTAGGCGCGGGGCCAGGATTCGCGGCAAGCGCGGTGCTAGGCGATGGCAACCCCACGACCGTTGAGGATCTCCAGCGCGCGGGTGGGGTAGTCGGTGATGATGCCGTCTACTCCGGCGTCGATCATGGACGTGATATCGGCGGATTCGTTGACCGTCCACGGCACCACGGTCAGGCCTGCGGCATGGGCGTGGGAGACGCTTTCAGCGCTCACCAGCGCGAAGTCCGGAGACAGGATGCTGGCACCGACCTGCTTGGCGGCGCGCGTGATGTCGCCCTGGGCGGCGTCGAAGTTCACCGACCCCGTCCACACCGAACCGGGCTTCCACGTGGTGTCATCCCACAGCAAGACAGTGGGGATCTGCGGGGCCTGATCGCGCATGAGCTCCAACGAGCGCCAATCGAAGGACTGAATCACCGAACGCTTGTCGGCGCCGCTGGCGTGGATGACGGGGAGGATGGCATCGAGGAACTGCTGCGGGGTCGCGGAATCGGCGCGCTTCTCGGCCTCCAACTTCGTTTCGATGTTGAAGTGCACATCACGGCCGTTGGGGTGATTTGCCGCCAGGGCGAAAACGTCCTTGAGCTGCAGCATCTTGTTGCCCGGAACCGGTTGGGCGTTTGGGAAGTCGGCCAGCTTCTTGCCGCAGTCGAGGGTCTGGAGCTGTTGCCAGTTCAGCTCGTGAACCAGTTTTCCCACGTAAGGGAACTCGGGGTCATTCGGGGTGGCCGGTGCGGTATCGGAGCACTTCTCGGCCTGTACCGAGGGGTCGTGCCACACCACGGGGGTGCCGTCCTCGGCGACCACCACGTCCAGCTCGAGCGTGCTGACGTTGAGATCCAAGGCATGGGTGAACGCGGTGGCGGACTCTTCGGTGAATTCTCCGCGGCCACCACGGTGGGCCTCCAGGTCGAAGCCCGGCTGCGCATCGGGAATGACCGGGCCGAGCCCAAGCGAGCCCGGAATCGGCAGCCCGGCCAGCGATCCCAGCGGGGCGATGGAGTCGGAGGAGCTTGGCACAGAGCCAGCCGCAGTGCTCGGCGCAGAGCCAGCCGCAGTGCTCGGCGCAGCCTGAGCCACGCCGCCGCCCGCGACAGCGCACACGGCCACGGCTGCGACCGCGGCACGAGCAGCCGCCCTGGAAGCCCTGGAAGAAAGAAGTCGAATAGTCATGAGGGGTGAAAGTCCTTCCTCGCGCCCGGTTGGGCGTCGAAAAGAGAAAAAGAAAAGCGCAACGGGCAGGCAGATCGCCCACCGCCATCCGGGGATGAACCCAGATCGCTCAACACATTAGAACCCCGTCGCCGAGCCCGCACGCCCAACACCGACCGTTTCTGCTGCACACTTTTCACTAGGCTGGGGCGCATGAAGAGTTTGAAGGACGCAGCGCGAGCCCTGCGCCGCCATAGTGTGGTGGCGAGCTGGTGGAGTTCAGCGTCCAGCCGCGCCCACGGCGATCCGAGCTCGCTGTTCGGCGTGGTCACTCTGTTCAGCGGCAGCAAGCTGGAGGTCAAGATCACGAACATCAGCTCGGCCACGCCCGTACGCGGACTCCGCGCGGTGGTGCACAATCAAACGCTGGCCACCCGCGATGTCGTGTGGCCGCAGAGGTCCGTCACCCTCCACGGCACGAGCTCTGGGCTGTACCGCTACGCCGCCGAGCACAGCACCATCCCCGTCGAGGTCAGTTGGGCCGTGCGCTCGCTGCGCATCCCGTTTCGCCGGATCACGCGCACGCACACCTTCCACTCGCCGCTGGTCGATGGCGATGTGGTGGCCTCGGACGTCTAACCTCGGTACCCATGACACCTTCCTCCGCCGACCGCCAGCCCGTGGGCCTGTTCTGGTTCCGCGATGACCTCCGCCTCGCCGACAATCAAGCGCTCACCGCCCTCGCGGACTGGGCTGCTGATCACTCGGGCGTGGTCGTGGGGTTGTTTGTTCATGAAGACCCCGACGCCACCACGATCCGCCCACTCGGCGGCGCCAGTAGGTGGTGGCAGCGCGCGAGCCTGGACGCTCTCCGCCAGGCGCTGTCTGCCTTCGACGTTCCGCTGATCGAGCTCGCGGGCGATCCGCGCACCGTGGTTCGGGACGTGGTGGACCGCCTCGGCGCGGCGGCGGTGAGCTGGTCGCGGCGCTATCACAAGCCCTTCATTGACGTGGACACGGCCGTGAAGGAGCAGCTGAAAAACCAGGGCGTGGAGGTGCATTCCTTCCCCGGTTATCTGCTCACCGAGCCGTGGGAGGTGCGCACAAACAGCGACACGGCCTACAAGGTCTATACGCCGTTTTCCAAGGCCGCGGGCGCCCTGGTCAACGAGATGTGGCAGCCGCCGCTGCCGGTGCCGGAGCACCTCGCCGGGCCGGGCGCGGACGCCTCTCGTCAGTCCACGGACGAGCCACCGCAGTGGGCCACAAAGATCCTCCAGTACTGGACACCCGGCGAGGAAGGCGCGGCCGCGCGCCTGGCAGAGTTCCGCCACGAGCTCGGCGGCCAGCCCGGCTACGACGAAGGCCGCGACTTCCCGGCCACCCCAGTGACCAGCAGGCTCTCGCCGCACCTGCGCTTCGGCGAGATCAGCCCGCGCAGCGTGTGGGCCGCCGCGGCCGAGGAAGCCCGCGACTTCCCGCAGGACGTCGAGACGTTCCACAAGGAATTGCTGTGGCGCGATTTCGCCTGGCACCGCCTTCACGAACACCCGGATTTGGCGACCCGCAACGTTCGCCAGGAGTTCGACGCCTTCCCGTGGGCATGGCCCAGCGAGGATAACGGTGGCACCAGCGACAGCGTCGATGAGGCCGTCCAGGCGTGGAAGACCGGGCGCACCGGCATCCCCATCGTGGATGCGGGCATGCGCGAGCTCTGGGAGACCGGCACCATGCACAACCGCGTGCGCATGATCGTAGGCAGCCTGCTCACCAAGAACCTCGGCGTGCACTGGCAGGTCGGGGAGCGATGGTTCTGGGACACCCTCGTGGACGCCGACTTCGCCAGCAACCCCTTCAACTGGCAGTGGGTCGCCGGCTGCGGGGACGATGCCAGCCCCTACTTCCGGATCTTCAACCCCGAAACGCAGCAGAAGAAGTTCGACGCCGACCAGAAGTACATCTCCACCTGGGTTCCCGAAGCAGCACTGGGACCGCTGTCCGGGGAGTACCCCGCGCCGATCGTGGACCTTAAAGAGTCCCGCGCCGAGGCGTTGGAGGCCTACCAGCTCATGAAGGACACCGCCGCGCAGCAGTAACGCAGCAGTAATACCGCCCTAACCGGGCTTCGCCCAATAGTGGTCAGCCCTATAGTGGAGAATATGAATTGGCTTTTCAGCATTGACCAGATCCGCGCCGCCGAACAACCCCTCCTGGAGGCGCAGACCAGGCCGGACGAGTTGATGCAATCCGCAGCTGCCGCCGTGGCAGACGCCTGCGAGCAGTGGGCCCAGGGCGATCGCTATCTGCTGCTCGTCGGCCCCGGCGGCAACGGTGGCGATGCCCTCTACGCAGGCGCACTCGCCGCCATGAAGGGCAAGCGGGTCGATGCCTACCCCATCGTTCGCACCGACAGCGGCGAGCCGAAGATGCACGAGCGCGCCGCCGAGACCTTCACCACCGCGGGCGGGCACATCCTCACCGACCTGCCGAAGGCCGCTGAGCTCGCCGACTACGGCCTCATCGTGGACGGCATGTTCGGCCTCGGCAATCGCGTCGACGGCATCCCGCTGGACATCGCCCGCCTCCTGCACGCCAACGACCACAGCATCCCCGCCGGCGATAGCGCCGAAGCCAGCGCCTGCACCCCAGAAACCTACGCCATCGCCCACGCGCCCAACCACATTCCGGTGCTGGCGGTCGATCTGCCTAGTGGCGTCGACGCGAATACGGCAATCACAGCAGCGCCGACCGAGGACGGGATCAACACGCACGTCACGGCCACGGCCACCGTCACCTTCGGCGGGATGCGCAGGGCCCACGGGATCAGCGCCGAATGCGGGCACGTGAGTGTCAGTGACATCCACCTCGACGATGGCCGCCGCCTCAGCGACGAACTCGCCACCGTGGCGGGCGCGGCAAATCGCCCGCTGCCGTCGCTGTACTGCGTGCCGCTCGGCGACAGCCACAGCTGCCCCGCCCACGCTGAGACCCAGGCGCTGCTGCGCAACCTCCCCGGCGAGCCGTCCGCGACAGACGACAAGTACTCCGGCGGCGTGGTCGGCATCTACGCGGGCAGCGAGCAGTTCCCCGGCGCCGGCGTGCTGAGCTGCACCGGAGCTGTGCGCACCACGAATTCCATGGTGCGCTACGTCGGCGGCAATGCGTGCGCCATCACCGCGTCGCTGCCGGAGGTGGTCATCCACCCTGACCGCTTCGCCACCGGGCGCGTCCAGGCCCGCGTGCTGGGCCCCGGCCGCGGCTCCGATCGGGCGGCCAAGGAAGAGCTCGTGGACCTGTTGGATACGGTGCAGCCGCTCATCCTCGACGCGGACGCGCTGACCATCATCAGCAAGGACAAGGACCTCGTGGAGACTCTACGCAAGCGCCTCGCACCGACGGTGTGCACGCCCCACGGTGGGGAGTTCGAGCGCCTCGCCAAGTCCGTCCGCGAGCTCGGGCACGAGGTCGCCAACTCCGCCGAGGACCGGCTGCAGGCCGCCCGCGATCTGGCCGTCGCGCTGGACTGCACGGTGCTGCTCAAGGGCCGGTTCAGCGTTATTGCTAACCCGCGTCAGACCGTTGTAGTGGACTACGGGTCTTCCTGGGCTGCCACGGCAGGCTCCGGTGACGTACTCTCCGGCATCGTGGGGGCTATTTTGGCTCGTGACGCCAGCAGGCGAGCCTTCGCCCACGGCTATGCGGAAGCGGGACAGTCAGAGATCGACAGTGCGGAAGCGGACTACGTGCTGTTCACCACGGCGCTCGGCGCGATCATCCACGCCGTGGCGGCGTTCCACAGTGCGGAAACGCCGTATGGGCGCGCGCCAACCTCGGCCTCGCGCATCGCGGAGGCGATTCCCGGGGCGATCGCGCACCTGACCGCGCAGGTGTAGAGCGAGCGCGACGCCGGTGCGCGCCACCCGTGGCTATGATGGGCGAGTATGACTACCAGCGCAGACAAGAAAACAGACGCGAAAACCGACAAGAAAATTGCCGTGATCACGGGCGCCACCCGCGGCATCGGCCACGCCATCGCCACCCTGCTGGCTGACGATCACCACCTCATCATCGGCGGCAGCGGAGACAGCGCCGTGGAGGTGGCCAAGGAGTTCCCCAGCGCCGAGCCTTTCGTCGCCGACCTCACGGACACGGCGTCTCTTGAGCAGAAGGTTCGGGAGCTCGGGCTCGACCGGGTGGACGTGCTGGTGCACTGCGCGGGCGTGGTGGCGCACGATCCCGTTACAGAGACCACGCCGGAGCAGTGGCAGCACGCCTTCGACATCAACCTGTTCGCCGTGGCCGAGCTGACGCGGCAGTTCCTGCCGGCGCTCAAGGCCGCTCACGGCACCGTGGTGGCGATTAACTCCGGCGCGGGGCATCACTCGGGCGTGGGCTACGGGCCGTACGCGACCACGAAGTTCGCCCTGCGGGCGTACACGGATGCGCTGCGGGAGGAACACCGCGATGAGATCCGGGTGTCCTCAATCCACCCCGGCAAGGTGGATTCCGACATGCAGCGCGAGATCCAGGCTCAGCGCGGCAACGACTACGACGAGTCGCAGTTCCTGCGCCCGGAATCCGTGGCCAAGGCAGTGCGCTTCGCGGTGGATGCCACCGACGATGCGATGGTCGAATCCATCACCATCCGCCCTGCCAACGGTAGCTAGGGCAGGATACGCAGGGTCGTGCCCAGCTGCATGGCCGCGCTCATCACGTTGATGTAGGCCTTGCGGGACATCGATTCCGGGCCGCGGATCGACATGAAGCGCTGCTCGGTAATGTTCTGGGAGGCCGTGTACTTCACGAGGCCTTCCTTGCCGTGGCGGTGAGACACGCCGGACTCCTTGCGACCGCCCATCGGGTTGCCGATGGCTGCCCACGCGGTGGTGTAACCATCGTTGATGGCCAGGGAGCCGGATTCTACCTTCTGAGCCACGCGCCATGCAGTCTCTGGGGAGGCGTACACGGAAGCGTTAAGGCCGTAGTTGGTGTCATTAGCCTTTTCGATGCCCTCATTGAGGTCATTGACGGCCTCTAGGTACACCACGGGGCCGAAGACCTCCTCGGTGCGCAGCAGCGCATCCTCGGGAACGTCGGTGAGCACGGTGGGCTCGTAGAAGTACGGGCCTAGATCCGGGCGGGCCTTGGCGCCGGTAAGCACGCGGGCGCCCTTTTCCACGGCATCATCAACGTACTTCCGCACGGTCTCCAGTTGGTTGGCAGAGGCCAGGGAGCCCATCTGGGTCTCCCAGTTGAAGCCAGAGCCCAAGGTCATGTCCTTGACGCGCTGCACGAAGGCGTGCTGGAAGTCGTCGAACGTGGCGCGCTCTACATAGATGCGCTCGATGGACACGCACAGCTGGCCGGAGTTGCTGAAGCAGGCATCCACGGCACCGCGGGCGGTGTAGTTGATGTCCACATCGTTGGCGATGATCATGGGGTTCTTGCCGCCGAGCTCGGCGGAGTAGCCCACGAGGCGGCGCCCCACCTGCTCGCCGAGGATCTTGCCGGTGGCGGTGGAGCCGGTGAACATGAGGAAATCGCAGTTATCGGCGATCGCCCCGCCGACCACGCGGCCGGAACCGGTCACGAGTTGCACCAAATCGCGTGGCAGACCGGCCTTAAACAGCAGCTCGAAGGCAATCAATGCGGTGAACGGGGTGGAGGAGTCCGGCTTCGCCACCAGGCCGTTGCCGGCGATCAGCGCCGGGATGGCGTCTCCGATACCGAGCGCCAGCGGGTAATTCCACGGGGTGATCTGGCCGACCACGCCCAGCGGGTGGTGGTACTCGCGGGACTTCGCCACGATCGGCAGCGCGCTGCGGCGCTTTTCGGGCTTGAGGAACTTCTCCACATTGTTGGCGTAGTAGCGCGCGTTGTTGGCGACATCCAGTACTTCGTCGAACGCGGAGGCACGGTTCTTGCCAGTCTCCAACTGGATGATGTCGCACAACAGCTCGCGATTGCGCAACACCTGATCGTGGAAACGGCGGAAGATCTTCCTGCGCTCGCCGAACGGAACGTGCTCCCAGGACTTCTGCGCACGACGGGCAAAGCGGAATGCCTCGGCCACGTCGTCTTCAGAACCGGACGCGACCCAGCCGATGGTCTCTCCGGTAAACGGCGCCTCGACCTCCACCCGGTCGCCGTCCAGGTGGTTGATTCGTGCATTGGTGGTTAGGCCACGCAGTTCCTGCTCGAAGTCGGCAGGCAGTGGGCCCATCTTTAGTCGTTTAGGCATCATGTTTTCGGAGATTACCAATCTCGACGCCGCTACGTGGAAAAATAATGGTTATGTATTCATCGCGTTGTTAGGTGTGCGCACACGTGAGAGCCGCTTTTGTGCGCTAGCGACTGTCAGCCGCGCTTCAACTGTGCTCCAGTCACGCTTCAGCCGCGCTACGGCGGCAGCAGACTCGCTACCTGCACATGGAGCGCCACCTGCCCCCACGATGGCCACGCGGCCGAGGGAAATACCAGGTGAATTCTTTATGGGGGAGCGGGTGTGGGGTGGCGTCGAGAAGGGTGGGAACTAAAATGGCAGGCCGTGCGTTGGGTTAGATGTACGCAAGCTAAGAAATCGCTAAAGGTGCATCAACACAGTGCGCCAGAGGTGAACAAAAGACCAGCATAAGTTTGGAGTGAAAAATGCAAAGTTCCAATCCCTTCATGGGATCGCTGGCCAAGAATGAAGGCCAGCACCCGTTCGCTCAGGGCGGCCAGAGCTACGGCCAACAGGGGCAGGGCTACGGGCAGAACCCCTATGCCACCTCTGCTCGAGGCGGCATCGCCACCGCAGCAGCTCACCAGGGCATGCAGGACGCGGCCAACTACGGCCAGGCCGGTGAGGCCGACCGCCCCATGACCGTGGACGACGTGGTGACCAAGACCGGCATCACCCTCGGCGTGATCGTCGTGGCGGCCGTCATTAACTACTTCGTGTCCCTGTCGAACCCGGGCCTAGGCTCGATCCTTACTTTCGTGGGTGCGATCGGCGGCCTGATTACCGTGTTCGTCTCCTCATTTGGCAAGAAGTATGGCTCCGCACCGGTCACCCTGACTTACGCGGCCTTCGAGGGCCTGTTCGTGGGTGGCTTCAGCTTCCTACTCGCCAACATGACCGTGGGTGGTGCCAACGCCGGTGCCCTCATCGCTCAGGCTGTGCTGGCAACCATTGGTGTGTTCGTCGGCATGCTGTTCGTTTACAAGACCGGCGCGATCCGCGTGACCCCGAAGTTCACCCGCTTCATGGTCGCCGCGCTGATCGGCGTGCTGGTTCTGGCCCTGGG
>DHKFJ23503__coassemble_1382_pt1 | contig 10277 bp, 10 predicted proteins | sample DHKFJ23503__metabat2_high_PE_011 | metagenome-assembled genome bin DHKFJ23503 | reverse complement strand
TCATGGCCGGACGGCTGGCGATGGAGAACAAAAACTTCAGCGTGAAAGACTCGCACCTGCGCCCTGAGTGGAACGGCGAGGGAGACGAGCGCGCCGACATCACCATCGACCAGCTCATGCGCATGACCAGCGGCTTGGAGTGGAACGAGAACTACGACACCGGCGGCGACACCCCGCAGATGCTGTACCGCCAGCCCAACATGCCGGAATACGTGGCAGACAAACCGCTCGAGCACACACCAGGTACCTACCAGGAGTACTCAACCGGATCGACGAACTTGCTGTGCAACGCGATGCAGGAAAAGTCCGGCATGGGCATCGACATGGCCTGGCGGCTCATCTTTAAGCCGCTGGGAATGCTGAGCGCTGAAATGGCACCGGATGCGTCTGGCAACCTGGTGTGTGGCTCGTACACCTGGGCCACGCCGCGCGACTGGGCGAAGATGGGGCAATTCGTGGCCAACGGTGGCGAGATCAACGGCGAGAAGCTGCTGCCCGACGGCTGGCTGAAGGAATCCACGACCGCCACCAAGGTCTCTGAGCGCGATGACCCCAATTCGCCGGCCTACGGGGCCGGATGGTGGCTCAACAAGTCGGCGGATGGCTCCCTGTTCTTCAAGGACTTGCCCGAGGACATGATCTGGGCGGACGGCCACGACGGCCAGTACACCGTGATCATCCCGAGCAAGGACATCGTGGTGGTCCGCCAAGGATTCTCGGAGAATTCCACGCTGGAATCCTCCGGCACACTCGACGTGGTGCGCACAGCGCTGAAGTCCCCCGAGGGTGAGGACGAAAGCAGCTCGGGTGCTGGAGCGGGGGCTGGGGCCGGAACGGGTGTCGGCTACGGTGCCGGGGCTGGAGCGGGCTACGGCTACTAGGCCGACTCTGCCTTGAATGCCTCGTGGTAGGTGACCGTAGCCTCCGGCAGCTCCTCACCGTCGAGCGATAGCGCCTGGAAGTACTCGCTCGGCGCCTCCGCATAGGCCAGCTTGCTGGGGCCGAAGCCGAAGCGCTTGTAGTAGCCCGGATCACCCAGGACCACAGCACCGCGGGCGTTGATCGCACGCAGCTGATTCAGGGCGTGCTCCATGAGAGCCGCGCCGTATCCCTGGCCCTGCAGATCCGGCAGAACAGAGATCGGGCCGATGCCGTAGAAGCCGTCGAGCTTCTGCTTCTTGCCCTTATCGTCGGTGGCCTCGACCGTCACCGGGGATACCGCGACGTGCCCCACCGGGCGACCCTCCTTGATGGAAACGAAGCTGAAGGTCAACGCATCCGCCGCGCGGAGCTCGTCAACGACGAACTGCTCGCGGTGCGACGCATTAGGGGCATCCGCGAATGCCTGCATGACAATGGCGTGGATGGTGCCGTACTCCGAGGGGCGTGCCGGGCGGATGTGGGTAACTTCCTCGGTGGCATCCTCATCCAAGTGGAAAGTGGACTGGGTGTTCTCATTTGCTGCGCTCATACGCCCGAATTTACCCGTGTTCCACGGCCGGTGCAGTTAACTTTTGGTTACAGCTGCGCCAGCGCCTGCTTCACATCGGCCAGCAGATCGTCGATATCCTCGATGCCCACACTGATGCGCACGAGGTCTTGCGGCACCTCCAGCTGCGACCCCGCCACTGACTGGTGCGTCATCGTCGCGGGGTGCTCCAACAGACTTTCGACGCCACCAAGCGACTCCGCCAAACAGATCAACTTCGTGGCCCCGCAGAACTTCAGCGCCGTGGACTTGTCGGCAAAACGCACGGAGATCATGCCGCCGAAGCCCTTGCCGGTGGACTGCTTCTTAGCGATCTCGTGCCCGGCGTGGCTGGCCAGGCCGGGGTACAGGACCTGGGAGACCTGCGGTTGCTCCTCAAGGAACTCCGCGAGGCGCTGGGCGTTCGAGCAGTGCCGATCCATGCGCACCCCGAGGGTCTTCACGCCGCGAGCAGTGAGGTAGGCATCGAAGGGGCTGGCGATTGGGCCTGCGCCGCCGAGGAGGAAGTCCAGCTTCTCGTCCAGCTCCTGGTCATTGCTGACCACGGCGCCGCCGACCACGTCGCTGTGCCCGCCGATGTACTTTGTGGTGGAATGCAGCACGATGTCCACCCCCAGATCCAGCGGACGCTGGAGGTAGGGGCTGGAGAAGGTGTTGTCCACGATCAGCTTCACCCCGGTGCCGCGGAGAACGTCCGCAACGGCTGCGATATCGGTGATCGCGAGCAGTGGGTTCGTGGGGGTCTCTACCCATACCAGGCGCGTGGTGTCCTTGACGGCAGATTTCACCGCGGCGGCGTCGGTCGTATCGACAACCGTGAAGTCGATGCCCCATTCAGCAAAGACGCTGGCGATGAGGCGGTAGGTGCCGCCGTAGGCGTCGTGGCCCATGATGAGGTGGTCGCCGGGGCGCAGGATGGCGCGGAGGAGATGGTCGGTGGCAGCCATGCCAGACGCAAACACACGACCATACTGCGCGCCCTCCAGCGCCGCGATGGTGCGGGCCAGGCTGGCGACAGTGGGGTTCGCCACGCGGCCGTACTCGAAGCCGCCGCGCAGGTCGTTGGGGGCGTTCTGAGCGAACGTTGTGGATGCGTAGATCGGCACGTTGATAGAGCCCATTGAGGCATCGGGTTCGTAACCTGCGTGGATGGCTGCAGTATCGAATCCGGTGGGCTGCGTTCCGGTCATCATCACTCCTGTGCTTCGTGGGCTTGGGGTTTGGGGCTTGGGCCCTAGGGCTTGCCGTTCGGGTAGCTGTTGAGGTTGGGGTTGGGGTTGCCGTTGGGCCAGCGTAGTGACCTGCTCGTATGCGGTGGTGTCCACCGACAAACACGCCCTGCCAACAGCGCAACTGCACCGATTCTAGACCAAGCTGTCTCTTTTGTGGCGATTGGGGCGATTTTGGGTTCTTTCCCATGTCATCTGCGCCCCACCTACCCACCATTCCGCCCCATTCCGCCCCATTCCGCCTCGCCTTCGCCCCGGCCCCACGCAGCTGCACGGGATTTTCGGGGAGCCTGCCAGGCTACCGTGTGCGAATGCCGCGTTTCGTGAGGTAGCAGATTTGACCACCTGGGCTTTTACAATAGCGAATTCGTCAAAACACGGCATTCGCACACGCTCCCCTTTCAGATGCTTCGCATGGCCGGGAACTGCAACCATCCGCGGGTCCCAAACCTCTGCGCACAGGACGTTCCGGAGCTGCACTTGTGACAATGTTGTGTTTTGAGCCTTTCCCAAAATCGCGACCTGGGGTTTTGCGAAGCCGATTTCCACAGAACACAACATTGTCATTTCTGAAGCCCTATTTGCTGTGGGGATTGCACGGATGCCCCACCGCATGGCCCGGCGAACCTTGCAGCAACCCGCCGTGGCTGCCCTCCAATCTGGGACAATGGCACCATGACCGTCACAACTAGGCCGACCTCCGCCAACGCCTCCACCAGCAACAGCGCCGGCACAAGTGGCAGCGCCAGCGCCAAGACGAGCACCAACTCGGCTGCAGCGAACAATCTCGCGGCGGAGCTGCGCCTCACCCCGGAACAGCTTGCGGAAAGGATGAAGAACCGGCACGCGGGCCACGATGTCGAGGGCGACGCTGGTGTCGCTGGTGTAACCAGGCCAACCGACTTCGCCACGCTGAGCATGCTGCAGCGTATGATCGCCGGGCAGCTCTATCGCGCCGATGACTCCGAGATCCGCGCGGCCTCCATCGCCGGTAAATCCGCAGCTCAGGCCATTAACCGCTTGGACTTCGACGACGACGAGACCCGCAACCGCATGCTTGCAGAGCTCCTCGGCACCTTTGGCGAGGGTGCAACAGTCATCCCCGACATCACCGTGGACTACGGCTTCAACATCCACATCGGCGACCACACCTTCGTGAACTTTCACTCCGTGTTCCTTGATGTTTGCCCCATCACCATCGGCGACCACTGCCAGATCGGGCCGCGAGCGCAGTTCCTCACCCCGCTGCACCCCATCGACAACGTTGACCTCCGCGCAGCCGAGTGGGAGTACGGCGCCCCGATCACGCTGGAGGATAACGTCTGGCTAGCGGGCGGAGTCACCGTCTGCGCCGGCGTGACGATCGGCGCCGATACCGTCGTCGGCGCAGGGTCGGTGGTCACCAGGGATCTGCCCCCGGGCGTGGTTGCGGTGGGCTCCCCGGCGCGCGTCATCCGCGAACTGCGACAAGAGGCATGACGGACAAGGCTCGCACATCAAACATGACAAACACCCCAGCCACATCAACCACACCAGTCACCCCACCCATCGACTTCTCCCGCCCTGCCGACGAGGTCGCTCCCCTGCTGCTCGGCGCAATCCTGCGCGTCGGCCCAGTCGCGGTCGAGCTCACGGAAGTGGAGGCCTACCTCGGCGAACTCGACGCCGCCAGCCACGCCGCCAAAGGCCCCACACCCAGGGCATCCGTCATGTTCGGTCCCCCGCAGCGGCTCTACGTGTACGTCAGTTACGGCATCCACCGCGCGGGCAACATCGTCTGCAGCCCGAACGGCACCGCCAGCGCCGTGTTGCTGCGCGGCGGGCGGGTCGTTATGGGCGAGGACATCGCTATGCAGCGCCGCCTCGCCACCCGCGGCGGCACCCGCGCCGACATGAGCCCAGACACCCGCTCGGCCATCGCCTCCGAGATACTCGCGCGCGGCCCCGGCAACCTCGGCGCGGCGTTGGGTCTGGACCTGCACCTCAATGGTCAGCCCTTCTCGCAGGGCTCGGGGACGGGGCTGGCTGGTGGCGTCGAACTAATACCGGCCCCACGGCGGGTCGACTACGTGACTGGGCCGCGCATCGGCATTTCGAAGAACACCGACGCCCAACTGCGGTTCTGGATCCCCGGCGACCCCACCGTCAGCAGTCCCCGGGGACGAGCGGCACGCGGACGCGCCTAGCTAGCAGGGCGATCGGAAGCTATCAGGATTCAGTGTCGGGATTCAGCTCCGAACGCAGGCGCGGCTCCACACGCTTGTGCGGGTAGAAGCCGGACTTATCCGCAAAGAACTCGCGGATGCGATCCATGTCGGCGGGGACATCGCCGGTGAGAGTGAACGTGGGGCCCAGGCCGGAGGTCATGGTGTGACGATCCACGTAGGCGAGCGTCACGGGCAGCCCGGTTTCCTGGGCGATGCGGTAGAAGCCGGACTTCCAGTATTCGTGGCCGCCGCGGGTGCCGTCCGGCGTGATGACGAGGCCTGCTCCGTGGCCAGCGCTCATCCGCTCCACGAGTTCGGAGACGACGTTCTGCGGGTTCTTGCGGTCCACGGCGACACCACCGAGTGCGCGCATAATTTTCCCGCCGATGCCCTTGAATAGGGCGTCCTTGCCGACCCAGAACATGTCGATATCCTTCTGCCACGCCACGGCCAGCATGAGGATGAAATCCCAGTTCGAGGTGTGTGGCGCGGCCACGAAGACACTCGGAGAGGAGGGGGTGTCTTCGGAGCGCAGAGTCCAAGGGGACACGGTCCAGAAGGCGCGGGCAAGCAAGCGTTTGATCATTGGTTCAGTCTACGTGGGCTCTGCGCAGTATAGGATATTTCTCGTCAGGAAATCTATTCTCGAGGGTGAACTGTCATCGCTATTCATACTCCCATCGATCGCGGACCGCGCCCGATCCTGCGCGGACAGCTCCATGCCAACGCGGCGTGGTACTTCGGCGGCACCTCCACAGCGCTGGTGGTTGCCGCCGCTGGGTTGCACGGGTTCAGCCCGTTGACGTTCGCCACGGCAGTGTACGCCGCCCTGCTGGTCTGCATGCTCAGCGTCTCGGCTCTGTACCACCGCTTCCCTTGGCGCACGGAAGGTGCCGTGGCCGGATGGCGCCGAGCCGATCACTCCATGATCGCGCTGTTCATCGCCGGAACGTACGGGCCGGTCATCATTGGAGCGAACACGGACGCGCGAAGTTGGATCGTGCTCGGCGTGGCCTGGGTGGCCGCGCTGGCGGCCGTGGCGCTGAACATCCTGTGGATCACGCACCCGCGCTGGCTATCGGTCTCCGTGTACCTCATCTTGGGCTGGACCGCGCTGGCTGATCTGGGCAATCTTTCCCGCGGGCTCGGCCCGGCCGTCCTCGTTCTCATCATCATCGGCGGCATCGTCTACACCGCCGGCGCGGTAGCCTACGCCCTGAAATGGCCGAACATCAGCGTGCGCTGGTTCGGCTTCCACGAAGTCTTCCACGCCGCCACGATCTTGGCTGCGGGCTTTCACCACATCGCGATCTGGCTGATCGTACTCAACAATTTTTAGGCGCTATCGACACACCCCATTCAAGCGCCACAGGTGCTCAGCACCCGCTCGATCGCGTCCTTTTCCGCCTGCGTGACCCACAAGTGATACTTGGCCTTCACCTGCGTTTGGATCGTGACGTACTGGCACCGGAATGCCTTGTTCGGGGGCAACCAGGTGGCAGCATCCCCGGCACCCTTGGCCTGGTTGGTGGGGCCATCCACGGCGAGCAAGTTCATGGTGTCGTTGCCGATCTCTTCCCGCTGCTCAGGAGATAGCTGCTGGGCGCCCTTCTGCCAGGCGTCGCCAAGCGCGACCACGTGATCGATCTGCACGGCAGAAGACGTCTTCGCTCCGCGCCGGAAATCGATGGTCTCACCCGTGTAGGGATCTTGCAGTACACCACTGAAAACCTTGCAGCCCTTCGGCGCGTTCACGTCCGTGAGATCCCGGGCCAACACGTCATTGCGCTGATCACAGCCGTTGCGGTCGATGTCCTTCCAGCGCTGCCCGAACTCGTCGCGCGAGTACCCGGTCTTCGGCGCGCGGCCCTTAACCTCGAGGGTGTTCAGCAGCGCGAGCGTGCCTGGAACGTCAACCGGGGGATACTGCCGCGCGGCCGGTGGATCGGCCGGTTCCGGTGCGAGCGTAGGCGCCGAATCCGAGTCGGAATCAGACTCGGACTCGGAATAGGAATCGGGCATAGAGTCAGGTGCAGAGTTGGAAGCGGAATCAGGCTCCGAGGACCGCGCGGCCCCAGGCTGCTGCTCCACGACCGAACAGCCAGCAAGCCCCAGCACTAGCCCCAGCGCCAAGGCCACAACCACCGCAACTGCGGCTGCACACATCGCGACCGCTGCCGCAGACCCCCCGTATCTACCGAGCCCCCTTCTCGTCCTTTCACTCGTCTTCTCGCTCCGAACCATGGAGCACACCTTAGCCAGCTGGCTGGACAACACCCTCCTGCGGCTCCCGCAGCGGACTGGTGGAGTGCGGCGCGGGGTGGCGTCGGAGAGGAAGAAGCGGCGGGGCACCCACGGGCTTTGGCACCGTGACCAGGTACGTAACAAACAGGATCAACCCCGACAACCCCTGCAGGTTGTACACGAACCACTCCGGGAATTCGAACGAATAGGTGGGCTGGGTCGGGTACAGCACCCAGAAACCGGCGAAGTTCGCGTACAGGAACAGCAGCATCGCCGTCCCCACGTAGCGATTCACCGCGACGAACACCAGCGGCAGCGCGATGACCATGCCGGACCAGTGGTGCGTCACCGCAATGGGATTCGCCAGGGAGATGCCGAGCAGCACCAACATCAGGGCGTCCACGTGCCTGCCGGACCACGTCAGCTTCCACACGCCCCAAAAGGTCAACGCGGCCAGGATCAGAAAACCGGGGCCCATGATGGTGGAGGCAGTGTCGTCTGGGATGCCGAGGCGCGCAATCAAGCCCGTCAGCGCCTGATTCGGCGGGTACGAAGGGGCACCGCCACGATCGGGATTGAAGAACTCAACGGTCCAGTAGTACCAGGCATCGGACGGTCGAATGAGTAAACCGATCCCCACCGTGACCAGGGCGAAGAACACCGATCGGACCAGCGACCACCAGTCCCGTCGGACAAAGAAAATTAGGGCATACGCCGCCGGGGTGATCTTGATACCTGCGGCCACGCCGATCCCCAAACCCCGCAACCAGCGAGGCATATACCCCAACACGTCTGCGGTGATGAGCAGCGCGAGGAAGATGTTGATCTGCCCGTACATCAGGTGCTTCTGGATCGGATCGAGCATCAGCGCGAAGCCGGTCAGACCGATCGCCCACATCCACCATCGGCGCAGGCCAAGTCGGTGCGTGGCCATCGACACCACGGCCAGAACCGCGACCACGGTGGCGATGGTCCAGACGTCCTGCATGCGCTCCTCGCTCATCCACGTCAGCGGCACAAACAATGCTGCGGCGAACGGCGGGTAGATGAAACGGAACCCGGAGCGGGTGGGGAAATCAGACGAGTACAGCGGGAAGTTTTCCGTAATTGCCCGGCCCGTGTCACGGAACACACCGACGTCGAGGAGGAAAGCCACGCGGGCGTGCTCGAGGGTGTCCTGCACCGCGTACGCACCGAAGAACAGCCCCATGATCAGCACACATGGGGCGAGATAGTCGAGCGAGCGGTGCGCACGCACGGTCGGAGGAAGTTGAAGCATGGAAAATATCGTAGCCCGTCAACCTTTGAAGTCCGGCACGCTGCACACTACCTGCAGCTGCCCGCCACGTAACTAGCGCAGTTAATGTAACTAATGCAGCTTCTCGCGCACCCATCCCACAACCTGCGGCCACAGTTCGCGATTCCTCGACCGATAGAAACCCATATGCCCCACGGCCCCGCGTGGCGTCGCCTTCCCGCATTCGATATCCAGCTTCTCCACGTTTGCGCTGGTCATCCGGTCAGTCAGCACATCCACGGCCGCTCGGTTCGCCCACAGGTCGTCGGTGAGCACCACGGACAGCACCGGCCCGGTCGCCGCCGCGTAGCGTGTAGCCAGGTCGAACTCCGGGTCGCCGAAGAAGTAGTCCGGTTGGCGGCTCCACCGCGCCCACTGGGTCATCACGCCCACGGGAATCTGTTTGCCCACCCCGAGTTGTTCGACGGGCACGTAACCCAGAACTTTCGAGGTCACGGGCGTGATGATGTTGAAGATTGCCCAGATTTTCGCGCGCTCGGTTCGCGTGGAAATGGTGGCGGTGATGCCGGCGTGGCTGGCGATCATAACCATCGCGTCCACGGGTTCCTGGGCCTGCGTCGCGAGCATCCCGTGCGCACCCACCGAGTGCCCAATTCCCACGTGCTTGCGCCCTGGAAACCGCTCCTTCAGCCACGCGGTCGCTGCGGGGACGTCCTTGAGGATCCAGTCGGACATCCGCACCGTGGTGTCTTTTTTATCCGACGCCACAACGGACAGCCCTGACCCCCGAAGATCGTAGGTCAGTGCAGGCCATCCCTGGCCGGCGAGGTAGTCCGCAAATTTCCGGTAGAGGTGCTGGTTCACGCCCGTGGCTGGGTGCAGGACCGCTGCGGTGCCGGTGGGTTCGCCGGAGGCTGGGAGGAAGAGTGTGCCGACGAGTTCTCGCCCGTCGGCAGCGGTGATGGTGACGGCTTCCGTCGTGGCGGCGCCGGGCTGAGCGTTCATGTGAACCACGTTACAATCCACTCGGTGTGCACGTGGCACAATAAGAGACATAGTTTTATACATATGCGTTTGGTCATACGCTCGGGTCGGAAGGTTTTAGCAGCACATCATGGCAGAAGCATCACACGCCGGACATAACACGTCTCCTCATGCGGCAGACGATACAAAGGGCAGCGCGAAGAAGGGCTTGCTGGGCACGCTGAAGAGCTTGGCGAAGAGCCCGCAGAAGATTACGTCTACGCTGGTGGGGCGCTCCATGAAGTCGCCGTCGAAGATGAAGGGCTACATGAATCTGTGGCCGCCGCTGTCTGGTTCTGGCGTGAAGATGACACACATCTCGGACGATTGGTCCAAGGCGCGCATTGAGCTGAACCTGCACTGGTGGAACGCGAACATGCACGGCGCTGCCTTTGGTGGCACGCTGTTCGCCATGACCGACGTGATGTTCGGAACCCTCGTTGCCCGCTACCTGGGCAAGGACTTTGAGGCCTGGACGCGCACCGGCACCTTCCAGTTCCTCAGCCCCGGCCGGGATGGCGCCTACCTGGACGTGGAGATCACCCCGGAGCTGGGCGAATGGATGCGCGCCACAGTCGCGGAGGATGGATACGCCAACGTGCCCTACACCTCGGTGATCAAGAACAAGGACGGTTCCATCGCGGGCATCGGCCAGCAGGAGCTGCACGTGCGCCCGCGTGGCGGCGGCCAGCGTGCCGAGAAGCCGCAGCAGGCAACCCGCCCGCGCGGCCTCGTGTTGGAATCACTGGCCACCGCCGTGGTGTGGCACTGCTTCAAGGATCAGCCGGAAATCCTCACGGTGCTCATGTCTGAGCAGCGCCGCATCC
>DHKFJ23503__coassemble_1373_pt1 | contig 10329 bp, 8 predicted proteins | sample DHKFJ23503__metabat2_high_PE_011 | metagenome-assembled genome bin DHKFJ23503 | reverse complement strand
TCGTTGCCCGTGGCTACTCCCAGGCGCTTCCCTGCTAGCGGATCCACCAGCGTGCGCCTCTTAGCGACGACGATAACGCCGAGCACGATCACGATCATCGAGATGATGAACGGCACGTTGACCCCGTGGAACAGGGCGAGGTGCGTCTCCGGTTCGCCGACTCCGGTGTCGCGGACTATGGCGTCGAGAGGCTTGTCGAAGATGCCCATAAACAGCACGACCGGCAACGACAGAACACCAGGGATGGCGGCTGGCAGCCACAGGGAAACGCTCGCCTCATTGACCTTGGAGACGTCGCGCTTGCCGTCGATGAAGGCACCGAAGACGTAGCGAGCGGAGTAGACGAACGTAGCCAGCGCACCCACGCCGGCGGCGATGAGGAGGATCACGATACCCACGTGGTGGAACGGTGCTTCCTCGAAGGAGGCGAGCATACCCTCCTTGGAAACGAAGCCAAAGGTCGGCGGGATGGCAGCCATGGACGCGGCGGCGATAGCGGCGGCGCCGAAGGTGAACGGCATCCGCTTATACAGCGGGCCGAGGCGGCGAATGTCACGCGAACCGGCCTGGTGATCGACAACACCGACGAGCATGAACAGCGAGGACTTGAACAGCGCGTGGGCGGAAGTGTGAACCAGGGCCGCAGCGAGCGCGAACGGGGTGCCCACACCGATGGTGGCCACGATCCAGCCAAGCTGGGACACCGTGGAGTAGGCGGTGAGCTTCTTGAGGTCCGTCTTCTGCATGGCGAAGACGGCCGCCATGATCGCGGTGGTTATACCCACGACGATGAGGAGGGTGTGCCACATCATGACGCCCTCGAACAGGCCGGAGAAGCGCATGAGCAGGTACACACCGGCCTTGACCACGGCGGCGGCGTGCAGGAAGGCAGAAACGGGGGTGTCTGCGGCCATGGCCTCGGGCAGCCAGAAGTGGAACGGGATCTGCGCTGCCTTCGAGAAGCCGGCCAGCGCCATGAGAACGGCGATGATAGCCAGGCGGGTGTGGTGGCCCTCCCACGCATCCGAGGAAATGATCTCCGAAACGCGCATCGTGCCCGTGGTGGCGACGGCCAGCATGAGGGCGACGATGAGGAACAGACCACCGACGAAGGTGAGCAGCAACGTGCGGATAGAACCGGCCTCGCCGCCCGAACCGGAGCGAGCGATGAGGAAGAAGGATGCGAGGCTGACCAGCTCCCAACCGATAAACAACAGGGCTACGTCATCGGCCAGCACGAGCAGCAGAACCGCCAACATGAACGCCGTCATGAGGAGGTAGAAGCTCAGGATCTTATCGCCGCGGTGAAGGTAGCGGGTGGAGTAGATAAACACCACCGCGCCGATGAGCAGCGCCAGCAAGGTGAAGAACAGACCGAGCCCATCCATGCGCAGGGCAAAGGAGATGTTCTTGCCAACCTGCGATTCAGCCGCGCTGGGGCCACCGGCCCCGCCGTTGGTGAGGAACGCCGAGACCCACGTTGCGGAAACCGTGACAGGTTTGCCGTCGAGGATGGTTTGAGCGTGCTTGAGGACATAACCGGCGAGGGCTATGAACGTGATGCCGAGGGGCCAACCTGCATTGCGGTCCAGGACCTTCACAAGTAAAGGAACCAGAATGAGGGCCACGGCTATGGTGACTGGAACGGCTAAAAGGGCCACGTCAGTACAACACCCCAACTATCTGTAGGCGATTTTCAGTTTCCTCACACACATGACCCACAGGTTCCGAGCGGGAACGACCGCTCACATGCTGGCGCGTGCCAGGGGCGCGCCCCTCTGTGGGGGCTGCCCCGTGCGAAACGTCAGCGCTGCGATAACAGTTGAGGCAACACGCGCTGCCACGGTGGACGCCGTGGCGACTGCTCCTCATCCTTCGGTGTCCTTCGTTGTTCCTCGGGATCTTCGCTGTGTTTCTAGGGCGGCGAGAATCCTGAAGAACGTACCGGGGAACAAGCTGGGGTGGTGGCCACAACTTGGAAACCGGCATTGTGATCCGACACGTCGGAACATGGACGGAAAGTTATGCGATATGGCTATCTTAGCAGGTCATTAATCTACCCCGAACGGGGGTGGGGAAGGTGGGGTAATTGGTGGATATAGAAAACACCGGCGGGCTCACAATGTGAGCCCGCCGGTGCGGTGTGGCCCCGAGGGGCCTGATGGTCGGGATAACAGGATTTGAACCTGCGACCTCTTCGTCCCGAACGAAGCGCGCTACCAAGCTGCGCCATATCCCGGTCTGGAGCGACACGGTTCGAAACCGAACCAATGAAGCAACGTTGAACACTATAGCCCGCTACCCTCGGCGCTGCCAAAATGCCCTGGGTTAAGCGCCTAGGCGCGTTCAGCCCGCGGACGTTTTCCGTGGATTATCCCGGTAGTTTTCCCAAGAGTTTTCTCTTAACGTGTCTTCTCCGTGACATGGATGAGCGTGGCCGAGGGGCGGCAGAACGTGCGGAACGGCACGTACTTTGAGTTACCCAAACCGTTGCTGACATGCAGCCACATCTGCTCAGTCCACCGCGACAGGCCCGCAACCCGCGTGCGGTCAATGCCACAGTTGGTCACGATCGCGCGGCCACCGGGGAGGCAGAGCTGCCCACCGTGGGTGTGGCCGGACAGGACGAGCTGGTAACCGTCGGCAGCGAAGCGGTCCAGCACTGCAGGCTCGGGGGAGTGGCTCAGGCCAATAGCAAGGTTGGCATCCGGGTTGGGCGGGCCGGCGATGGCATCGTAATCATCGAGGTCGTGGTGCGGGTCATCCACGCCGGCGATGGCCAACTTCAGCTTCGGCGCCCCGGACAGAGACCCCGTGGCTTCCGGATCAATGGCGAATTCGACTCTGGTGTTGGTGGCGTCGAACCAACCCCGCTCGATAAAGGCCGCCCGCATGCCTTTCCACGGAAGTTCTACGGAGGAGGGCTTGCGCTTCTTGCCCAACAGGTAGATAAAGGGATTGACTGGGCGGGGTGCGAAGTAATCGTTGGAGCCGAAGACGAACACGCCGGGGCGGTCGAGGAGGGGGCCGAGTGCGTTGAGCACGCCGGGAACACCCTCGGCCTCGCCAAGGTTGTCGCCGGTGTTGATGACGAGATCGGGGTCCAGATCGTCTAGCTGGGAAATCCACCGCTGCTTCGCGGTTTGGTTAGCGAGCATGTGGAAGTCGCTGACGTGGAGAATGCGGAAGGATTCCCAATCGTCCGGCAGGCTACCGGGTTCCAGCAGCGGTACCTCTACGTGGTGCAGGCGGAACTGCGTGATTTCGCGATTCGCTGCGGCGAGAGTGCCCAAGCCGGCCACGGTGGCGGCTCCTGCAGCGGCAGCCAATTTCGCGGCCAGTGTACTGCCGGTCGCGTTCCCGGCAGTGCTCCCTGGAATGGCGAGGCGGTTCTTTCGCTTCCTTCCGCCACGAAGGGTGGTGAGCGGTGAGGGCGAAGGCAAGAGAATCAGTCCTAACTGCGGTCGATGGGTGTTCGAAGCGTGGATTGTCGGTGGTTATTGGCCGAGGTTATTGGCCGAGCCGGTTGAGGAACCGGTTGAGGTCATCGAGGCCTCGTTGTACCTCCGGGGAAATGGGAGGAAGCCCGACCCCTGGGTTGTTGGGCGCCTGTGCGTAGGGGGCGAACCCATTCGACCGCGAGTTGCCGGTGGGGGCGGAAATATCCGCCCAGGCCTGCGGGTTTGTGCCCGCATTGTAACGCGGGTCGTACGGCGGTAATTGCGGGCCGCCGTAGCGGCTGATGTTGGAGATCGTGGTGGTGAAGTAGATCCGAGCGGGCTCCTCGCCACCGTAGAGATCACCCTTGGCACACTGCCGCACGGGAGCCGTGCATAGGTTCGCAGGCGTTCCGCCATCGTTGAAAATGTAGGAGGAACCAGCCCAGCTGGGAGTGAAGCCTAGGAAGGCCGCGGAGAAGCTGGTCTCCGTGGTACCGGTCTTCGTGGAGATCGGCCCGCTCCAGCCGGTCGCGCGGGCGGCGTTGGCGGCGGTGCCCGTGGACACGTCGCTTCCCATGCCGTTGGCGAGGGCATGGGCAACATTGCTGTCCAGAACCTGCTCGCAGGGCTTCTTCTTCAGTTCCTGCGGGATGCCCTTGCGGTCGGTCACGGACAGCACTGGGGTGGGTTCGCACCAGCGACCGTTATCCGCCAGCGTGGTCGCCACGTTGGACAGCTCGAGGGGGTTGACCGGTGTGGGCCCTAGCACGAAGGAACCGAGGTTCGCGTTCTTCACGTAATCCTGGATGGAGCTCTTCCCGTCGAAGGTGCTGTCCTGTGCGTAGGAGCGCAGTCCCAGCTTCACCGCGAGGTCCACGATGCGGCCCATGCCGATCTTGTGCGCCATGTTGATAAACGGCGTGTTCGGGCTAGTCGCCAACGCTTCGCGCAGCGTCATCGAGGGCTTGTAGTTAGTGGCGTTTTCCACGCAGTACTTGTTGGGCGGGCAGCCTTCGGCGCCGCCATCGCCCATGCCATCGACTTCCACGCGCTTCGGCACGGCCAGGTTCGTGTCCAGCCCCATTCCGTCCTGAATAGCGATGGCCGCGGCGAAGATCTTGAAGATTGAGCCTGCGCCGTGGCCCTGCAGTGAGTGTGTGAGCGGCATGACGGTCTGGTGAGCGTCGGTGTTGAGGCCGTAGTCGCGTGATGCGGCCATGGCGACAACCTCGTGGGTGTCTTTGCGCGGCACCAGGTAGTTGGTGGCCGCCGCCACGCCTGGGGTGGTGGGGTCCACATTGGCCCGCGCGGCGTTTTCGGCCGACTTCTGCGCGGCCGGGTCCAGCGTGGTCTTGATGGTGTAGCCACCCGCAGCGATCTTTTCCCGGCTGTAGCCCTGGTCGGCGAGCCATTCGAGCACGTAGTCGCAGAAGAAGCCCGCGCCATCGGCACCAATGCAGCCATTCTGCGGAATAGCCGGCTTGTCCTTGACGACCAACGGTTCCTGGGAGAGCTGGTCTGCCTGCTGTTGCTGCAGGGTTCCCGCTGTCACGCGGGCCTGGAGCACGTCGTTGCGCCGAGCAAGCGCGCCCTCCGGATTGGTGTAAGGGTTCAGTCCGCTGGTGGACTGCACGATTCCGGCCAGGAACGCCGACTGGGTGTCGTTGAGGTCGGCGGCGTTCACCCCAAAGTAGGTCTGTGCGGCGGCCTGCACGCCGTAGGCCCCGTTTCCGAAAGACACGAGGTTGAGGTAGCGGGTGAGAATCTCGTCTTTGTTGAACTGTTTATCCAGCTCGGAGGCCATCTTCATTTCGCGAAGCTTGCGCGGGATAGAGGTTTCGATAGCCGCGTTTTGCTCCGCTTCGCTCTTCGCACTGATGAGCCACAGGTAGTTTTTCACGTACTGCTGGTCCAGCGTGGATGCGCCTTCTTCCACTCCACCGCTGGAGAGGTTGGACACCGTTGCGCGCAACGTGCCGCGCAGGTCCACACCACCGTGTTCGTAGAAGCGCCGATCCTCGATCGCCACGATGCTGTCTTTCATCGCCTGCGAAATCTTGTTGGACGGAACTTCGGTGCGGTTTTGTTCGTAGAGCCAAGCTAGCGTGTTGCCCTCCCGGTCGGTGATCCGGCTGGTGAGCGGCAAGGTGTTGTTTTCGCTGATGTCCTCGAGGTTCGAGTTCATCGTCTTTGTGCTGGCATTGACGGCCCATCCACCTGCTCCGGCGAGGGGCAGAATGGCCACGGCTAGGAGCACGCCACCGGTGAGGATGGCGAGCATGAGCTTGTTGAAGGCCTGAGTACGTTCCACCCGTTACACATTAGCTGAATGTGAGACGGTCTCCTTTGTCTTTAGCGTTCCCGCTAGCTTTCCCGGTGGCTTTCTCTTCTTTCTCGACGCCACCCCACGGTCGCCCCACCCGGCGGGGGTAATAGGTGACATGCCCGCTTCTTTGGCGGTAACGGAAGAGTCTCGCGGGGCAGATGTGACGGGAACCGACGACCCCCAGGGCTGCGCACTGTGATGCGAATCACGCGCAGAACCCCTGTGACCTGCGAGTGCTGGTGGTAATGCGCGCTGGGTTTCGGATTCTGCGCCTAGCGTTTCACGGTTCCGCGATCGCCGATCGAGGAGCGATCTCGCCGCATCGTCGGCCATATCTCATGAATGTCTTTTCCGGCCTAAGTACCCCCAAACTGTGATCCATTCGACAGTTCTAAAAACGTGTGAATAAGATTACGTTCACCGCGAAAACGAAGACCCCACTGACATCTATCGCGCACAACGATGAAGCGTATTCGCGGGATCCGCCCCAAACGGATCAGCGCTTATCTGGAGGAGATCATGACTGCATCGCTCGCACGCCCCACCGCAACCACCAGCGTGGGTGCTCAACCCACCCGCATGCCGGCGAAGCAGCTCACCCACCGCGATTCGTTCCGTAATCGCGGCGAGTGGATCACCGAGGCGCACTGCCGCAACGTGGACCCGGACGAGCTCTTCGTCAAGGGTGCAGAGCAGCGCAAGGCCGTGGCGATCTGCCGTCACTGCCCGGTGGTTCTGCAGTGCCGCGCTGATGCCCTGGATAACAAGGTGGAGTTCGGCGTATGGGGCGGCATGACCGAGCGCCAGCGCCGCGCGTTGCTGCGCAAGCACCCCGAGATCGATAGCTGGGCGGACTTCTTCGCCGGCCAGCTGGAGGCCGCCGCGAACACGCGCGGCTAGCCTCACCACTGCCACAACACCCGCCACGCACCGAACACATGCCACGCAAGTGAGCCCTCGGAGCGTGGCTCGTTACGTATAGTGGTGCCATGACTACATGGGAATACGTGACCGTTCCGCTTCTGACCCACGCCACCAAGCAGATCCTCGATAACTGGGGCCAGGATGGCTGGGAGCTCGTTTCCGTGCTGCCCGGCCCGACCGGTGAGCAGCACGTCGCTTACATGAAGCGGGAGCTGAACTAACGATGGCCGCACAGACTTTTAGCCAGCGCTTGGCGGATCTCGGCATCACCCTTCCTCCGGTGGCCGCCCCCGTCGCCGCTTATGTTCCCGCCGTGAAGTCCGGCGATATGGTCTACACCTCCGGCCAACTGCCCTTCGTTGATGGATCCCTCCCGCAGACCGGTCTGGTCGGCGAGGACAATCACCAGGGCGCATCCGTGACCCCCAAGGAGGGCTACGATCACGCCCGCCAGGCCACCCTCAACGCACTCGCCGCCCTCGACGATCTCGTGGGGATCGACAACGTCGAGCAGATCGTCAAGGTCAATGGTTTTGTGGCCTCAGCTGCAGGTTTCGGCGGTCAACCTGGTGTGATCAATGGTGCCTCGGAACTGCTCGGGGAGATTTTTGGCGACGCCGGTACGCACGCCCGCGCCGCAGTGGGTGTTGCCGAGTTGCCGTTGAACGCCCCCGTAGAGGTAGAAATCATCGCGCGGGTCACCACCGCGTAAGCTATTCGTTCTAAACTGGGAGCCATGGAGCATCCTGCTTATAGCGAATTACGTCCAGTGACCCCGAACGTCGGCGTGGTTCTTGCGCCGAACCCCAGCTATGCAGCGCTGGAGGGAACCAACTCGTGGGTCATCCGTGGGGAAAACGACTCGATTGCCGTGGTCGTGGACCCGGGCCCGCAGGACGAAGGTCACCTCAACGTCCTCAACGCCAAGGCCACCCAGAACGGCGCCTCCATCGCGCTGGTGATCCTGACTCACCGTCACGCGGATCACGCTAATGGCGCGCAGCGCTTCCGCCAGATTTCGCAGGCGCCGGTGCGCGCCTACGACAAGCAGTACTGCATCGCTGCGGAAGAGCTGAAGGATGGAGAGATCATCTCCTTCGAGGGACTCACTCCCACCATCGAGGTTGTGCACACCCCCGGCCACACTTCTGATTCCGTCTGCCTGTTCGTCCACTCGAAGGGCGGCAATGACGATTCGGACGTGGAAGGCATCCTGACCGGTGACACGATCGCCGGCCGCCACACCACCATGATCTCCGAGACGGACGGCGATCTGGGTGACTACCTGGAGACGCTCACCAAGCTGCGCGACCGCGGCAAGGGCATCCCGCTGCTTCCCGGCCACGGCCCGGATCAGCCGGATCTGTCCGAGGTTGCCGAGCGTTACATTGAGCGCCGCGAACAGCGCTTGGACCAGGTCAAGGAGGCCCTGCAAGAGCTGGGCGATGATGCTCCGGTGATGGACATTGTGGATCACATCTACACGGACGTGGATCCGGTTCTGCGTGACGCTGCTGCTCAGTCCACGCGCGTCACGCTGCGTTTCCTGCGCGGCGACAAGTAGTCGCTACGCAGCTATACCCCGCTGGATCCAGCTTGACCCAGCTAGATCTAGCGATGCGGGGTGGCGCTCCCCAGTGCGCCTTTGTGCGTCGGCCTAGCGCTCTAGCGCTAGAGCGCCGTAGCGTCCTAGCGGGCGCGCTTGGCCAGACGCTCCGTGTCGGAGATCAGCACAGACTTGCCCTCGAGGCGGATCCATCCGCGGTGCGCAAACTCGGCCAGTGCCTTGTTCACGGTCTCGCGGGATGCGCCCACGAGCTGCGCGATCTCTTCCTGCGTGAGGTCGTGGTGCACGCGCAGCGCGGTGCCTTCCTGGGTGCCGAAGCGGTTCGCCAGCTGCAGCAGCGCCTTGGCCACGCGGCCGGGCACGTCGGTGAAGATGAGGTCGGCCAGCGAGTTGTTCGTCCGGCGCAGGCGGCGAGCCAGCACGCGCAGCAGCTGCTCGGAAATCTCCGGGTGCTCGCCGATCCAATCGTGCAGCATGGTGGAATCCATGGTTGCTGCGGATACCTCGGTCACACACACGGCGGACGAGGTGCGTGGACCCGGGTCGAAGATGGACAGCTCGCCGAACATGTCGGACGGGCCCATGACCGTGAGGAGGTTCTCACGGCCATCCGCCGCGTGGCGTGCCAGCTTCACCTTGCCGCTGATGATGATGTACAGGCGGTCGCCGGGCTCACCTTCCTCGAAGATGGTGGTGCCTCGGGAGTACTTGACGGTGTCTAACTGTTCGATCAAGGCTCGAACGGCTACTGGATCCACTCCTTGAAAAATCCCTGCGCGGGACAGGATCTCGGATACTTCAGACATCGTGTGTACTCACTCCTGATCAATTGCTGGCGACTGTGGTGAGGTGCAGCCTACCTTCTTGTGTATGTTTGGTTACTCCAGGTACACAATACCCGGAAATGTCACACTTCAGCTCAAATAGGGTGCTTTTTCCGGCCACTCACAGCCAATTGGTGGTTTCGCACATTTTTGGGCCCCGTTGTGAGCCAGATGACGGCCTGAATGACGGGTCGCACTACTGTTGTGGGCATGGCACCTTCCCGAACGCACATCGCCGCCCGCGGCAAGGAGACTCCGCTGGGGCGCAAGCGCCGGGCCCGCAAGATTAACCGCATGCTGGCCGTCGCCTATCCCGATGCCCACGCTGAGCTGGACTTTACCAATCCCCTCGAGCTACTGGTCGCCACTGTCCTATCCGCCCAGTGCACCGACGTGCGCGTCAACCAGGTCACCCCGGAGCTGTTCCGCCGCTATCCCACGGCCGCCGATTATGCGGAGGCCAACCCCGATGAGCTGGAAGAACTCATCCGCCCCACCGGCTTCTTTCGCGCGAAGGCGAGGTCCATCCAGGGGCTCGCCAGCGCCATCGTCGACCGGCACGGTGGCGAGGTCCCGGGCACCCTCGACGAGCTCGTGAAGCTCCCCGGCGTGGGCCGCAAGACCGCAAACGTGGTGCTCGGCAACGCGTTCGGCGTGCCCGGCATCACCGTGGACACCCACTTGGGCCGCCTCGCGCGGCGCTGGATGCTCACGGAGCAGGAGGACCCGGTGAAAGTCGAGCGCGACCTTATGGAGCTCATTGAGCCCGCCGAGTGGACGATGTTCTCCCATCGCGCCATCTTCCATGGTCGCCGTGTGTGCCACTCGCGCCGCCCGGCGTGCGGTGCGTGCCTGCTGGCCAAGCAGTGCCCGAGCTTCGGGGTGGACGGCCCCGCCGACCCGCTCGCCGCGATGGAACTCGTCCGCTCGGAGGACAGGGATCACCTGTTGTCTCTTGCCGGATTAGAGTAGGTACGCAATGAGTACCGAGCCGACCAGCGAACAGCCAGACACGCACCCATCGACCGACCGCACCCGCATGATCATCGTGACCATCACGGTGCTCGTCGGGCTAGTTGTTGCGAGCATTCCGCTGCTCACCACGCTGATGTCCAGCGACGATGCGTCGTCGTCCTCGTCATCACCAGCCACATCTGCCCCGTCCCTGTCCGATCCCCAGTCCGCTCCTTCTTCTCCTGACGCCACCAGCGCCCCAGCCGCCCCCGGTCCCGTTGAGGTATCGCACCG
>DHKFJ23503__coassemble_1372_pt1 | contig 10330 bp, 9 predicted proteins | sample DHKFJ23503__metabat2_high_PE_011 | metagenome-assembled genome bin DHKFJ23503 | reverse complement strand
GGTTAGGGCCACACAGCTTCTTTCCCCACCCTACCGAATCCCGATTCGGTGTGCTCGGGGTCACTCCCCCATTTTTGCTTCTTTCCTTTTCGACGCCACCAGACTCCGCTTTGTCACATACCCCCGCTGGGTGCGAAAATAGCCGCTGTGACTATGGCTGTGACGACGACTAAAACTGATGCTGCGACAATGAGCGCCGATGCCCCCGCCCTGAGCATCGGTTCCCTCGACCTGTCCTCCCCGGTGGTGCTGGCCCCCATGGCGGGCGTGACCAACGTTGCGTTCCGCACCCTGTGCCGGGAGCAGGAGCGCGAGCGGATGGGATCGGTCGCCGGCCTCTACGTGTGCGAGATGGTAACGGCGCGGGCCCTCGTGGAGCGCAATCCGAAGACCCTGCACATGACCACGTTCGCCCCAGACGAGGATCCGCGCAGCTTGCAGCTCTACACCACCGATCCGAAGTACACGTATGAAGCCGCGAAGATGATCGTCGACGAAAACCTCGCCGATCACATTGACATGAACTTCGGTTGCCCGGTGCCGAAGGTAACGCGTCGCGGCGGTGGATCGGCGCTGCCGTATAAGCGCAGGCTGTTCGGCAACATCGTGGCCGCGGCGGTCAAGGCGACCGAGGGCACAGACATTCCAGTGACGGTGAAGTTCCGCGTGGGCATCGATGATGAGCACCATACCCACCTCGACGCCGGACGCATCGCCGCCGACGAGGGCGCGGCCGCCGTGGCCCTGCACGCGCGCACTGCAGCGCAGCGCTATTCCGGTTCGGCCGATTGGTCCCATATCGCGCGTCTTGTGGAGCACATGGATGGCCGCGTGCCGGTTCTGGGTAACGGTGACATCTTTAAGGCCACGGATGCGCAGGCCATGATGGAGCAGACTGGATGCGACGGCGTGGTCGTGGGACGAGGTTGCCTGGGCCGGCCGTGGCTATTCGCCGAGCTATCTGCTGCCCTGCGGGGGCTGCCGATTCCACAGGAGCCGACGTTCGGCGAAGTTGCGCAGATCATCATGCGGCACGCTGAGCTGCTCGCCGAACACGACGGCGAGCGCAAGGCCTGCCGCGACCTGCGCAAGCACATGACGTGGTACCTGCGTGGCTTCCCCGCAGGAGGTGACTTGAGGCGGGCTCTATCAACGATCGACAGCCTCAGCGACCTGCGTGAAAGGCTGGAACCGGTGTGGGATTCCACCGCGATGGCCGAGGACGCGGACGGTGCCCGCGGGCGGCAGGGCTCCCCCGCGAAGGTGGCTCTGCCCGAGGGATGGCTGGACGATCCGGAGGATGACACCGTGCCCGAGGGCGCGGACATCATGCACAGCGGTGGCTAAGGCTACTTAAGCGTCACATTGGGTCGTTGCAGGTGAGGATGCTTCTCCAGCTATTCGCGGATGGGCGCAGTAAGAAGCTGCGGACGGGCGTAGTTGGAAGCTAGCGAGATCGAGAAAAATCCGCTGAAATTCCGGTCTTTTTTGCCTGCTCGCGTAGCGGGGTAGGTGTAGCACAGCTAAAATCGGTACGCATGCGCACGGCTTATCGAGATCAACTCAATCAACTCACCCACGATCTGCTATTGATGGCGGACTTCGTGCGCACGTCCATGGAATCGGCAACCCACGCCCTACTGCATGCGGACTTGGCCGAGGCCGAGCGGATCGTGGGCAGCATCGATGCCATCGAGGATCTTCGCGAGCAGGCGGACACCGCGGCCTTCGAGCTCCTCGCCCTCGAGGCACCGGTGGCTCGTGATCTGCGTCAGGTCGTGGCAGGCCAGCGCATCGTGGGTAACTTGACCCGCATGGCCGCGCTGTCCGTCCACGTGGCCAAGATGGCTCGGCGCCGCCACCCAAACATTGCTGTGCCCGAGCAGCTGCGCCCCTACATCAGCGAGATGTCCCGGTTGGGTGTGGGAGCGGCGCAGAACGTGAAGGACATCCTCGTCAGCGCCGATACGGATAAGGCCTTGCGGTTGGTGCGCGACGACGACGCCGTGGATGACATCCACCAGCACATTTTCCAGCTGACCACGCAGCGCGACTGGCCGTACACCGTTCGTGAAGCCGTCGACATTACGCTGCTATCGCGGTTCCTAGAGCGCTACTCGGACCACGCGGTGAGCATTGGTCAGCGGGTCGTGTTTATGGTTACGGGCATGCGCCCCGAGGACTACATTGAACAGCAACAGACCGAGGAAGAGCAGCTCAAGCAGAACCATCAGTTCGACGAGATCAAGCGGCGTTACTTCGGAGAGTTCGGCTAACTGACCCACGTTTGAAGCTGCTGCGGCTGCGCTAACTATCCGGTCCGGAACTATCCGACCCAGCGGGAGCTCCGTAAGCTCGCTGGGCAAACTTCGCGGCGCTCAGAGCGTCGTCGAGCAGGTCGTCGGGGTCGCGGCGCACGTCGAGCCGGATGCCCTTTTCATCGGGGAAGAGCCGCTGCAGATCGTTGAGCTGAGCGGCCAACAGTTCCCTCGGCAAGTCGGTGCCAATACGCTGGGCCATCCGTTCGGCGAGGACGGGTTCGGTGCCGTAGAGGTGGACGAAGAATACGGTGCCATTGGGCGAAGGTTCGCCGCCGTTGTCCGCCGCGCCGGTGAGGATGTCGCGGTGTTCGCGGCGCAGCGCCGTGCAGGCAGTCACTGAGTTTTTGCCCTGCTGAGCTTGCTCTTCGATCCACGCGCGGACCTTGTGGAGCCACGCTTTGCGCACGTCGTCGGAGGGAAGCTTGCCGTCCTTGAGGATCTCCATGGTTGAGCTCGGGTGCAGGTCGTCCGCTTCCTGCAGCGGCCAACCGGTCTTTTCGGAGATGCGCTGCGCAAGCGTAGTCTTACCGCATCCGCTTACGCCCATCACGATGATGTGCACCGTCCTCTGGGGGTTACCTTCAGCGTGACTGTCCATGGCTATGACCTCCTACGCACCAGCCTCGATAATCTTCGAGATGACTTTACGTCTCCAGTATGCCCTGTGGCGGCGGGCCTCTGCGGGAGATTGCCAATACCTCGAGCCAGAACATCATGGGGTCGCTGGGTGTGACCGGGAGTCGGTGAGGCTCGGTGGAAGTAGCGGGGACCCACGGGGCGACGGTGAGGAACGGTGAGGAACGGTGAGGAACGGTGAGAGTCTATGAGAATGGCAAAGCCCGGTACTCGACGAGCGAGCACCGGGCAATGGAGCACGGGGGCGGGCTTATCCGAAGCGACCGGAGATGTAGTCCTCGGTCTCGGACTTCTCGGGGTTCTCGAAGATCTTCTTGGTGGGGCCCACCTCCACGAGGTTGCCGGGCTTGCCGGTGGCCTCGAGGGAGAAGAATGCGGTTTGGTCGGACACGCGGGCCGCCTGCTGCATGTTGTGGGTCACGATGACGATCGTGAACTCTTCCTTCAGCTCGTGGATGAGGTCCTCCACGGCGAGGGTCGAGATCGGGTCCAGAGCGGAGCAAGGCTCGTCCATGAGCAGCACCTCGGGCTCAACGGCGATCGCACGGGCGATGCACAGACGCTGCTGCTGACCACCGGACAGGCCGCCGCCCGGCTTGTCGAGACGGTCCTTTACCTCTGCCCAGAGGTTCGCGCCGCGCAGGGCACGCTCGGCCGTTTCGCGGAGCTTCTTCTTGTTCTTCTCGCCGGACAGCTTCAGTCCAGCAACAACGTTTTCCTCGATGGACATGGTCGGGAAGGGGTTAGCCTTCTGGAACACCATGCCGATGGTGTTACGGACGGATACCGGGTCCACCTTGGGGTCGTAGATGTTCTCACCGTCGAGGAGGATCTCACCGGTGACGGTGGCGCCCGGGATGACCTCGTGCATGCGGTTCAGGGTGCGCAGCACCGTGGACTTGCCACAGCCGGACGGGCCGATGAAGGCGGTCACGGCCTTCGGCGGGATGTGCAGGTTAACGTTTTTCACGGCGTGGAAATCACCGTAGAAGATGTCCACGTCATTGAGGTCAAGGCGCTTAGCCATTGTTGTAATTCTCCTTGAAGAATGGCTGGCGATGGGAGCTGTATTGGTTCATCGCCTGGGGTTGTGTGTCAAGTGGTTGGTGGTGGAAACCCGGTTACACCTTGACCGAGAATCGCTTGGATACGAAGCGTGCGCCGATCATCAGAGCGGCCACGAGGATGACCAGGGTCAGAGCCGCGCCCCAGAGTCGGTCGAGCACGTAGGGATCGTTACCGGCGCGGTACATCTGCAACATGAACAGCGGCAGGGAGTTCTGGTTGCCCTCGAACACGTCCCAGTTGACGATCGGGGTGGAGCCCACGAGGATCAGCACCGGAGCGGACTCGCCCATAACGCGGGCCACCGCCAGCATGATGCCGGTGACGATGCCGGACAGAGCCGTGGGAAGCACGATCTTCACGATGGTCTTCCACTTGGGCACACCGAGCGCGTATGATGCCTCGCGGAGATCCATCGGAACAATGCGCAGCATTTCCTCGGTGTTGCGGACGATGATCGGGACCATGAGCAGCACCAGGGCGAGGGCCACGGCGAAGCCGGAACGATCGAAGCCGAACATCGTGATCCACATCGCGTAGACGAACAGGGCGGCGACGATAGAGGGGACACCGGTCAGGATGTCGACCATGAACGTGGTAATCCGTCCGAGGAACCCGCCCTTGGAGTATTCGACGAGGTAGATGGCGGTAAACACGCCGATCGGGATCGACATGAGGGAGGTGACCAGCACCTGCATGAAGGTACCGATGATGGCGTGGACGATACCACCGCCGGGCTTGTTGGTGGGCTGGCCTGCCATGTCGTAGGCCCACCAGGTGGCGTCGAGGATACTCGGCAGGCCCTTGCTGATCACGGTGACAAGAACCCAGATCAGGGGAGCCAGCGCCAGAGCCATGGCCAGGTAGATGATGACGGTGGCGATTTTGTCCTTCGCCTTCCGGGTACCGGAGATGTGGCTAAAGAGCGCGTCCGGCTTGTTGTTCTTCGTAGCTACTGCTTGAGACATTGGTATTTCTCCCCTACTTCTTTGCCACAACAGCACGGGCTGCGGCGTTGACTAGGAAGGTCAAAAGGAACAGAACCAAGCCCGCAGCAATGTACGCACCGGCCTTGAGGTTGTCGTTGAACTCCGGAGCGGCGTTAGCAATCGCGGTAGCGAAGGTCGTACCGCCGTCCATGAGAGATCCGCGGAAGCTCGGGGCGGAGGCGATGACCATGTACAGCGCCATGGTCTCACCGAGTGCACGGCCCAGGCCGAGCATGCCACCGGAGACGTAGCCGGAGAAGCCGAACGGGAGGACCGTCATGCGGACAACTTCCCAGCGGGTTGCACCCAGCGCCAGGGCTGCCTCGACGTGTCCCTTGGGGGTCTGGACGAATACCTCTCGGGCGGTCGCCGCGATGACGGGCAGAATCATGATCGCCAGCACGATGCCACCGGTGAAGATGTTTCGAGAGGTGGACAGGGCCGGCGAGGAACCGACCTGATAGTTGAAGAGGAAGAAGTTACCCGCCCAACTGATCAGCCACTCGTAGAAGCCGCCCAGTGATGGGCCGAGCACCTGGATACCCCAGATACCGAACACGATAGAAGGAACCGCTGCCAGCAGGTCGACCAGGAAGCCGAGGGGTTTCACGAGGGACTTCGGGCAGTAGTTGGTGAGGAACACAGCAACACCCAGGGCAACGGGCATAGCCAACACCAAGGCAACGAGCGAGACGAGAACCGTGGTGAAGAACAAGTTCGGAATACCGAACTGCATCCAGCCACCATCGTTGGTGTTGTAGCTGGTGTTCCACCGGCCGCCGTAGGTGAAGAAGCTCAGCAGACCGTCGCGCAGCCGATCCAGAGCCGGCACTGCTCGCAGGATGAGGAACAGGCCGATGAGGGCGATGATGACAGTAATAAGGATGGATGAGGTCTTGGCCAGACCTTCGAAGATCACGTCGCCAGGACGCTTGACGGAGCTTCCGCCTGCCCTCTGGCTCGTTTGTTGGGGAACGTCCGCGTGAGTTCGTTCAGCCGCAGTGAGCTGAGGGTCGCGCTCCACCTCAGTCTTGTTGGCGTTTGCCATGAGTGAGATCCTCTGGATAACTCGAAGTAAAAAATTTTGTGCAATCGCGTTCTGGTAGCCATTTCGCACCAGAACCCCCGGCCGTATAAAACGGTCAGGGGTTGCGCAAATGTGCCCTAGGACAGCGCCGAGGTCACATCAGCGCTGGTTACTGCAGAGCCTCGACGGCCTTCTCCAGCTTGGACTTGAACTCGCCGTCAACCGGGATGTAGCCCTGGTCAGCCAGGCTTTCGTTCTGGTTCTCCAGGATGGTGTACATGAAGTTCTTCACCAGACCAGCGGTCTTCTCGTCGTAGCCCTTGGAGCAGACGATCTCGTAGGTAGTCAGAACCAGCGGGTACTGACCCTCGCCGCGCTCGGCGTACAGAGCCTCGGAGTCAACAACCAGGTTGTTGCCGTCGCCCTTGAACTTCACGCCGGACAGAGCCTTGTTGACAGTCTCGGAGCTGAGCTCAACCGGGCCTGCACCGAAGTCGATCTTGGCAACCTTGATCTTGTCGTTGTTCTTGGTGAAGCCGGACTCAACGTAGGTGATTGCACCGTTGGTTGCGGCAACCTGGCCAGCAACACCGGTGGAGCCGTTGGCGCCGGAACCGGTTGCGGTCGGGAAGGACTTACCGGTAGTGTCCCATGCTCCGTCGGAGGAAGCCTTGAGGAACTTCTGGAAGTTGTCGGAAGTACCGGACTCATCGGAACGGTAGACAACGTTGATCGGCTCAGCGGGGAGCTGCTTGCCCTCGTTCTCCGCTGCGATTGCCGGGTCGTTCCACTCCTTGATCTCACCCTTGAAGATCTTGGCGATGGTCTTGGTGGACAGGGTCAGGTCGTCCACGCCGTTGAGGTTGTAGGCAACAGCAACCGGGCCGATGACCATCGGCAGGTGCCATGCGTCGTTGCCCTGGCAGCGCTTCTTAGCGTCTGCGACCTGGTTGTCCTTCAGCGGGGAATCGGAACCAGCGAAGTCAACCTGGCCGGCGATGAACTGGGTCTGGCCAGCGCCGGAGCCGGTGGCGTTGTAGGCCAGGGTGGAACCGGACTGGGAGAAGGCAGGACCGAAAACGTTGTCCATAGCGTTCTGCTGAGAAGATGCGCCCTCACCGCGCAGCTCGCCGGTGACGTCAGCCATCTGGTACTTGCTGTCGGATCCGCTGTCGGAGCTGGAGCCCTTGTTGTCAGAGTTGGAGCAAGCGGTCAGAACCAGGCTGCCGGCAATCAGGGTGGCGGCTGCGGCGCTGCCGCGCTTCATGGTGAACTTCACGGGGTATTCCTCCGAAATATCAGAAGTGCAGTAAATGTGGATCGCGCACAAGATCGAGTGACCCATCGAGCGTTCCCTTGCGGGCCCTCGTCTTGGCATCGGTCTTAAACTTAAGGCCCGCCAGTAGACACAAAGCGGGCACAAGGTGAACAAAAGGTTAACGATCCTGTTTTCCCACGTAGAACCCTGAAAATTTTCTGAAATAGCGCTGATTTATGACCCTTCAACTACACCATCTGTGCACCCCCGTCACGAGCCAGCGCGCCGCTAGTTCACTTTCTGTTAACCCAATTGGCGACTCTAGTGCTGCACACCCAGCTGACCGCGATACACCACGTCCGTATGAACGACCTCAAAACCGAGCCGCTTGTACGTTGCCACCGCAGGCGCGTTATCGCCCTCAACGTACAACTCGATGACCCCGGCCCCATCACGAAGAAGCGATCCCATGCCAATCAGTGTGATCGCACCACCGAGCTTCCGGCCGCGAGCCTCGTCAGCCAAGCACACCACGTACACTTCGCCGGCCCGTTCACCCGCATCCTTAGCTCGCTCGCTGACCGGAATCTTGGTCCAGTGGAACCCCACGCAGCGATACTCGCCGCCATCCACTTGGATGCCCACGCGCTCGTAACTGCAGTTCTCATCGAACTGCCACAGCATCCACACCCCATCCGGGTCGAACCACTTGGTATCGCGCGCCTCATGCAGCTGCTCAATACTCAACCCGCCCTGCTCCGGGTGCCACGCAAACGCCTCGTTGTTCACGCGGACCCACTCTTCGTCGGTCGCCTCCTCGCCGAAGCGCTCGACCGACTCGGTGTACGTCAGCACCTCGATCCCCTGCTCCTCGGCCTTCTTTCGCGCGTCCTCATCCCCCTTAGTGAAGGACTGTGCGCGCTCGCTGCCCGGTGCACACTTCACAGCCATCTTCAGCAACTCACGGCAACGGCGGGCATCCAGGGTCTCTACGAATCGCTGGGCTCCCGCCCCGTCGCCATGTGCCCACACGTCGATGCAGCCCGTGATCCCGAGGTCACGTGCCATCGCGTCGAAGAGTTTGGTGGCGACGCCATTGTGGCGTCGAGAAGGAAGAACAGCGATCTCAACCACGCGGTCTGGGTCGATTCCGACCACCCCCACCACCTGATCGCCCTCGAATGCAACCGCGTGCTCATGGCCGCGATCCTGGCGAATGCCGCGCACAAATGCCTCGCTAAAGGCCTCGACCCCGTCGTGCTCGCGGACGTCGTCTAGTAGTTCCAGAACCTGATCCACCACCCCAGCATGGTCAGGTAGGTCGGTGTACGTCTTCACGGAAATACTCATTATTTGATCTTCCACCATCGCGAGAGGTTTGGGGCGAAATTTAACGGATTATTCGCCGGATTCGAATTCCTCCGGCGAAATTGCCTTGTAGCCCACGTTACGCACCGTAGCGATCAGCTGCTCATGCTCGTGGCCCAGCTTGGCGCGCAGGCGGCGGACATGCACGTCCACAGTGCGGGCGCCACCGAAGTAGTCATAACCCCACACATCCTGCAGCAACTGTTCACGGCTAAACACCCGTCCAGCATTCTTCACCAAAAAGTGCAGGAGCTCAAACTCCTTGTAGGTGAGGTCGAGCGGCTGACCACCCACCCGGGCAACATACGTGAGCTCATCGACAATGAGGTCGCCGATCGCCGCGACCTGAGAATCGTCGGCCTGATCGACCGGAACGGGGCGGCGGGACTTGAGCAGGCGGATGCGGGCATCGAGCTCCACCGGCGACACGCTGGGAAGCAGGAAATCGTCCACGGCCCACGAGCCGTCGATGGCGATGAGGCTCGCCTCGGCAATCGCCACTGCGACGGGCAACGTGGGGTGCGCCGCAGCCACAGCACGGCAGTAATCGCGGGCACCCAGCAGGTTTGAACCCGTCACATCTATGATGACTAGATCCGAATGCACGAGCTCTCGCACGGACTTTGCAAGAGGAGGCAGCAAGTCAACCTCGTGGTTGAGCAACCCCAGCGCCCCAACGACATCCCCCACATCAGAGGCGTCAGAAAGGACTGAAACCTTCATGCCGGGCCTCCTTAACGTGTTTTCTTAACGCAATATCTGTGACTTAGATCGTGTCCGACCGTCGAGTAGACGTGTCTACCGTCATATCTATAGCAATCAACGTTAGTCAATGCTCAGCGGAGAGTGGGCATTGCGGGGCAGTTTTGCACCCATTTGCACTGCACCGATCTGTCTATCGCGACATTCAGCACATTACCCAATGACTTATCGAGTACAGAAACGGGCGGCACGTGCGGTAAGAATGAGGAGTAACGACCCCAGTGGATCCCCACGGGAAAAACCAAGGGACAAACCAAGGGAAACCGCAAGCGACGAAGGACACGGAGGCCGCATGAAGAAGTTTGCCGTACGCGGCAGCATCGCGCTGGTTGTCCTATTCTTTATCGCCCTCGTCGCCGACAGTCTGGTGGCCGCCCGCGCCGAGCACCGCATCTCCCAGAACATTTACCAGCACTCGAACCTGGCCACTCCTCCCAGAGTGCAGGTGGCCGGATTCCCCTACACCGCCGCGATCTTTACCCATGAGCTACAGGCCGTCACGGTCAACGCCACAGACGTCAACGTGCCCGGTTACGGCCTCATGAGCGTCTACACGTCCGCGCAGTACGTGACCGTCTCCGCCAAGGACGTATTCCAAGGCGACATCACCGACGCCCCAGCGCGCAAGGTGTTCACCCGGCTGCAGCTCGATGGTGTGCTGCTCGGCAACCGGATGCACATCAATGAGCTGCTCATCCAGAACAAGGATGACATCTCCCCTCGTGGCGGTTGGGAAACCGAGTCCATCTTCGAGGGCACGCCCGATGGTTTCTCCAAGCCCGCCACCGTGGAGATGAAGCTGCGCGTCAAAGACGGCAACGTTATCCTCTCCCCCACCCGCATCCTCAAGGGTCCCACGGACCGCAGCGAGCACGCAAAGTTGGTGAGCGAAGACAAGCTCCCC
>DHKFJ23503__coassemble_1303_pt1 | contig 10873 bp, 9 predicted proteins | sample DHKFJ23503__metabat2_high_PE_011 | metagenome-assembled genome bin DHKFJ23503 | reverse complement strand
GGGAGCCTGGATGGTGGCGGCCAGCACCGCGCCTTCCTCGATGGTCAGCTGGCTGACGTCCTTACCGAAGTAAGCGTGAGCCGCCGAACCGATGCCATAGGCATTGCGGCCAAAGTAGATGGTGTTGAGGTAGGCCTCAAGGATCTCATCCTTGCTCCATTCCCTCGCCATCTTTGCGGAGATCACGAGTTCCTTGGCCTTACGGACGAGGCTGAATTCGTCACCAACCAGCGCGTTCTTGACGTACTGCTGGGTAATGGTGGAGCCACCGCCCGCTCCTTCGCGGCCGAGAAGCTGGCCCAGTGCGGCGCGGCCGAAGCCCGTGATGGAGAAGCCGGGGTTGGAATAGAACTCGCGGTCCTCGGCAGCCAGCACGGCCTGGCGAACGTGCAACGGGATCTGGTTGAGCGTGACGTTCTGGCGGTTACCCTCCGGCGGCACGATACGGGCCAGCTCGGTCTGATTGTCATCGGCCATGATGTAGGAGATCTGGTTGTTCACCAACTCTTCCGGCTCCGGAACCTTCGTCACGGAGTATGCGGTGAAAAACGCCACCAGTGGCACGATGATGATGACCGCCATGATCGCCGCCAGACTAGCGAGAAGTTGCTTGCGGAAGTGGCCATCGCGCCAATTCTTCTTCTTGCGAGTCCGCGCGGTGATCGGTCCGTTCTTGGCGACCCGCGCCTCGTCCTTCTTCTTTTTCCTCGACGCCGCTGCGGCCGCGCTGGCTGCAGCGGCTTTGGAGCCGCCACGGCCTGGTCGCTTGGCATTGGGACGAGTGGAGGCAGACTTCTTCGCGGCACCGCCCTTTGCCGGGCCTTTGCCCTGGGCCGAGCCGCGTCCCTGCGGACGTCCCTTACCGTTACCGTTGCCGTTGCCATTGCGGCGGGGAGGCTTTCCGTTGTTGGAAGGGTTCTGTGATGGCTTGTCGTTACTCAACTAATCGAGTCTCCCGGTCGATTATCAAAAGCGGAACCGGATCCGATGATGTCTTCGCGGATCAGGAAGTTCCACCTGCAGGTCATGCAGACTTCCACGGTGTGGATGGTGAGCTCCGGAAAGGCCTCCACCACGCCGTCTATTTCTCTTACACTACGCGCTGTACCCGACTTTTCACCTAATGCTGCGCCATGAATCCACAGGGTTTCCCGAAGAGTATGGGCACCACACAGCGGGCACGCGCGCTCGACCACTGTTCCCAGGACGTCAGCGGAAGACATGAGGGAAGGTGTTGCATTTCGCACCTGGCCTGCGGAAATGTCTCCGCTGCGGACACGCCGAAGCACCCGCTGGCGATCCAGTTGATGGTCAATGACCTTCCTGGGGCGCCCGTGTGGTGAAAGTGACGCGTGGGAATCAGTGGGCATGGACAACATGATAAATGCTGACGGCGAGAACACCGCAACGCGCGCCTGCCGCACCGTCGCACTAGCACCGTCTCCGCCGACAGCAAGCAGCGGACTTAATCGGTTAACCACCACCGCTTAATCGGTCAACCCTGCGTTCAGTGCAGGTCACCGCGCCGGTCGCCCTTATGTTGGGATTCATGAGTGAAAATACCTGCAACATTGCCATCGTCGGGCTGGGCAACTGCGCCACCAGCCTGATCCAGGGCATCCATCTCTACTCCGAAGCCACCGCTGACCAGGACATTCCCGGCCTGATGCACACCAAGTTCGGCCCCTACGCCGTGGGCGATGTCAAGGTCGTCGCTGCGTTCGACGTGGACGCCGACAAGGTCGGCAAGGACGTCGCCGACGCTATCGAGTCCGGCCAGAACTGCACCATCAAGATCGCCGACGTGCCCACCACCGGCGTGAAGGTTCAGCGCGGCCACACCCACGATGGCCTGGGACGTTACTACCAGCAGACCATCGAAGAGTCCCCCGAGGAGCCCGTCGATGTCGTGGCCGCTCTCAAGGAAGCCAAAGCGGACGTTGTTGTCAGCTACCTCCCGGTGGGCTCCGAGGAGGCAGACCGCTTCTACGCACAGTGCGCCATCGACGCAGGTTGCGCCTTCGTCAACGCCCTGCCCGTCTTCATCGCTTCCGACCCGGAGTGGGCGCAGAAGTTCCGCGACGCGGGCCTGCCCATCGTCGGCGATGACATCAAGAGCCAGGTCGGCGCAACGATCACCCACCGCGTGCTCGCCAAGCTCTTCGAAGACCGCGGCGTGCGCCTGGAGCGCACCATGCAGCTCAACGTGGGCGGCAACATGGACTTCAAGAACATGCTGGAGCGCGAGCGCCTCGAGTCCAAGAAGGTCTCCAAGACCCAGGCTGTGACCAGCAACCTCAAGAAGAGCCCGCTGGCCGGCAAGATCGATGACCGCAACGTGCACATCGGCCCCTCCGATTACGTGGAATGGCTCGATGACCGCAAGTGGGCCTACGTGCGCCTCGAGGGCTCCGCGTTCGGCGAGGTCCCGCTGAACCTCGAATACAAGCTCGAGGTATGGGATTCCCCGAACTCCGCAGGCATTATTATCGACGCCGTCAGGGCCGCGAAGATCGCCTTGGATCGCGGAGTTGCCGGGCCTGTCGACGCGGCATCGAGCTACCTGATGAAGTCCCCGCCGGTTCAGCTCCCCGACGACGTGGCCCGGGCACAGCTCGAAGAGTTCATCAACGGCGCTTAAAGCCAGGGCCGCATGGCGGCGTCAAGAAATGGGACAGTTCCCATTTACATCCAAAACTGTTGTAATTTGGTATTTATGGCCTCTACTCCACTCGAGATCGCATCAAAGCTCCGCCCATCCCTCACGCGGTTGTACTTGCTGTACTTCCGCCAGGCGGAGAACTCCACCATTAGCATGGCCCAGCTGTCCATCATGATGATCCTGGACGAAAAGGGTCCCATGCGGATTAGCCAGATTGCCTCGACCGAGGCAATTCGCATGCCCACGGCGTCCAACGCTGTTAACCAGCTGGAGACGATGGGCCTGGTCACCCGAGTGCGCGACATCTCGGATCGCCGCGGCGTGCGCGTCGACCTCACCGGCAAGGGCCGCGAGGAGCTCGAAAAGCTCAGCGAAGAGCGCGCCAACCAGTTGGCCGGCATGCTCGAGGGACTCAACGATGAGGAGCTGGAGCGCACCGAGGAAGCTGTGTCGCTGATCGATGAGATCCTGCACAGCTACGCCGCCTCCATCGAGGAAAAGTTGAAGGCTGAGCACGAGCACGGCGGGCGCAGCGCACACTAGGCGCACGAAGCCCGACCGTGTCTCGCCATGCTCGCCATGCCTGCCATGTTTACTAAGCCCGAGTTGGTTTTTGTTCCTTTAGGCCACGTGAATCGCTCGGGTTACTCAGTTCTCCTACGGTTGACTAAGGTTTACGCCCTGTGAGCTCTCTTAGCAGTCCTTCATCGCAGCCGCTTCGCCTCATGATGGCATGGCGGCCGCAGTCCCCCGGTTCGGAGGCGGCCCAGGTCGTCGCATGGTTGGGGCGCACGCAAGCCATCACGGCTCGCACGGCCACGGTCATCCCGCGGGCATGGACCGTTCAACCCGAGGCAAAGAACCTCGAGAAGCTGAAGCACTGGGCGACGAAGGAAGCGAAGGCCTGCTCGAAGGCCGCTCTCGGCGCCCTCGATCACGCCAAGTTGCCGCACTCCATGCTCGATTCCGAGCAGGCATCCGTGGTGAGCGTGGATCACTCCGAGACGCGCGCTCTCATCGCTGCCGCAGAGGATTTTTCTGCCGATGCAATTGTCGTGGGTTCGCACCCCGCCGCGCCGCAGGAGCGGTTCCGGATTGGTTCCACAGCGGACGCGCTGCTGCATTGTTCCCCGAAGAGCTCCCCGGCTATCCAAGCGGGGCGTTACCCGCGTGAGCTGCGCGTATGTGGATACCGATCAGTCCCACGAGGCCTTGCGCTCAGCGGCTGACTTGGCTGCCCGCTGGCAGATACCGCTGCGGTTGGTGGCGTTTAGCCCGCGGGGCGTCACGATGTACCCCACGCAAACGCCCTTCGACGATGAGTCGGAGCAGATGGTGGAGTGGCGCGAGCAGGCCCTTGCGCTGCTGGATCGAGGCCGCGACCGGGCGCTGGCCAGGCACGCCGATCTTGTTGTGCAGACCGAGGCCGGCAGCGGCTACGGCTGGTCTGGTGCCATGAACGCGCTGAAGTGGAAGAAGGGCGACCTGCTGGTGCTGGGGTCCAGCCAGCTGGGGCAGTTCCGCCGAGTGTTTTTGGGCCCTTCCACGAACCAGATTCTGCGCCACAGCCCCGCGCCCGTGCTGATCGTGCCGGTGTAGGGGCGGTGCCGCTGCGGCCCCCTGGTTCCGCCTCTTCTCTGCTCACCAGCCACCGCGTAGCATAGAGGCATTATGAGCACGCATGATGACTATGACGAGCTGCATCCTCGCGACCGCTTCGATGTCTATCCCCTCGACGAGCACTCCGACTCGGCACCGTCGCGGCCCAGCGACCTCGACTACGAGGCTGACCCGCTGCTCCGTCTGGAGCGCAACAATCGCAGCTCCACCCAGGCCATCGTGTTTTTCTTCGGCATCATTTTCGCCACCACGATTTCTGCCATCATCATCTGGGTGCTATCACTCACCATGGGCGGGCCGTACTGCGATCGCGACGATACAGCGCAGTTGTGCAGCCGTGGGTTCCAGCTGATCTTCTCTTTGGTACCCACGTCCATCGCCATGTTTGGCCTGTTCGGCGGCGCGTTCATCGCCTACCTGAAGTGGCGCAGGCACGAGCGCTGGCGCCCGTGGATCGCCGTGGTCTGGTTCATCATGCCGTTCTCCATGGCATGGGTCACCTCGATTGGTGCCATGCTGATCCTGGGACACAGCGTGGCGCCCTAGCTCCCCGGTCCCCGGCGCGGCACCACCGTGCCGTAGCAGCTCCCCGCTGCGGCAGCTCCCCGTCACGGCACGGCGAATGCTACTTCGCCACGATGTTAACCATCTTGCCGGGCACCACGATGATCTTGTTCACCGTCTTGCCCTCCACGTGCGCGGCCACGTTCGGCTCGGCCAGCGCGGCCGCCTCGATGTCCTCGCGGCTCGCATCGGTGGACACGGTGATCCGCCCGCGGAGCTTGCCCATGACCTGCACCGGCAGCTCGATGGAGTCATCGACCAGCCACTTATCTTCCCACGTGGGGAAGGGCACGTAGGTAATTCCGCCTTCGTGGCCCAGGATCTTCCACATTTCCTCCGCGATGTGCGGCGCCAGCGGCGAGAGCATCTGCACGAGGGGCTCCACGGCCTTGCGGGGCGCCTGAGCTGCCGCGCCGGAGGTGCTGTAGTTCTTCGTCAGGTAGTTGACGTACTCGATGAGCTTTGCCACGGCCGTGTTATCGCGCAGTTCTGCGAAGTCCTCATACACGCCGGCCACGGTGCGGTGCAGCGCCTTGTTGTCCTCGTCAGTCAGGTCGGCCTCAGTGACGGTGGCCTCGCCGGTGTTCTCGTTGACCACGAGGCGCCAGGCGCGCTGCAGGAAGCGCTGTGCACCGATCACGTCCTTCGTGGCCCATGGGCGGGAGGTATCGAGCGGCCCCATGGCCATTTCGTAGACGCGCAGGGTGTCGGCACCGTAGTTGTCGCAGATCTCATCCGGAGACACGGAGTTCTTCAGGGACTTGCCCATCTTGCCGTATTCCTGGAACACCTCTTCTTCCACGCCTTCTTTGACGCCCTCTTCCGCGCCGCCTTTGTCCGCCGGGCGAATCCAGTAGAAGCGACCATCGCGCTCCTCGACCTCGGCAGCGGGCACGTACACGCCACGGGAATCCGTGTAGGCGTAGGCCTGGATGTAACCCTGGTTGTACAGGCGGTAGTACGGCTCGAAGCTGGAGACAATCCCGAGGTCGAACATCACCTTGTGCCAGAAACGGCTGTACAGCAGGTGCAGCACGGCATGCTCCACGCCGCCGACGTACAGGTCCACACCGCCGGAAGGACGACCCTCGCGCGGGCCTACCCAGTAGCGCTCGTTCTCAATGTCCACGAGTGCATCGTCGTTGGTGGGGTCGATGTAGCGAAGTTGGTACCAGGAGCTACCGGCCCACTGCGGCATCACGTTGGTGTCGCGGTAGTAGGTCTGCTCGCCGTCGCCCAGGTCGAGGGTAACCTCCACCCATTCCTTCGCCTTGGCCAGCGGCGGCTGGGGCTCACTGTCCTTGTCTTCCGGGTCGAAGCTGACGGGCTTGTAATCCTCAACCTCGGGCAGCTCGACCGGCAGCATGTCGTTCGGCAGGGCGTGGGCCACACCGTCTGCGTCGTAGACGATGGGGAAGGGCTCGCCCCAGTAGCGCTGGCGGGCGAAAAGCCAGTCGCGCAGCTTGTACTGAATCGTGCCCTCGCCGGAGCCCTGCTGCTCCAGCCAGGCAATAGCAGCATCGATGGCCTCGGTCTTGCCCATTCCGTTGAGGTCCAGGCCGTTGTCGTTGGCGCTGTTGACGTGCGGTCCGTCCTCGGTGAAGGCCTCCTCGGCCACGTTGCCGCCCTGCAGTACCTCCACGATGGGCAGGCCGAAGACACTGGCGAACTCGTGGTCTCGGGTGTCGTGGCCCGGCACAGCCATGATCGCGCCGGTGCCGTAGCCGGTCAGCACGTAATCAGCGATGAAGATCGGCACCTGTGCGCCGTTGACCGGGTTGATGGCATAAGCGCCGGTGAATACGCCGGTCTTGTCCTTATTTTCCTGCCGCTCCAAGTCGGACTTTGCGGCAATGTCCGCGCGGTAGGCCGCCACGGCCTCGGCGGGGGTTGCCTTACCGTAGGTCCACCGCTCGTCGATCCCCTCGTAAGCCGCGGCAGCGGAATTGTCGGCGGTGGAGCCCGTAGCGGCGTCGGATACCAACACATCAACGAGCTCATGCTCCGGAGCCAAAACCACATACGTGGCGCCGAACAGCGTGTCCGGGCGGGTAGTGAACACGCGGATCTCGTTGCCACCGGGGGCGGCGAAGGCCACCTCGGCACCGCGGGAGCGGCCGATCCAGTTGCGCTGCATGGACTTCACCTTGTCCGGCCAGTCCAGATACTCCAGGTCGTCGATGAGGCGGTCGGAGTAAGCGGTGATGCGCATCATCCACTGCTGCAGATTCTTGCGGAACACGGGGAAGTTGCCACGTTCAGAGCGACCATCGGCGGTGACCTCCTCGTTGGCCAACACCGTGCCCAGACCCGGGCACCAGTTCACCGTGGAGTTGGAGCGGTACACCAAGCGGTAGCCGTCCAGAATCTCCTGCTTCTCAGCTGCGGTGAGCTCAGCCCAGTCGCCGCGCTCGGCGGCCAGCTTCTCCTCGAGCTCAGCGATGGGACGCGCCGCACCCTTTCCACCGGCGGGGTTGGTGGCCTCGGGATCGAACCAAGAGTTGAAGATCTGCAGGAAGATCCACTGCGTCCAGCGGTAAAAGTCAGTGTCAGTGGTGGCGATGGCGCGGCGCTTATCGTGGCCCAGACCCAGGCGGCCGAGCTGGCGCTCCATGTTGTCGATGTTCGCCTGGGTCGTGGTGCGCGGGTGCGTTCCGGTCTGCACGGCGTACTGCTCCGCGGGCAGGCCGAAGGCATCGTAGCCCAGGGTGTGCAGCACGTTCGCGCCCTTCATGCGGTGGAAACGGGCGAACACGTCCGTAGCGATGTAGCCCAGCGGGTGGCCCACGTGCAGACCCACGCCGGAGGGGTAGGGGAACATGTCCTGGATGAACTTACGATCCGTGGGGAGTTCCTGGCCCTCGACGTGCAGGGAGCCCACTGGGTTGGGGGCGTTGAATGTGCCGTTCGTTGCCCAGTACTCCTGCCACCGCTTTTCAATATCGGCGGCGAGTTCCGGGGTGTAGCGGTACGGGGTCTCTGCCGAGGGGTTTGTTCCAGGATTCGTCATGTGTCCTAAGTGTAGTAGGCGCTGGGACGGCGAGTTATTCCACCAGTAGCTTTCGCGGCCGTATCGCTGGTTGGTGCTGGTTGGTGTTGCTGGTTGTGGTGGGAATAGACTGGTGAGCATGATCGTGCTGAGCGTTATCCTGTGCATTATCGGCCTGGCAATCTTGGTGGTGGGTGTGTTGGCGTTGACCAACAAATTGCCTGGTAACTCGGTGGTGGGGCTGCGGATCCCGGAGGTCCGCCAATCGCAGGAGAACTGGACGTTGGCACACCGCATCGCCGGGCCGGGGTGGATTGGTTCCGGTCTGGTGATGTTGTTGGGCGCTTTGGTGAGCTCGTCGGCCTCGGGGTGGATGTGGCTGGTTGTCGCAATGTTGGTGGTGGGCTCGCTGGTCCTTGCCGGTATCGGCTCGGCCATGGCGGCTCACGCTCTTGCCCAGGTCGACGCCGCCAGGCAGCGCGAAGAACAGGCCAATTCATCGTGCTGTAGCGCGGGCGCTGCCGGCCAGGAGGATGCCGGCGCTGCCGGCGGGTGCTGTAGCTCTGCGGACGGCGAGCCCACTGCGGAGCAGTGCGCCAGCGGTCAGGCGTGCGGCAGCTGCTCACTCAATGGCGCCTGCGAGGGCGGGGGAGCGGCCTTCGACGCACGCTCTACCAGCGCACAACGGACGAGCCCTGCGGTGGATGTAGATGCTGCGCGACGGGCGGTTGAGGCGCAGGATCAGCGTTAGGGGAGTGGGCGCCCTACCTCCAGACCCGCGGACCCCTAGTACCCTCGGGAAGCATGAGAGACTCTAACGCCACCGTTGTCGTTTCGGGCACCGTCAACATTGACACTTTCGTGGGTGTCGATAATTTCCCCCATCCCGGCGAAACCGTCATCGGCACCCGAGGAATCGAAGGCCTCGGCGGCAAAGGCGCCAACCAAGCCGCTGCCTGTGCTCACATGGGCGTGCGCACCGTGTTGCTCTCTGCCGTGGGGCAGGATTCCCAGGGCGAGCTCGCCATCACCGAGCTGAAGCGCCACGGCGTCAACACTGAGCACGTCGCGGAAACGCGCCAGCCCACCGGCCAGGCGTTCATCATGAACGACAGCTCTGGGGAGAACATCATCATCGTCACCTCCGGGGCCAATCAGCTCGTCAGCCCAGCCCAGCAGCGCGAGACCGTGGACACCCTGCGCTCCCAAGGGCCCGTCCCGGTGGTCCTCGCCCAAGGCGAGCTCACCCCCGAGCACAGCGCCGAGCTGCCCAAACTCGTCCGTGGCACGGACACTCGCCTGGTTCTCAACCTCGCCCCCGTGACCACCCGCGATCCCGATCTGCTCGCCGCTGCAGACCCGCTAATCCTCAACGAGGGCGAGGCCGCGGACGTTCTTGACGTACCACGTTCCACCCCGCGCGAGGAGATCTTCGATCTGCTCCGCCCCATCGCCCGCTCCGTCGTCGTCACCCTCGGCGCGGAGGGTGCTGTCATTCTTTCGGGCGACGCCACCCTGCGCGTCCCCGCCGTCCGGGTTCCGTCGGTCGTGGACACAACCGGTGCTGGGGATGCCTTCTGCGGCACCCTCGCCGCGGCTCTCGCGCAAGGCGAAGACTTGGAAAACGCCTGCAAACTCGGCGCCGCCGCGGGAGCACTAGCGACACAGAAGAAGGGCGCAGCGGGCAGCTACGCCTCCGAAGTGGAGGTTCGCGCCCTCGCCGAGGAATAGCTAACCCTTTACCCACCCCCCAATCCCCGCGAGAGGACTCCCATGGATTCAGGCAAGACTGACAACACTGACAACACTGGCAGCACTGGCAACACCGGCGACACCGGCACGACGATGCGCGCGGTCGTCTCACGCGCCGGTGGGTCACTGGGGACCCCCGGCTCCCTGGTGGATGCCACCGTGGATGCACCCGGCAGGCCTACGGGGCGGGATCTGCATGTTGGCGTCGAAGCGATATCGGTGAACCCGGTGGACACGAAAACGCGCAGGAAAGACAACCCGGACGGCACGGACCGGATCCTCGGATGGGACGCGGTGGCAACGGTGCTCGCCGTGGGCGACAGCGCTGAAGGATTCGCGCCTGGCGACCGCGTGTACTACGCCGGGTCAATCGCGCGCGCCGGAAGCTATGCGCAACAACAGCTCGTCGACTCGGCACTCGTCAGCCCGGCCCCGACCACGCTGAGCAACGAGGAGGCGGCGGCGCTACCGCTCACCAGCCTCACCGCATGGGAAGCACTGTTCGACAAGTTCCAGGTCGGTGCGGACAGCCGCGGAACACTACTGGTCATCGGCGGCGCCGGGGGAGTGGGGTCGATCCTCATCCAACTCGCTAAAGAACTCACGCAGCTGACGGTGATCGCCACGGCCTCGCGCGAGGAATCGGCAGCGTGGGTGACAGAGATGGGCGCGGACGTAGTGGTGAACCACCACGATGCCGACGTGATTGACCAGATCCTCGCCCACGCACCCGGCGGGGTGGACTACGCCTTCAGTGCGCACAGCGAAGGCAAGACAGAGTTCTTTAGCCAGGTCATGCGCGCATTCGGACAGATTGTTTCCATCGATACGGCCAGCGACCTAGATCTGTTTGCCCTGAAGAACAAGGCCATCACGTGGCACTGGGAGTACATGTTCGCCCGGGCGTTACACGACTACCACCCCGAGGAGCAAGGGCAAGCGCTGCGCCGGATCGCGGAGCTTGTGGACGCCGGCAGGTTGCGCACAACGCTGCGGCGTTCGGTGGAGCCCATCAACGCGGACACGATCCGCGCCGCCCATGCCGAGCTGGAAGACGGGCACGTGATGGGCAAGATCGTGCTGAATGGATGGGATAGTTAAACGCTCAGCGGGTTACTCGGGGCGGTCGGCGGCCTCGAGGGCATCGCGGAGCTCATCCTCCGTGGCGGGGTGACCCGGGCCCATGTCCAACAGGGATGTGGGGTTCGTACCCGGCTGGATGTACGGCTTACCGTAGGCTGGCTGGCCATTATCGAAGCGCCAGCCTTCCGAGAGGTCACCGGCAT
>DHKFJ23503__coassemble_1298_pt1 | contig 10925 bp, 8 predicted proteins | sample DHKFJ23503__metabat2_high_PE_011 | metagenome-assembled genome bin DHKFJ23503 | reverse complement strand
AAGTCTGACGTTACGGCGCGGGAACCCCCACGGGGTCATGAGATGCCATTAGAGGAGCACACATAGTGTCTGATTCCACGGAAACTCCAACCACAGAGTTGACCGAGGCGAACCTGAATGCAGCTGCCGACGCTGCAGTGTCTGCTTTCGAGTCCGCACAGGACTTGGATGACCTGGCCGCTGCACGCCGCGACCACCTGGGCGATGACGCGCCCATCCCGGCAGCACGCCGCAGCCTCGGCTCGTTGCCCAAGGATCAGCGCAAGGACGCGGGCCGAATGGTCAACATGGCGCGTGGTCGCGTCGAGAAGAGTTATGCCCAGGCCAAAGAAGCCCTCGAGCGTAAGCGCAACGAGGAAGTCCTCAAGGCCGAGCGCATCGACGTCACCCAACCCACCACCCGGGGGCAAAACGGCGCGCAGCACCCGATCACCATCCTGTCGGAGCAGATCGCGGACATCTTCGTCGGCATGGGCTGGGAGATCGCAGACGGCCCCGAGATCGAGGCGGAGTACTTCAACTTCGACTCTCTCAACTTCATCCCGGACCACCCGGCCCGCACGCTGCAGGACACGTTCCACGTCGCCCCGACCGGCTCGAAGCAGGTCTTGCGCACCCACACCTCCCCGGTGCAGATGCGCACCATGCTCTCCCGCGATGTGCCCATCTACATCGCTTGCCCTGGTCGAGTGTTCCGCACCGATGAACTCGACGCCACACACACCCCGGTCTTCCACCAGGTCGAGGGACTCGCCGTGGACCGCGGCCTGACGATGGCTCACCTCAAGGGCACCCTCGATCACCTGGCCAAAACCCTCTTCGGCCCGGAGGCCAAGACCCGCATCCGGCCCAACTACTTCCCGTTCACCGAGCCCTCCGCTGAGGTGGACGTGTGGTTCGCCAACAAGAAGGGCGGCGCAGGCTGGATCGAGTGGGGCGGCTGCGGCATGGTCAACCCCAACGTCTTGATCGCTGCTGGCATTGACCCGGACGAGTACTCCGGCTTCGCATTCGGCATGGGCATCGAGCGCACCCTGCAGTTCCGCAATGGCCTGCCGGACATGCGCGACATGGTCGAGGGCGACGTTCGCTTCACGCTGCCGTTCGGCGTGCGCAGCTAACCGGATCCCAGCTAGACCCGACCAACTCCAACCATCTTCCAACTACCTCCACGAAGAAACTCGAGGAAACCTAAAGCATGTTGATTTCACAGTCTTGGCTGACGCGCATTCTGCAGACCTCCAACCCCAACTGGTCTGTGAGCGCCGAGGAGTTCGATTCGGGCTTCGTCCGCGTGGGCTTCGAAACTGAGGGATACCAGGCCATCCCCAACACCACCGGCCCGCTCGTGATCGGCCATGTGGACAACATCGAGGAGCTGGAAGGCTTCAAAAAGCCCATCCGCTACTGCACCGTCAACGTCGGCCAGGCCAACGGCACCGGCGAGCCTCAGCACATCATCTGCGGCGCCCGGAACTTCGCCGAGGGCGATAACGTGGTCGTGGCTCTGCCCGGTACGGTGCTGCCCGGCCCGTTCGAGATCTCTGCCCGCAAGACCTACGGCAAGATCTCCGAAGGAATGATCTGCTCCGCCATGGAGGTGGGCCTGGCCAGCCAGCAGAACCCCGGCATCATGACTATCTCTAACGCCGAGCTGGCCGCCAATGGCCTGAGCATCGGCGACGATGCCCGCGGCCTGCTCGGCCTCGATGATACGGTTTTCGACGTCAACATCACCCCTGACCGCGGCTATGCCCTGTCTGCTCGCGGCCTGGCTCGTGAACTTGCTTCCAGTTTCGATCTGCAGTTCCGCGACCCCGCCACGGACCCGGCCGCAGCCGCCCTCGATGACGACCTCTTCGCCGGCCTTCCCGGCACCCAGGGCGATGTGCAGTCCATTCGGGTGGACGAGGATACGAAGTGCGCGATGTTCGGCATGCGCAAGGTCACCGGCGTGGATCCCACCGCGGAGTCCCCGCTGTGGCTGCAGCGCGAGCTCATGCTTTGCGGCCAGCGACCCATCAACGTGCCCACGGACATCACAAACTACGTCATGTTCCTGCTCGGCCAGCCGATGCACGCCTTCGACGCCGACCAGGTCAGCGGCGACCTGCACGTCCGCCTGGCGCAGTCCGGTGAGAAGCTCACCACGCTCGACGATGTGGAGCGCACCCTCGATGCCGAAGACGTGGTGATCTGCGATGACAACGGCATCCAGTCGCTGGCAGGCGTGATGGGTGGGTCGACCTCCGAGGTCACCGATTCCACGACCACCGTGCTGTTCGAGGCCGCGCACTGGGATCAGATCACGGTCGCGCGCACCTGCCGCCGCCACAAGCTGTCCAGCGAGGCCTCCCGCCGCTTCGAGCGTGGCACCGACCCGGCGGTCATCGAGGAAGCCCTCGACTTCGCCGTGGCGCTGCTGGCGAAGATCGCCGGTGGCACCATCGTGGAGGGTCGCACCATCGTGGGCTCCGTCCCACAGATGCCCACCATTACGATGCACACGTCCCGCCCCGGCAAGGTCGCAGGCACCATCTACCCGGACGGCACCACGATCTCCCGGCTCACGGAAATCGGCTGCACTGTGCGCGAAACCGGTTCCCGGGATGACAATGGCGCTCGCGAGATCGAGGTCACCCCGCCGACGTGGCGCCCGGATCTCACGATGCCCGCTGACCTCGTGGAGGAGGTCCTGCGCCTCGAGGGCTTGGAGAACATCCCATCAATCGTCCCGACCGCACCCGCTGGCACCGGCCTAACCCCGCGCCAGCGCATGCGTCGCAGCGTCGGACGCGCCCTGGCTTGGGCGGGCTACGCGGAGATTCTGCCCACCCCATTCATCGCCAACGACGTGTTCGACGTGTGGGATCTTCCCGCGGATGATCCCCGCCGCGTCACCGTCAAGGTGCAAAATCCCTTGGAGAGCGACTACGCGCAGATCGGCACCACCTTGTTGCCGTCGATGATCGAGTCGCTGCGCCGCAACGTCACCCGCGGTCAGCGTGATGTGGCGCTCTACGGTGTGGAGCAGGTCGCTATCCCGGAGTCCTCTGAGCAGCATTCCCCGATGCCGAGCGTGGCGCAGCGCCCGTCTGCCGAGGAGATTCAGGAGCTCATGGACTCCCTGCCGAAGCAGCCACTGCACGTCGCGGTGGTCGCATCCGGCGCCCGCGAGCTGCAGGGCACGTGGGGCCCGGCCGTGCCGTTCGAGGCCGCCGATGCGATCGAGGCTGCCCGCATCATCGCTCGTGCCGCTGGCGTGGACGTGGAGTTCCGCAACGCCGAGTATCTTCCGTGGCACCCGGGCCGGTGCGCTGAGGTGCTCGTGGGCGGCGAGGTCGTGGGCCACGCCGGCGAGCTGCATCCGCAGGTCTGCGAGCGTGCAAACATCCCGGCCCGCACGGTGGCCGTGGAGCTGAACCTGGACGCACTGCCGCTGAAGGAAACGTTCCCACGCCCGGTGCTCTCCGCCTACCCGGCCGTGCTGCAGGATATTGCCGTTGTGGTCGACGCCGCCACGCCCGCCCAGACCGTCGAGGACGCTTTGCGGGCTGGCGCTGGCGAGCTGCTGGAGGAGATCCGGTTGTTCGATGTGTACCGCAGTGACTCGCTGGGGGAGGACAAGCGGTCGTTGACCTTCTCGCTGCGGTTCCGCGCGACGGATCGCACGCTCACGGAGGAGGAAGCCAGCGAGGCCCGCGAGGCCGCGTTGGACAACGCCACTCGCGAAGTGGGAGCCACGCTCCGCGCGTAGCCACCCTCCGTGATCGGCCACTCATGGCGGTGGTCACCCCACCCCCAGTGGTGCATAAATTTCATGTTTCTGCATAATTTTCATTCTCTGCTAAAGTAGGCAGAATGATTTCGATTGCAGTTGCAGGAGCCAGCGGTTACGCAGGCGGCGAAGCACTTCGCCTCCTGCTCAACCACCCCGGATATGGCACCGACTTCACCATCGGAGCCCTCACCGGAGGGTCCAACGCAGGCACCCGATTCGGTGACCTGGTGCCCTCCCTCCCGGCTCTGGCCGATCGCCGCCTCGAGGACACCACCGAGGAGATCCTCGGCAGCCACGATGCCGCCATCCTCGCGCTCCCGCACGGAGTCTCCGCCAGTCTCAACCTCCCCGACACCATGAAGGTCGTGGACTGCGGAGCAGACTACCGGCTACGCAACGCCAACTACTGGGCCAGGTTCTACGGCACCGAACACGCCGGGTCGCGCACCTATGGCATCCCCGAGATGCCCGGCCACCGGGAAGAGATCGCCGCCAGCTCGTACGTCGCGGCACCCGGTTGTTTCCCCACCGGCGCCACCCTCGCCGCCATGCCCGGCATCGCCTCCGGCCTCATGGCACCGCAGATCAGCGTGGTCTCGGTCACCGGTACCTCCGGCGCGGGCAAGAAGGCCGCGGTCAACCTGCTCGGCAGCGAAACCCAAGCCAACCTGCGCGCCTACGGCGTGGGCACGCACCGCCACACCCCGGAGATCAAGCAGAACCTTGAAGAACTCGTGCCGGATACCGACGGCGTGCACGTGACCTTCACCCCCATCCTCGCGCCACTGACACGCGGCATCCTCACCACCGTTACCGCGCCCGCCCGCGGCACGGACAAGGACATCCGCCACGCCTACGAGGACTTCTGCGCCGACGAGCCCTTCCTGCACCTGCTGCCGCAGGGTCAACAGCCGGAAACGAAGTCGGTCATGGGGTCCAATATGGTGCACCTCCAGGTGGAGGTATCGGACGGCATGATCATCGCCACCAGCGCCATCGACAACCTCACCAAGGGCACCGCCGGTGCCGCCATTCAGTGCCTCAACCTCATGCTGGGGTGGCCGGAAACCGCGGGTCTTCCGCAAACGGGAATGTAGGAGCACAACCCCATGAACGAGCAGAATCAGCAGAACCAACAGCAGCAGAATCAGCAGAACCAACAGCCCACACCGCACGGCTCAAGCCAGGATTCCCGCCAGGCCGCCAAGGGCGTGACGGTACCCAAGGGGTTCGTAGCGGCGTCGACCACCGCGAAGATTAAGCCCTCGGGGAAGCCAGACATGGCGCTCGTCGTCAACGAAGGCCCGGAATACACCGCGGCCGCAGTGTTCACACGCAACCGCGTGCAGGCCGCCCCGGTGAAGTACACCCGGGCGCACAACGATGGCACCTTCCACGCGGTCGTGCTCAACTCCGGCAACGCCAACGCCTGCAACGGCGCCCAGGGCGACCGCGACGCCGAGACCACGGCTCAGGCTGTGGCAGACAAGCTCGGGATCGACGCCGCCGAGGTCGCCGTGTGCTCTACCGGCCTCATCGGCGACGTGCTGCCCATGGACAAGGTGCTGGGCGGAGTGGACGCGATGGTGCCGCAGCTCAGCAGCGAGGAATCCGCAGGTCACAGGGCGGCTGAGGCGATTATGACCACCGACCTCGTCTCCAAGGAAGCGGTGTATCACGGCGACGGATGGTCCATCGGCGCGATGGGCAAGGGCGTGGGCATGATGGCACCGTCGCTAGCCACCATGCTGGTGGTTCTTACGACCGACGCCACCATCGAATCCGCCGACCAGGCCCAGAAGGCACTGACCGGGGCCAGCTCCACCACCTTCGACTGCATCGACGTGGACGGATCCACCTCCACCAACGACACGGTGATCCTTATGGCCAATGGCGCCAGCGGAGTGGCCCCGGACCCCGAGGAATTCGCAGCGGCCGTGCACCAGGTGTGCCTGGACATCGCCATGCAGCTGCAGGCAGACGCCGAGGGCGTGACCAAGCGCGTGTCCATCACCGTCAGCGGAGCGGCCACGGACGCCGAAGCCAAGGACGCAGCCCGGGTCATCGGCCGCGACAACCTGTTCAAGTGCGCCATGTTCGGCTCCGACCCGAACTGGGGCCGCGTGCTCGCCCCAGTGGAGATGGAACCGGATCGGATCAGCGTGTCCTTCAACGGCCACCCCGTGTGCGTCAACGCTACGGGAGCACCCGGCGGCCGCGAGGTGGACTTGAGCGGCGCGGACATCGCCGTGGAGGTCAACCTGGCGGTGGGCGAGGGGCGTGCCACGGTGTGGACCACGGACCTGTCCCACGACTACGTGGAGATCAACTCGGCGTACTCGTCCTAGGGCGAGTGCAGCACGAGCCAGCACACCCCAGCACACGAGCCAGAACGCGACAAGAGAAACCGAACAACAATGGCTGAAATTCACCAGGCAATAGACACCACGGGGCTCACCCCCGAGGTGCGCAGCCACGTCCTCGCCGAGGCGCTGCCGTGGCTGCTGCACTTCCGCGACAAGATCGTGGTGGTCAAGTACGGCGGCAACGCCATGATCGATGACAACCTCAAGCGCGCCTTCGCTGCGGACATGGTGTTCCTCCGCGCCGTGGGTGCCCGGCCCGTCGTGGTTCACGGCGGCGGCCCGCAGATCAACGAGATGCTCAAGACCGTGGGGCTTGAAGGCGAGTTCAAGGGCGGCTTCCGCGTGACCACGCCTGAGGTCATGGAGTACGTCCGCATGGTGCTGTTCGGCAAGGTCGGCCGCGAACTCGTGGGCCTGATCAACGAACACGGCCCCTACGCCGTGGGCACCAGCGGCGAAGATGCCGGCCTGTTCACAGCCACCAAGCGCACCATCGAAATCGATGGGGAAGAGGTGGACTTGGGCCGGGTCGGCCAGATCGAACACGTCAACGCCGAGAGCTTGCTCGACCTCATCGATGCCGGCCGCATTCCCGTGGTCTCCACCATCGCCCCGGACGAGCACGGCCGGATTTACAACATCAACGCCGACACCGCCGCGGGCGCTCTGGCCTCCGCGCTCGGTGCCGAGCGGCTCGTCATGCTCACCAATGTCCAGGGACTGTACACCGACTGGCCGGACAAGGACTCCCTCGTCTCCAGCCTCACCCCGGACGAGCTCGAGGAGCTGCTGCCGAGCCTCGATTCGGGCATGATCCCGAAGATGGAGGCCTGCCTTTCCGCCCTGCGCACCGGGGTGAATGCCGCGCACGTCATCGACGGTCGCATTCCCCATTCCGTGCTTCTCGAGCTCATGACTGAGGGCGGCATCGGAACCATGATCACCCCAGAAGATTGGGAAGGAATCCATGTCTAATTCTGAGGCAAACTCTGCGACAACACCTGCCCCTGCCTCTGCTGCTGCCTCGTGGGAGCAGCACTGGAACGGCGCCGTGATGGACACCTACGGCACCCCACAACGCGAGCTCGTCAGCGGCCAGGGCGCTATCGTCACCGACTCCACCGGCGCGACCTACCTCGACCTGCTCTCCGGCATCGCCGTGAACGCCCTGGGCCATGGTCATCCCGCTATTATCGACGCCGTTACGCGTCAGCTCTCCACACTCGGCCACACGTCTAACATTTTCGCCCACCCCCAGGTCATCGCCCTGGCGGAGAACATCAAGACCCTCATCGGCCCCGCCGCCGAGGATGCCAAGGTGTTCTTCTGCAACTCCGGGGCCGAGGCCAACGAGGCCGCCTTCAAGATCGCCCGCGCCACCGGCAAGACGAAGATCCTCGCTGCCGAGCGCGGCTTCCACGGCCGCACGATGGGCGCATTGGCGCTGACCGGGCAGCCGGACAAGCAGGAGCCATTCAAACCCCTGCCCGCCGGGGTGGAGTTCTACCCCTACGGCGATATCGACGCGCTGCGGGACATGGCCGATGAGTCGACCGCCGCGATCTTCCTGGAATCCATCCAGGGCGAGACGGGCGTGATCCCCGCACCGGAGGGCTTCCTCACCGACGTCCGCGCGCTGTGCGACGAGCTCGGCATCCTCCTGGTCGTGGACGAAGTCCAGGCCGGAATGGGGCGCACCGGGCAGTGGTTCGGCTACCAGGTGGAAGACATCGTGCCGGACGTCATCACGATGGCCAAGGGCCTCGGCGGCGGCCTGCCCATCGGTGCCTGCGCGGCACTGCCCACGGCACAGCTGCTCGCCAAGGGCATGCACGGCACGACATTCGGCGGAAACCCCGTGGTCTGCGCCGCCGCCAACGCTGTCATCGAGACCATCAAGGCCGAGGACATCCTCGCCAACGTGCGCGAGCAATCCGAGGTGTTCGCGACACTCGCCGAGCACCCGAGCGTCACCGAAGTGCGTGGCCGTGGGCTCATGCTCGGCGTGGTGCTGGACCAGCCGCTCACCGTGGATCCGCTGGACTATGGGCTGATCCTCAACCGGCCGAATCCACAGGTGCTGAGAATCGTGCCACCATTGAACATCACGGCGGAGCAGGCGCATGATGGCGTCGAAAAAATAACGACAATGTTGGATGACAACCGTGCGAAGCAAGGAGAATGACATGGCCAGTGCTACGGGTAATGAGATGGTGAACAAGCGAGTGCTGCGGCACATCCTGGCAGATGATGATCTGCAGCCCAATGAACTCGTTGAGGTGTTGGCGCTGGCCGAGGACCTGAAGAAGGACCGCTACTACAGCAAGCACCGCAACCTGCTCGAGCGTGAATCGGTGGCCGTGCTGTTCGACAAGACCTCCACGCGCACGCGATTCTCCTTCGATGCCGGCATCAACGAGCTCGGCGGCAACGCCATTGTGGTCGATTCGGGTGCGTCCCAGATGGGCAAGGGTGAGACCTACCAGGACACGGGCGCGGTGCTCTCGCGCTTCGTCAGCGCCATCGTGTGGCGCACCAGCGCACAATCGAACCTGGAGCAGATGGCAGAGACCGCCACGGTACCGATCGTTAACGCGCTGTCCGACGATTTCCACCCCTGCCAGATCCTCGCCGACCTGCAGACCATCAAGGAACACAAGGGCCGACTGGAAGGCATCAACGCCATCTACTTCGGCGACGGCGCCAACAACATGGCCAACAGCTACATGCTGGGCTTCGCCAACGCCGGAGTGAACATCACCATCTGCGCACCCGAGGGCTTCCAGCCGGAGCAGAAGTTCGTGGACCGGGCGCTGGCCCGCGCCGAGCAGACCGGGGCCACCGTGACCGTCACCGATGTGGTGGACGCCGCCGGGGCAGACGTGGTCATCACCGACACCTGGGTCTCCATGGGCATGGATGCCAGCCTGGACCGCAGCGCGCTCAAGGCCTACCAGGTCAACGCTGAGGTCATGAAGACCGCCGCCGACGATGCGATCTTCATGCACTGCCTGCCCGCCTACCGCGGTTCCGAAGTGACGGCCGAGGTGATCGACGGCGATCAGTCCGTGGTCTTCGACGAAGCCGAAAACCGACTCCACGCACAGAAGGCACTGCTGACATGGCTACTCCGCTAACCCGCACGGCGCGCCAAGACCTCATCGGCCGCATCATCGGGGCAGAGAAAGTCTCCAGCCAGCGGGAGCTGCTGGAATTGCTGCTCAACCGCGGCATCGACGTCACACAAGCCACGCTATCCCGCGATTTGGTGGACCTCGGCGCGAAGAAGGTGCGCAGCGACGGGGAGACCTACTACTCCCTGTCCGACGACGTGCGGGTCGATGGGCCGGACAAGCTGCGCCGCGTGCTCACCGAGCTGCTGGTGGACTACGACCACTCGGGAAACATCGCCGTGCTGCGCACCCCACCAGGGGCGGCCCAGTATCTGGCGAGCATCCTCGACCGCTCCGACATGAGCCGGGTGGTCGCCACGATCGCCGGCGACGACACCGTATTCGTGCTGGCTCGGGAGCCGCTCAACGGCAAAGAGCTAGGGGAGTATTTCTACAACCTCTCGCACAGTTAAACTCGTGGCGTAGCAAATTTACGTGTGACATTCCGACAAGTGCATATCACTCAACTGAACTACTCATAACAACCGAAAGGATCGCAATTCCATGAAGGATCGCGTCGTACTCGCATACTCCGGCGGCCTGGACACCACCGTCGCCATCAGCTGGATCGCCAAGGAGCGCAACGCGGAGGTCGTGGCCGTCTCCATCGACCTCGGCCAGGGCGGCGAAGACATGGAGACCGTGCGCCAGCGCGCACTCGGCGCCGGTGCCGTGGAGTCCATCGTGGTGGACGCCCGCGACGAGTTCGCAGAGAACTACTGCCTGCCCACCATCAAGGCCAACGGCATGTACATGAAGGAGTACCCGCTGGTCTCCGCGATCTCCCGCCCGCTCATCGTCAAGCATATGGCAGACGCCGCCAAGGAGCACGGCGGCACCGCCGTGGCCCACGGCTGCACCGGCAAGGGCAACGACCAGGTACGCTTCGAGGTTGGCTTCGCCAACACCGCTCCTGACCTGGATATCATCGCCCCCGTCCGCGACTACGCCTGGACCCGCGAGAAGGCCATCGCCTTCGCCGAAGAAAACGGCATCCCGATCGAGCAGTCCAAGAAGTCCCCGTTCTCCATCGACCAGAACGTGTGGGGCCGCGCCGTGGAGACCGGCTTCCTCGAGGACCTGTGGAACGCCCCGACCAAGGACGTCTACTCCTACACCGAGGATCCCGCCCTGGGCCAGGCCCCGGACGAGGTCATTATCTCCTTCGAGAAGGGCAAGCCCGTAGCCATCGACGGCCGCAAGGTCAGCGTTCTCGAGGCCATCGAGGAGCTCAACCGCCGCGCAGGCGCCCAGGGTGTGGGCCGCCTGGACATGGTGGAAGACCGCCTGGTGGGCATCAAGTCCCGCGAGGTCTACGAGGCACCGGGTGCCATCACCCTCATCCGCGCCCACGAGGCCCTCGAGGCCGTGACCGTGGAGCGCGAGCTGGCTCGCTACAAGCGCAACGTTGAGGCCGAGTGGTCCAACCAGGTCTACGACGGCCTTTGGTTCTCCCCGCTCAAGCGCAGCCTGGACGCCTTCATCGAGTCCACCCAGGAGCACGTCACCGGCGACATCCGCCTGGTGCTCCACGCTGGCTCCATCACCGTCAACGGCCGCCGCTCCACCGAGTCCCTGTACGACTTCAACCTGGCGACCTACGAC
>DHKFJ23503__coassemble_1272_pt1 | contig 11088 bp, 9 predicted proteins | sample DHKFJ23503__metabat2_high_PE_011 | metagenome-assembled genome bin DHKFJ23503 | reverse complement strand
TGCCGTTCGTGGACCCGCTGACCTCCATGCTCATGCCCGAGCTGCCGCTGACCGTAACCGAGTGGGATGAGTGGGGCGACCCGTTCCACGACCCGCAGGTGTACGACTACATGGCGAGCTACTCGCCGTACGAGAACATCACCGAGGACACGACCTACCCGCCGATTCTGGCGATCACCAGCCTCAATGACACCCGCGTGCTCTACGTGGAACCGGCCAAGTGGGTCGCTAAGCTGCGCGCCGTGGCCAACGCGGACGTGCTGCTCAAGACCGATATGGAGGCCGGCCACGGTGGCGTGTCCGGGCGCTACGAAAAGTGGCGCCAGAATGCCTTCGAAACCGCGTGGGAGCTCGACCGGATGGGCGCAACAGAGAAGATTCGCTGAGAGGTCGCGCGAACTTTAGGTTGGCGCCACCCGCCGTTTACCTCGGTGGGGCAGGGTAGATCCCTATGAGCACGACCGTCACCCCCTCCTCTGCCTCTTCCTCACAGTCCACCGATCCCGCCCTCATCATGACGATCACGGGGATCGATGGCGCCACGGTCGTGGCCGCCGAGCGCATGCGCGACTACGCGCGGCAGCTTGGCTTCCAGGCGGGGCTGGTGCTCAACGTGCAAACGCCCCAGTGGCGCCTCCGCGACGACCACGCGGCCCTAGAGTTCGTCCACGAGTCCACAGGTCACGGGCATGAGCTTCTGCTCGGCGGCCTGGGCCCGCTGGGTGGGGATGCCGGCAAGGGAGAGTTCCACCGTCTCGGTCGCCACGAGTCCCTGCTGCGGCTCACCGCCGCTCGGCGCCAACTCGCCACGCTCGGCATCGAGCCGACCGTGTTTGCGCCATCGCGTTGGCTGGCGTCCGAAGCCTCCTTGAGCGCTGCCGAGCAACTGGGATTCACAGTGGCAGCGGACGCGTACACCATTCGCGATCTCGCAGCCCCCTCCACACACAACGTGCGCGTGCTCGCCTTCGGAGACGGATTCGGCGCGGTCGCGTGGTGGCGTCGAAATGTGAAAAACAGCGTGCACCGCATCGCCGAGAGGGGCCAAGACATCCGCCTGTCGATCAGCGCGCACAAGGCCGCGAAGAAAGACATCCGGCGGGACATGGAAGCGATCCTCAGGGACCTGGCATCCGCCGGGTACCGTTCGGCCAGCCACCGGGGGTTCGTGGAGCGGCGTCACGCCACCGCCGCGTAGGGGCAGCGGAAAACCCCAGGTGTTACGATAGGCGGGTACATCAAGACCGTCTTTACCCTTAACATCTGGGAGCTAGCACAGAGCCATGGCCCGTGTTGTCGTTAACGTAATGCCCAAACAGGAAATCCTCGATCCCCAAGGCCAGGCCGTCGTTCGCGCCCTGGGCCGCATCGGAATCAGTGGAGTCAACGATGTTCGCCAAGGCAAGCGCTTTGAGCTGGACGTTGAGGAAGGCGTGAGCCAGGAGGATCTGCGCAAGATCGCCTCCGACCTCCTCGCCAACACCGTCATCGAGGACTTCGATGTGGTTGTGGAGGGGGACAAGTGAGCGCACGCATCGGCGTGATCACCTTCCCCGGAACCCTCGATGATGTCGACGCCACCAGGGCGGTCCGGCTCGCCGGGGCAGACCCCGTGGAACTGTGGCACGCAGACGAAGACCTGAAAAACGTGGACGCCGTGGTGGTGCCCGGTGGCTTCTCCTACGGCGACTACCTCCGCGCGGGAGCCATCGCCTCCATCGCCCCAGCCATGCGCTCCGTCGTGGAGGCCGCGGGGCGCGGAACCCCGGTGCTGGGCATCTGCAACGGCTTCCAAATCCTCCAGGAAGCCGGGCTGCTACCGGGTGCCTTGACCCGCAACGAGGGCCTGCACTTCGTGTGCCGAGACATCTACCTGGACGTGGAAAACACCAACACCGCCTGGACCAACTCCTTTGACGAGGGCTCCGCGATCTACGTGCCCACCAAGCACGGCGAGGGTCGTTTCCAAGCATCCCAGGAAACCCTCGATGAGCTGGAAGGGGAGGGCCGCGTGGTCTTCCGCTACCAGCACAATCACAACGGTTCCCGCAACAGTATCGCTGGAATCAGCAGCGCCGATGGTCGCGTGGTCGGCCTCATGCCACACCCGGAGCACGCCGTGGAGGAGCTCACCGGCCCGTCCACCGATGGCCTGGGCCTGTTTACGTCCGTGATATCCACCCTGGTGTCCTAACCCACCGCGACGAAAGCTGCGAACGGAGAACGAATGATTCACAACGATACTGTCGCGCAGGCGCAGGAAAACCCTGACCTGGATCAGCCCTACGCCGAGCTGGGGTTGAAGGACGACGAATACGCGCGCATCAAAGACATCCTGGGCCGCCGGCCCACCGACGCGGAACTGGCCATGTACTCGGTCATGTGGTCGGAGCACTGCTCCTACAAGTCCTCGAAAGCACACCTGAGCTACTTCGGCAAGACCACCACGGATGAGATGAAGTCCAAGATGCTCGCTGGCATCGGTGAGAACGCCGGTGTGATCGACATCGGTGGCGGCCACGCCGTGACCTTCAAGGTTGAGTCCCACAACCACCCGTCTTATGTGGAGCCCTACCAGGGCGCGGCCACGGGCGTGGGCGGCATCGTCCGCGACATCATGGCGATGGGCGCTCGCCCAGTGGCCGTCATGGATCAGCTGCGCTTCGGCCCCGCCGATGCCCCCGATACTCAGCGCGTCCTGCCAGGCGTGGTGGCCGGCGTGGGCGGTTACGGCAACTCGTTGGGACTTCCCAACATTGGTGGCGAGACTGTCTTCGATGCCTCCTACGCGGGCAACCCGCTGGTCAACGCCCTGTGCGTGGGTACCCTGCGCACCGAGGACCTCAAGCTGGCCTTCGCCTCCGGCGAGGGCAACCGCGTGATCCTTTTCGGCTCGCGCACCGGCCTGGACGGCATCGGTGGCGTGTCCGTGCTGGCCTCTGACACTTTCGAAGAGGGCGCCGAGCGCAAGCTGCCTGCCGTGCAGGTGGGCGACCCGTTCGCGGAGAAGGTCCTCATCGAGTGCTGCCTGGATCTGTACCGCGCCGGTGTGGTCGTGGGGATCCAGGACTTGGGCGGCGCCGGCTTGTCCTGCGCCACCTCAGAGCTGGCCAGCGCCGGCGATGGCGGCATGCACATCAACCTGGACAACGTACACTTGCGCGCTGAAAACATGACCGCGGCCGAGATCCTCTCCTCCGAGTCCCAGGAGCGCATGTGCGCCGTGGTGACCCCGGATAACGTCGATGCGTTCATGGAGATCTGCGCCAAGTGGGACGTGCTGGCCTCCGACATCGGCTGCGTGACCGACGGTGACCACCTGGTCATCGAGCATCAGGGCGAGGTTGTGGTCGACGCCCCACCGCGGACCATGGCCGAGGAAGGCCCGGTCTACCAGCGCCCGTACTCCAAGCCGGACAACCAGGATGCTCTCAACGAGGATCCCCACCTTGCTCGCCCGACCACCAGCCAGGAGCTGCGCCAGCTCGTGCTGGACATGGCTGCTTCTCCTGCCTTGTGCAGCCGCGAGTTCATCACAGAGCAGTACGACCGCTACGTCCGCGGCAACACCGTTTCCGCCAAGGATGCCGACGCCGGTGTGCTGCGCATCGACGAGGAATCCGGCCGCGGCATCGCGGTGGCCACGGACGCGTCCGGCCGCTACACGCAGCTGGATCCCCGCACGGGCGCGCAGCTAGCTTTGGCCGAGGCGTACCGCAACGTGGCCGTGACGGGTGCCACCCCGGTAGCCGTGTCCAACTGCCTGAACTTCGGTTCCCCGGAGGATCCGGGGGTGATGTGGCAGTTCCGCGAGGCCGTGCACGGCCTGGCCGATGGTTGCGCCGAGCTGGGCACTCCGGTGACCGGCGGCAACGTGTCGTTCTACAACCAGACTGGCTCCACGCCGATCTTGCCCACCCCGGTTATCGCCGTGCTGGGCACCATCGACGACTGCGCCACGCGCATCCCGCAGAAGCTCCCGGCGGGTCAGGAAGGGCAGGAGTACCACCTCATCCTTGCCGGTGCGGAGACCAAGGACGAGTTCGGCGGCTCGATCTGGCAGCAGGTCGCGCACAACACCTTGGCTGGTGTGCCGCCGCAGGTGGATCTCAAGCTGGAGCAGCGCTTGGGCCAGTTCTTGGCAGACAATCGCGAGTCTATCGCCGCCGCGCATGACCTGTCCGAGGGCGGCCTGGCCCAGGCCGTGGTGGAGATGGCGGTGCAGGCAAACCGCGGCATCGCCGTGAACCCCTCCCTGCTCACGGATAAGTCCTTGGGCGAGCAGACCGAGAGTGCATCGTCGGATGTGGAGCGTGCCTTCATCGGCATGTACTCCGAGACGGCGTCTCGCGTGCTGCTGGCCGTGACCAAGGAGAACTACGAGGACGTGATGGCTTCCCTGGCCGACCACGACCTCGCCGGCGCGTGGGTGGGCCTGACGGGCATTACCGACCAGGCTGGCACCCCGCAGGTGCGCTTCGGCACGAGCATCTTCCCGGCACTGCCGTTTAGCGAGCAGGTGGCACTCGGCGAGGCACGCTCCGAGGACGGCACTGCTGCCAGCACCGGCGGCAGCGCTGCTGACCTCACCGAGCTGGTCTACAGCGTCACCGAACTGAAGGAGGCGTGGACGGCCACCCTCCCGGCGCTGTTCAGCCACGCCGCGGGCAACAACTCGGTCATCGAGTAAGTCCGGATGTCCAGCGCGCGCTAGCGAAGACAAAAAGCCTCGCTTCCCATCAGGGGGAGCGAGGCTTTGCGCTGTTGGAGCTATAGGGAGCTACACGGTGATAGACCGAGTTACACCGTGCTACTCAGTGTTACTCAGTGAACTTGAAGTCGCGGTTGTGCGGCTCCACGAGCGGGCGCGGCTCGTAGTCGCTGCGCAGGCGGCGCAGGGTGATGGCGTGCTCCACGAGGCGCTTGTCCTCGTTGGTCTCCGGCACGAACTGACGCGCCTGCAGCGGATTACCATCCAGGTCTACGGCCACGTAGGTCATGGAGGCGTGGATGGCGACCGGCAGGTTGCCCTTGCCCTCGCGCGGATCGCCCGCGCGCAGGTGCACCATCACGGTCATGGAGCGCCGGTCCGTGCGGATTAGGCGCGCGTTGACCTCCACGAGGTCGCCGATCTGCACCGGACGGTAGAAGCGAATACCGCCGGCGTACACAGCCGTGGTGCGCTCTCCGGACCAGGCCATGGTGCAGGCCGTGGCGGCTTCGTCGATCCACTGCATCGCCGTGCCGCCGTGCACGTTGCCGCCCCAGTTCACGTCCGTGGGCTTGGCCAGGAAGCGGTTGGTCAGCTCCGGCGCGGTGGAGTTTTCCGTGTAGGTCTGGCGCAGCATCTCTTCTTCGATGGCGCGGCGCAGCTGCACGCGGGATAGCGCGGCGGCTTCCACGCGGCGGCCCTCGTCGGTGGTCGGCACGTAGGTGGGGACCTTCTTCGGCTTGCGGTTTTCGTCCATCGACACGAAGATCACCAGGCAGTCGCAGGCGCGGGTGAACACGCCCTCGCGCGGATCGGCCGACCAGACCTCGTTCACGATGTGCATCGAGGATCGCCCGGTGTAGGCGATGCGGCTGCGCACCTCCACCATGTGGCCGGACGGGATGGGCCGCGTGAAGTGGATGTGGCCCACGTAGGCGGTCACGCAGTAGGAGCGTGCCCAGCCCACGGCACAGGCGTAGGCTGCCTTGTCGATCCATTCCAGCACGCGACCGCCGTGCACGCCCATCGCTCCTGCCATGAGGACATCGGTGGGGGCGGCGAGGAAGCGCAGCGTCACTTCGGGGCTGCGGTTGGTGCCTTCCATGTCGTCGTCGGTGTACGTGGGGTTGTTGGAATTGTCCGTGGCGTTTCCCGAGACGTGCTCAGTGTTCTCAGTGCTGTCAGTGTTCTTGTTGTTCTCGGGGGTGTCGGAGCTAGTGTTTGTCACTGCGGTGCCTTCCCGGTCGCTTCGTCATTGTTTTGATGGTGCTCTGCCAGTTTTTACCCAGTGTTGGCTTAACTTATCCATCCTAACGCGCCCGACGCCCTCGTGGGAGTACGGTGTGCGTTTATGAAGCGTTCTTTGTCCGGTCCGGAGTTGTCCGCCGCTGCCCGAGATGCCGTCGAGCGCGTCCTTCCCTGGGTTCGCGGCACCGCACCGCGCCCGTCCCGTCCCGCGGTTGCCGAGGCCGTCCGCCTGAGCGCCGAGGTGTTAGCGCAGGTCGCGCCAGGTAACACCGTCGAGGTGCGGGTCCCGCCGTTCGTGGCGGTGCAGTGCGTGGCCGGTCCGCAGCATCGCCGTGGCACCCCGCCGAACGTGGTGCAGTGCGATCCCCTCGAGTGGCTACGGCTGGTCGTCGGTGATGTTGATCTTTCTTCGTCCGACGCCGACATCTCCGGCACCCGCGCCGGGGCCATCGGTGAGTCACTTCCGCTCTTCCGTTTCGGGTCGTCGGCTGGGTAATTCTTGGGTTTTGTCCGAAAACCCTAGTAATGTGGGGGCAGTGGCAGACGTAAAGAGTCAAAACACCATGTCAGTGCCTGTTGTACCCGCTGGCCCCTACGACGATTTGGGGGAGCCTGAGCCGCGCGAGGAGTGTGGCGTCTTCGGAGTATGGGCACCGGGGGAAGACGTATCCAAATTCACCTACTACGGGCTGTACGCGCTGCAGCACCGTGGTCAGGAAGCAGCCGGCATCGCGGTAGGTAATGGGGACCAGATCGTGGTGTTCAAAGATCTCGGCTTGGTGAGCCAGGTCTTTGACGAACAATCGCTGGATGCCCTCAAGGGCCACATCGCCATCGGCCACAATCGCTACACCACGGCAGGTGGCAATAGCTGGGAAAATGCCCAGCCCATGTTCCGCATGGCCCCCGATGGCACGGATATCGCCCTGGGACACAACGGCAACTTGGTGAACCACTGGGAGCTCACCATGCAGGCCGCACGCCAGGGCCTAGTGGATCCCAAGACTCACCCTTCAGATTCCCTCGTCATGTGCGCCCTTCTGGCCGCCGACACCCGGGAAGGTCACTCCGCGGAAGAAGCGGCAATGGAGCTGTTCCCTAAGGTTAACGGTGCCTTCTGCGTGGTGTTCACGGACGGAGATTCCCTGTACGCAGTGCGCGACCCGCAGGGCGTGCGCCCCCTGTCCATTGGGCAGCTGGAAGGTGGCGGCTATGTGGTCGCCAGCGAAACGGCAGCGCTGGATATCGTGGGCGCCACCTTCGTGCGCGATGTGGAGCCGGGCGAGCTCATCGTGGTGAACGCCGACGGGCTGCGTTCCCGCCGCTTCGCGCCGGAAAAGCGCAGCACCTGCGTGTTCGAGTACGTCTACCTGGCCCGCCCAGACTCCGTCATCCGCGGCCAGTCCGTCAACACCACCCGCGTGACCATTGGCCGCAAGCTGGCCAAGGAGGCCCCCGCCGAAGGCGACCTGGTCATCCCCGTTCCAGAATCCGGAACCCCCGCTGCGGTGGGTTACGCCCAAGAGTCCGGCATCCCGTTCGCCCAGGGGCTCATGAAGAACGCCTACGTGGGCCGTACCTTCATCGAACCATCGCAGTCCATCCGCCAGCTCGGCATCCGCCTGAAGCTCAACCCGCTGCGTGAGGTGATCGAGGGCAAGAGCTTGGTTGTGGTGGACGATTCCATCGTGCGCGGCAACACCCAGCGGGCGCTCATCAAGATGCTGCGCGATGCGGGTGCGGCGGAAGTGCACGTGCGCATCGCCTCGCCGCCGGTGAAGTGGCCCTGTTTCTACGGCATCGACTTCGCCTCGCCGCTGGAGTTGATCGCCAACAACGTGGATCAGAACGATCCGGTGGAGCGTATCCGCGAGGACATCGGGGCGGATTCCTTGGCCTATGTCTCGGCCGAGTCCATGATCGAGGCCTCCGGGCAACCCGCTGAATCTTTGTGCTGTGCGTGCTTTGATGGTCATTATCCGCTGGGGATGCCCGCGGATGACCCCAACTCGGAGCTGGTCAAGACCATGCAGGCTCAGCAGGCGCAGGGCAGTCCCGCCGACCCGAACCCTCTGCGGCAGCCGGAGCACCAGGCTGAGCTGGCTGGGCAGGCTCAGCCACCGCGTCGTTCTGGGCAGGCTCAGCCACCGCGTCGTTCTGGGCGGGCGTGTGCCAGCGCAGACGAGCTCGACGAATTCACCAACCCGAATAATTAGCACCGACAGCATCGCCAGCAGAAAGTCCAGCACAATGAGCGAAAACGTGGAACCAACTCAGAATCAGTCCCCAGGCGAACCCGACGAACGGGGTGCAACGTACGCTGCTGCGGGCGTCGATATCGAGGCCGGCGACCGGGCAGTGGAACTGTTCGCGCCGCTAGCGAAGCGGGCAACTCGCCCCGAGGTCCGCGGCGGCCTGGGTGGTTTCGCCGGACTGTTCGCGCTGGGTAATTACGATAAGCCGCTGCTGGCAGCCTCTTCCGACGGCGTGGGCACGAAGCTGGCGGTGGCTCAGGCTATGGATAAGCACGACACGATCGGCCGCGACCTCGTGGCTATGTGCGTGGATGACCTCGTGGTTTGCGGCGCCGAGCCGCTGTTCCTCCAGGATTACATTGCCATCGGCAAGGTCGTTCCCGAGCACGTCGCCAGCATTGTTGCAGGCATTGCCGCTGGTTGTGAGGAAGCCGGTTGTGCCCTGCTCGGCGGCGAGACTGCCGAGCACCCAGGCGTGATGGAGCCGGGTGAGTACGATGTCTCCGCCACCGCCGTGGGCGTGGTGGAAGAGGCCAAGGTGCTGGGCCCGGACCGCGTCCGCCCGGGAGATGCCGTGATCGCCATGGCATCGTCCGGACTGCACTCCAACGGATACTCCCTGGCCCGCCACGTGCTGTTGGACACGGCTGGCCTGCCGCTGGATGGTTACGTCCGCGACTTCGACCGCACCCTGGGTGAGGAACTGCTCGAGCCGACCCGCATCTACGCGAAGACCTGCCTGGACCTGGCGAATGAGTGTGACGTGCACACGTTCGCTCACATCACCGGCGGCGGTCTCGCGGCCAACCTGGCCCGCGTGATCCCTGAGGGTATGCAGGCCGAGCTTCAGCGCTCCACCTGGTCCCCGGCGCCGATCTTCCGCACGATCCAGCGCACCGGCCGGGTGCCCCAGGAGGAGATGGAAAAGACCTTCAACATGGGCGTCGGCATGGTTGCCGTCGTTGCAGAGGACGATGCTGAGCGTGCCATGGCCATGCTCACCGCGCGGCACGTCGAGGCCTGGAAACTGGGCGAGGTGCACGCCACGGAGGACGGCCAGACCGGCGCCTACCTCACCGGCGAATACCGCCGCGCTTAGACAGCTCGGCGGGGGAGGGGGCCCGGCGAGCTAGGCCGGGGGGAGAAGCGGCCCACAACGCAAAGAATCGCGGCTCAAGATCCATCCCCTCCACAGTGACGTGGTGAGAGCCCTGAGCCGCGATGAAGCGGGCGAAATATTAGTGACTAGTGGCGCTTGCCACCGTGGCTATCGCCGTACTTGCCGTACTCGTCGTAACCTTCGTAATCATCGTCGTAGGCTCCGTCGTAGTCGACGTCATAATCAGCGTCGTAGTCATAGTCATCGTTCGCGTGAGAACCAGAGTGGCCGGAGCCTCCGGACAGTTCCCTCTGGAGCCTCTCCAGATCCATCTCCGGAGTGTTGTACTTCAACTGACGTGCTACCTTGGCTTGCTTTGCTTTGGCGCGGCCGCGACCCATGGCCTGACCCCCTTGCGGTGTCCAGGGTGGCGCGGGAGTTCGGCCACCCGTATTTCTTACGTATGAGTTTCTTCCTGACCTACACCATAGCGGTTCGGAACCGATTTTTCCGAAACGAGTCCCCCACAACGGCGCGCCACACCGCACACTTATAAGTAAAGCTGCGGTGTGAGCTGGGTTTTCACGCCTCACATCAATGATTCGGCCGGATTTTCCGCCGGCAACAAAAATGCCGAACCTACGGGCGGCCCTTGAGCCGATTGATCGCCGCGCGCCCCGGACGGACTCCGTTGGCGGAACCGACCGCGTCGACATCCTCCTGATCCACCGAGGCATCCACGCCGTCCACACTGATCGGCGGAACCGCCGCGGGGTCCTTAAAGATCCTCTCCACAACAGACCGCTTGACGAGCGCCAGCGCGATGGGGCCGTAGTCGGCATCGTGAACGGAACTTCCGACCCGGCCGATGGGTCGGCCACCGGCCGTGACCTCCGCGCCCACCTCCGGCAGGCGGTTTGCGGATCCGTCGAGCTGCAGCAGCACCAACACGCGGGGTGACTTGCCCAGGTTGTGCACGCGCGAGACCGTCTCCTGCCCCCGGTAGCAGCCCTTATTCAAGTGCACCGCAGCGCTCGTTGGCCCATCCGAGGCGGCTCCCAACTGGGTGGAGCCCTGCTCGAGTCCCTCGCCGATGAAGAACGCCACCTCGTGCGGGATAACCTTCTCGTCCACGTCCACGGACAGGTCGGGGATGCGGGCCATCATGCGGGCGGCGTCGTAGGCCATCATCCCCGTGGGGGAAAGTTCGCGTGTGAATGCGTCCCACGCTTCCGTGACCTTATCCCGATCCACCCACACGTCCACGGCGTGCAGATCACCGAGCAGATGGGAGCGCCACAGGTGCACCGTGATGTCAGCGGGGATCTGGACTGCCAGGTCGGAGGGGAGGGCGCTGGTGCTAGTGGCGTCGGAAAGATGGAAAGCAGACGCCTCGGCGAACAGACCGTGGCTCACAACGGTCAACCTAGCCCAGTCTATCCGCTCGATGGTGACCTGGGACCAGAACACCATCTTCTGCAGGTAGGACTCGAGCTCGTCGATCTCGGCGGAGGGGACATCGAGGATGATGAAATCCTCCACGCACGAAATGCCGAAGAAGTGCTGCACGCGGCCCTGCCCGTCCAGAATCAGGCCGTAGCTGGCCTGCCCCGGAACCATGGCATTGACCTTCTGAGAGATGAGGTTGTTCAGCCACTCCAACCGCTCCGGGCCGGAGATGCGCAGCGCAACGCGGTCCCAGCGGTCCACGATCCCCGCTTTGCGATCCAGCCTGCTTTGCTCCACGAGCGGATCACCGTAGTGCCACGCGGTGG
>DHKFJ23503__coassemble_1155_pt1 | contig 12171 bp, 11 predicted proteins | sample DHKFJ23503__metabat2_high_PE_011 | metagenome-assembled genome bin DHKFJ23503 | reverse complement strand
CAGGCCGGGGTGCTTTACCTGAGCAGTGAGCAGGGTGGCGCACCCCATGGATTGCCCGATTCCCACGAGGGGGCGTGTGTCGGTGACATCCGGCCACACATCCCCCACCACGGCGTAGAGGGTATCCGCCAGGGAGTCCCAGAGAAAGTCCTGCTCAACGGCCTTCTGCCCATCATGGGCTCCGTCTTCGCGCAAGCGCGTGCGGCCGTGCCCCGGCGCGTCGTAACGCAGTGTCTCGAACTCCGGCAGATCGTGGACGAAGTTCAGCCCCAGGATCTCATCGCGCGCCATGGAGCTGGTGAGCCCGTGGAGCTGCACCAGGCGGGCGCTGGCCGCCGGGGAGGGGTGAAGATCAGCGGCGATGGCCCACCTGCCCACGTCAAGTTTCAATGATGTCAACGCGCTTGACCTTTCCCGGAAACATTTGGTTTTTAGTCTGCCTATTATGCGACTCACAACGATTAATACCATGAACCTCCGCCCGGGCATTGTGCACAGCTACGGGGTGACAACCCGCACCCGCAGCGGGTCGGTTGCCCCGCCCATTAGCTTTGACCAGCGCCAACACTGTGCCCGCGGGCCGCGCCCGGGTTCATGGATGGCGGTGAGTTTTAGCCTCCCCCGCGCCGCCACCCTGTCCCAGATCAGCACCGCGTACCACCACCTCATCGCCCACCACGGCACGATGCAGACAGTGGTGGTAAACCCGGCCGACCCTCGGCTGGAGGTGGTGAACGTGTGCCAGGGTAACTGGCACCCGGAGACCGGTGGCATGGATGGCGACGAGCAGTTCGATCCTCGCCCGATCTTGCGCGAGGTCTTTGACCGTTGTTGCAACCCGTTCGCCAGCCCGTCCCACCAGCTGTGCGTTGTTGACCACCGGGCTGGCACGGCGCAGGCCACGCGCGTGGGCGAGCCGATGGAGGATGCGACCGTGATCATCGGCTTTGATCATTCCCACACGGATGCTTGGAGCTTGCTGGTGACGATCCGCGACTTCACGGCTCTGCTCGATGCGGTGGTCAGTGGCACGGATCCGGCGACCGTGCTGACGCCCACGTTGAGCTTCAGTGATCATTCCCGGCAGTTGGTGGAGCGCAACGGCGCGCCCGAGCACGTGGTGGCCCGCTGGCACGAGCACCTAGCGGACGGGACGATGCCCGTGTTCCCAGGGGACCTCGGGGATCTCTCCGAGCCGCGGTCGCAGGTGGTGGACGTGGTTGATATTTTCGACGCCAACGAGCTCATCGCCTTCGATGATGCATCGGCCGCCAAGGACATGAGCATGCTGGGGCTGGCGGTAGCGGCGATGGCTCCGGTGAAGGCTGTATTCCCCATTCATTCGCGCCGCCAGCCGCTCACCCCTGCTGAGACCTGGGATAACGCGATGGGGTGGTTTATCACCAACTCCATCCTGGACTGCCCGGACGTGGGGGCGGAGCCGGGCCACGCAGACGTGAGCCATGCTGCCGCTGCCCGCTCGATCATGGACGCGATCCGAGAGACGATCCAACTGGGCTCGTATCCCCTGGCGCCGATCATGGAACCGTGGGGCGGAAAGATGCCCGCTACAAAGGGAATGTTCGCGATCTCCTGGCTGGATAACCGCAAGCTGCCGGTGGATATCGAGCCAGGATTGGAACCGCAGCACATCTCCGCAGAGATCAAGACCGACGGGGTGATGGCGTGGTTCGTGTCCAATGACGACGGCATGCACCTGCGCGTGCGCTACCCGGATACCCCAGAGGCGCGGCAGTCAGTGCCGGCGTGGTGCCGGAAGGTGGTGGCCACGATGCGCGCTGAGGTGCAGGGCAGTGTGGGAGCGGGGCTGCCGGTCGCGGTCTGCGCCCCTGCCGCGACGCTCGCCGGATCCAAGCCGGATCCCGAACCGGCCAGCGCCTGATCTGGAACCCACCTGGGAAATCGGGCTCCTCGCCCCCGTCTGGCTTTATCACTGCAGTGCGCAGGCGTATCCTTATTCTTTAGCCTGGCTCACGATCCACGCATCGTGGGCCGCACCAGGTTGATCACACCAGGTTGATCGCAGCACCAGAGCCCCCGCACATAGAGGACGCCCGTGACCACAGCCCCCACTTCCGAACAGCGCACGCGCCGCAGCTTCAGCAAGCGCAACGTTGCGCGGCAGTTCATCCAATTCGGAATGGTCGGCGCCTCCGGTTTCATCGTCAACCAGGCGGTATTCGTGCTGTGCAAGAAGACTCTCGACTGGGGCTGGGACCAGTCCGCAGACGATGTGCTGCTCAACCTCGTGGGTACTCAGTTCAACCTGCGCTGGTATCACCTGTTCTCCACCCTGGCTTTCATCGTGGCGAACGTCTGGAACTTCCTGCTCAACCGCTACTGGACCTTCTCCGGCGTGCCGAAGAAGGCCTGGTGGAAGCAGCTCCCGCAGTTCATGGCGGTGGGCGTCTTCGGCCTGCTCATCACGCTGGCCGTGGCCACCGCCTTGGTGAACCCCGAATCGCCCATCGCGCTGCCAGCGGATATCTTCAACGACTCCACGGGTCTACGCACCCGCGTGTACTGGGGTAACTTCATCGGCGTGATCGTGGCCGTTCCCGCGAACTTCCTGTTCAACAAGCTGTGGACCTTCCGCGCGAAGCCCGCTAAGGGCGTGCGCACCCGCGGTCCCCGCACCGCCACCCACCCCGTGGCGGCCGCGGCCACTGGAGCCCCCGACGCCGACATTGTGGGCGAAACGGACCGGGGTGGCGTCGAGAACAAGAAGGCCAACAACAGCGCAGGCGACAGTCCCACACGCGCACACAACCCCGAGGCCTAGAGACCCCAAAAGGACAAACGATGGCAAAAACCGTGAATGGTGAACCGTACGCCGCGAAGTACCCGGTCACCACGATGATGGAATCGCAGCTGGTGCGGTTCATCCTCGTGGGCGGGTTCAGCGCCATTGTGGACTTCGGGTCCACGGCGATCTTCCACTTCGGGCTGGGGTTCAGCGACACGCTATCGAAGTCGCTGGGCTTCGTGCTGGGAACGCTGACGGCGTACATCATCAACCGCCGGTGGACGTTCCAGGCCGAGCCTTCCACGTTCCGGTTCGTGGTGACGATGGTGTCCTACGCCCTGACGTTTGGCGTACAGGTGGGGCTCTACAAGGTGTTCATCCCGGTGCTGGAGGGGATGGACCTCAGTGCATTCTGGATTCGCGTGTGGAGCTTCGTGATCGCGCAAGGCACGGCGACGGTGCTGAACTTCCTGATCCAGAAGTTCCTGATCTTCAAGAAGTAGCTCGCGGCTAGTGCTGCAGGAGGAAGCGGTACATCTCCAACCGATCCACCAAGGAGCTGCGCTGCACGAGCGGCACCGTGGTCTCCTCCGGCGACGGCGACCAGCTATCCGCACCGGCCATCGCCAGGACCTTCCGGGTGCGGGTGCAGAGCTCGCGCACGGCGTTGGCGCTAGTTCCGGGGTAGCCCGCCAGGGTCATGAACGCCTCGCGGACCCGCTCAGCGTCATCGTCTTTGACCAGCGTGGACAGGGCGATGATGTGCGCCCACGCCGCAGCGCGGGCCTTGGGCTCGTGTTCCACGGGCGCGTCGGCGAGTAGTTCCGCGGCCTGTTCCGACACGACCGCCGGGCGGTCCAGATCCAGCGATTGCAGCAGCGGAATGAACTCACAGCTCTCCGGGGACTCCAGCCAGCGGCGCAGCTCCGGTTTCACGGCTCCGAGGACATGCTCGACCGTGGCCTCGCCCGCCAGTTCCACGTTGATTTCCGCCACGCTGGGCCATTTGCGGATCTTGAGCGGGTGCTGGCGCAGCGCGGGGGCGCTGTTGCTGTCCGCACCGTTGGCACTGTTGGCACCGTTCGCACCGCTGGCGCCGTTGGCACTGACGCTCCGTCGCGCACTGAGCCGCACGCTCACATAATCGCAGCTCACCAGGTTCGCATCGGGAACGGACTCCAGCCCATCGCCACCATGCGACGCCAACACGCCGTGCAGCCCAAGCGCCCTACTGATCGTGTCCTCCGCCTGGCCGCACAGTTCCTCACCGGCGCGCACGTCGCGGTGATCCACCACAGTCACGCTGAAGTAGAACTCCCCCACCACGAGCAACCCAGTCATGCCCACGGCGCGCTCGCCTTCGCACGCCTGCCACAGCGACGTGCCCATGGACTCCACACCATCCAAGCCCTGCGCGGCGTACGTCCTGCCGGAGATGCGGAAGCTCCACGGCTCGCCGACCGCGTGCGGCTGGTGGTAGTCCTGCCTTTCCACACGCTCTGGCCAGCCGTAACAGGTCAAAATGGCATCGGCGGCGTCGGCGATACTGAGCCCGGCATCCAGCACCACCAGGCGCGAATACAGGCCCCCGGCGGCCTGGTGTTGCACGGACACGAGGTACATGTGCCGGTGCATTCGGCGCTCCAGCGCGGAGGACCCGAAGTCTGCTCCGCCGCGCCCACCGGCGTTGCTGCCGCCGGCGAAAATGATTCCCTGAGCATGCGAATCGTCCCCGCCGGGGAATCGGATCACACGCTCACTGTTCATGCCGTCAAGCGTAGTGGTACTCCCTGCAGCTCGCTGAGTGAGTCATCAACCTCTCCTAGCCTGCGCACGCGCAGTTTGTCGAACGCATTCCACTGCCGGATCCACGCGCGCAGCCCCTTAGCCGTGGCGAGCGCATCGGTGATCGCGCTGGTCGTGGCCGGATCTTGCCCCTCGGTTTCGGGCGCGCGCGCCGCATCTGGCTCGAGTGGCTCGACCGTTCCCCACGCCGGTTGCCGCTTTTCTGGGAATTCCTTGGCAAACGTTTCCTTCACTCCCGCAATGGCTTCCTCGGCCGCGTGTTGGGTAGCCGCACGGTCGATGATCGGCAGGTCTTTATCGTCGACGCCACCACGCACGTCCTCCACCGATACCCCCTCGGTGAGCAGCACGGGGTATCGCAGCAGGGTGGTGAGGATGGAGCGCTGGTCACTGCGATTTTCAATCCAGTCGGCGGAGCTGGCGAAGCCCTGGATGCCGTCCGCGGTGATGACCCACGCGCCGGAGAAGTCTCCGAGGGTGACGGTGGGATCGGTTTCCACCTGCCAGACGGCGTAGACGGGCCCGCGCTCGCCCTCGGCGCGGGCGAGCACCATGATGGGATCGAACTGGGGTGCTGCCGTGGGGGCTGGTGAGGGGACTGGTGCTTGGTCGCTCATGGCACCCCATCATAACCGCGTGCGCTGGCACAGTAAGCTGCACATCATGGCAGTCTTTGACTTTTTCTCCCGCAAGAAGCGCAGCCCAGAGGACCAGGAGCAACGTGCGAACCCGGTGCGGGTTGGTGGCATCGGCGAAAAAAGCTCCTACGAAGCATCCGCGCGCACAAACCTGCCACTCAACGAGTTCATGACACGCCTCATGGCCCAGGAACTTCCCATCTTGGATAGCACCAGCAGGCAGCGGGTCAACGACATCCTCCGAAGCTACGACGGCCCCGAAATCACCAGCGTGGAGGAACTGCCGGAGGAGATCCGGCAGATTATGGAGCTGTATTAAAACTCCCCGTGAGAACCCAGGGAACCACTCCCAACCGGCCTGTTTGAAGGCGGGCCTGAGCAGTCGCTGTACTAGGGTGGGAACTATGGATTTGCAGACCAGCACGAAAACTCTCACCGGGTGGGGGCGCACCGCGCCGACCACCGCAGAGGTTCTTAAGACTCCCGATGTGGGCGTCATCGCCAAGGCCGTGGCGCAGGTCGCCGATGATAACGCCGATAAGCCCGCCCACCTGCAGCGTGGCGTGATCGCCCGCGGCATGGGGCGCTCCTACGGCGACCCCGCTATGAACGCCGGCGGGCTTGTCATCGACATGCAAGAGCTCAACCAGATCTACAGCATCGACCCCGACAACGCCCTCGTGGATGTCGATGCGGGCGTGACCCTGGACCAGCTCATGAAGGCCGCCCTGCCCTACGGCCTGTGGGTACCGGTGCTGCCGGGCACCCGCCAGGTCACCATCGGCGGCGCCATCGGACCGGACATTCACGGCAAGAACCACCACTCCGCAGGCTCCTTCGGCAACCACGTTGTGTCGATGGAACTGCTGGTGGCCGACGGCCGGGTGCTCCACCTCGAGCCCGAAGGCAGCGAGGACGACCCGGACGGCGAACTGTTCTGGGCCACTGTGGGCGGCATGGGCCTGACCGGCATTATCCTGCGTGCGAAGATCCGCATGACCAAGACGGAGACCGCGTACTTCATCGCCGACGGCGACCTCACGCACTCCCTGGACGAGACGATCGCATTCCACTCGGACGGCTCCGAGCACAATTACACCTACTCGTCCGCGTGGTTCGACGCGATCTCGGGCGGTAAGAAGCTGGGCCGCGCCGCCATTTCGCGCGGTAGCCTGGCCACGCTCGACCAGCTCAAGGAACTCGCGCCGAAGCTGGCGAAGGATCCGCTGAAGTTCAACGCCCCGCAGCTGATGACGGTGCCGGACATCTTCCCCAGCTTCACCATGAACAAGCTCTCCATGGTGGCCATTGGTGAGCTGTGGTGGCTGAAGTCTGGCGAGTACCGCAACTCCGTGCAGAACCTGACGCAGTTCTACCAGCCGCTGGACCTCATCGGCGAGTGGAACCGCGGCTACGGTTCCAAGGGCTTCCTGCAGTACCAGTTTGTGGTCCCGATGGACGCGGTGGAGCCATTCAAGCAGATCATCCGCGATATCCAGGCCTCCGGCCACTACTCCGCCCTGAACGTATTCAAGCTGTTCGGTGAAGGCAACCGGGCACCGCTCTCCTACCCGATGCCAGGCTGGAACGTGTGCGTGGACTTCCCGATCAAGCCGGGCCTGGGCACCTTCCTGGATGACCTGGACCGCCGCGTCATGGAGTTCGGCGGCCGGTTGTACCTGGCCAAGGAGTCCCGTACGAGCGCGGAGAACTTCCACAAGATGTACCCCGGCCTGCCCGGCTGGTTGGAGACCCGCAAGAACATTGACCCCACGGGCGTTTTCGCATCCGATATGTCCCGCCGCCTGGAACTTTAAGGAGAAACACATGATTGATGCTGTAGGTAAACCCCAGAACATCCTGCTGCTGGGCGGCGCGTCTGACATGGGCCTGGCCGTGGTGGAGGAGTTCCTCACCCGTGGCCCCGCCCGCGTGATCCTTGCCGCGCGGCCCGGCGAGTCCCTGGATTCCGCCACCTCTCGGGTGAAGGCCGCTGGTGCCTCCGAGATTGTGGAGGTCGACTTTGACGCGGTGGATTTTGACTCCCACCCGGCCGTGATGGACGAGATCTTCGCTGGTGGGGACGTGGATATCGCCATCGTTGCCTTCGGTATCCTGGGCGATAACGAACAGCAGTGGACGAACCAGAAGCTGGCCGTGCAGGCGGCTCAGGTGAACTACACCGGTGCCGTGTCCGTGGGTGTGCTGCTGGCAGAGCGCTTCAAGAAGCAGGGTCACGGGCAGATCGTGGTGTTCTCCTCCGTGGCTGGCACCATGGCCCGCCGGTCCAACTTTGTGTACGGCTCCGCCAAGGCCGGCGTGGATGGCTTCTACCGCATGCTGGGCGAGGCCCTGCGCGGCACAGGTGTGCGCGTGTTGACCGTCCGCCCTGGTCAGGCGCGGACCAACATGACCAAGGATCTGGAGGATGCGCCGCTGACGGTGAACAAGGAGGATGTGGCCAAGGCCATCGCCAAGGCAGTGGATAACCGCAAGCCCGTGGTGTGGGTGCACCCCCTGTTCCAGCCGATCATGTTCATCCTGCGCAACCTGCCGCAGGCGATCGTGCGCAAGCTCCCGCTGTAGGATCTGCCTCGCACAAAGCCTGCATGGGTATTTAGTACGCTCGAATTCTGACGATTGTGCAATTTCAGCGGATTTTGAGCGTACTACTTTTCAGTTGAACCGTGCTCAGAGCCCTTGAGCTCAGCTAAGGGCTTTTTCGCATCGAACCTGATCAGCACCACACACGCCACCAACACCACGGAGATCCCAGCGCCCACGAGGAACGCCACGTGGATGCCGTGGCCGAGGGCTGCGTGGGGTGGCGTCGCCCCAGAAGAAGCACCAGCACCGGCCCCGCCCCACGCCTTCGCCGCAAACGTCATGATCGCGATGAACACAGCCGTGCCCGCACCACCGGCGACCTGCTGGAAGGTGTTCAGAATCGCCTGCGCATGCGGGGCCATCTCATCCTCCACCGCCGCCAGCGCATTAGACATCAGCGGGGTAAACATCAGCGCCAACCCCAGGTTCAGCACCAGCGCCAGCACCGTGAGCTGCAGCGCATCGTTGGCCGGGCCCGCGGCATCGGCGCCGAACAGCTCCACCGCCCAGGTGAATGGAGCGCGGGTGGCGTCTAGGAAAGCGAAACCGAACATCGCCACCGCCAGCAGCACCGCCCCGGGGATCACCAAAGGACGGGTGCCACGCGCATCATAGGCGCGGCCCACCGCAGGCCCCAGCAGCCCCATCAGCAACCCGCCCGGCAGGGACACCAACCCCGTGGCGACGGTGGACATGCCCGCGACCTGCTGAGCGTACATGGGCATGAGGATGATGAAGCCGAACAGCATGCTGAATGAAAGCAGCATGAAGGTCAAGGACAACCGGTACTCGCGCACCCCCAGTGGTCGCAGGTCAAGCAAGGGAGACGCGGCCTCGCCAGCCGCCTCCGCGCGCTGCAGCCGGACCTGCCGGCGGAAGAAGACCGCCAGCACCACCACGGCCACGCCCAGGATGACCAGCCGATCCACCGGCAGCCCGTCCGCCAGGTCCGCCAGCCCCACCAGACCGTACACAAGCCCCGCGAAACCCACGGCGGAGAGCACCACGGAGGTCACGTCCAGCTGTGGCTGCCCCGGCTCCTCAAAGTTCTTCGCCTGCCACACGCCCACCACCAGCGCCAACACCACCAGCGGCACCATGAGCAGGAAGATCCAGCGCCACCCCAGCGCGCCCAGGACCACGCCGGAGAACGTCGGCCCCAGTGCCGGGGCCACCGCGATCACCACGGTCACCATGCCGAACACGCTGCCGCGCCGCTCCAGGGGTACCAAGCGCACAATCGTGGTCATGAGCAGCGGAATCACCAGCGCCGTGCCACTCGCCTGGACGATGCGCGCGAGAAGCAAAATCGCGAAACTTGGGGCGATCGCCGCGCCAATCGTGCCTGCCAGGAACGTAGCCATCGCCGTGATGTAAATGACCCGCAGCGTGAACTTCTGCATGATGAACCCGGTCATCGGGATCACCACGGCCATCGTCAGCATGAAACTCGTGGTCAGCCACTGCGCCACATCCGCGGAAATCCCGAAATCCACCATCAGCACCGGCAGCGCGACCGCCAGCGTGGTCTCATTGAGAATCACCACGAACGCCGCGGCCACCAGGATCCCAATGAGCAGCCGCGCATTCACCGTGTCTTGTTCTTTTTTATCCGACGCCACCCTGCCGCTCCTCGCTCTAACACTCCTGTTATGGGACTAAAGAGGGAATACTACGCCACCGTGGAACATCCCAGAGTTGGCTACACTGGTTTAGCAGCATACAACCCGATGTATCCCTTACCCAAGGGCGGTCTTAGAGGATCAACACAGTAGATGGCGAAACAGCGGCTCCAGCTCACCTGGTACAACAAGGACAAGGCACTCATCCCCACCGAAACGGGTAAGTACGGTTATACGTGGGTTGATCCCGCCGATCCGCGCTACTGTGAGACCCACACGCTGGTTATGGATGACTACGTGCAGGGCAAACAGACGGCCAAGGCTGATGAGTTCGAATACTCAGAACGCGCCGATCTTGAGCCTCAGGACGATAACCTGTTGCTCCTCGGAGAGTCTGGGGATGTCCTCGAAGCCTTGACCCGTGTGCCGGAGTTGGCAGAGAAGTACGTGGGCAAGGTCAAGCTGATCTACATTGATCCGCCGTTCAACACGGCTCAGACCTTCGCCAATTATGAAGACAATCTTGAGCATTCCGTGTGGCTCACTATGATGCGCGATAGGCTACTCCATCTGAAGAAGCTACTTGCCGATGATGGATCAATCTGGGTTCACCTCGACGATGTGGAAGTCCACCGCATGCGGATATTGCTCGATGAGATTTTCGGCGCTGGAAACTTTATCTCACTTATTTCATGGGAAAAGGTTGCAGGGCGAGACAATCGATCTATTTTTCGAAAACTTGCGATTTCATAATCGTATACGCAAAGACGAAAGAGCGCTTTAAGGCGGAGCGTAACTTGCTGCCACGTTTGCAAGCAGAAACCGGGAAATCCTATCAAAACCCAGATAATGATCCGCGCGGCCCCTGGACTTCTGGTGATTTTACGGCGCAATTCAATCCTGCCGAAAACACTCGCGAATCTCAGCGATACACATTAGAAACACCCGCTGGCAATAAATTTGATCCCCCACCGGGACGGTGTTGGCTTTACACCGAGGCACGCTATGAGGAACTCGTGGCTGATAATCGTGTGTGGTTTGGGGAAAATGGATCAAATATCCCTCGACTCAAACGTTTCCTTTCTGAAGTCCAGGGCGGTTTGGTTCCCAAGACTTTATGGCCTCATGAAGAAGTAGGGAACAATGATTCAGCAAAAAAGGAGGTTCAGCGTCTTCTTGGAAATAGTAACCCTTTTTCAACCCCGAAACCCGAACGCCTCCTGGAGCGCATTATCCACATCGGTTCAAGTCCGGGCGATATTGTGCTGGACGTGTTTGCTGGTAGTGGCACCACAGCAGCGGTGGCGCAGAAGATGGGGCGACGTTGGGTCACGTGCGAGTTGCGGGAAGATACCTTCAATACCTTCACTCGACCGCGTTTAGAGAAGGTGGTCCACGATCAAGATCCTGGCGGAATCACACGTACCAAAGGCGAGCGTGTAGCAGCGGATGGGGTTGAGCTTCCTGAGGGTCTTACTCCTGATCAGGCAGCGGCGTTTAATAGTGCACTGAACAAGCTGATTAAAGACGACCCGGCTCTGAAAAAAGACCAATCCGTTAAAGCCTTGAAAGCTGCGTCTAAGACCAAGCGTACAAAAGACGTGGTGAATTGGCGTGGCGGCGGTGGTTTCCAAGTAGCGCATTTATCGCCCTCATGTTTCGATTACATCCCAGAGTTTGACCGCGTGATCCTCACCCCCGAAGCCACCGGTGAGACACTGGTGACGTCTGTAGCCGCGAACCTAGGTTTCCGCCTCCTCCACGCTGAGGATGACTATGTATTCGATGCTCGCCGCGGTAACTCCCTACTCAAGGTGATCGAGGGCGTTGCCACCATCGAGCAGGTCAATTGGCTGGTCTCTCAAATCCAAGATGACGAGACGATCGTGCTGGCTGCTACCAGCGTCATGGACGGTGTCCGCCAGCACTTACGCCGTGCATGCAAAGGATCACGGGTGGTTGCGATCCCGGATGATATTTTCCGCTATTCCCAAGGTGGTGACATGTAATGGCTCAGCGCCTTAACATCAGCTTTGATTCTGACCTGCTTGAGACAATCAGCGCGGACTTTGACCTGCGCGCGCCGAACAGGCAGGCACTCCGGCAACTCATTTTCACTCTCGACGGGGACTATGACCCCTCGGTACAGCAGGTACTTAACCTAGCCACCGGTGTGGGGAAAACCTACCTGATGGCAGCGTTCGTGGAGTATCTCCGCCGCCAGGGCGTGGGAAACGTCCTCATCGTCACCCCGGGCAAGACGGTACAGGCGAAGACCGTGCAGAACTTTAGCCTAGGGGCAGCCAAATACATCAGTGGCTCTCCTACCCCTCCAGATGTGGTGACGCCACAGGATTACTCAGCGTGGATCAACCGAAGCAACGGTGCCGCCATGCTATCCCATGGGCGCGAAGCCCCAGTGCTGGCGTTTATTTTCAACATTCAGCAGCTCATCGCCCCGAAGGAAGCCGAAGGAGATACCCATGGCGGTACCCAAGAGGCAATGCGGCGTAAGCCGCGCCGCTTCGATGAAAACGCCGGGGTTTTATTTGACTATCTCAAAGACCAAGACGACCTGGTGGTCATCGCCGATGAGTCCCACCTTTACGGCGCCACGGCAGTAGCATTTAATGCGGCGTTACGGGAGCTGGAACCAGCGGCCACCATCGGGCTAACAGCCTCGGTGGATAAGAAGAAAGATCACGTCATATTCGAATACCCGCTCTATAAA
>DHKFJ23503__coassemble_1018_pt1 | contig 13931 bp, 13 predicted proteins | sample DHKFJ23503__metabat2_high_PE_011 | metagenome-assembled genome bin DHKFJ23503 | reverse complement strand
ACAAAATTCGCCCCAATTTCACCACTCTATACAGTGGACTGCACATCTGCTTTCACCCCCGCGACCTGCCCTAAAACCGGTATCACATGTTCTGCACGGGGCTTTCAGTGTGCTACCCTAGTACCGCTTAATGGAGTAAACTTGTATTCAGGTTCAGCTGGCGTGGCTTTTCCCAAGGAAAAACTCTCTGGGACGATGGTTTCGCCCGGCAACCGAATGAATTCTTGCGTAGAGGGAATCGAAAAGCTATGCAGCTGACACGCTTTACAGATCTCGGTCTGAGGATCGTAATGCAGCTCGCTGATACAGCTGTGCGTGCCGCTGGCGGCGAGGAGGGGTCTCATCCTCGTACCACCACATCCTCCGTGTCGGAAGCTATTAACGCTTCGCAGACCCACGTTGCCAAGGTTGTCTCTCGGCTAGCCGATATGGGTGTCATCCAGTCGTCGCGCGGCCGGACAGGCGGGATTTTGCTGGCTCCCGGTGCGCTCGACTTCTCCTTGGGCGATCTCATCAAGGAGCTCGAGGGCGATGAGGACATCATTGACCGTCTCAGCAGCAGCACCTTCACCATGAAGCCCACATGTCCGTTGACGAAGGCTCTCGTCGAGGCGCAGGATGCTTTCTTCGATGTGCTCAATACGCACACGATTAGGGACATTATCCACACTGATCGGGTGACTGCCGGTACGGAATCCGAGGACACCTCTGAGTCGCAGGGGTCTTCTGCCACCGACTGATTTTTTCTCGACGCCACAAGCTTCCGCCACCCCAGCCCCGACCTAGTGCGGACAGGGGTGCGGGATGCAGTTCGCGCAAAGGTATGCAGACCACGCGGGCACTTTAGCTGCAGACATGACTCAGCCGGCCCCATGGTGACATGGAGCCGGCTGAATTATGTTGTGCCGCTACTGGCTGTTGCGTCCGTTCTGGCTGTCATCGCCATCCCGGTCGCTGGGCTTGGTGGGGTCGCGGTGAGGCTTCTGCGACTCCGAGGAATCCGACTGAGCCGTCGCCTCGTCGAGATCCACCTCGTCGGAATCGAGCGTGGCTGCGTGCTCGGCGTATTCCATATCTTGGCGGTGTGCCAGCTGAGGATCGGAGGCTTCGCGGTAGTCATCGGCCACCGGTCCGGCTTCGATTTCGGCATCCAGCGTTCCGTCGGCAACATCTTCTTGGGGAACGCCGGTTGCCACGGTGGCTCCGGCCTTGCGAACGGCGCGAGACTTCCGGCCTGCCCGGTTCCGCTGTTCGCCGAGACGACGCTCGCGTGCCGCGCGCAGCGAATGTTCACGCTGGGCCTTTTCATCGAGGTAGAGCGGGTCATTGGACAGCGCCTTAACGATCGCAAACATCAGGGCGATGATCACGAACACGAACGGGCTGGCTGCGATGATCGTGACGTTTTGCAGGTTGGTCAAGGTGCCGTCGCCACCGGAGATGAGGAGCACGATAGCGATAGCGGCGGTGAGTACACCCCACAGCACGGTGACCTTGCGGTCGGCGACCAGGCGACCGTTCTGGGACAGAGTACCCATCACGGTCGAGGCGGAGTCTGCCGAGGTGATGAAGAAGGTAGCCAGCAGGATCATCGCGAGGATGGACGCAACGTGTCCCATGGGGAAGGTCTCGAGGAGGTTAAACAACTGGCGAGTAGAGTCGCCGTCGCCCCAGATACTCTGACCGATTTCGTCCAGGTGGATCGCGGAACCACCGAAGATGGCGAACCAGATCAGGGTCACGATGGTGGGAACGAGCAGAATGACGGAAACGAACTCGCGGATGGTGCGGCCGCGGGAGATGCGTGCGAGGAACATGCCCACGAACGGGGACCAAGAAACCCACCATGCCCAGTAGAAGATGGTCCAGCTTCCCAGCCACTTACCTGCATCCGCATCAGAGTCGGCGGTTCGTGAAGCCATCTCGAAGAACTGGGACAGGTAGTTGCCCAGGGAGGTCGGGATCATGTTGAGGATGACCACTGTCGGGCCGACGATGAGGACGAACAGCGCGAGCAGACCAGCGAGGATCATGTTGGCATTGGAAATGTACTGAATGCCCTTGCCCACACCTGACGCTGCAGAGATGAGGAAGCAGACGCTGAGCAGCACGATGGTGCCGACGATGACCCACGTGCCGGGGTTGTGGATCAGGCCGGTGGAATCGAGTCCGGATTGAATCTGCACTGCGCCGATACCCAAGGATGCAGCAGTACCGAAGACAGTCGCGAAGATGGTTGCGGTATCAATGACGCGGCCCAGCCAGCCCTCGGCGCGACGCTCGCCAATCAGAGGAATGAAGGCTGCGGACAGCAGCTGCTTACGGCCCAGGCGGAAGGTGCCGTAGGCAATAGCAAGTGCCACGATGGCGTAGAGGGACCAGGGGTGAAGTCCCCAGTGGAACAAGGTGGTTGCCATGGCGTTACCGACGTTTCCGGGTTCTCCGCCGGGAACGCCATCGCGGTAGTGGGTCAGGGGCTCGGTGACGCCGTAAAACATCAGGCCGATGCCCATGCCTGCGGCGAACATCATGGCCACCCACGACACGGTGCTGAATTCTGGAGCTTCCGTGTCCTTGCCAAGGCGAATGTGGCCGAAGCGGCTGAACGCGATGAACAGGATGAAGAAGACGAACACGGAGCTGGCTAGGACGTACAGCCATCCCCAATCGTCAACCACGTAGCTCAATGCGGAGGAGGCGAAGCTAGAGAAGCTGTCGCCGAAGAACAGTCCCCATGCCACGACGGCGAGGATAAGGACGGCTGCGGCGCTCGTCACTACCCAGTCGATGGGCGCATTCTCGTCTTTCTGAATGACGTGACCGCCGTCGTTCACGTCTCCAGAGCTGCTGGCGCCACCGTCAGCACCATTGGTTCGTTTAGCCTCTGAAACACTCATTCTCTAATAATGATCTTAAAAATCTCCTGTTTTCAACCTGAAAACCTCCTTTTCAGCACGGGAAAGCCCATCCCCGCCTGCCCTTCTTTGAGAATTACCCCTATAGGTACAGTTCACGGCACTATAGGCTCACCTCACCACAGTTAGTAACGATTCCGTAACAATCCGCGGCTGGCGCGAAGAATGCCCAGTTCTCCCCTGATTTCTCCTCTCAGTTCTCCCCGCCTCAGCGGGCATTCAGCACAGCCTGGTACAACTCCCGTTTGCTCACCCCGTGCTCTTTCGCCACGTCGCCGGCCGCCGACTTGAGCCGCTCGCCCGCGCTCACCCTTGCCTCCACGACAGCGACCAGATCCTCGATGAGTGCACCGATTTCCGCCTCAGTCTTCTCTCCCGCAGCATCGATCACCACACAGATTTCGCCCTTGACTCCCCCACCGGCCCAGTCGCGCAGCTCACCGAGTGTGCCGCGTTTTACTTCTTCGTACGGTTTCGTCAGCTCTCGGCACACGGCCCCCATCCTGTCGGCACCGAACACCTCCGCAGCGCTCGCCAGCGTCGCCGCCAACCGGTGGGGTGACTCGAAGAAGCACATCGCGTGGGGCAGCTCAGCGTACTGGCGAAACAGGTCCTTCCTCGCCCCCTCCTTGCGGGGCACGAATCCCAGGAAACTGAAATGTCCCATCGCACAGCCGGACAGGGCCAACGCAGTGGTCACCGCCGACGGACCGGGCAGACACGTCACCGGCACCCCTGCCTCGTTCGCCGCGGTAACCAACGCGAATCCGGGGTCGGACACCGCCGGCATTCCGGCATCCGTGACCAGCAGCACCGTCTTGCCGCTCCGTGCCATCTCCACGAACTGTTCCGCCCGCTGCACCTCATTGTGATCAAAATTGGAGATCACCTGACCATGAATGCTCACTCCCAGCGATGCGGCGAGTGCGCGGGTCCGGCGAGTGTCCTCTGCCGCGATCACGTCGGCGCTCCCCAGCGCGTCGATCAGTCGGATCGACGCATCGAGCGGATTGCCTAGGGGCGTGGCCGCAAACACGATCCGCCCGCCGGGGTACTTGCGCCGTTGGTCAGCGGCACGCTCAAGCAACCCCTCTACCCCGGCTGCTCCAGCTGTTTCCGAGCTCACGCCTGCATCGTCCCGCGCCTGTTCGTCCATGGCCTCTAACATGACCTCTAGCATGCCATGCCCACGGCACTACCCCCTGTCCACCCAAGCAACTAAAGTATGGAGCCGTGTCTGCTTCCACCTTGGCTCCCCCATTGCCTGGCCGCGCCGCGTCCGCACCAGCACGCGCGCCGCGCACCGGCGATTCCCCGCGGGTAGCGAAATTCGCTGGCATCTGGTGGACGCGATGGTTACTCATTCTCGTGTGCCTCACGGTGCTCGCCGCCTTAAGTCGCCTGACCATGCTCAATCGCCCGACGGACGCGCACACTCCCGTCTTCGACGAAAAGCATTATGTGCCACAGTCGTGGCAGATCGCCCGCAGCTGGGATAACCCGCTCATCGGTGGCATTGAGGATAACCCCGGCTTCGGATTGGTCGTTCACCCACCACTGGCCAAGCAGATGGAAGCGCTCGGGATGATGGTCTTCGGCTACTCGCCGTGGGGCTGGCGTATCGTCAGCGCGTTGTGCGCGATAGCCGTCATCCTCCTCATCGCCACCATCGCCCGGCGCTTGTCGCGCTCGGATTTCGTCGGCCTCGCGGCCGGCATCATCGCGTTGTGCGACGGCATCCTGTTCGTCACCGGTCGCTCCGGCATGTTGGACCACACCCAGACGCTTTTCGTATGCCTCGCGGCGTATTTCATCATCCGCGACTACGAGCAGATGCAGCAGCGCTTCATCCGCGTGTGGGCGGAGGGGCGCATCGCACGCAGCCCCCTTGGCCCCCGCATGGGCTTCCGGTGGTGGCGTTTTGCGGCGGGCGTGGCTCTGGGCCTGGCCCTGGCGGTGAAATGGTCGGGACTGTACTACATGGCTTTCGTGGGCGTAGCCATCACGATTGCCGATTATTTCCGACGCCACAAGTTCGGAGTGCCCAAGCCTCTGCGCGAGGCCTTGGTGTTGGATGCTGTCCCGTCGTTCTTTTCAGTGGTCATTGTTCCGGTGGGCGTGTATCTGCTGACGTGGCGCCCCTGGTTCGCGTCGGAAACAGGAGCTTTCCGGCACGCCGTGGAGAGTGGACGCTACCCAGAAACCAACGGGTGGTTCTGGTCTTTCCTGCCGGATAGCCTGCAGAATTTCATCTACTATCACCAGTCGGTACTGAAGTTCCACACCTCGCTGACGAATTCCAACGGCCACTACCACTCGTGGGAATCAAAGCCCTGGTCGTGGTTGGTGTCGTCCCGATCGCTGATGTACTACAACCCGTCCTCGGATTCCGGGGTGCACAAGATCGTGCTGCTCGTGGGAACCCCCGCCGTGTGGTGGTTCTGCGTGCCGGTGATGCTGTGGGCCCTGTGGTGCCTGATCATTCACCGCGATGCCCGCTGGGCTGTGCCTGTGGTGGGATTTGCCGCCGGTTTTCTGCCGTGGCTGCTCGATCTGGATCGGCAGATGTACCTGTTCTACGCGCTCAACCTCGCGACGTTCCTCATCATCGCGATAGCGCTCACGCTGGGCCAGCTGCTCAACTGGCGGATTCCCGAACCGGTTGCTCGTCCGGGGGTGAAACGGTACCAGGCGGCTCGACTGATGCGGAAGTACGCGGGCCCCATCGTGGTGGTGGGTTACTTGACGCTGGTGGTGTGGAACTTCCTGTTCTTCCTGCCGATCTACACCGCCATGCCGCTCAACGATCTGGAACTCCACATGCGCATGTGGCTGCCATCGTGGAGGTAGGACTAGCCGTCGCCGACGCTATCCGAGTTGCCCGTCGGAAGGGGGGCGGCGGTCGCCGAGCCGGAAGTTGGAGTTTCGTTGCACATCCCCGGGGCTAAATGTCACCGGCTGGGCCAGCATCATCCGCAGTGACTGGCGTAACGGCGTGAATACGTGGTGGCGTGCCAGCCACACGACCAGGAGCGCGAGGGCTGAGGCGGCGTAGACCACTACGGTAAACACAGGGGTGGCAATATCGGTAGCCACAGAGTCGGATCCCACGAGTCCCACGATGATGTCGCGCGCGGCAAATCCGGCACTAAAGGCGAAAAGTCCCAGGTAGATAGGCAACACGCCGGAGGCGACCTTGGGGCGCCAGGCCGTCCAGACTAATCCACCGGCGAGGGCGAAGCGGACGGTGGCGGCGTCGCCGATAAAACCGGAGGTGGCGGGATCCGAGCTGGTCTCGACCGCGTTGCTGAGCAACCCGCCGGTGGGACTGAATAACAGATATCCGCCCCACAGCACGTATACGACGGCCAGCACGACTAGGGCGACGCGCCCCAGCATGAGCGGCAAGGTGCGGCGGCGCATACCGACGAACACGCTGGGGTGCTGCTCGGCGGTGGAGAGAACGGATTGGGCGAGTTGCTCGGCGTCGATCTGCGGGCCGGCGGGGGCTTGTGCGGTGCCCATCCGAAGATTGCGCCCGAGGGCGGTGACGGTGGCGTACCACTGTTGGCACTCGGAGCAGGCCTCGAGGTGGGCGTCGACGAGATCGTCAGGGAGCTTGGCCTCTTCACCGTCGAGCCGGGCGGAGAGGGCTGCTCGGACCTCGCTGCACTCCACGGATGACCTCTTCCTATCCTGACCCTACTGTGGCACTTTATGGCTCTTTTGTGGCTCTACTGCTGCCTGCTGGCCATTGGGTCGCTTCGCTATCGAATCTAGCCCATCGGGCGCCGAGTTCCCGAATGACCATAGGGCCGATCTACTGCCCTGCGGTAAGAAGCCCGCGCTTGCGGCCCAGACTATGCCGACAGTGCCGACAATGCCCTGACAATGCCTAGGAAAAGCGGGACAGCGCGCGGTCAAGGCTCGCGCGACCGGCGCCAAACACCACGATGACGAACAGTGCCACCATCGTCAGCATGGCCAGCTCGAAGCCCCCGTCGGCGGTGAAAAAGCCGTGTCCCCAATGGACGAACCACACCACTGCGGCCATGTAGATAATCAGCATGGTCGCCACGGCCGTGGTGAGCAGACCGATGATGAGCAGCGCCCCGCCGAGCATTTCCAGCGCGGACACCAGCCACGCACTCGCGCCCGGCTGGGGTACCCCGAGCTTTTCGAGCTGGGCGATCGTTCCGCCCGTACCGTTCATGCCATCGATGAAGACCTTCTGCCAGCCGTGGGCGATGAAGATGATCCCCAGGGCTAGCCGCAGCAGCAACAGCGCCGCATCCCGGACAGCAGGATGATTCATTGACTATGCCCTATACGGCCCGGAAGTGGCGGCGAACAACGGTGGGGCGCCCGTGCTCATCGTCGTCGAAGATCGGCTCATCTGGGTGGTAGTAGCCACCATGGGCACGACCGGCAGAATAGCCAGGATCAGCGGGATCAGCAGAGTCAGCGGGGCCAGCAGGGTCTCCGAAGAACTCCGCACCGTCGATGTAGTCGAGGTGCTGGAACTCGGGATCGGCATCGTCCGTCTCCATGATGATCGCGCCGGGGCGCTGGAGGCGGTCGGGCACGCCCAGCTCGTCATCCTCAGTGTTGCGCACGCCCAGGCGGGCACGGCGCATGCGAGCCATCCGGCGGTGGCGCAGCTTCTGTTCCTCGATGGCCTGCTTGCGCAGCACCACGAGATAGAACACGCTGAAGGCCAAGCTGATCACCGGGGCCCACCACACTGCTCCCCCGAGGATGAACGCCAGCACGAAGGAGATAACCGTGGTCAGGCCCAGCACCATGAGCACCTGCTTGCGGCGGCGTAGTCGCTGTTGTTCTCGTTCCCACGACGCCACCGGGTCGTACACCCCACGGCCGCGGCGGGAATTGACGTAGGCGAGGTCATCCGCGCTGGGTTCGTCCGATTCCTCGGCCAGCGCAAAGTCCACGGCGGTTGTCTGTGGCTCGTCCACGGAGTCGACAACGTCGGGGTGGGCGTGCACGTCACCGCCGCGCAGGTAGGCTGCCGGCACGGAGTCGTAGCGGCGCTGCCTGCGCTCGTGAAGCTCGTCGGCCGCGTTGTGTGAGGCAGAGCTGTCTGCGTCCTCCGGCCGATCGTTGACGTCCACAGCCTCACCGGCCCCCTGCTCGGTACGCGGGCGCAGTCGGTGGGTCAGCTTGCCGAGGATGTTGACGGGAGCGAACTCACCGGTGTCGGTATCGTCATGGCCCTTGTAGGCAACGGTTGGTTGGGAATCTGCGGTGCTCGCGGTGCTGTCGTCCTCTGCACTGTCGGCTTCGGCACTCTCGGCTTCGGCATTGCCCTCAGCATCATCCTCAGCGGCATCATCCACGACTTCGCCGTCCACGATAGCGGCAGCGTCCGCAGCGTCTGCGCTGTTCGCACCATCTATATCGGAACCTTCGCCCCTGCCCTCGTGCTTGGCTGCGGTCCCTGCAACGTCTGCGTCGCCATCAGTCCTCGCATCACCACCGTCGGCCTCCGGCACAACCTCCACCTCTACTGCCTCAACAGTCTCGACGTATTCCACGGCCTCAATGTTCTCGCTGGTCTCATTCGAGGAATAAGCAGCGCTCATCGCCACAGAGTCCGCCGATGCCCCCGTCGCGCGGCGACGAACGGCACTCTCCGGCTCCATGATCTCCACGGCGTCCACGGTCTCGATGATGTCGGTGTCCTGTGCGCTCTTACCGGCGCCAGCCTTGGCAGCCTTATCTGCCTTATCAGCCTTCCGCCCAGCAGCACCCAGCCGGCCCCATGCCCGCCCGCTGCGAGCATCGCGCGCGGCCCGTGCGTCCCCTGCACCTTGGGCACCCCGCTTCTCATCCCGCGAGGAGGTCGAACCGCTACCGTCATCCTCGATGAGGACGTACTCCGGCTCGGCGTCGAGCAGCTCGAGGTCGTCGTCCACATCAGGATGGTAGAGGGTGTCCGTGGGCCGCAGCTTACGCTTGCCGCGCAGCGGCGCACCACCTTCGTGGAGCACTCGGGTGTTATTCAACGCTGGCGCGGTACGCCGAACCGGCCGCTGGTTGCGCAGCAGCAAGGGAGCCAGCAGTACGAGCCAGACGGCGGCGATGAGCAGCAGGGAGCCGGACACTGTGGATGGTCCTCCTCGAATAGGACGCGGACATCGGTCGGGTAATCGAGCAGTCAAATAGTCGAATACTAATCACGCTACTCGCGCACATTCCCACCGTCGTGGTGCCACGCCGCAGCTCGTCAGCGGCGTGATGCTATTCCCAGGATTCCCGCATTGATTAATTCGCGGACTTTCCCTCCGGGTGGGATTTCTTCTTTCGTCTGTGCCACAAGTATGTGATCCGTCCACCGCCCATTGATGTGCAGATTGCGTTGCAGGAATCCTTCCTGCCGGAATCCCGTGCGCTCGAGCACGACTCTGCTCGCCATGTTGTTCTCCATCACGGTGGCCTCGAGCCTGTGGAGCCCCACCTGCCCCATCGCGTGGTCCACACCGAGGGCAACAGCCGCCACGGCCACCCCGTGACCGGTGTAGTCGCTGTGAACCCAATAACCAATCCATGCGCTGGCGATCGCCCCGTGTTGGATGGTTCCGAGCGTCAGTTGGCCGGCAAACTCTCCGTCGACCTCGATCACGCCGGGCACCACAATGCCGCCGCGGGCGAGCTTCTTCAGCCCGCTGTACGTCCTCCGCCACGTGTCTTTGCTGTGCGCCTGCGCCCAATCACCTTTGATCGTCGGTTCCACGGGCTGTAGGTACTTCTGATCGTCTATTCTTAGTCGACGCCACAGCGTCCCATCCGACCGTGTCAACGGGCGTATCCGGACGCGCTTTCCCGGGGAATCGTCGCGCTGTGTGGCATACCCCCTGCTCATGACGGTCGGCGTGGTTATCGGCCAGCCTGGATGCAGTGTGAATGCCACGACGTTCCTCCCGTGAGCAAGGGCTCGGTGATCGATGGGATAGCCGGCGTTGACGATGGGCCGGCGTACGGAGAGCGCCTATTCTAGGCCTTGTTGTTCAAGAACATCACGTCGACTTCCTGCCCAGGTGCCACGTGGTCCCAGTCGGCGGGGATGACTATGAGGCAGTTCGCCTGACCGTGGCTTCCCAGCAGGTGGGTCGGCTCGCCGGCGTTGGCCGCGCCCAGGGGATCCACGAGAAATTCCCTGGTTTCGCGGTCGCGCATGAGCTGTCCGCGGATGAAGCCACGCCGGTGCGGTATGGACGAGATGGAAGCGATGGTACGCGCCTTGACGATGCGTCGGTTGGCTTGCCGCTGGCCACGGATCAACTGGACGAGCGGCCGAACCATCACTTCGAAGGCCACCAGCGCGGCCGAGGGGTTAGCCGGCAGCAGGAAGGTCGGCACTCGATCCGCGCCGAGCGTGCCGAAGCCCATGACAGACCCCGGGTGCATGGCGATGCGGGAGACATCCATATCTCCCAGGTCGTCCAGAACCTCACGGAGCCGGTCGCTCGCTTCGCCGCCCACGGCGCCTGCGATGACCACAATTTCCGAGCGGATGAGCTGGCCTTCGATAATGTCGCGCATCTTCCTCGGCTCGCCGCGCATGATACCGATGCGGTGTACGTCGGCGCCGGCTTCGCGACCGGCCGCGGCGAGGGCGTACGAGTTCACGTCGTACACTTGACCCAGGCCGGGCTCCCGGTCAATGTCCACGAGCTCCTGACCGAACGAGATGATGGACATGCGCGGGCGCGGGTACACCAGCACCTTAGACCGCCCCACGGCGGCCAGCAGCCCCACCTGCGCCGCGCCGATCACTGCGCCCTGTTCCACGACAACGTCGCCGGGCTGCACATCCGAGCCTTCCCGGTGAACAAACTCTCCCGATGCAACCGGGTAGAGCGGCCGGATCCTGCGGCCTTCAATGTCTGCCCAGTCGAGGGGAAGAACTGCATCGGCGAGCGCGGGCAGCGGGGCACCGGTGTGCACGCGCACGGCCTGGCGCGGTTGCAGCCTAATCGGTCGAAGGGACCCGGCCGTGACCTCGCCGACGATGGGGAGGACGTCCCGCACTCGTTGGCGCGATCCGTCCCGCGCACCGGAAATACCGGAATTGTCGGGACTATCGGGATCATCGGAGCCATCCCACTCCGCCGCCTCTAGGGCCTGGCGAATGTCCACGCTGCGGACGGCATAGCCGTCAATGGCAGCCTGGTCGAATCCGGGCAGCGCGCTGGTGCCCTCCACGCGCTCGGCGCAGCGCAGTCCCAGGGCTTCGGAAATGGCAATGCGAACCGGCTCGGGCGTGACCGCCGCTGCGGTGATCACCGCCAATTGCTCTTCAACTGTCCGCATGGGTTATCTCCTTATCAGCGAAAACGCTATCCCTCGACCTCCAGCGTTCGCTCGTTAGTCTTCCTGCTCCAAGCGCTCGGTGAGCCAGCGCTTCAGGCTGGGGCCGTATGTGTCGTCCTGGAGAGCGAAGTCCACGCACGCACGGATGTAGCCGCCGGGGTTGCCCAGGTCGTGGCGCTGTCCGTGGTGAACGACGATGTGCACCGGGTGGCCTTCAGTAATCATCAACTCGATCGCGTCGGTGATTTGGATTTCTCCGCCCTTACCCGGCTTAGTCCGGCGCAGAGCGTCGAAGACGGCGCGGTCCAACAGGTAGCGGCCGGTGGCCACGAGGTTGGAGGGTGCGTCGTCCACGTCCGGCTTTTCAACCATGCCGTTGATCTTCTTGACGTCCGCTTCTTGCGAGCGGTCCACGTCGAAGACGCCGTAGTTGCTCACTTCCTCGCGCGGCACCTCGAATGCGCACAGCACGGAGCCGCCAAATTCCTCGCGAACCTCCATCATGCGATCAATTACGCCGATGGGCAGAACGAGGTCATCGGGGAGCATGACCGCGAAGCATTCTTCATCGTCATCGAGGACCTTCTCCGCCAGCCCGATGGCATGTCCCAACCCCAGGGGCTCGTCCTGCTCTACGGAGATGGGCTCGATGAGCCCGTCGGTGGCGCGAACCTTGGCCAGCTGCTCGTCCTTGCCTCGCCCCTCCAGCGTGCTCTCGAGGGCTTCGTCGCTGGCGAAGTGCCCCATAATGCCCGTCTTCTTCGGCGCGGTAATGATCGCCAGTCGCTGAGCGCCGGCTTCTGCGGCCTCTCGGGCGATGAGCTCGATGCCTGGGGTATCAACCACGGGAAGCAGTTCCTTGGGAACCGTCTTCGTGGCAGGCAGGAAACGAGTGCCCAGACCGGCGGCGGGGACAACAACCGTTCGAAGCGCCCCGTGAGAGGACGAAACTCCCTCGGCGCCTGTGGTCTGGTGGGTTGTAGGGATAGAAGTCATGTGCCAAATCGTACAGTCCCCGGCGGCTTTTGCCGTGTAAGCACACGCATGATGCCCGCCTCTGTCCCCACGTAGGGCTATTCACGGTTGCTAAGGTGACGTCCCATGACCCCACCTGTGGAATCCAAGGCAGCGCTTCGGCGCACTCTTCGCGCTCATCGTCGCGGTGTTCCTCACGCTGAACGCACTCGTCGCGACGCCGCCATCCAGGCACATCTTCAGGAAGTTCTCGGTTCTCGCGGCTCCGCGGTCGTCGCGTTTAGTCCGCTGCCTGGCGAACCGGGCGGCCAGGACCTGCCAGATGTACTGATGTCCGCGGGGCACAGGGTCATCCTGCCGAGGATTGAGTCCCTCCCGTCGATCGGCGCGAACGAGGTTCGCGGCACCCAAGATCAGCACCTCGTGTGGGTGGAATGCACCCAGGACAACTTGCGCCCGGGCACGTGGGAGATCCCCGAACCGACGGGAGCTCCCCTCGAACTGCACGAGGCATCCGCGGCAGTTATCGTGGTGCCGGCACTGGCGGTAAGCTTCAGCGGTGCTCGCCTTGGGCAAGGAGGGGGTTTCTACGATCGGGCTCTCCAGCACCGGAACCGCTTACCCACGCCTCCGCGCCTGTGCGCCGTGGTGGACGATGAGGAGTTCCTACCGACCGTCCCGTGCGAGGAGCATGACCTGAGGGTCGATAGTGTGGTGACGCCCAGCGGGCTGCACATTATCAACACCTAAACCTCCCGTTCCCCGTTCTCCACACGAGGGGAACACTCACTTTTTAAGCGAAAGGATCACCAGTGTTCGCTGGCTTTAAGAAATTCATCATGCGCGGCAATGTCATGGAACTGGCCGTCGCCGTGATCATCGGCTCTGCATTCACCGCAATTGTCACCGCGTTCACGAAGGGAATTATCGAGCCGCTGCTGGCCGCTGTGGGTGGTTCGCCGGATATCGGCTTGGGTTTCCACATCCGTGCGGGTCAGGACGCCACGTTCGTGGATATCGGAAGCGTCATCACCGCCGCCATCAACTTCCTCATCGTGGCAGCAGTGATCTACTTCCTCATGATCGTGCCGATGAATAAGCTCGCCGAGCTCAACGCAGCCCGTAAGGGCATCGACCCCGATGAAGCCACCAGCGCGAGCGAAACTGAGCTCCTTACTGAGATCCGCGACCTGCTGGCTGCCCAGCAGAAGGCAACATCCGCAGGCACTGCAAACGCTGCGGATGCTCAGGTCCCTACAACCACGGATACCCCGCAGAAGGATTAACTTCCTGTTCGAACCCCCTGTTCTACCCCCAGTGCGGAGGCCGCTGCTCTTCCCAGAAGCTCTTGTCGAACTGCCCCTCGAGGTCCTCGGCGGTGGTGTGGTCGGGGATGCGCGGGGTGGCGTCGGAAGAAAAAGAAGAGAGGGTGTCGGCGGAGCGCCGCCCCGAACCGCCGACCTTGCCGAACACGCGACGCCCCCTGCGCCGGGGCGAGGCAGATTCGCTGGGCATTGGGGGCCTAGCGGTTCATGTCGGCGATGACGTGGCGGACCAGCGGTCCGAGGGTAGCCATGCCGTCGCGGATCGCGCCGCGCGACCCCGCGAGATTAACGATCACGGTGGATCCGGAGATGCCTGCGACACCGCGAGACAGGCCGGCATCCAACGAGTTCGCCGACAGGCCTGACGCGCGAATGGCCTCGG
>DHKFJ23503__coassemble_1000_pt1 | contig 14167 bp, 15 predicted proteins | sample DHKFJ23503__metabat2_high_PE_011 | metagenome-assembled genome bin DHKFJ23503 | reverse complement strand
CGTCAGAGCAGGCAGCACCGGCACCGAATCCACGCCGCACGCGCCCAGCAGTGCGAGATGCCGCGGTTGCAGCAGCGTCCCCTGCGTCACCAGGACCTCTCCGGCGTGCAGTTCCTCGTCCGCGTGCCGGATATCAGCCCCGGTGCGCACCGTGATGCCATCGAGAAGCCGCAGCTCGCCACCGCGGACCTCGGAATGCTCGCTGCGCACCACCGCATCCGCGCCTTCTGGCAGCAAGGACCCAGTGAGCACCGGCAGTGCCTGGCCCTCGCGCAGTGTTCCGCCGGTCCGGTGGATGTTGCGCCCCTGCGCGCCCTCGGCCGGCTCGGCCAGCAGCTCCCACGGCCCCGGCCCGGCAACCGCGTAGCCATCCATCGCCGACGATGTGTAGTGCGGCACGTTCATCGGGGACTCTATATCCGACGCCACAACCCGCCCCACACCAGGAGCCATAGGTATCGCCCGGGCCGTCCTGTCCCGGTAGATGCGCTCCGCGACGGCGGCGACGCGATCGCGGGCGCTCATCCACTCAGCCGGGCCAGGGCGCATGCCGATTCCCGCGGCCTGCGCCTGCTCCCACGTATCCACATCGCGCGACACCTCGGCGCTGAGCGGAACTGGGCACACATCCAGCGTGGCGAAAACTGCGCGGATGGAGCCACCCCGCACGCCTGCGAATGCCGCGGCTGCGGCCTGGGCATCGACCAGGCTGAGCAGCGGTTGCGGGTGGCCATTGGTCTCGGCGACCCACGCCTGTGCTCCCGGGTTTTCGGACGCAGCTTCCAGCAGGGCGGCGATTGCCGGGGCAGGGTTCACCACATCGGCGGCGAGGATGAGCACCCGCGCGCCAAGCTCGCAAGCCCCGTCCCCCTCGAGCTGGCGCACCCCGGCTGCGATGGCGCTCGCCGGGCCGGACCACACCGGTTCCTCCCGCACCCGCTCAACGTCCGCAGGAAGATCCATCGCTGGACCGACCACCACGCACCGGCCTCCTTCGGGAAGAGCATCCCGGGCGCTACCGATGCAGTGATCGATGAGGCGCAGCGGTGTGGCGTCGGATAAAAATTCCAACAACGGCTTCGCCGGGGTGCCCACGGGCGCCGATGCGCGCATGCGGCTGGAGCGGCCACCAGCCACGATGATGGCGTGCAGCATGGGCCTAACCTCCGGCGAACGGGGGCAGAACGTCCAGCTGATCACCGGGCTGAACCTGCGCATCAGCATCCACCCGGGTGCCGTTGAGCAGGAAGGAACAGCGCGGGAAGATCCCAGCCAGCGTGAGACCGCCGGCCGTGCGCTGGGTGTGCTCGGCACCGAGACGCTGGAGCAGATCCGCCAGGGGACCCTGCCATTCCACCTGCTCAGAGGCCGAGCCACGAGCCGCGCGGGCGGCGGCGAAGTACCGGATAGTAACCATGAGCACCAGCCTAGCGACCCACCGCGCGCGTGTACGGTAGGGGTGAAAAACCTGCCGTCCAACAGGAGCAACCATGCCCGAATCCGCCTCGCCCACCGCGTCTATCTCGCCCACCGCACTGACCCACGTGCGCGCCGACGGCTCCGCCCATATGGTGGACGTCACGGAGAAGAAGGAAACCTCCCGCACCGCCGTGGCTACCGCCACGGTCCGCACGACATCGGAGGTCATCGGCATGATTTTCGACGCCGACTTGCCGAAGGGAGATGCCCTGCCCGTCGCGCGCGTGGCCGGGATCATGGGGGCGAAGAAGACACCGGAGATCATCCCGCTGTGCCACCCGCTGCCGCTGGGCAAGATCACCATCGACTTTGAGCGCGGTGAGGATTCCGTGGCGATCACGGGGTCAGTGAAGACCAGGGGAGTCACGGGTGTGGAGATGGAAGCGCTGACGGCGGTGACCACGGCGGCGCTGACGATCTACGACATGATCAAGGCCGTGGATAAGCGCGCGGCGATCACGGATGTGCGCGTGCTCGCAAAGTCGGGCGGGAAGTCGGGGGATTGGAGTGTTTAGCGCTGGTGAGGCCGGTCCGGTGAGTAGTCAGGGCACGGGCGGTCAGAGCACAGGCGGTCAGTGCACGGGCGGTCAGAGCACGGCCGAGGTGATCGTGGCCTCCACCCGCGCGGCGAGCGGGGAGTACGAGGATCGCTCCGGGGCGCTAGCCGTAGCGTGGCTGCGCGACCGCGGTTTCGAGGTGCCCGAGGCGATCATCGTGGCCGATAAGGATATGTCCGGCTACCTGGGGCAACGCCTCGCCGATCCTGCGCGGCTGCCGCGTATTCTGCTCACCACCGGCGGCACCGGCCTGGCCGCGGATGACCGCAGCGTGGAAACCGTGCGCCCCTACCTGGACAAGGAACTGCCGGGCGTGATGATGGAGTTCTTCCGCCGCGGGGCGCAGAGCGTGCCGACCGCCGTGCTCTCCGGCGGGGTGGCCGGCACCGTGGGGCGGACCTTCGTGATGACCCTGCCGGGATCCACCGGGGGCGTGAAGGACGGCCTGGCAGTGCTGGAGCCGCTTATCGAGCACATTGTGGCGATGCTGGAAGGGAACACGAACCATGACTGATCCCGCACGCGTGACCGACCCCGCGTACGTGGCCGAGCAGACCGGCGTGGTCGTGCACGCCGAAGTCACCGACGCTCCCCTGGAACCCCTGCTCGCAGGCGCCAAGCGCACCACCGCCACCGAAGCCATGGGGGCGCTCGTGACCTTCGAGGGCATCGTCCGCGATCACGATGGCGGCGCGGCCGTGACAGCCCTGACCTACACCGCCCATCCGCAGGCCACCGACTTCATGCGCGACGTAGTGGAGTCCGTGGTGTCTACCCATCCCGAGGTTCGCGCGTGGGCCGCACACCGCACCGGCCCGCTGCGCATCGGGGACCTGGCCTTCGCCGTGGTCGTGGCCGCCGCGCACCGAGGCCCCGCGTTCGCCGCCGCTGAGGAGATCGCCGACCGGGTGAAGGCCGAGGTGCCGATCTGGAAGGAACAGGACATGGCGGACGGCTCGACCGTGTGGGTGGGGCTGTAATGGGCAAGAACAATAATGACAACAGTGCAGCATCACACGACGCGCAGTGGATAGCCCGCTACCGCCGCCAGCTCACCCTCGAAGGCTTTGGCATGGCGGCCCAGCGCCGCCTATCCCGCTCGCACGCCGTGGTCATCGGCGCCGGTGGCCTGGGCGCTCCGGCGCTGCTGTACCTCGCGGCCGCCGGGGTGGGGCACATCACCGTCATCGATGATGACACCGTGGAGCTTTCCAACCTCCACCGCCAAATCATCCACACGGAATCCGCCATCGGCGAGCCGAAAGTGAACTCCGCCGCCGAACAGATGCGCCAGCGCAATAGCCACATCACCATCACCGCAGTTCAGGCCCGGATCACAGACGCCACCGCCGCCGACCTCATCGCCACCGCCGACGTGGTCCTCGACGGCACCGATAACTTCCCCGCCCGCTACGCCACCTCCGCGGCCTGCTCCCGTGCGCGCGTTCCGCATATCTGGGGTTCGATCCTTGGGTTCGACGCCCAACTCTCCGTCTTCTGGCAGGATCATGGTCCGGTGTACACGGATGTGTTCCCCGAAGCCCCGCCGGCGGGGGCTGTCCCAAGCTGTGCAGAGGCAGGCGTGCTGGGTCCCCTCGTGGGAGTGGTCGGCACCGCGATGGCCTTAGAGGCCGTGAAAATCCTCGGGGGAGTGGGCGAGCCCTTGGTGGGCGTGATCGCGTATCTTTCCGGGATGAGCGGGCGGTGGGAGTACATCGAGCTCGCGACACCCGAAGGCAGTGTTCCCGTGAGCACCAACGAGGAGGAGCAGGTGGGGGAGGAGCTGGTGGCGTCGAACGAAGAAGGCGAGCTGCTAATAGACGTCCGTGAACAGGGCGAATACGATGCGTTCCACATTCCGGGGGCGCGGCTGGTGCCGCTGAGCGGGCTGCGCCGGGAGGTGCCCGAGGAGCTGGTCGAGGAGCTGAGGAGTGAGCAGCAACGCGGCCGCGATGTGGTGGTGTACTGCGCTGCGGGCGTGCGGTCGCGGGAGGCACTTGAGATCCTCGCGGAGGCGGGCGTGGAGGGCCTGCGAAACATGGATGGCGGGATCAACGCGTGGCTGGACGGCGAGCAGCAACGGTGATGAGGTGGCGGATCAACCAAGCTCCGCCATCGCGACCATGATTCGTTGTGCTGCCAGCAAGATTGCCTCCTATGGGGACGGAAGCCACCACTTTATACTTCTTCATACTTTGACCGAATTTATAAAGAGGTATAAATGGCGAACCGTTGGACTCGAGGAGCAGTATTGCAGGCTGGTCTACGCCAGCGAGCCCGAGTAGAGGTTGAACCGGTTGTCGCGGGTGAAGCCCGTGAGGAACAACCCAGTTTCTTTGGCGAGGTCCACCGCCAGCGAGGTTGCCGCGGAGACGGCGACGAGTCCAGAGAAGCCAGCGAGCACGGCCTTTTGCACCAGCTCGAAGCTCGCGCGCGAAGTCATGACCAAGTACAGGCCTTCCGCAGGCAGCTGATCGTTCATGAGCAGCGCACCGATCACCTTGTCGGCGGCGTTGTGCCGGCCCACGTCCTCCCTGACGAGGAGCACGTCGCCATCGCCGCTGACCGCACCGGCCGCGTGGATTCCACCGGTGCGCCGGAACGCTTTCTGACTAGAGCGGATCTTCTCCGGCAGGCTGACCACGAACTCCGCCTCCGGGCGGACGGGTCGGATGGGGTAGCGGCGGCGCTTCACCAGATCCTCGATAGACGTGGTGCCGCAGATACCGCACGCGGACGTGGTGATGACGTTGCGCGTGGGAAGCGCGGCGGAGTTGCCCTGTGTGGGCTGGTCGAACACCGCCTGGTCGAACACTGGTTGGTTGAGCAGCGGTAGGGGGATGCCCGCCGGATCTGATGGCCGCGATCGGCGCAGTTCCACGTCGATGGTGTTGTACGTGTTCTGCCCACCAGGGCCCACGGCCCCGGCGCAGTAGCGCATCGTCACCACGTCATCACGGTCGTGAATTACATCTTCGGCGTGCAACAAACCGTGCACCAGCTCGAAGTCGTTGCCTGGCGTGCGCATCGTGGTGGTGAAGTTTTCGCCATCCACGCGGATCTGCAGTGGTTCCTCCACAGCCAGGGAGTCCGCCCGCGTGTCCACCGAGACCTGCACCGGGTTCTGCGCCGAGCCTTGCACTGAGCCTTCAGCGGCCGGCTCCAGCCGCACCTTTGTTACGCGGCTGTTCGCTGTCAAACGATTGCCCATAAAGCAGTTGGCCTACTTGTCCGCAGCGGCCAGTTCGGGCATATCGCTCGCGGTCTTGCCCAGCGGCTCCATCCGGATGATCGTGGACTTCGAGACCGGAGTGTTGGACCCCTTTACCGTGTGATCCAGCGGAATGAGCTGGTTGGCCTCGGGGAAGTAGGTGCTCACGCAGCCACGGGCGTGGTCGTAGGCCACCACGCGGAAGTTCGGTGCCCGGCGCACCTCGCCGTGCCACTCGGACACGAGATCCACCATGTCGCCATCCTTGAGTCCCTGCTCGCGTAGGTCCTGTGGGTTGACGAACACCACGCGGCGGCCGTTCTTGATGCCGCGGTAACGGTCGTTGAGGCCGTAGATCGTGGAGTTGTACTGGTCGTGCGAGCGAACCGTGTTCATCATGAAGTGGCCCTCGGGCACCTGCACGGCGTTCACCGGGTTCACCGTGATGTGCGCCTTGCCATCATCGGTGTTGAAGGTGCGTTCCCGCGGGCCGTTGGGCAGGTAGAACCCGCCGGGCTTTTCCAGCCTGCGGTTGTAATCCTCGAATCCAGCAATGGTGGCCTCAATATGGTCGCGGATCACGGCGTAGTCGTCGATCATCGGCTGCCAGAAATCATCACCGAAGGTCTCGCGGCCGATGGAGCAAATGATGTCCACTTCGCTGCGCAGATCGAGGTCGTCGTTGGCGGTGCGGTGACCGTACGAGATGTGCACCTTGCCCACCGAATCCTCCACGGTGATGCCCTGGTGGCCGCCGGCCTGCATGTCCTTGTCCGTGCGAGCCCGTACTGGCAGGATCAGCGACTTCTCGCCCGGCCAGGCGTGCGAACCATTCGGCTTGGTGGATAGGTGCACGGTCAGCTCGTTGGCTGCCATACCGCGCTCCACCACGCCCGTATCGGAGGCCACTCGCACCAGGTTGCCGCCCAGCGACATGAAGAACTTCACCTTGCCATCGCGCATGGCGCGCAGGGAATCCACGGTGTCATGGCCGTGCTCGCGGGGAACATCGAAGCCGAAGCGATCCTGCAGCGCCTGGAGGAAGTGGTCTGGCATCTTCTCCCAGATGCCCACGGTTCGATTGCCCTGAACGTTGGAGTGTCCGCGCAGCGGGGCGGTGCCGGCACCGGGTTTACCGATGTTGCCGGTGAGCAGCAGCGTGTTGACCATCTCTTGGATCGTGGCGACGGATTCCACATGCTGCGTCACACCGAGAGTCCAGGAGATAACCACCGTGTCGGCGTCGACGATCTTGTCGACCATGGCTAGGATCTCCGTGCGACTTATTCCGGACGCCACCTCCAGCTCACGATCATCGAGACTGAGAAGGTGCTTCTTCGTCTCTTCGAACCCGGAGGTGAAGCGCTCGATGAACTGGTGGTCGATGGCGTCGCGCTTAATCAGTTCCTTGTTGACTGCCTGGAAGAGAGCGCGGTCGCCGTCCAAACGCACCTGCATGTACTGGTCGGCGAGCTTGTGGCGGCGGCCCAGGAGTGTCGCGGGCTCCTGGGGCTCGCGGAAGTGCATGAGTCCGGCTTCCGGCATGGGGTTGATCGCGATGATCTTGCCGCCGTTTTCTTTACAACGCGTAAGCGCAGTCAGACCGCGCGGGTGATTCGTGCCCGGATTCTGGCCCACCGAAATGAACAGGTCGGTCGTGTGAATGTCATCGATTGTCACCGAGCCCTTACCTAAGCCCAGTGTGCCGCTCAGTGCCGTGCCGGTGGACTCGTGGCACATGTTGCCGCAGTCCGGCAGGTTGTTGGAGCCCATGCGACGCGCCAACAGCTGGTAGACGTAGGCTGCCTCGTTGCTGGCCTTGCCGGAGGTGTAGAAGACAGCCTCTTCGGGCGCGGTCGTGGCTAGCTGATCGCGGATAATCTCGAAGGCGCGCTCCCACGACACGGGCCGGTAGTGCTCGTCTCCGCTGGAACGGTCGTAGAGCATCGGTTCGGTGATGCGGCCGCGCTTGCCGAGCCAGTGGTCGGTCTTTTCGCGGAGCTCCTCGATGGTGTAGCGAGCCCAGAAGTCGCGGTCGGCTCGGTCGGAGGTGGTTTCCTCCGCGATGGCCTTGGCGCCGTTTTCGCAGTATTCTTGGATGTTCAGATCGTGGTGATCGGGCTCCGGCCAAGCGCAACCGGGGCAATCCACGCCGCCTGGCTTGTTCATTGTGATCAGGGGCAGGAGGCCGCGGTTAGGAACCGCGTGCGTCATCGCGTGGAAAACAGCGCTGTAGCCGGCTGCGGTGTCCTTCTTCTTCGAGACCTTGGGGTGGTCAAACCGGTTCGCGGTGGGGTTAACCGGGTTGCCGGCCTCGTTGCGTTCTGCGGTGGGCTGGTTCTGGAGGCTCGTCATGGTGACTAGCTTATACGCCTCGTGCGACACCAACCTAGGGTCATAGCAATTTTCTCGCGCCTGCGCTGGTGGCTCGATTGGGGCTTGCCGGGGCTTAGCGGGCGGCCTCGGCAACGGGGGCGAGGGCCTGCTCGATGGCCTCCTGCAACGCCTCCGGCGACCGGTCCGCGCTGTTCAATCCCGCAGCAAGTCCCACCAAAAACGCCGTGACAGGGGCAGACGGGCGTGATCGGTTGTGCGCCACGTCCTTGGTGAGGTCGAGTATTGGTTTGACGCCACTACGCTGCACCTCCTGAGGGAGGTCAAGGATATCGGCAACCTGCGCTAGCCACTCGTGGGCTTTGAGCATCTCCTCGGGGCTGCCTTTTCCCTTCTTGCTGGCCGGATTCGATGCGCCGGTGGTGCTGGAATTAGTGCTGTTCTGATCCATGGGGGTTCCTTAAGTACGGCTACCTACTGTTATCTACTGCTACCTACTAGTACTTACTGTCTAGTACCTACCGCTGCCTACATTATTTACGGTCAACGCTGTGCCGCAGTGTCACAGTGCAGTATCACAGCGAGTTGTCACAGTGTCGCGATCGTCCAGCGTCGGAATTGAACGAATGCTCCCAGTGGTTCAGAGAGCGGGATTTGTACTAGTTTGCGCTGGTTGCTAGGCTTGTTCAGTCTTCTTGTGGCTAATTTGACCACGGAAGTGTGTCCCCGCGCGTGACGTGGGGAAACGAACTTGTACATCAACTTTGTTGTAGGCCCCTTGCCCCAAGCGGCCGTGCGGCAACTGGCAGCGAGCGGCCCATGCTACTGAGCATGGAGCGGCGTGAGTGGCCATCAGCGCGCGGTACACGCCACTGATATGGGTGAGATGGGAACCGCAACAAGAAAGGCACTAGGTCACCAAACATGACCATGACTGATCCTATCGCGGACATGCTGTCCCGCGTGCGGAACGCCAACAACGCGTTCCACGATTCTGTCTCCATGCCTTCCTCCAAGATCAAGGCCAACATCGCCGAGATCTTGAAGCAGGAAGGTTACATTGCTGACTACACCGTCAATGACGCCAAGGTTGGCAAGACGCTGGACATCGAGCTGAAGTACGGCCCGCACCGTGAGCGTTCCATCGCCGGTCTGCGCCGCGTTTCCAAGCCGGGTCTGCGCGTTTACGCAAAGTCCAACGATCTGCCGAAGGTTCTCGGCGGCCTGGGTGTGGCTATCATCTCCACCTCTCAGGGCCTGCTGACCGACCGTGAGGCCAACAACAAGGGCGTGGGCGGAGAAGTCCTCGCCTACGTCTGGTAAGAGGAGGTCTAACCATGTCTCGTATTGGCAAGGCACCGGTGGCCGTTCCCTCTGGCGTCACCGTCACCATCAATGGCCAGAGTGTCGAGGTCAAGGGCCCGAAGGGCTCCCTGACCCAGGACATTCCGGCTCCGATCTCCGTGGCACAGGAAGACAACGAGCTCGTTGTCTCCCGCCCCGATGATCACCGCAAGAACCGCTCTTTGCACGGCCTGTCCCGCTCCCTGATCAACAACATGGTCGTGGGCGTGACCGAGGGCTACACCATCAAGATGGAAATCTTCGGTGTTGGTTACCGTGTGCAGCTTAAGGGTAAGAACCTGGAGTTCGCTCTGGGCTACTCTCACCCCATCCTGATCGAAGCACCGGAAGGTGTGACGTTCGCGGTTGACGGAAACACCAAGTTCTCCATCACCGGTATTGACAAGCAGCAGGTCGGCCAGATCGCAGCGAACATCCGCCGCCTCCGCAAGGATGATCCTTACAAGGGTAAGGGCATCCGCTACGAGGGTGAGCAGATCCGTCGCAAGGTCGGAAAGACGGGTAAGTAATGAGCAACACTGCATCCAACAAGTCCGGCAAGCGTCTCCCGGTGGGCAAGGACATCTCCACCCGCCGTCGCGATGCACGCGCACGCCGTCACTTCCGTATCCGCAAGACCCTCTCCGGTACCCCCGAGACCCCGCGTCTCGTGGTGCACCGCTCTTCCCGCCACATGAGCGCACAGGTCATCGACGACACTGCAGGCCACACCCTGGTCGCAGCGTCCACGATGGAAGCAGACGTGCGCGCTATGGAGGGCGACAAGAAGGCACGCGGTGCCAAGGTTGGTCAGCTGATCGCCGAGCGCGCCAAGGCTGCTGGCATTGAAGCTGTGGTCTTCGACCGCGCTGGCTACAAGTACCACGGCCGCGTCGCCGCTCTGGCCGACGCCGCTCGCGAAGGTGGTCTGAAGTTCTAATGATCAACACCATTAACAACACCAACGGAAGGAACGCGTGATGTCGGGACGTGACCGTAACGGCGGACGCTCCGCCGAGAACAACGACAACAACGAGCGCAACGATCGCAACCACCGCAACAACGACCGTGGTGGCCGCAACGATCGTCGCAACCAGCAGCAGGACGAGCGCAACCAGTACATCGAGCGCGTGGTGACCATCAACCGCGTGTCCAAGGTTGTCAAGGGTGGTCGTCGCTTCAGCTTCACCGCACTGGTCATCGTGGGCGATGGTCAGGGCATGGTGGGCGTTGGCTACGGCAAGGCCAAGGAAGTTCCCGCCGCTATCCAGAAGGGCGCCGAGGAAGCTCGCAAGAACTTCTTCCGCGTGCCCATGATCAACGGCACCATCACTCACCCGGTTCAGGGTGAGGCCGCAGCAGGCATCGTCATGATGAAGCCCGCTGCCCCCGGTACCGGTGTGATCGCCGGTGGCGCCGCCCGCCCGGTTCTGGAGTGCGCAGGCGTGCAGGACATCCTGTCCAAGTCCCTCGGCTCCGACAACGCCATCAACGTGGTTCACGCTACCGTTGCTGGCCTGAAGCAGCTGGTTCGCCCAGAAGAGGTTGCTGCACGCCGCGGCAAGTCTCTCGATGAAGTTGCACCTGCCGCTATGCTGCGCGCACGTGCTGCAGGACAGGGGGCTTAAGCCATGGCACTGAAGATTACCCAGCTAAAGGGTACTGTTGGAACGAAGCCGAAGCAGCGTGAGTCGCTGCGTTCCCTTGGCCTGAAGCGCATCGGACAAGAGGTTGTTCGCGAGGACACCCCGGTCGTCCGCGGTCAGATCAACACCGTGCGCCACATGGTCAAGGTTGAAGAAGTGGCAGGGGAGTAGGAATTATGAGCGATCCAATCAAGCTCCACGACCTCCGTCCCGCCAAGGGCGCCAACAAGCCGAAGACCCGTGTGGGTCGCGGTGAGGCTTCCAAGGGTAAGACCGCCGGTCGTGGTACCAAGGGCACCAAGGCCCGTAAGCAGGTTTCGGCCGCATTCGAAGGTGGCCAGATGCCGCTTCACATGCGCCTGCCGAAGCTCAAGGGCTTTAAGAACCCGGCGAAGGTTCCTTTCCAGGTTGTAAACGTTTCCGACCTAGAGAAGGCCTTCCCCAATGGTGGCGACGTCACCATCTCCGACATCGTCTCCGCTGGCTTGGTTCGCCCCAAGCTGCCGGTGAAGATCCTCGGCGACGGCGACATCAGCGTGAAGCTGAACGTCACCGCTAACAAGTTCTCCCGCTCCGCTAAGGAGAAGATTGAGAACGCTGGCGGCACCACTACCGAGGCGTAATACACCTCAGCGCTGTCGATCTATTCGATAGTCGCACTGTGATGCTGCACAGTTCATCCCCGTCCATTTCGGTGGGCGGGGATTTTTTATGCCACACATGGCTGCGCCTCTGCTGACAAGCCGCTCGGCGCAAAGAGGTGATCCCGAAGAGCCCGAGAATGCCCAAGATCCTGGAGGAGCTGAGCAGCGGAGGTAAGTTCAGGTACTGACGATTCGGATGCCGCCGAAAGGCGCAGTAGCGGGCGCTTACGCGACTAAAAGTTTTCTCATAGCCGGTGGTGCTGATAGGATTCGGAGGTTGTACATCAGTCCGCAGCTTGCACCGAAGAGAGTCAACTACTCACCACGGCTGTGGCTGGCACCCAAACCAGGAGGCTAGTTTGTCCGCCATAGTCTCGGCGTTCCGGAACGCGGATCTTCGCAAGAAGCTGCTTTTCACTATCGCGCTGATCGTTCTGTACCGAATCGGAGCTCAAATCCCGACCCCCGGTATCGATTACGCACTCATCACTAAGCAGGTCGAAGATCTGACGAACAACTCGGCGATGTACTCGCTGATTAACTTGTTCTCCGGTGGTGCGCTGCTGCGGCTATCGATCTTCGCCGTGGGCATCATGCCCTACATCACGGCATCTATTATTGTGCAGCTGCTCACCGTGGTGATTCCGAAGTTCGAACAACTCAAGAAGGAAGGCCAGACCGGCCAAGCCAAGATGACGGAGTACACCCGTTATCTGACCGTGGCTCTGGCACTGCTGCAATCGGCGGGCATTGTGGCACTGGCTGACCGTCAGCAGCTCCTCGGCCAAGGTGTGCCGGTACTCAAAGAGAATGTGGGTGTCTTCGGGCTCACCACCATGGTGCTCATCATGACCTCCGGCGCTGTGCTGCTGATGTGGATGGGTGAGCTGATCACCGACCGCGGCATCGGTAACGGCATGTCCCTGCTGATCTTCGCCGGCATCGCCACTGCACTGCCGGCCGAGGGCGCGAACATCTTGTCCAACTCCGGCGGATTCGTCTTCGGTGCCGTGGTGGTCGGCGTGCTGGTGCTCGTCGTGGGCGTTGTGTTCATCGAGCAGGGACAGCGCCGCATTCCCGTGCAGTACGCAAAGCGCATGATCGGCCGCCGCCAGTACGGTGAGACCTCCACGTACCTGCCGCTCAAGGTCAACCAGGCGGGCGTGATCCCCGTGATCTTCGCGTCCTCTCTGCTGACCGTCCCGATCCTCATCACGCAGATCATTCAGTCCGGCAGCTCCGGCGGTGCCCAGGACAACTGGTGGAACCGCAACGTTGTTGCTGTGCTCTCCAACCCTGCTGCTTGGCAGTACATCCTCATCTACGTGTTGCTGATCATCTTCTTCTCCTTCTTCTACGTCTCCGTGCAGTACGATCCCTACGATCAGGCGGACAATATGAAGAAGTACGGTGGCTTCATCCCTGGTATTCGCCCCGGCCGTCCCACGGCGGAGTACCTTGGATATGTAATGAATCGTCTGCTGGTCGTCGGTTCCGTCTACCTGGCGCTGATCGCCATCCTGCCGAACATCTTGATTAACATGGGTGTTCAGACAGGCGCTGGAGGCAGCTCCCAGATGCCATTCGGCGGTACTGCCATCCTGATTCTCGTGTCCGTGGCCCTGACCACGATCAAGCAAATTGAATCTCAGATGATGCAAGCTAACTACGAAGGATTCCTGAAATGAGACTAGTTCTTCTCGGCCCTCCCGGCGCTGGCAAGGGCACGCAAGCCTCCCTGCTCTCCGACTCCCTCAAGGTCCCGCACATCTCCACCGGTGACCTGTTCCGCGACAACATTAGCCGCGGCACTGACCTGGGCAAGGAGGCCCAGGAGTACATGGATGCTGGAAAGCTCGTCCCCACCTCCGTGACCGCCAACATGGTTCGCGACCGCTTGAGTCAGTCGGATGCCGCCGACGGGTTCCTTCTGGACGGCTTCCCCCGCACCATCGAGCAGGCTGAGCTGCTCGAGGAGATGCTCAAGGAAAGCGGCCACTCGCTCGACGCCGTGATCAACTACGTCGTTTCCGAGGACGTTGTGGTGGAGCGCATGCTCGCCCGCGGTCGCAACGATGACAATGAGGAGACCATCCGCACCCGCCTGCAGGTCTACCGCGATCAGACCGCTCCTTTGATCGACCACTACGCTGACATCCTGCTCAACATTGACGCAGAAGGCACCGTGGAAGACATCAGCACCACCACGCTGGACGCCTTGGACCAGTAATCCCCGCGGCGCCCCGATAGCACCCGTGGCAGTAAGAACGAAGCCCCCGCCGGACCTCGTCCGGCGGGGGCTTCGCGGGTGGGGTGGCGTCGAAGACAAAGCAGAACAATCCACTACGAATTCCCGCAGAGGAAGGACACAATGGGCTTCCGGAAAACAAAGAAGCAGATCCCCGCAAAAACTCCCGAGCAACTGGACGCCATGCAGGCCGCCGGCGAAATCGTCGGCCGTGCGCTGCAGGCGGTGAAGAAGGTCGCCGCGCCCGGCGTGACCACCCTCGAACTCGACCAGGTGGCCGAGGACGTGATCCGCAGCGCCGGAGCCGTCCCCACCTTCAAGGGCTACGGCGGATTCCCCGGCTCGATCTGCAGCAGCGTCAACGAAATGATCGTCCACGGCATCCCAAGCGAGGACGTGGTCCTCGCCGAAGGCGACCTCGTGAGCATCGACTGCGGCGCCACCTACCAGGGCTGGGTGGGCGACTCCGCGTGGACCTTCGGCATCGGCGAGATCAGCGACGAGCACGACAAGCTCAACCGCGCCACCGAATGGGTGCTCATGGAAGGGCTCAAGGCGATGGTTCCGGGCAACCGGCTCACCGACGTGTCCTGGGCGCTCGAGCAAGCCACCGAGAAGGCCGAGGCGAAGTTCGGCGTGGACCTGTGGATCGTCGATGGGTACGGCGGCCACGGTATCGGCCACACCATGCACGAAGACCCTTA
>DHKFJ23503__coassemble_903_pt1 | contig 16013 bp, 10 predicted proteins | sample DHKFJ23503__metabat2_high_PE_011 | metagenome-assembled genome bin DHKFJ23503 | reverse complement strand
ATGGTGGCGTCGGATATAAACGGCGGCGCCGGCGATCATGGCGGTGATCCGGAGGACGACCTGGGCGAATATTTTGACGAAGCCACCGCCGACGATGACTTTGACCCTGAAAAGTGGAGGAACATGTAATGCCAGCAATGATTGCGCACCCCGGAATGCCCGTGTGGCAAACGCTCATCACCCGCGACCTGGACCAGGCCAAGGAATTCTACGGCCCGCTGTTCGGGTGGGAATTCCGCGACGAAGATCCCGGCTACGCTGTGGCAACGAAAGAGGGGATGCCGGTCGCCGGGATCATCGCGAACCCGGACAGCCCTGGCACTCGATGGGGGCTGTACTTCCACGCCGAGGATGTGGAGGCCGCGCACGAGGCGGCGCTGGCCGTGGGTGGACAGTCTGGGCTTGCGCCGACGCCCACGGACGATGGCGCAGTGCAATCGTTGCTGGTGGATCCGACCGGCGCGATTGCGTCGCTGCGGAAGGGGCCAGACGAGCAAGCGATCATGGCTGCCGGCGAACCGGGCACTCCGGTGTGGTTCGAGCTGGCCGTGACGCGCAATTGGGATGAGACGTTGAAGTTCTACCACGAGCTGTGCGGCTTCGATGTGAAGCTGCAGGGCGGCGGCGAGGGGCAGCGTTATGCCACCGGCGACGTGGAGGGCTCGCCTGTCGTGGGCTTCTGGGAGCGCGTCGGCAACGGCCACCAGCAGGGGGAGGACGTCCCCGGAATGTGGACGATCTCTTGGGGTGTGAGCAACCTCAGCGAGGCCTTGGAGAAGGTGAAAAACCACGGCGGGCTGGTGCTGCAGGTCGACAACGCAGGTCACGAGCCGGCGGCGCTGATCCAGGACGTGGCGGGGGCGCCGCTGCAGTTGGTGGAGGTGCCGGAGTTCGAGCCGGCTGAGGACGATGTCCACGAGCCGGATTTGTTCGCCTAGGCCTGTTCGCGGCCGTGCGACGAGGGCTGTGACCTGCGACGTGTAAAAAAATCGGCGATTTCTTTACATGTTGCAGGGATATGTAAAACGACTTTGCATATCCGCGGTTGTCGCAGGAGGAGCCAACGCTACGGGGGCTACCAGATGGTGACGCGCTGATCCTCGTCCAGCCACATGGCATCGTCCTTGGATACGTCGAATGCCTCGTAGAACTCCGCGATGTTGCTGGAGACCACATTGCAGCGGAACTCCGCGGGGGAGTGGGGGTCAATGGAGGCGTACTGCGCCGCCATCTGCGGGCGGATTGCGGTCTGCCAGATCCGCGCCCAGCGTAGGAACACGCGCTGCAGGGCGGTGTACTCGGTGGTGTCCGGGTTGCCGTCCGCATCCTCGAGGCCTTCGACCGGCAGCTTCGGTGCGGATTCAAAGGTCTCGCCGTGATCCGCGAGGTAGCGGCGCAGGGCGACGATGGCGATGCCCAGGCCGCCGAGGTCACCGATGTTCTCGCCCAGGGTGAACTTGCCGTTGACCTTGTGGTCCGTGATGCCACGCTGCGCGAGGCCGGTGGGGACCAGGCCGTCGTACTGGGCAACCAGCTTGTCGGTGAGCGCGGTGAAGGCCTTGCGGTCTTCGTCGGTCCACCAGGAGTTGAGGTTTCCGTCGCCGTCGTACTTGGAGCCCTGGTCGTCGAAGCCATGGCCGATCTCGTGGCCGATGACCGCGCCGATTGCGCCGAAGTTGCCGGCCATGTCGGCCTGCGGGTCGAAGAACGGCGGGCGCAGGATGGCGGCGGGGAAGGTGATGTCGTTTTTCACCGGGTTGTAGAACGCGTTGACCGTCTGCGGCGTGGCGAACCACGTTTCATCATCGGAGGGCTTGCCCAGCTTGTTGACCTCGTAATCGTGGTTGAACTCCGTGGCAGCGCGTACGTTGGCCACGAGGTCCGCCCCGGAGGCTCCGAAGCTGAGGCCGTCGAAGGAACGCCACTTATCTGGGTAACCGATCTTGGCCTGGAACTTCTCCAGCTTCGCCAGCGCCTTGTCGCGCGTGGTCGGGGTCATCCAGGGCAGGTCGCTGATGCGCTCGCGGTAGGCACCGATCAGGTAGTCCACCAGCTCCAGCATCTTTTCCTTGTATTCGGCGGGGAAGTGCTCGGCCACGAACTTCTTGCCCACTTCCTCGCCGATCTGAGATTCCACGAGCCCCACGCCACGCTTCCAACGCGCCCGCTGCTCGGTGGCGCCGGAGAGCGTGCGGCCGTAGAACTCCCAATTGCGGCGCCCAACCTCTTCGGGGAGCAGGCTCGCGCGCGAGGTGATGACGTGCCAGTAGGCCCACATCTTCCAGGCATCGAGGTCGTGGTTCTGGGCCATGTCCGACACGTGCTCGAGGTAGCTGGGCTGGCTGACCACGATGGTCTTCCCGCCTGCGGATTCCGTGTCGATGTGGGTGGCGCGCAGCCACTGAGCAAACGGGAACCCAGTGGGCAGGTCGGAGACATCCGTGGGGTTGTATGTTTTGTCGGCATCGCGGCTGGTCACGTTGTCCCAGTGCCCCTTGGCCAGATGGGTTTCGAACTCCATCACGGCCTGGGCTGCATCCTGTGCGGAGGTGTCCGCGAATTTTCCTGGGCGTTCTTGGTCAGAGACGAGCTCCAGCATGTCAGTGATGAAGCGCTGGTATTCCTCGCGCGTCTGCTGGTGTTGATCCTCCCGGTAGTAGGCCTCGTCCGGTAGTCCCAATCCGGTCTGCACCAGGTAGACCCTCTCGATGTCTGAGCCGGAATCTTTCTCCACGAAGTACCCCACTACGCCGCCGACACCAGTGACGTCCAGCTCGCCGAGCGCCACTGCAAGTTCCTCGATGGAGCTGGCCTCACGGATCTTCTGCAGGTCTGCATCGAGCACGCCCAGCCCGGCCTTCTCGATTCCGTCGACATCCATAAACGAGCTGTACAGTGCCCCGACGCGTCCTTCTGGTTCGTCCTGCGCCGCGGCTTCGATAATGGCGCGCACGTCCTTTTCCGCGCGGTCGCGCAGCTCGTGGAACGTGCCATCGACGGGTCGGTCGTTGGGGATGGTGTGCGACCCCAGCCATGCGCCGTTGACGTGGCGGTAGAGATCGTGCGCCGCGCTCACCGCGCCGGCTGGTGCCTCGGAGATGTTGTCGGGGATCGTCTTGTCAGTGTTGTCAGTCATGATCCCCACCATAGACGGCACTGTGGACAACGTCTTTTACTCCGACGCCACCACGCGCCCCAACCCCCTTTGACCTGCGGTGACCGCCATGGCTTTCGTCTCGCAGGGCGTGGGGGAGCGGTGTGATCGGACCGGCGGTGTCTCAGCCACCGTTATGCTTAGGCGCGTGATGACCCCTCAGCTTCCGCCGCCGGTTTCGCCGCAGCACCCACAAAACAATCCACCACACAATCCGCCAAGCAATCCGCTGCAGATGTCACCGCGGAGCCAGCCACCTCAAGTGCCGACCGCCGATCCCCAGGGTCGGTACCGCCCTGCACCGACTAGCCCCAAGACATCGGCCGGGTATCTGATTACAGTCCTTGGCGCGGTCGTTGTCTTGTGCCTCATTCCGTTCTTCGTAGACCGTGCTCTTCCCGATAACTCGGTGGAGGGCAATGCCTCTGAACTTTTGACGACGCAACTCAGAACCGCCACGAGCTGGCCCCTGACATTTGAGGCGCTGGAGCAGTGCACGGGCGATCCCGGTTTTAGCGTCGACGAGCGCGTCTACCTCGAGTGCACCACGAACAGCGTCAATGTGATCGGCATGGCAGATGTGCAGGATGATCCGAGCGCGATCGGCACGGCGTTTGATCGCGCGGTGCGGGCGATGTGGTCCATCGTCAGTGCAGACGTGGGGCCTCGTGACGACACAGCCGACGCGCAGAGAAGGGTTCCCGGCCTGGTGGAGCGCACGGGTGCGGATCAGGTGTGGATGTCGGACTACTTCGCGGTCGATGCTGGACTCCCCGGAGGTGTGAGTATCGCACCGATCTCCCAGGGTGTGCACCGATCCGTCGGTTTCTTCCGAGGCGGTGAAGGCGGTGGGTTCACCGGTGGGGACTTGGTGGTGGTCGATGTTGTGGCATCGACGGAAGAGGATGTCGATAGGGCGCTCAATAGGGTCATCGAGACTGCCCGGGAGGCGAATGTGGTGAGCGACTCCGGCAAGGATAGGGGGCACCAGAATGTCTAACTACCTCATCATGGATGTGCCGCGGGCCTTCCATATGGCGCAGCCGGTGGCTACGAGGCCGAAGCTACGGATGTTCAAGGGAGCCTGGTTCTGGGTGTACTGGGTGATGGTGGTGCCGTCGGTGCTGATGATGATGGGTACGGTGGCGCTTCCTTCATTGCTGCTGGATGGCAGGGTGAGTGCCGTTGCGGTGCTGCTGGCGTTCGTGGAAATCCTGGTTGTCGTGGCGGCGGTGCGGTGGCTGAAGGTGAGCCGCGGCACTCCGATTCGAATGGCCGTGTTGGCAGTGCTGTGGGGAGCGTCAGCAGCGATGATTATGACCAGCACGTTCGGGGCCGCTTCGGTCATGAGCTTGGTGGAAAAGCTGGGTTGGTATTCCCTGGCCGCGAGTTTCGCTGGCGCCTACCCAGAGGAGATGATGAAGGGCCTCGGGATCTGGTTCGTGCTGATGATCGGACGGTCCTGGTGGAACCGACCATGGCACGGCATTGTGGCGGGGATGCTAGTTGGGGTTGGTTTCGACGCGGTGGAAAACATGATCTACGCACTTAGCCTGGCGCCGATGAACCCCGATAGTGACATGAAGGGCATGTTGCAGATCTTCGGTATGCGCACCGTGGTCGGGGCGGGCCTGCACATTATTTTCAGTGGTTTCGTGGGGTTCGGTATCGGCCAGGCACTGTTCGCGCGGACGGATCGGCGCGGAGCACCCCGGGCGAAGGCCTGGCGACTGGGCCAGGTGGTCCTGTGGGGTGCGGTGGGTTTTGCGGCTCACTTCGCGTTCAACGCGATGGTGTTCACGGACTATCCGGTGATTCAGCTGATCTGGCACATCGGGGTGTGGCTGGTGATCGTGACGGGATTGATTGTTCTGATCTGGCGCCAGACGAAGCAGTTGAAGCCGGAATGGGACGCTGGGCTGTACCCGGCGGTGACGTTATATATAAAGCAATACGCGCCAGAGAATCGCTTCGCCAGAGTGCCGCTCGGCGCTGGTGGGTTGCCGGCCGCGTGGCCGCAGCCGGTGGGGCAGCATGTGCCGTTGCAGCAGCGCCCTCCACTGCCGCCGAACTCACCACCGAACCTTGGCTCTCACCATCGGGCTCAGGCTTACGTGTCAACGACTCCGCGGCATACAGTTCCTATGCCGTCACGTACGGATCGCTTCCGGTAGTCCGGTAGGCCGGTAGTCGGGGTCTGGGGGATCCGGTAGCCAATAGTCGGTAGTTGGTGGTTGAGCGCACTGCCCAGTCCCCCGCAGCGAGTTATCAGCATTTCCGCAGGTCGATGACTCAGGCGTGTCATGTGAGGAAAGTCACTCAAGGCTGTGACCTGCGCTTTTTTGGCCACCCTGGCAAGGAATCAGAAATTTCCATCACGTAAACAGTGTTGCTCGTGTGAAAACTGTGACATTTGGGTAACGTGTGACGCATGTTATCACTGCCATGGCGCCGCTCTGCGCGCAAAACCGCTCCCGCACGCATCACGGCAGCAGCCTTGCTGGGCTCTGCTGCCACGGTGGCAGCGCTCGTTGCCACAGACGTAGTCCCCGTTCCTTCGTGGGCTCTTAGTGGCGTCGATGTTGCTTCCCACCAGCACCCAGGCGATTCTGCTATCGATTGGCAGCAAGTGAAGGCTAACGGTCAGTCGTTCGCCTTCATCAAGGCCACCGAGGGCACCGGCTACACCAACCCCTACTTCTCCGGCGACTCGATCAAGGCGAAGGAAGCGGGCATTACCCCGGGTAGTTACCACTACGCCCGCCCGGGCCAGAACGACCCCCGTTCTGAAGCTCGGTTCTACGCCGCCACCTTGGCAACTGGCGCCCAGCCTTCCCTGCCTCCAGTGCTTGACCTCGAGGAAGACGAAGGCCTGTCCCCACAGCAGCTCCAGGACTGGACCCGCGAGTGGATTGATGAGATCAAGACTCTCACCGGCCGCGACCCGATCATCTACACCTACAAGTGGTTCTGGGAGAACCGGATGGCCAACACCACCGAGTTCTCGAAGTACCCACTCTGGCTGGCGTACTACAGCGACACCCTGCCGGATGAGGCCATCCCCGGCGGCTGGAAGTACGTGACCTTCTGGCAGAAGGCGGACAAGGGCAGTGTCGACGGGATCGTAGGCCCCGTTGATATGAACGAATACTTCGGCGACGACGCCCAACTGAAGGCGCTGTCCGAAGATCTGCCGTCGGGTACCGTCGCGGGCGATACCGCAAACGCCCTCGAACCGGTTCGCCAGGTGGCTGGCGCGGAGGCAAACGTAGCGAACGAAATCGAGCACGCCACCGGCGTGGACGTGCCAATGGCGAGCGACTTCTTCATGGTTCTGCTCGGCGTGATCGGCGGCCGCCTGCCGGCCGAGGCTCTGCTGACTCAGGGCGCGACGCAGATCGAGAACGCGAACGCTGCCAACGGCGGTGACGGTGGCGATGTGTCCCGCGCGACGGCCGCAGCCCAGAACATCCTGCGTGCCTACACTGCACTGGCTGGCGCCCTCGAGGAGTTCAACGCCAACGGCAACAAGATCCCCGTGGACCAGCTCTCCTCGGTTCTGGGGCAGCAGAAAGCTGCCGGTGTTGCTGCTGAGGGTAGTGCTGGGGCAGGAACGATCAACGTGAGCCAGGTGCTGACTTTGCTGCAGCAGTATGGCGGAGTATCCGACTGGAATGCACGTTTGCGCAACGGTGAGGTCAAGCCCGATCCTGATGCGCTGCAGAAGCTGGATGAGGCTGCCAAGGCTGCTTCCGCCGTGGAGCAGGGCGGCGCTGCTGCTCCGGCTACGCCTGCCGCTCCGGCAACGCCCGCGCAGTAGCGTCGGTAGCGCCGGCAGCGCCTGCGCAGTAGGGCCGGGGGAGGGGTCGTATCTGCAGTTGGCGGGGCTGCAGATGTGACAATCTTGTGTTTTGTCGAGCTTCGCTTCACAAAACCCTAGGTGGTCAAATATGAAGCACGGCAAAACACGGCATTCGCACACGCGGGGCTGTGTTGCCGGGACAATCAGGAAAGCCGGATCCCCGTTCCTAGTCTCCCAGTCAGTAAGAGATGTGGAACGGTGAGCTGTTGAATGGCCCAGCCTAGCTTTCACAACATCTGTGCCTGCATGGATACGGCCGAACGCGCCATAAGGTGTTTCCGCCAGTCGTTGATGCAGGGCCCACCGGTAGGACAAACCTACCGACAGCGTTGACTCAGCTGGAATATCAATCAGCTCACTCCGACCCCAATTGAGGTAACGACATGTTCCGCCAAACCGTATATAGGACTTGGTGAAAACAGCATGAAAAGGCCACGCTAAGGTCGGCGTAGCTTGAACATGAGCGTTTCGCCTCGGTCACTTGGCGCCCACCATGTTTCTCGAGCGTTAAAACTTTCCCCCCGCGCGCGTGGCCAGCGTCATCAGCAGCCACCTTTGCTGCATTTCCGCTGACCAGCGTTGTTCCAGTCCAGCACTTGTCGAGGCTCCGGCGCTGCTACAGCGAGATTGGTACGTTTCCTTGCGCAGTGAACGCGCAGCGGTTCTCTATATGCACCCATGATGTCGTGCAACCTGACCTCACAGGAAATGCCGTCTACCAGCACTTCCTTTCCATCCTGGCTGCCACGCGGCGTGCACGCGCGTGTGTGCACGCGCACTTCAACGCCTGCTGGTTTCCACCGTGTTAACGCGATTTCCGAACTTTAACCCCCGCTGCTCCGGCGGCCCTTTCCAGCGTGTGAATAAACTCCGCGCCACCTTAGTATCCACATTGCCCACAAGCAGAAGGGCACTCAACTCCACGCAAGCCAATCCAGCACAAGGCACATACGCCGGAAAGGTCCCCATCGGATGCCCACTATCGGAATCGTGAACGTCAACACGTCGGAGTCCATGACCACCACCATCGTGGAGGCCGCTCGCGCCGTCTCGGCCCCGGACACCACCATTGTGGGTGTCACACCACAGCGCGGCCCGGCGTCAGTCGAAACCCATGTCGAGGCCTATCTGTCTGCCGTCGGCGTCATCGAGGCCGTTCATCGGTACACCCTCGAATCCACGTCCCGGGGTGTGCAAACGGACTCCCCGGCAACCGGAGCTCCTGCTGTGGACGCATGGATCATCGCCGGCTACGGCGACCAGGGAAAAGAGGCCCTGCAGGAGCTTGTTGACGTGCCCGTCATCGATATCACCGAGGCCGCAGCAGTGGCTGCGATGTCTGTGGGGGATTCCTATGCCGTGGTCACCACCCTTGACCGCACAGTGCCCATGATCCGTTCCCGCCTGTCCCAGGCAGGACTCATCGATAGGTGCGTGTCGATCAGTGGCACGGGCCTGAGTGTCCTCGAACTGGAGGAGGACGAGCAGCGCACTCGCCAGATCATCATTGAGAAGGCGGCTGCGGCACTCCACCGCACCGAGCATCCCGCGGAGTCCATCTGCCTAGGCTGCGGCGGAATGGCAGGCCAGGGCCCCGAGCTGTCGAAGGAACTCGGTGTCCCCGTCGTCGATGGCGTGGCTGCCGCGGTGGGGCAGGCTGAGTCGCTGGTGCGACAGGGGCTCACGACCTCCCGCATCGGAACGTTCGCCCCGCGCGGTCCCAAGCGCCTTCATGGCTTTGAGCAACTCGAAATCCCTACCGAATCCCTCACGGAAAGTTGACCCCTTCCCCATGAATACCGGAGATATCAGCGGTAATGACGTTGTCATTCCCGCCACTGCCGACCCAGACCTCATCAACCCAGACCTTGCACCGCTGAAGAACCAACACTGGGGTGCTTACAACGTCTTCGCCTTCTGGATGTCAGACGTCCACTCCGTCGGCGGCTACATCACAGCCGGAGCACTGTTCGCCCTAGGGTTGACGGCATGGCAGGTGCTCCTCGCACTGCTGCTCGGCATCACCATCGTCTATTTCCTGTGCAACCTCGTATCGCTGCCATCCCAGCGCACAGCCACACCCTTCCCAGTGGTGTGCCGCGCAGCGTTTGGCATTCAGGGCGCGAAGATTCCAGCCATGATCCGCGGGCTCATCGCGGTGGCGTGGTACGGAATCCAGACGTATCTCGCCAGCCATGCACTCGTTGTGCTGCTGGTAAAGCTCGTCCCATCCTGGGCACCCTACGCGGACAAGGATCTCCACGGCTTCCTCGGACTATCTGTGCTGGGATACATCGGTTTCTTCATCCTGTGGGTGCTCCAAGCACTGGTGTTCTGGCGCGGCATGGAGGCCATTCGAAAGTTCATCGACTTCTGTGGTCCGGCCGTCTACGTGGTGATGTTCCTGCTGGCGATCTACCTCATTTCCCAGGCTGGGTGGTCGAACATCAGCTTCTCGTTGGCAGATTTCCAGCTCTCCGGCTGGGCGGCGTTCTCGGCTTTCTGTGCCGGAACCGCCACGGTGGTCAGCTACTTCTCCGGCCCAATGCTCAATTTCGGTGACATTTCTCGCTACAGCTCTTCCCAGGCTGCGGTGAAGCGCGGTAACTTCCTGGGACTGCCGGTGAACTTCCTGGTCTTCTCGATTCTCGTGGTGGTCACGGCCTCGGCAACAGTCCCGGTCTATGGGCGCCTCATCACCGACCCTGTGGAAACAATCGCGCAGCTCAGCAATACGTTTGCCATTGCCTTCGGTGCACTTACGTTGATGATCGCCACGATTGGCATCAACATCGTTGCGAACTTCATCGCCCCGGCCTTCGACTTCTCTAACGTGGCTCCATCGAAAATTTCGTGGCGCACCGGTGGCATGATCGCAGCGGTCGGGTCGATCTTCCTCACCCCGTGGAATCTCTACAACTCCCCAGAGGTCATTCACTACACGCTGGATACGTTGGCCTCCTTCATCGGCCCGTTGTTTGGCGTGCTGATCGCCTTCTTCTACGTCATTCACAAGCACCGCGTGGACGTGGACGCCCTTTTCAGCTCCTCACCCGAGGGCCCGTATTTTTATCGCAACGGTTTCAATATCAACGCTGTGATCGCCACCGTTGTGGGCGCTGTACTGAGCCTGTTGACCATCCTTGTCCCCGCCCTTCAACCTGCCGCCACCTACACTTGGTTCATCGGCGCCGGAGTCGCAGCCGCAGTGCTCGTCGGCCTGGAGCGCCTGCGCCCCTCGTTGCCCCGCACGTCGACCCAGCAGAAAGCCCTCGTCAACGCATGATCTCGCCCCTGTCACGCCGCGCCGCCGACCTCGCCGCCGCGCGCCTTACCGCCACGGATCCCAAGGTCACGGGCGAGTGGTCGAGCCCCCTGTCGTGGCGTCAACCCATCCACACCGTCTACATCCCGGCGTCGACCTTTTTTCTCGACGCCACACCCCACCCGCCCCACACCCTCCCGCAGCGGTGGGGCCAGGAGATAGTGGATGTGTTGCAGGAGCGCGCCGGGGAGTCAGCGACTGCCGCCGATGCGGCCCGTGACCTGGCAGAATCCCTGGGCGTGGAGGATCCACAGCGCGTGGCAAGCCTAGCCGTGGACAAGCTGCTGCGCGAGCCGATCGAGGACGTGCGCATCGACTTCGAGGACGGTTTCACCCAGCGCGGGGTGCCTTCCGAGCGCCGAGATGAGCAGGAGTCCGATTTCGCTGCCCGGGCCGCCGACCTGCTCGCGGACTGGCTCCTCGACGGCGGGACGGGAGTGCCGCCCTTTTGCGGTATCCGCTTCAAGTCCTTCGACCCGCTGGTGCGCGAGCGGGGCATCGATACGCTCATCACCGTCCTCACCGGGCTACACGAGCGAGGCGTGCTGCAGGCGCTGTATTGCCCAGATTCGCCGCGCTTCGACCCCCGCGCCCTGCGGCTGACGTTCCCGAAGGTGCAGGATACGTCGCAGGTAGAGGCATTGGTGGAGATCCTGCAGATGCTGGAAGCCGAGTGGGGCTTGGATGCTCGAGGCGTGCAGATCCGTTTCGAAATTCAGGTGGAAACACCCCAGGCCGTCATCGGAGATGACGGCTTGGTCGAGGCCGCGCGGATGATCAAGGCCGCGCAAGGCCGGTGCCTGTCGCTGCACTACGGCACGTACGATTACTCGGCATTCCTGGGCGTGGACCCGGTCCAGCAGTCCATGGAGCACCCCGTCGCTGATACGGCCAAGGGCCTGCTGCAGGTCGTGGCCCGCGGTCACGGGGTCGAGCTCTCCGACGGGTCCACGAACCGCATCCCCGTGGGGAGCTCGGCGGCTATGGAGCAGGCGTGGGCGCTGCACTATCGCCTCGTCACCCGGCACCTGACCAGGGGAATTAGGCAGGGTTGGGATCTGCACCCACACCAGCTGATCACCCGGCACCTCGCTACGATTGCGTACTTCCGGCGCGACTGGGAACTGTCCGCCCAGCGTCTCAAGGCCTACGTGGCCGGGGATACCTCGGAGTGGATGGACGAGCCAGCTACCGCGAAGATGCTGGCGAGCTTCCTCCGACGCGCGCACGCCTGCGGCGCTATCACCGACGCCGAAGTGCGCACCGCCGGAGTAACAGCAGGTCAGCTCGTGCAGCTCGAGGCAACCGGGCGCCTCACCGGCCGTCCCACCGACCATCTCACCAACCAGGAGTAATTTCCCACTATGACAGTGCAGATCTTCCGTGCCCGCCGCGCGGTCATCGGATACCCAGAGATCCATGAATCACCGGTGACGGTGGTGGTGTGTGGGGGCGTCGTCGAGAAAATCTACGAGGATGACTCCGCCGAGATCGCCAGCGCCGAGCTCCCCGAGCTCCCCGACCTCCCCGACGCTGAGATCATCACCATTCCCGACGATCAGATTCTGCTGCCCGGCCTGGTGGACACGCATGTGCACGTCAACGAGCCGGGACGCACGGACTGGGAAGGGTTCGCCAGCGTCACCCGCGCCGCGGCGGCCGGAGGCGTGACCACGCTGCTGGACATGCCGCTGAACTCGATCCCCTCGACTGTGACGATGGATGCGCTGCGCACCAAGCGCGACATCGCACAGGACAAAGCCAAGGTCAGCGTGGGTTTCTGGGGTGGAGTAGTGCCGGAGAATCTCGGCACTGGAGAGCTGCGCGAGCTGTGGGATACGGGGCGCGTGTTCGGCTTCAAGTGCTTCCTGCTGCACTCCGGCGTGGACGAATTCCGGCCTCTCACACCGATCCAGATACAGCGCGCGATGGAGGAAATTGCGGACTTCGATGGGCTGCTCATCGTCCACGCCGAGGACTCCGAGACCATCGAACGCGCCGAACAGGAGCAGCAGGGCCGCGGCGGGATTACGCAGGTGTATGCGACATTCGAGGCGTCCCGGCCACCGGAGGCCGAGCGAACCGCCATTGAAACGGTAATCGACGCCGCCGAGCGCACCGGCTGCCGGGCGCACATCCTGCACCTCTCGGACGCGGGCTCGCTGGAGCTACTGCGGGATGCGCAGCGCCGAGGGGTGCGCATCACCGCAGAGACATGCCCGCACTACCTGTCGCTGTTCAGCGAGGAAATCCAGAACGGCGCGACCCAGTACAAGTGCTGCCCGCCGATCCGCACCGCAGGTAACCGCGAGCGGCTGTGGGCCGGGCTAGTGGATGGGGTGATCTCCACGGTGGTCTCGGATCACTCGCCGTGCACCGCGGAGCTGAAGAAGTTCGCTAGCGCCGCCGACACCGCACACACCGCCGCCGCTCCCGCGCCGTTCTCCGCCATGGACGCCGAAGGCACCAACCTCGGCGGCGCCGGCGCAGACGGCCGCGGCTCCGAAGGCAGCTTCGGGCAAGCCTGGGGAGGCGTGGCATCCGTGCAGCTTGGGCTGCCCGTCGTGTGGTCACAGGCCCGCCTGCGTGGACTGGGGCTCACGGACGTGGTGCGCTGGATGTGCACCAACCCAGCGCGGTGGTGCGGCCTCACCGACCGTGGCGCGATCGTCCCCGGAGCGCGTGCCGACTTCGTGGCCGTCAGCGCAGATGACGCCTTCGTGGTGCTCCCAGACAAACTCCACCACAAGAACAAGGTCTCCGCGTACGCCCAGCGCGCCCTGGCCGGGGTAGTGCACACCACCTGGGTCGCCGGGGAGGTCGTGTACACAGCTGATGCTGCACGTCCCGCGGACTCGGCAGCCCAGGCGGACACCGCTACCTTCCCCGGGGGCACACCGCCTCTCGTCGATAGGCCGGATGCGGCGGGGGAGCATGGTGGCGTCGACGATAAAGCACACAACGGTGGACAAGGAAACTAGGAACATGAGCACACCCCAGGACTTCGAAAACTACCCCGACCTGGCCAATCGCCAGCTCGCGGGATCAGTGATCTGGGCCAGCGACGAGTCCTTCGCCGAGCGCGAGAACCTCATCATGCCCCACGAACCCGCCTTCGACCCCGCCCTGTTCGGCAACAAAGGCAAGGTCTACGACGGCTGGGAAACACGCCGGCGCCGCCACGAGGAAATTGGCCACAACGATGCCGCCATCGTCCGCCTCGGCGTGCCCGGCCACATCCGCGGCGTGGTTGTAGACACCTCCTGGTTCACCGGTAACTACCCGCCGCAGTTCGCGGTCAAGGGCATCTGCATTGACGACTACCTCCCCGCAGACGAGATCGCCGTGCTGCCCGATAGTGAGTGGTTCGATCTGGTCGGCGTCACCGACGCGCAGGGCGATACGCGGCACGCCGTGGCCATCGACCCGGACAGTGCGGCCGGGCAGACGCGGGTCACGCACGTGAAGCTCATCATGATTCCGGACGGTGGCATCGCCCGCCTGCGCGTCCACGGCATCCCCGCGCCGAATCCGCAGTTCCTGGGGTCCACGGTGGACCTCGCGGCGATCGAGCACGGCGGGTGGGTCACCGAATGTTCCAACATGTTCTACTCCTCGCCGAACCAGATCTTGAGCCTCGGCCGGGCGATCAATATGGGTGGGGGCTGGGAAAATGCTCGACGCCGCAATGGTGGCAACGACCATGTCGTCATCCGGCTGGCTGGGGAGAGCGTCCCGGAGTTCGTGGAGGTGGATACGAGCTACTTCGTGTTCAACGCGCCGGGGGAGATCCGGCTGACGGGGTGGAACGCGGGCGGTGCTGGCGGTGCTGGTGTGGATGCTGGCAGCGGTGGCGGTGCGAGCAGTGCTGGTAGCAATGCTGGGCCCGAGATCATCGAATTGGTATCCAAGCGCCGGGTTCTGCCGGACACGCGCCACCGATTCGCGGTATCCGAGGAAGCCCGCGACCTTCCGATTACCCACGTGCGTCTGGACGTGTACCCGGACGGAGGCTTGGCACGGCTGCGCGTGTTTGGCTCGTTGACGGGTGCGGGGTTGCGCGAGCTCGAGGCGCGCTGGGAACGCTGAATTGCTGCGTGGTGGAAGCATTCGATGCGTTGAGGGCTTCCCGGAACGTGCAATGCTGTTCCACGTCGAGGCTGTGTGGGGGTCCTGAGATGCCAATGGAGATGTGGTCAGATTTTGTCAAGGCAAAACTACGTAAAAACCTGCTTTTTGCTTAGTTCTGCCTTGACCAAAATTGCACTTTTCCCTTGACAGGGTCATTGACGCCACGGAAACCCCTTCTCCTTCCCCTTGACCTTTTACCTTCCAGTCCCGCCAATGCTCTGGCCCTGTTAACACCGCTGAAAACAGATCCCCGGCCATCGCTTTCTATATGTAATCGCTGTTTAACTGCTGCGAAACATTCATCGATCAGACTTATCCCTATCGGCGCAACACCGGCCCCGATGATGAGATGAGGAGACCTGATCATGACAACCGGAGACAGCCTGGCATTAGCCACAGCGAGACTTGAAGCAGCCGCAGCGAAAGCCCGAGCCCGCGCAGAGGCTGAGCGCACGATCTGGGCCAGCGCTACAAATCGAGTGAAGTCCGGGGTAACTACAGCGAGGTCGAGGGTCTCCATGCGTCGCAGCTCCACCGCCACGGCCTCCACCGCTGCGACCACCACCCCGGCCACCACTTCGACCGCCACCGCAGACACCACAACAGCGGCCACCACCGCTGCAACCCCCAACACCCCGCACCCCGTGGACCAGCGCCCACCCTTCGGCAAGCTTTTCATCCTCGGCCTCCAGCACGTCCTCGCCATGTACGCAGGCGCCGTGGCCGTGCCGCTGATCGTCGGCGGAGCCATGGTCGCCGCGGGCAAGCTGCAGCAGTCCGATATCCACCACCTCATCGTCGCGGACCTGTTCGTGGCAGGCATCGCCTCTATCATCCAGTCCGTCGGCTTCTGGAAGTTCGGCTCACGCCTTCCGCTGATCCAGGGCGTGTCCTTCGTATCCGTGGCTCCCATGATCGCGATCGGAAGTCAATTCGGAGTGCAGGCCATCTACGGCTCGGTCATCACCACTGGCCTCATCATGATCGCCGTGGCGCCCGTGTTTTCGAAGATCGTCAAGTACTTCCCGGCGATTGTCACCGGCACCATCATGACGATCATTGGTCTTTCCCTCATGAAGGTCCCCGCCGGCTGGATCGTCTCGGACAAGATGGCCCCGAACCTCAGCGGCGGGCTGAACTTCCTCCTCGCCCTGGTCACGCTCCTCACGGTCGTTGTCATCCACCGCTTTTCTTCCGCCAGCTGGCGCCCCATGGCGATCCTCGGCGGCGTGATCGTCGGCACCATCGTCGCGCAGCTCTTCGGAGCCACGAACTGGACTGAGATGCACAAGGCCGAGTGGATCGGCGTGCCCACTCCCTTCCAGTTTGGCCTTCCCACCTTCCAGATCGGCGCGATCCTCACCATGGCCATCGTGGGCCTCGTCATTATGACGGAGACCACGGGCGACATCATCGCCGTCGGCAAGATCACCGGCCGCCCCGCAAGCAAGCAGGTGCTCGGCAACGGCCTGCGCGCCGACGGCCTGTCCACCCTCCTCGGCGGCGTGTTCAACACGTTCCCCTACACGGCATTCGCGCAG
>DHKFJ23503__coassemble_881_pt1 | contig 16746 bp, 15 predicted proteins | sample DHKFJ23503__metabat2_high_PE_011 | metagenome-assembled genome bin DHKFJ23503 | reverse complement strand
TGGTACATCTCGCCGAACGGCGTACGCATCGATATATTCTTCAGATCTCTATTCTTGGGTCGACACAACCCGTTGTAAGTGCCGCTTTGTGTTTTGTCGCCATTCTATATATTGGTTTCCGCAGAGGCAGACCTCGAAAGGTTAATGATTTCACCGTATACGACACTGGAATCGCTTCATTTCCGTTAGAGATGTTTTCCTATTTCCTCTCTGGCGGTTTAGGGTTTATCCCTGCTTCAATTGCTGCACTGGGTTTCATTTCCTAAAGTTCTGATTTAACTGTTCCAGCACTCTCGTGCCTACGATATAGACTCCCCCTATAGTTATATAGCTACTGCTCGCCAAGGGATGCTGGTCTTCGTGCGATTCTAGTCATAGCGCAAAGGTTGAGATTTGTAGTGTTGACTGTTGGTCACGATAGGTGCTCTTACTTCTCTTCATGACTCGTAGTCCACATTTCTGACTTAAGCAGTCTTTTTTGTACTTTAAATTGTCGCTTCGTAGAGCTTGACGTTCACGCTGCCAACCAGGATCTCCGCTCCGCCACCCCTACATAGTGCGCAGATCCACCGCGCCAGCGCCCAACACCGCTCGACGCGCGGTGTCGTACAGCACGTCTACAACTCGGTTCACTTCCCGCGTGGACATTCCCGCAACACGGACAATCACTCCCGAATCACCCACCAACGTGCTCACGCCCCACTGCGTTTCCACCTGCGTTTCTCCCTGTCCCTCCGGCGCACGTTCCTTCGGCACTGCCCTCACCAACTCCCCCACCAGCCGATTTACGTGCTCCCGCGCAGCACCATCGCTCCATCCTGCAGGTGGCACAACCACCATCGTGGTCCACACCGGCCACGGGCCGAACAGCAACTCCGATTGGCTGGATGCCATCCCGCCTGCCGTCACGCTCTCCGTCTCGCCCGACACCTCGGCCCCAGCGGCACACGTGATATCAGACAGCAACGGCCTTCCCTCACGCTCCACGCGCAGCCCCTGGCTGAACGCGTCGAACGCGTGGCGTTCACCCCGCGCCAAACGCCCCAGCATCACGGTTTCCACCGCCAGTAATGTCGCACCCGCAGCCAAGCGAAATTCCGTGGATTGCACCAATCGGCTTCCCGCGAACAACGTGGTGTGCCCCGGCAGATACTCCAGCACAGCACCTTCCCCCACAGTGAATGTGGACCATTGAGTCGCGCACCCAGCATTCATGCGATGCACATTCGTCGCCGCCTGGCTGGTCACAGTTGCGCAGGCGTGATCCTCCACGTCCACGATCTGCCGCACCCGATCATTCTCGGCCAGCCCACCACCGGTTGTCCGAGTGTAGAGGTAGGCGTGGTGCGGCCTGGTGGCGTCGATATACAAGGGCCGAGACACACTCAGCGGCGCCTTAGCGAACCGCCCGCGCAACCCCGTGCAGCCACTGCTCCCGGCGACCAGCTGCGCCTGCAGCAACCCAACCTTGCCCGGCTGGCCTACGCCACGCACGCCACTGGTCACGCCATCGCCGCTGGCCGCACTAGCACCATCCCCAGCACCAGCACCATCCCCCACGATCCGCCGCAGCTCAGGCGGAATCGGCGGCGTCAGCGCTGACGGGTCCAGCCGATCGGCCATTACTGACCCCCGGCGCGGAAGCCCTCCAGCGCCGCGACCAGCTCGTCGATGCCGGTTCCCTCCAAACTATTGGTCAGCACCACCGGCTTTCCGCCGCGCACGTCCTGCGCATCAGCGTGCATCCGATCCAGGTCGCAGCGCACATACTGGGCGATATCCACCTTGTTGATCACCAGGATGTGTGAGTCCGTGATCCCGGGGCCACGCTTGCGGGGCATCTTGTCCCCCTCCGCGGTGTCCAGCACGAACACGAACACGTCCACGAGCGCCGGGCTGAAGGTCAGCGTGAGGTTATCGCCACCCGATTCGAAGAAGAGCGTGTCCACCTCGGGGTGGTCGTCCAGCAGGTCGGCGGCGGCCATGAGGTTCATCGTGGGGTCATCGCGCACCGCGGTGTGCGGGCAGCTGCCTGTCTCCACACCGATGATGTGATCGGCGGGCACCACGCCCTCCAGGTGGCGGCGGATGTGCTGCGCGTCCTCCTGCGTGTAGATGTCGTTGGTGATCACGCCGACGTTCCGCCCGGCCTCGATGAACTTCGGCACGAGCGCCTCGATGAGCGCGGTCTTGCCGCTGCCGACGGGCCCGCCGATGCCGATGCGCAGTGTCACTGGGTTGGTCATGGTGTTCTCCTGTTTCCGTTGTTGTCGCTGGTCATTGGTGTTTCTTTGTCCCGACGCCACCACGCGCCCCACCTCAACTCATAAACAGGCGAGCCGGGGCGATCTGGTGTTGGGCGGAAGCGATATCCAGTCCCGGGCTTGACCTGCCGAGTGTGGCAAAGCTGCGCGGGTCGCCGGGATCCGCCGCGTCCACTAACTCGCGGGCGTGCTCCGCGCACTGGGCAGCCAGCTCCGCGATGAGGGGTATCGCTCGGGCGACCATCGCTTGCGCGCCGATGTGATCGCACTGGCTGAGTCGCAGCGCCGCGCTGGACCAGCCCACTGCAAGTCCGGTGAGTTCCACAGCCACGGCCTGTTCGATGTCCAGGCCGCGGGTGGCGTGGATCAGCCCCAAGGCCACGGCCTGACTGCCGGGGACTTCCCGGTTGCGGGCGCGCCGCGAGTATTCGGCGAGCACGTGAGCTGCACCGGAAGCGCCGCGGTCGTCCGAGCCCGGTGCGTCCTGGTCCTGACCCAGCGCGTCGGCCACCTGCGCATGCACCTGCAGCGTCTGCCGGCCCACGCGGGTCGAGGCTTTGCGCAGCTCCTGGGTGACTTTCATCGCCTCCAGTTCCGCATCCAGGTACTCCACCAACTGGATGGCCCGATCGACGGACTGGGGGCGGTGGGGGCGCGGGGTGGCGTCGGCGTAAGGAGGAACCGAAAGGGCAATCATCGTGGCCACGGCGGTGGCAACTCCGTCACCGGGGGCGGCCGTGATGTGCAGATGATCCAGCAGCGCATCCGTGCACTGACGCACGCCGTGAACGCGGCCGCGTTGCACCAACCCCTCCAACCCGTGCGAGAGGGTGTAGCGCCCAGACGGGTAGGCGGAATCGCCGAAGACCACCGCGTGCATGAGCGCAGCGGTGCCCACGGCCGCGGTGGGGCGGCCAGGCTCAGCGGGGTAAGAGGGATCGGACATCGCTTCTAGAACAGGTAGAACAGTTGCGCGAGCGGGAGGGACTCGGCGGGATCGATGGTGGCGATCTGGCCGTCCACGCGCACCTCGTAGGTATCGGGGTCCACCTGAATATCCGCCAAGCGGTCGTTGCGCACCATGTTCTTCTTACCGATGCCACGGGTGCCCTTGACGGGCAGCACGAGAGAGTTCAGCCCCAGCTTCTCCGGCACACCTGCTTCAATCGCGGCCGTAGACATAAACGTGGCGCGCGTGGCCTGCAACGCCGTGCCGTAATTGCCGAACTGAGGGCGGTAGTAAATGGGCTCCGGGGTGGCCAGGGACGCATTCGGGTCACCCATCGCCGCCCAACAGATCCGTCCCTGCCGCAGCACCACGCGGGGCTTGGCGGCGAAGGAATCGATGGGCCACACGACCAGATCGGCCAGCTTGCCGACCTCGATGGAACCCACGTGCTCGGCGATGCCCTGGGCAATGGCCGGGTTGATGGTGAGCTTGGCGAGGTAGCGCAGCACGCGATTGTTGTCATCCTCGCCGTCGCCCTCAAGGGAGCCGAGCTGGTCCTTGCAGTGATGCGCGGTCTGGAACGCGCGCGACCACGACTCGCCCACGCGGCCCATGGCCTGCGAATCGGAGCTAAAGATACTGATCAGACCCATATCGTGCAGCACGGTCTCCGCAGCGATGGTCTCGGCGCGCACGCGGGAATCGGCGAAGGCCACGTCCTCCGGGATGTCATGCGACAGGTGGTGGCACACCATCACCATGTCCAGCAGCTCCTCCACCGAGTTGATGGTGTATGGCAGCGTGGGGTTCGTCGACGAGGGCAGCACGTTCGGCATGCCCGTGACCCGCAGGATATCCGGCGCATGGCCACCACCGGCACCCTCGGAGTGGAAGGTGTGGATCGCGCGGCCGTCAATGGCGCGGACGGTGGATTGGAAGTACCCGCCCTCGTTGAGGGTGTCCGTGTGTACGGCGAGCTGCACATCCATCTCGTCGCAGACACTCAGGGCGTTGTCGATGGCAGCGGGCGTGGCGCCCCAGTCCTCGTGAACCTTCAAACCGGCTGCGCCCGCGCGGATCTGGTCGCGCAGCGCCTCGGGCAGGCTGGCGGTGCCCTTGCCGAGGAACCCGGTGTTCACGGGCATGCCCTCGGCGGCGCGGAGCATGAATTCGATACCGTCCGCGCCCGGGGTGCTGGTGGTGCCCAGTGTGCCTTCCGCCGGTCCCGTGCCGCCGCCGAAGAACGTGGTGATGCCGTTGGAGAGCCCTTCCTCGGCCTGCTGCGGGGTGATGTAGTGGATGTGTGTATCCACGCCACCCGCGGTGACGATCCGGTGCTGCCCCGCGATCACCTCCGTGCCGGGGCCGATGAGCATGTCCACGCCATCTTGGGTGTGGGGGTTTCCCGCTTTTCCGACGCCAGCAATGCGGCCATCCTTAATACCCACATCGGCCTTGATGATGCCCAGGATCGGGTCGGCCACGATGGCTCCGACGATGACGGTATCCAGCGGATCGGTTGCCGTTGGGTCCTGGGCCATGCCGTCGCGCACGGCCTTGCCGCCGCCGTAGACGGATTCATCGCCGACAGTGCCCGCGGAGAGGTCCTTCTCGATGCGGATGCGCAGGTTTGTATCCGCCAACTGCACGAGGTCGCCGGTGGTGGGTCCGTAGATGTCCGCGTATCGGCGGCGATCAATGCTGCTCATGGTGGCCGTTACTCCTGTTCTTCGTTCGCGGTGAGGAAGTAGTCCAGCTTCTCGAGCGCTGCCTGCTTCACCTCGGGGTCATCGAGTTCACCGTTGACGAGGTTGGCGAACCCGTAGAGAGTGCGCGTCCCGCCGAAGTCCACCAGCTCAACGTCGCGCTCGTCGCCGGGTTCGAAGCGGATGGCCAGGCCTGCGGGGATGTTGAGGTGCATGCCCCACGCCTGCTCCCGAGGGAAGTCCAGCGCCGGGTTGGCCTCGAAGAAGTGGTAGTGCGACCCCACCTGCACGGCACGGTCGCCCGTGTTCGCCACCGTGACGGTGGTGGCGCGCCGGCCGGGGTTGAGCTCGATGCTTCCTTCTTGCGTGATGTACGGGGAGTATCCGCCTGACATGAGTTGTCCTAATCCTTCGTCCGGCTAGTGATGGTGGTGGGAGTGCTGATGATGACTGTGGCCATGCGAGTGGCTGTGGTCTTCATCGCCGTGAGAGTGAGCAAACCCCTGCTCGTGATCAGCCAGGAGCGCAGCGGCGATGCCGTCATCGCCGTGGTGGAGCATGTGCTCCGCCGTCTCCGCCGCCAGTCTCACCGCAGTGCGCAGCGCCCCGGGTGAAAACAACGCCTGCTGGTCTCCCCCAGCCACACCGAAATCAGCCCGTACCACTGCCACCGAGTCGCAATCCAGGCGGGCGAGGCGATCACGGGTGGTGTCCAGCGTGGGCCACGTCCCATCGAAAGCCACCTCGACCGACACCTGTTCGGAATAGTGCTGGGCAAGGCGGAGGCGTCGAACCAATTCGGCATCAGCGAAAGGATCAACAGCCTGCGACAGGAAAATCACCCCATCCACCTGCGGCGCGAGGGCGCGAATGTGCTTGCGGTACTGGGCGATCGTGTACGTGTCGTTAACCACCGGGGCGGCGATGCACACCGAACTGCCCGGGTTCTGGTCGCGGAACCAGCGCAACGCCTGCGCCGCCTGGGTGATGGACGTCAGATCGCGGCCGGTACTCATCGGCACCACTGTTATCGTCGTCGCCGTCGTCGAGTTCGTAGCGCGGAGAACGTCCTCCAACTCGCGGCCAGTTGTGGCGATCGGCAGTTCGAGGAGCGCGGAGAGTTTCTGCGGCTCGGGGACTTCCGGACCCGCGTAGAGAATGATGGCGTGGGAGTTATCCGTGGATGCTGTCATGGATCTTGTCGCACCCGTCTACTCGCCGATGGGGTCGTGCACGCTGACCAGCTTCGTGCCATCGGGGAACGTGGCCTCCACCTGCACCAGGCTCAAGCGCTCGCGCACGCCGGGCATCACATCGTCCGGACCCAGCACCTGAGTGCCGATCTCCATGACCTCCGCAACGGTCTTGCCGTCGCGGGCGGCCTCGATGCAGGCCTCGCTGACGATGGCCGTGGCCTCTGGAACGTTGAGCTGTAACCCCCGGTCCTTCCTGCGGCGGCTGACCTCCGCCATGGTGAAGATGTAGAGCTTGTCGAGCTCCCGTGGGGTTAGGGACATCGTCTCCTCCGTCTGCTTGTGTCTGCTTTGGTCCGCGCGCGATTGCCAGCGCACGAGCGCATCCCCGAGGCGGGGTGGCCGTGGCGTGGCGTCGAATATGGATACCAGCTTAGAAGCCAAACGGCCGTAAAGTGTTACGGGCAGATGAAATCCCCGGGGGTGCGCCCCTCGACATAAGAAAGCGCAGCGCGACACCAACCGTGGTCTTTAACCACGGGGTGCCGCGCTACGCGGTGGAGGTTACCAACTGCAGCTAGCTACAGCTATGCCGGTCGGCAGAGTCTGATCCCAGCAGAGTTACTGAATGCGACCAGAACGCTTCACATATGCGCGGTAATTGCTGCGGCCAGCGTGGACGAGGCTGATGGCCAAGATACCAATGACAACGACCGCGACGATCCCGCCGATCGTGATTTGAAGCCCGTACTCTTGGGTGTCCGACAGCCACGTGGCGAGCCCGAACACGATAATCCCCAAGCCAGCGACCAACGCTAGCCACAGGCCCATGCCAACCCACGTAGCCGTGCGATGCAGCGAGGAGTGCGGAGAATCCAGGCTCGAGGGAACGTAACCCTCCTTGTAGGACTTCTCCATGTAGAGATCCTCGGAGATAGCCATGCTCTTTCCCTACTTTCCGTTTAACCGATAGAGCTTTTGTCATGGTTGCATCAGTGGCGAACCACGGTGATGCAATCGATCTTAGTCGTCCTTACCGCGGAAAGCGGCACGGGTGCGTTCCTTCGTGATGGCTGCCACGGCCGTCAGCGGTATGCCGGCGGGGCAGACATCGGCGCACTCGCCGAACAGCGAGCAGGAACCGAAGGTGGTCTCAATCTCGTCCACCATCTTGCGGGCGCGGCGGCCACGCTCTTCCCGACCCGTCGGGGACAGGGTGAGGTGAACCAGCTTAGCGCCGGTGAACAGGTGGGCAGCGCCGTTCGGGCAGGCTGCCACGCAGGCACCACAGCCGATGCAAGCTGCGTGATCCAGGGCCTTCTCAGCGTCGGAGTGGTTGACCAACAGGGAGTCGGCATCCGGAGCGGTGCCGGCCATGATGGACACGAAGCCACCCTTTTCCATGACGCGGTCCAGCGCGGAGCGGTCCACGATCATGTCCTTGACCACGGGGTACGCGGCGGAGCGCAGCGGCTCCAGCTTGATGGTGTCGCCATCGTTGAAGGACAGCAGGCGCTGCTGGCAGGCCGGCTTGTTCTTGTCCGGGCCGTGCGGGCGGTCGTTGACCATGAGGCCACAGGTACCGCAGATACCCTCGCGGCAGTCGGAGGCGAAGTGGAACGGCTCCTTGCCAGCTTCAACGTACTTGTTGTTGACGTGGTCGAGCAGCTCCAGGATGGACATCTGCTGTTCGGCGTCGTCGACATCGACAGACTCGAAGTGGCCTTCGGCATTCGGGCCCGCCTGACGCCAGATTTCAAGATGCAGTTTCATTACTTGTAATTCCTTGTCATCAGCGGGATTCGGTCGAAGTACAGGGGCTCTGAGTGGCGAACGAACTTGTTCTCGCCAGCAGGCTCCCACGCGGAGACGAAGCACCAGTTGTCGTCATCACGTGCGGCTTCGCCGTCCTCGGAGAGGTGGTCATCGCGGTAGTGGGCACCACAGGACTCGTCGCGGTCGAGGGCATCCACGCACATGAGCTCGCCGAGATCCAGGTAGTCGGCCACGCGAGTTGCGTACTCCAGAACCTGGTTCATCTCGTCGGGGTTGCCGGGGATACTGACGTTGGCCCAGAAGTCCTTGCGCAGCGCGCGGATCTTCTCGATGCCGTCCTTCATGTCCTCGACGTTGCGGGCCACGCCACAGGAGAAGTACAGGATCTCGCCGAGCTGGCGGTGGTAGTACTCCGGGCCGTGCGGGTTGTCGCCCTTGATGTTCATGATCCGCTCGATGCGTGCCTTGGCGCGCTCCAGAGCTTCCTTGGCTGCCGGGGAATCGGCATCCGGGATCGGGTCGCCCAGCAGCGGTGCCAGGTAGTTCGGGATCGTGAAGGGCAGGGTGAACCAGCCTTCCACGGAGGAGGACAGCAGGGAGTTTGCACCCAGGCGGTTGGCGCCGTGGTACATCCATGCAGCCTCACCGGAGCAGAACAGACCTTGGATGGACGTCATCTCATTGAAGTCGGTCCACAGGCCACCCATGGTGTAGTGGCAGGTCGGTGCGATACGCATCGGGGTCTCGTAGGCGTTCTCGCCGATGGCCTCTTCGTACATCTGGATGAGGTTGGAGTAACGCTCACGGATGGTGTCCTTGCCCAGGCGCTTGATCGCATCGCCCAGGTCGAGGTACACCGAGTTCTTCTTCGGTCCGACGCCATAGCCAGCGTTGATCTGCTGTGCATTTGCTCGGGATGCAATATCGCGAGGCACCAGGTTGCCGAAGGCGGGGTAGCGACGCTCCAGGAAGTAATCGCGCTCGTCTTCCGGGATGTCGTTCGGGGCGCGGTCGTCGCCCTTCTTCTTCGGGGTCCAGATGCGGCCGTCGTTACGCAGCGACTCGGACATAAGGATGGTCTTGGACTGCCAGTCCGAGTTGACCGGAAGGCCGGTCGGGTGGAACTGCACGAAGGACGGGCTAGCCATGTAGGCGCCGAGCTCGTAGGCACGCATGAGAGCGGAGGCGTTGGAGTTCTTTGCCAGCGTGGACATGTGGTACACGTTGCCGTAACCACCGGTGGCCAGCACGGTTGCGTGGCCGGTGTGAGCGGTGAGCTCGCCGGTGATGAGGTTGCGCATGATGACACCCTCGCACTTGCCGTCCTTCACGATGAGGTCGACCAAGTCGTTGTGGGTGAAGATCTCCACGTTGCCTGCGCCGATCTGGCGGTACAGGGCGGAGGTGGTGGCCAGCTGCAGCTGCTGACCCGTTTGTCCACGGGTGTAGTAGGTGCGGGAGACCTGCACACCACCGAAGGAACGGGTTGCCAGGGTGCCGCCGTACTCACGAGAGAACGGAGCGCCGATGGCGTTCATGTGGTCGATGACCTTGGGGGACTCCATGGCCAGGCGCCAGCAGTCGTTCTCACGGCAGCGGTAGTCGCCACCCTTGACGGTGTCCTTGGCGTGCAGGTAGGTGGAGTCGTTATCCAGCTTCTTGCCGCGGGAGGAGTTCACACCACCCTGCGCGGCGATGGAGTGCGCGCGGCGAGGGGAATCGTGGTAGGTGAACACCTTGACGTCGTAGCCCAGCTCGCCGAGGGCAGCTGCGGCTGCGCCACCGGCCAGGCCGGTGCCGACGATGAGGATGCGGAACTTCTTGCGGTTCAGCGGCGACACCATACCGAAGTGTTCCTTCGCGTACTGCCACTGCTTGTCTTGGCTCACGGCGTGCGGAGCATTGTCCTTCAGAACATTGCCGACCTGGACGCCCTCAACAGAGGACTGAGGCGCGGTGAATGCCGCAACGGCCTTGTCGTAGTCGAAGTCCGCGGTCTGGTTGTGCGGGTGGTTGGTAACTTCGCTCATTTAACTCTCTTCTCCTTCAATCAGAACCGCGGCGCTAGTGCCCCATCGTAGGGACAAAAGCAGTCTGATCAACCAGACCGAACATCACAGCCAGCGGGATGGAGATGTTGCCGATCATCACGATGGCTGGCAGCAGGTAGGACACCCACAGCATGACCTGGCGCCAACGGTGGCCGGTGATACCCAAGTCAGAGGATGCCAGCCAGATGCCGTGGGACAGGTGCATAAACAGGATCACCATGGCCAGGATGTAGAAGATGGCCACGCTCGGACGCTCGAAGGAAGCAACGAGGTTCTGGTAAGCAGCGTGGTTGCCGTCCACAGGGCTCTGGAAGTCCGCGGACGCTGCGGGCTGAACGCCCAGGGTGAGGTCCAGCAGGTGGAAGATGATGAACAGCAGCAGAACGATACCGGTGACGATCATGGATCGTGCGGTGAAGGTGTTCCAGCTGCTCACCATGTTCTTGCGGCGGAACTTGCCACGGGACTGGTGACCGCGCCCGGTCAGGGCGAATGCACACCAGACGTGGAGAACCAGGGCCACCAGCAGAACAATGCGGGCGATCCACAGGAAGGACTCGTGAGGTAGAATCGGGTAGCCAAATTCGCGCAGGAAGTCGGCGTAAGTGTTGAAGCTTTCGGCTCCCATGTAAACCTTCAGGTTTCCAACCATGTGAACCAGGACAAAGAGCGCGAAGATGATGCCCGTGATGGCCATCGTCAGCTTCATTGCCCATGATGGGAAGCCCGGCTTTTCGCGCAGGCCCTTAGTCTTTATTTTTCCGTGGACAATTGCGTCCCGGTCGTCATATTTAACAGTCATGGCACCTCCAGTGTCACAATTACCTTAAATCGCATCACCCTTTTTGGACTACTTATCAAGGATTATCGTGACCCTTTAGCACCCCGTTAAGGGGGTGTGTTTTCACAGGTGCCAGTTGGAAGTGGGAAACCGCGCCGATTCGCGCTGTTCTTAGATCCGGCGGAACGACGACCCCAGGGGTCCTGCGGCGCGTGACCGAGCCGAATCAGCGGCGTTGCCATCGCGGGTGCTGTCGACGCCTTCGGTCTTCCGGCCATCCGCAGCATCTGTCGTGTCCGATGCGCTAACCACGGCGCTGTCAGCGCTGTCAGCACTGTCCTTCGCCTCCGGCTCCGACTCAGGCGCTGCAGCCTGAATTCCGTGCCGCGAGGCCTCTGCGCTGTCGTCGAGGACGGTGTCACCGGTCACGATCACCGGCTCTTCGCCCACGATGACCTCGTGACCCATGACCCAGATGGGGCCAACGCGGTGATCGCCGTGAACCACCTTCAGTTCCACCTCGCCCTGTCGAACCTGGACCTCCAGCCGCACGCCGAACAGGGTGATGTAGTACGTCAGTGAGTCCCAACCCACAGGTAGGCGTGGGTCGATCGAGAACTGGCCAAAGTGATCACGGAATCCGCCGAAGCCGCTCGTCAGTGCACCCCATGCACCACCACAGGAGGCGATATGAACGCCGTCGCTAGTGTTGTGGTGCAGGTCACACAGGTCCACGAACAGACCGCGGTAGAAGAAGTCCTCGGCCTTGCGCTGATAGCCGAGCTCTGCGGCCATGATCGACTGCACCACCGCAGACAGGGTGGAATCACCGGTGGTGAGGATGTCGTAGTAGTTGTAGTCGGCACGCTTGACGTCCTGGTCGAACTTCTGGCCCTGCAAGTACAGTGCCAGCACGACGTCTGCCTGCTTGAGGATCTGGTACCGGTAAATCGTCAGCGGGTGGTAGTGCAGCAGCAGCGGGCGCTTCGGCCCCACAGCCGGGTCGTCCATATCCCAGACTTTGCGGTGGAGGAACTGATCGTCCTGCGGGTTCACCCCGAGCTTGTCGTTGAAGGGCACGTACATGCACTCCGCGGCCTTGCGCCAGCGCTCCAGCTCCTCGTCGGTGAGGCTGTAGTTCTTCACCAATTCGGCGTAGGCCTGCGGCCGCTCGCGGCTTATCTCCCGCACCACGGCCTCGGCAACCTCCAGGTTGTACTGGGCCATCACGTTTGTGTACAGGTTGTTGTTCACCACGGTGGTGTACTCGTCCGGGCCGGTCACGGAGTGGATTTCAAAGCGATCCTCATCGTGGTTGAAAAAGCCCAGGGACATCCAGAAGCGGGCGGTTTCCACCAGCAGGTGGATGCCCTGCTCCAGCAGGAAGTCCACGTCTCCCGTGGCGTAGACGTACTTCATCAGCGCGAACGTGATGTCTGCGTCGATGTGATACTGCGCCGTGCCCGCCGCGTAGTACGCGGAGGATTCCTGGCCGTTGATCGTTCGCCACGGGAACAGCGCACCATCGTGCGAGAGCTCCAAGGCGCGCTGCCGTGCCGCGGGCAGCATGTCGAAGCGGAACCGCAGGGCGTTCCGCGCGAACGTGGGGTTGGTGTAACACAGGAACGGCATCACGTAGATTTCCGTGTCCCAGAAGTAGTGCCCACCGTATCCGGAGCCGGTCATGCCCTTAGCCGGCACACCCTGCGTCTCGGCGCGGGCGGATGCCTGCACGAGCTGGAAGATGTTCCAGCGCGTGGCCTGCTGGATCTCGGGCTGGCCACCGATGCGCACGTCGGAGCGCTCCCAGAAGCGGGCCAGCCACTCCCCCTGGTTCTTCACCAGGTTCTCGAAGCCCACGGACTTTGCGCGGTTGATGGTGCGGGCGCAGCGGAAGGCCAGCTCGCGCGGCGCGACGTGGCGCGAGGAGTGGTAGCTGAGGAACTTCTCCAGGCGCAGCTTCATGCCCTTGCGGCCGTTGAGGTGGTACGTCACCCGTGCCACATCGTCCTCCACCTCGGTGGTGACTTCCACGCCGGTGTCCACGTCAGTGTCGTCTGCATCCTTCGGGTTATCGACTTCGAGGACGTGATCCATCGATGCCGTGACCGTCATACCGGAGTGGTTGACCTGGTAACCCAGGGTGGCTCGTTCCGGCTCCGGGGTGGACTGGTACTTCGGGATGAGCACTCGCTCCTGGAACTGCTCGCCCTTGCGAGGGTCGAACTCCTCGCCCGCGTTGGAGTTGTTGTCTGGGAACTCGCCCTCGCCGTCCTGGCGGTTGAGCAGCTGAGACGAGATCACCACGGCCGCGGGGGCGTCGAGCAGCTCGACCTCCAGCGACAGGATCGCCAGGTGGCGCTCCTGGAAGCTCACCATGCGCTCGCTGGTCACCCGCACACGCTTGCCGCCGGGGGTTCGCCAGATCATGTGCCGACGCAGCACTCCCTCGCGGAAGTCGATGCTGCGGCGGTAGTCGGTAACCTCCGCGTTGCCGAGGCGCAGCGGTTCGTCGTCGATGTAGAGGCGCATGGCCTTGCCATCGGGGGCGGAGATGATTGATTGGCCTTCCCGAGCCAGGCCGTACGCGTCCTCGGCGTGCTGAATGTCCCACGTCTCGTGCAGGCCGTTGATGTACGTGCCGTGCGTCTTCGAGTCGCGTCCCTCGGCGGGGTTGGCACGCATGCCGAGATAGCCGTTGGACAGCGCAAACAGTGTCTCGGACACGCCGAGATCCACCACGTTGGGCTTCGTCTCGATCCATGCCCATTCGTCCACGGGGTTGATGTCTCGGTCGATGGAGGCCTTGTAGTCGAACGCGGAGTGCTTCGAATCCGCGCGGTATCCCTGGGCGAAGAGGTCCCCGCCGTCAATGGGGCGGCGGAAATCCTCCGTCTCGCCCGTACGCCGAGCAGCGAGGAACTTCTTCAGCTGTTCCTCCGATGCCTTTTCGGAAGCCTTCGCGGAAGCCTTGGAGCCCATCATTCCTCCAGATCGTGAACGTTCTCAATAGATACCGGGTGATTATTCCACGCCGGGTTCTAGGGTGCAGCTTCTACCCCAGCAGCTCCGCCAAGTCCTGTACCACCACGTCCGCGCCGTGGTCGAGCAACGCTTGCTTGCCCGCGCCGCGATCCACGCCGATGACAAGGCCGAAGTGTCCGGCGCGTCCACTGGCGACACCGCTGGTGGCATCTTCCAACACCACGGCCTTGTCCACCGGCACGCCCAACTTCTTCGCACCGTACTCGTACGTATCGGGGGAGGGTTTTCCGGGAAGCTTTTCCTCCGACGCCACCACGCCGTCCACAATGACCTCAAAACGATCGAGGAGTCCCGCCGCCTCTAGGACCTGCCGGGCATTCTTGGAGGATGAGACGATGGCGATGTGGGGCACATGCTCGCCGCTGGCGCCGCGGTCACGGATCGCATCGAGCAGCTGCACCGATCCTTCGTAAGCGTCCACTCCTTCGGCCACCAGGGCACAGAAGTCCTCGTTTTTCCGCGTGCCTAATCCATGGACGGTGTCCTCCGTAGCGGCGTCGGAATCCGAACCAAGCGGGAGGGAAATGCCGCGAGAGTCGAGGAGAGCCTGGATGCCCTCATCCCTACGGCGGCCGTCGAGGAAGTCGAAATAATCCTGTTCGGTGTAGGGGCGGGCGCCTCGGCTGTCGAGGAAGGCGCTGAACATGCGGGCCCATGCCTGGCGGTGGAGCTTCGCGGTGGGGGTGATGACGCCGTCGAGGTCGAAGAGGAGGGCCTCGTAGGAGAAGATGTCCACGGGCGTGCTGGGGGTGTCGTTGGTCATCGGTGATTGTGTCCTAACGCGGTGGAGTGCGGGGCTGGTTGCGGTACGTCATTTCATCCTAATGATCTGGCTGGGATGTGCAGCGGCAGCGGTTGCGCGGGCGGTGGCGGCTAGGAGGGAGCGCCCTAGTGTTTCCGGTTGGTAACAATCCAGCAAATCAATTGCGGTGCAGCGCAATGGGGTGATACATCTGAGATATGACGACACAATCGAGGACACAGCTGACTCATGAGGCTCCCCACGCACCACAGCGCCAGGGATTCTCGCGACGCCACCTCCGCCAGGCCGCTCTGGTTCCGCTGATGGTTGGTGGACTGTTCCTCGCTGCGTGCGACGGGGGCGCAGACGGCAGCAATATGGACCACAACGCCAACAAGGCCGAACCCAGCAACGCGAACGTGGAATCAACGGCGTCTGCTACCGCGAAGGATGCGAACGCTGCAACGGACTCTGCAGGTAGCGGCGCACAACCTTCTGCCCCCGCGCCACATCCCACCGTGGGCAATGCCCCGGCAACCGCGGGCAACGCAGGAATGAGCGACGCTTCCCCGCCCGGCGGTGCGCCGCGCATGGAAGATCGCCCCGCTGGGTTGCAGCCGGGCCAGGCCGTGGTCGCTCACGGGCAGGCCGCCACAATGTGCCGGATGGGCAACGGGTTCGGCGTGGGCTTCATCGTGGCCGGGCAGGGAACTCCGTGTGGTGTCGCGGATGCCACCGCTGGCGCACTGTTCCACGGCCATGCGCCGAGCGAGAACATGCGGAGCTTCGTTCCCGTGACCGTCACCCTTCCCGCTGATACGCCGGGTGGCGCCGATTCCATGCGGTGCGAGGCTGTCGCCGGAGATGGAATCCGCTGCGCTGGTGTGAACAACCCGGCCGAGCACACGGTGTACCTGTACTAGGCACCCGGCACCCGCGGTAGCCGGAGCTGGGCTCAGCGCTTAGGCTCCGTGGAATGGGTAATCCGTGTACCCCTTAGCACCCCTGGAGTAGAAGGTAGACTGATCGGGTTCGTTGAGCTCCCAATCGTTTTCCCAGCGCTCGGCGAGATCCGGGTTAGCAATGAGCATGCGCCCCACGGCGACCGCGTCTGCCCATCCCGAATCGACGAGGCGCTCAGCTTCGCCCTTCTGCGTGAAGGAGCTAAAGCCCGAGTTCAGGATGAACGCGCCCATGGACTTGGCCTTCAAAAAGGCCAGCAGCTCGCTGATTTCGCCGTCGGTCGGATCCTCAGCGGCTTCCCTGTGCAAGACGGAGACGTAGGCGAGGTTCAGGTCGGACAGGCTATCGAGCAAGGCACCGTAGGTGGCCCGCACGTCCTCACGGTCCTCTTCGAGCACGCCCTGGATGTTGTGTTCCGGGGAGATCCGCAGCCCGACGTGCTCGGCGCCGATCTCGTTAGCAACCGCGCGGACAACGTCGCCGGTCAGGCGGGCACGGTTGGCCGGGCTGCCGCCGTAGTTGTCCTCACGAGTGTTGGAGACGGGGCTAAGGAATTCGTGGAGCAGGTAGCCGTTGGCACTGTGGATTTCTACGCCGTCTACGCCGGCATCGACGGCACGGCGGGCAGCGGCAACGAACTCCTGGATGATGCGAGGAAGCTCGTTAGTCCGGAGGGCGCGCGGGATGGGTGCCTCCGACTTGCCGTTGAAATCGCGAACAGGCACGCCCGGAGCGATGGCCGACGGAGCCTCGGGTTGCGCGCCGCGGAGGAGCCCCGGGGAGCACATCCGGCCGCCGTGCATAAGTTGCATAAACAGGGCGCCTCCGCGCTCGTGAACAGCATCCGCCACCTCGCGCCAGGCGTTCTGGTGTTCGTCGTTGACCATCCCGGCCTGGCCGGGGAAGGCACGGTTGGTGAACGCGGTGAAGGTGCCCTCGGTGACCACAATGCCTGCGGAGGCTCGCTGGGAGTAATACTCCCGGTGGAGCTCGGTGGGCGTGCCATTTTCGCCGGCGCGCTGGCGGGTCAGCGCGGCCATGGCGATGCGGTTAGAGATGGTTGAGCCGTTGTGCGCGGCGGGGAACTCAAGTGCTTCGTACAGCTTGGAAGTGGACATGGCAGCCAATCCTATTCCTGTTGCTGCCGTCCTCGCCACGCCCCGGCCGCCCATGCGCGTTCGCTGAGGACGATGCCGGGGCTCAGGGGTAGAACAACGCTATCGCGCTAGGCGATGTTGTTCTTCTCCTTGAACTCACGACGACGAGCATGCAGGAT
>DHKFJ23503__coassemble_795_pt1 | contig 19404 bp, 10 predicted proteins | sample DHKFJ23503__metabat2_high_PE_011 | metagenome-assembled genome bin DHKFJ23503 | reverse complement strand
CACGAAAGGCGACGCCAACCAGATATCACTGTTCGTGATGCGGGCGATGATCTGGGAATCGTAGAGCGACTTCAGCGCCCGGTCAACAACGAGGATCTTCGCCAGGAACATGCCCGCCACGGCGAGCACGGCGCCAACGAACGCTGCGATCATGGCCTCCAGCACGAACGGAGCCTGGGTGTACCAGCGGGATGCACCGACCATGCGCATGATGCTGATCTCGTTGCGGCGCGAGTATGCGGTGATCTGCACCATATTCATGATGAGGAAGATCGCCGCGATCGCCTGCACGGCCGCGATGAGGAACGAGGCGTTCCTGATCGAATCCAGGTTGGCCGTGGCGGCCTGCAGGTCATCGCCCTGATCCACGACGTTGACCACGGCCGGGTTGTCGCGGATCTTGTCGATCGGGCCGGTCTTCGTGGGATCCGTCAGGCGAACGTGAAGCGCTGCGGGGAAGGCATCCTCGCTAGTCTGCTCCACGAGCCGGGGATCGGAATCCTTGAACAGTTGCACGAACCGGTCATAGGACTGCTGCTTGTTGCGATACGTGACGGTATCGACCCCTGGGTCACCCTCCAGTTCCTCCATGAGGGAGGAGCATTCGGGCGTCGAACAATCAGGATCGCTGGCCGAGATCTTATCGTCCAGTTGGACCATCACCTCGACGCGGTCAATGTAAATCTCCTTGGTGCGCTCGGTCATGCTCGTCAGCAGGAAACCGGTGGCAAGGAGAGCCAGCGAGATCGCGGTGGTGATGATCATGGCGATCGTCATGGTGGCGTTGCGGCGCAGGCCGGAGAACGCCTCACGGAATACAAAGTTTGATTTCATCAGTTTCGTTTCTCCCCTATGCCTAGCGGCCGACGCCGTACACGCCGTGGGCATCGTCGCGGACGAGTTTGCCCTTGGACAATTCAATGACGCGCTTGCGCATGGAGTCCACGGCAACATCGTCGTGGGTGGACATGACAACCGTGGTGCCGTTCTGGTTAATCCGGTTGAGCAGGGTCATAATTTCGGACGACGTATCCGGGTCGAGGTTGCCCGTGGGCTCATCGGCCAGCAGCACCAGCGGCTTGTTCACCGAGGCGCGGGCGATGGCGACGCGCTGCTGCTCGCCACCAGATAGTTCGTGGGGGAAGCGGTTTTCCTTACCCTCCAAGCCCACGGTCTTCAGCGCCGCGGGGACGAGGGTCTCGATCTCGGAGCGCTTCTTGCCGATGACTTCGAGGGCGAAGGCAACGTTGTCGAAGACGTTCTTCTTCTGCAGCAGGCGGAAGTCTTGGAAGACATATCCGATCTTCTGGCGCAGCTTCGACACCTGGGAGCGCTTGATCTTGTTCACGTGGTAGTCGGCGACGCAGAGATCGCCGGAATCCACCTTTTCCTCGCGCAGCATGAGCTGGAGGAATGTGGACTTTCCGGAGCCCGAGGGGCCGATGAGAAAGACGAACTCGCCTTTATCGATCGTCACGGAAATGTTGTCCAAGGCGGGGCGGGTGGACGTCCTGTAGCTCTTAGAAACCTGGTCGAATGTGATCACAGGGAGCCAGTCTAGCGAAGACGGTGTGACTATTGAAGCCCAGTGGTGCTGATGAATGCTGTTGTTGCCGGTGTGAACTCGTGTTACTGCCGCTTGCTGTGGAGTTATGGCGAACAGGGTGAGGGCAGGAAATAGTGCCGTGAATCACACAAACCGATGAATGCCCGCTAGTGTTAGGGAAACGCTATGAGCGACTGCTTCGAGCGGATACTGACTGACATGCCCCCGAACGAGGACGAATGATGTCGAACGACACGAGAGACGAAGCCAAGGACGACGCCAAGGACGACACCAAGGACACCGTCACTACTGAGACGAACAAACGCAGCCAGCAAGATAAAGAGGGCAAGGAAGGCATAGAGGGCAAGGAGGGTAAAGAGAGCAAGGAGGGCAAAGAACAAGCCTCCGGCTTCCTCGGAGCGGTCGAACGCCTCGGCAATAAGCTCCCCGACCCATTCTGGCTGTTCGTCATCCTCGGCGGACTTGTGCTCCTGACAAGCTGGATCGGATCGCTCGTGGGAATGTCCGCGACCGACCCGCAGTCCGGGGAGAAGATTCAGGTCACCAACCTGCTCACTCCCAGTGGACTATCAGACATCGTCTCCAACGCGGTGAAGAACTACGTGGAGTTCCCGCCGCTCGGCGTGGTCGTGGTCGTCATGCTCGGCGTGGCCGTCGCTGAACATGCCGGACTCATCAACGCCGTGATCCGCTCCATCGTGGCCAAGGTCGGCCCCCGGATGCTGACCTTCGTGGTCGCCATCGCGGGTGTGACGGGATCCATCGCCTCTGACGCCGTGTACGTGATCCTCATCCCCCTGGGCGCCATGGCCTTCCGCGCCGTGGGACGCTCGCCGATCGTCGGCGCCATGGTGGCCTTCGCCGCCTCCTCCGCCGGCTTCAACTCGTCACTGATCCTCAACATCACCGACGTGCTGCTGGCCAGTATCTCCACCCCGGCCGCGCAGATCGTGGACCCCAACTACGAGGTCTCACCGCTGGCGAACTACTTCTTCGTTACCGCCTCGGCCGTGATCCTCGCGCTCATCATCACCGTGGTCACCGAGCTATTCATCAACAAGAAGGCCCGCGAACTCGTCGACCACGATGACATCGACTACGAAGAGCTCCGCTTCGACACCGGCTCCGAGAAGCCGGCCAAGGACCTCACCCAAGACGAGCTCAACGAGCAGCTCACCCTGGAGCCCATCGAGAAGAAGGCCCTCGGAGCCACGGGCATCGCGACCGTCATCTGCCTGGCGATCTACTTCGGCCTGCTCTTCATCCCTGGCTCCCCACTGCAGGGCCCCGGTGGAGCGGTGATGGAAAGCCCGCTGATCCGCGCCGTCACCGTGCCGATCACCCTGGCCTTCTTCGTGCTCGGCCTCGTCTACGGCATCGTCGCCAAAACCATCACGAAACTCTCCGACATCCCCGAATTCATGGGCCGCGGAGTGAAAACCCTCATCCCCATGATCGTGCTGTTCTTCGTGGTCTCCCAGTTCCTCGCCTGGTTCACCGCCTCCAACCTGGGTTCCTGGACCGCCATCACCGGCGCGGACCTGCTGCAAAAGGCGAACCTGCCGCCGCTGGTGCTGTTCCTCGCCTTCGTGGTGCTCGTGGCGCTCATCAACCTGTTCATCACTTCAGGCTCCGCCCAATGGGCCCTCATGGCACCCATCGTGGTCCCCATGTTCATGTACGTGGGTTACTCCCCCGAAGTCACCCAGATGCTCTTCCGCATCGGTGATTCCCCGTCGAACATCATCACGCCCATGAGCCCGTACTTCGCCCTAGCGCTGACCTTCCTGCAGCGCTACTACCGCCGGGCTGGCATCGGCACACTCATGTCCCTGGCGCTGCCGTACTCCATGTCCATGCTGTTCGGCTGGTTCATCTTCTTCGCCATCTGGTGGCTCATCGGCATGCCGCTGGGCCCAGGTTCTCCCATGACCTTCCCCGCAGGCGGCTAAAAGGTATAGGTTGGAGCTAATGGCATCACACATACGACCCGATGGCGACCGGCCTCCCGTCGCCCTGCCCTTCCTCAGCTGATCACCCACCCAACTCCAGGAAGAGCAAGACATGAGCACCAACTCCCCCTCCGACCCCACCAAGGCCCACACCCCACCGTCGAACAGCGAAGACGTCGAAGCTAACGTCTCCGCCGCCATCCGCCGCGCCGAGCAATGGCTCGAGGTCGAAGAGACCTCCAAGTCCACCAAGCAGCTCGCCGACATGGTGCACGACCCCGACGGCGTGGAGTTCACCTTCGCGTTCGTCGATCGCGTGGCCCGCCCCGAAGACAACAAGGTGGCGGCCAAGGAATTCATGAAGATCGCGCACCCCTTCAAGCGCACCGCGCCCGTGCCCGGATTCATGAGCCTGCTGGACACCATCCTCGTCACCGCCGGCTCCATCGCCGCGCCCATTCTGCCGAACGTGGTCATGCCCATCGCCCGCAACTACCTGCGCGCCACCGTGGGCCACCTTGTTCTCGACGCCGAATCGAAGGCCCTCGACCAACTCCTCGACTCGTCCGCCGAAGAAGGCTTCCGCCTCAACCTCAACCTGTTGGGCGAAGCCGTACTCGGCGAAGCCGAGGCACAGCGGCGCCTCGACAACATCGTGGAACTGCTGAAGAACCCCCGCGTGGACTATGTGTCCGTCAAGGCCTCCAGCGTGGTCAGCCAACTGAACCACTGGGACATCGAAGGCTCCACCGAACGTCTCAGGGAACGCCTCCGCCCGCTCTACCGCGAGGCCATGAAGCGCGACCCCCACCCCTTCATCAACATGGACATGGAGGAGTACAAGGACCTCGACCTCACCATCAAGCTGTTCATGGAACTGCTGGACGAGGAAGAATTCCGCGACCTCGAAGCCGGCATTGTGCTGCAGGCCTACCTGCCCGACAGCTTCGGGGCCCTGCAGACCCTCGCCGAGTACGCCAAGCAGCGCCGCGCCAAGGGCGGCGCAAAGATCAAAGTGCGCCTCGTCAAGGGCGCCAACCTCTCCATGGAACGCGTGGATTCCGAAGTCCACGACTGGCCCCAGGCCACCTACCTCACCAAGGCCGAGGTCGACGCCAACTACCTCCGCCTCGTCGACTGGATCCTGCAGAAGGAACACGCCGACAACATCCGCGTGGGCGTGGCCAGCCACAACCTCTACCACGTCGCGCTCGCCCACGAACTGTCCGTGGCCCGCAACGTGGAACACCAGCTCGACATCGAAATGCTCCAAGGCATGGCGCCCGGCCAGGCCAAGGCCGTCAAGGACGTCGTCGGCGGGCTGATCCTCTACACCCCGGTGGTGAAGAAGGAAGACTTCGACGTGGCCATCAGCTACCTTGTGCGCCGCCTCGAGGAAAACGGCGCCCGCCAGAACTTCCTCTACGCCCTGTTCACCCCGGAAGACGACGATGATGACCTGTCGGGAATGACCCCCATGGAGAGCCAGGAGCTGCGCTTCCGGAACTCCGTTCGCGACCGTTGGGAAACATTCGCGGGGCGGCGTCGGACCCAAAACCGCTTGGAGGAAGAGGCCGGGAACAAGGGCTGCCAATCCGAAGGCCTGCCCGGCAACTTCGTCAACGAGCCGGACACCGACCCCGTGCTGCCCGCCAACCGTGAATGGGCCCGGCAGATCCTCGATCCGAAGAACGACCCCGGCGAGCCGAAGAGCCCGCTGGTCACGGACACCGATACCGTCGACGCCGCCGTGGATCGCTGCCTCAAGGCCTCCGCTGAATGGTCGAAGAAGACCGGCTGGGAGCGTGCCGAGGTGCTGGACAAGGCCGCCGACGCGCTGGCCAACAACCGCTCGAAGCTGATCTCCGCGGCCGTGTTCGACGCCGGCAAGACCATCGCCGAGACGGACCCGGAAGTCTCCGAGGCCATCGACTTCGCGCGCTACTACGCCGAGTCCGCGCGCCAGCTCGACCACGTGCGCGGATCCGTGTTCACCCCGTACCGCTCCGTGGTGATCACCCCGCCGTGGAACTTCCCCATCGCCATCCCGCTGGGCGGCATCTTCGCCTCCTTGGCGGCGGGTGCGTGCGCGATCATCAAGCCCGCGCCGCAGGTGCTGCGCATCGCCGAGGTGTTCGTGGACATCCTCCGCGAGGCCGGGATCACCGAGGACATGCTGCAGCTCGTCAACGCCGACGAAGCAGACGCCGGCAAGCGCCTCGTCAGCCACCCAGACGTGGAATCCGTGATCCTCACCGGCGCGTCCGAGACCGCGAAGCTGTTCCGCAGCTGGAAGCCCAAGATGGTGATCAACGCCGAGACCTCCGGCAAGAACGCCATCATCGTGACGCCATCAGCCGACCCCGACCTGGCGGTGGCCGACGTGTACAAGTCCGCCTTCGGCCACGCTGGCCAGAAGTGCTCCGCGGCCTCGCTGATCATCACCGTGGGATCCATGGGCACGTCCAAGCGGTTCATCAACCAGCTCGTCGACGCCGTGCAGTCCATCAAGGTGGGGCCGGGCTCGGACATCTCCACGTGGATGAACGGCGTGATCGAAGAGCCCGGCGAGAAGCTGATGCGCGGCCTCACCACCCTGGAAAAGGGTGAAAAGTGGCTGGTCAAGCCGGAGAAACTCAACGAGGAAGGCACCCTGTGGAGCCCGGGCCTGCGCGATAACGTCAAGCCCGGATCGTGGTTCCACACCCACGAATGCTTCGGCCCCGTCGCGGGCATCATGCACGCCGAGACTTTGGACGAGGCTATCGAGTGGCAAAACTCCACCGGGTTTGGCCTCACCGGAGGCATCCACACAATCGACGTTGAGGAAAGCGCCTACTGGCGCGAGCGCGTGGAGGTGGGCAACGCCTACATCGAGCGCGGCATCACCGGTGCCATCGTGCAGCGCCAGTACTTCGGCGGATGGAAGAACTCCTCCATCGGCAACGGCGCGAAGGCCGGCGGACCGAACTACGTGGCCCAGCAGGGCACGTGGACCGAAGGCGACATCAGCGAACTCGCCGCCGGCACCCTGCCCACGCACATCACCCAGCTGCTGCGCGAAATCCGTGGCCTGGGCTCGCCCGTGCTGGACAAGGACGATCACGTTTGGCTGCGCCGGGCCGCGGAATCCGACGCCTACGCCATGTCCACCGAATTCGGCGTGGAACATGACAAGACCGCGCTGGTCGTGGAATCCAACGTGTTCCGCTACAAGCCGCTGCTGGAGCCGCTGCGCGTGCGCGTGAACCCCAACACAAAGCCGCGCGACGTGCTGCGACTCAAGCTGGCCTCCGCCGCGACGGGCACGGACCTGGACATCTCCGCCACTCCAGAGGTCGCCCGCGAATGGGGCGAGCTAGGTGAGCAGATGCGCAAGTCCTCCGACCGAGACTTCGCGGAGGAAATCGCTACCGCGGAGTCGGCGCGCATCCGTAGTTTGGGTGACACCCCGGATGAGTTCTTCGAGGCTGCCGCGAAATCCGGTTCGGTGATCCTGGATCAGGATGTGCTGCCGGACGGCCGCCGCGAGCTGCTGCCGCTGCTGCTGGAGCAGGCTGTGTCCACCACTGAGCACCGGTTCGGCTACATCCACGGGCTGACCCCGTAGGAGCGAGTAGCACGCTGGGCCGAGGTTGGGGGTCGAGAGTCGGGGCTGGGGCTACGCCGACTCCTGCTGCTGGGCCATGCGCCAGCGGATCCCGGCTTCGAGGAACCCGTCAAGGTCCCCATCGAGGACCTTCGACGGGTCATTGACCTCGTAATTCGTGCGGAGATCCTTGACCATTTGGTAGGGATGCAGCACGTAGGAGCGCATCTGGTTGCCCCAGGAGTTCGAGCCGTCGCCCTTGAGGGCATCGAGCTCAGCGCGCTCTTCTTGGCGCTTGCGCTCCAGCAGCTTCGCCTGGAGCACCCGCATGGCTGAGGCCTTGTTCTGGATCTGAGATTTCTCGTTCTGGCAGGTCACCACGATGCCGGTGGGGATGTGCGTGAGGCGCACGGCGGAGTCCGTGGTGTTCACTGACTGGCCGCCGGGGCCGGAGGAACGGTACACATCCACGCGCACCTCGTTCTCATCGACATCGATGTGGTCGGTCTGCTCCACGACGGGCAGGATCTCGACCTCCGCGAAGGACGTCTGGCGGCGATTCTGGTTGTCGAAGGGACTAATACGTACGAGGCGGTGCGTGCCCTGCTCTACCGACAGTTCGCCATACATGTACTCGCCGTGCACCACGAAGGTAGCAGACTTGATGCCAGCTTCTTCGGCGTAGGAAATGTCGTAGACCTCGACCTTCTGGCCGCGCTTTTCCGCCCAGCGGATGTACATGCGCATGAGCATCTCCGCCCAGTCGGCGGCATCCACGCCACCGGCGGCGGAGCGGATGTTTACCACGGCTTCACGCTGGTCGTACTCCCCGGAGAGCATGGTGGTGACTTCCAAGGACTCGATTTCCTTGCGCAGTTCGGAGCGCTCGTCATCGGCCATGGACGCGGCATCTTTGGCCGCTTCCGGATCATCGGCGGCCTCTTCTTCGGCCATGTCGTACATGACGGGGATGTCGTCGAGCCGCTGGCGCAGGCCGCGGACCTTCTTGAGTTTGCTTTGCACTCGAGATAGTTCGGAAGTCACCTGCTGCGCATGATCCGGGTCATCCCAGAGCGACGGATCGGCCGCCTGATCCTCCAGCTCGCGGGCGCGATCGGAAAGCTCTTCTAGATTCAGCACCTTCTCGATCGTGGTGAGGGTGCCGTTCAAGTCGTTCAGGTCTGCGGTCACTTCCGGTTGCATAATGCGCAAGTCTACCCGGCAGCATGCACAATGGGAGTCATGGATTCTCTCAACAACTCCCCCATTCCCGAAGACATGCTCAACGCGATCATTAAGACGTTCATCGTGGCGCATGTCGACGACGGGGACGAGCACCTCGCCCAAGCCCTGGTGTACAACGCCGGCCGGTTGGCCTGGCGCATGCGCGAATCCGGCCTCACCACCGAAACAAAAACCTCGGTGAGCGACGTTGTCACCGCAGCCGACCGAGCCGCCGAGAAGTTCATCGGCGACGCACTACGCGCTATCCGCCCCGATGATGGCCTGCTCGGCGAGGAAGGCACCCGCGCCGAATCCTCCTCCGGGCGTACGTGGGTGATCGACCCGGTGGATGGCACATATAACTTCACAACCGGCTCGGACTACTGGTGCTCTGCGTTGGCGCTGGTCGAGGGCGACCCGGATGATCCGGATCGCCTGATCTTCGGCGCCGTGCACCGCCCGGCTATGGGCTACACCTGGTTCGGAGGACCGGACATTCCGACCACCCGCGATGGTGCCGCCGTGACGGTCGCCGATGTGTCCCGCGCCGACACGTGCCTGGGTGGTTACCTGCACCCCACCGATTTTTCCGACGCCACCCTGGCCAAAGCGTGGGTCGCGGTCGCTGGTGAGTTTGCGACGGTGCGGATGTTAGGGTCAGCCTCCATCGACCTTGGTGGCGTGGCCGGTGGCGAGATGGGCTGCTGGATGCAGCGCTCGGTAGCGTCGTGGGATTGGTTGCCGGGCCGGGCCTTGGTGGAAGGCGCGGGCGGTCGCGCCACCCGGGTCGATGCCGCTGGGGTGACGTGGTCCGTGGCTGGCGCTCCTTCCGCTGTGGCGGAGGTGGAGCAGGTACTCTCCGAGCTTTAGTGGAGCAGGTCTCTACTTCGGCAGGATTCCTTTCGCGTAGGTGGTGAACTCTTCGCCATGGGTGTTGACCCATGCGATCGTGTAGCCACCGTCTGATGTTGAGGCGTGCCACAACTTATTGGTTTTGAGGTTGTGGTGGGTTCGGCAGAGGCTTTGGAGGTTTGCGACATCGGTCGGCCCGCCAGCCGCGGGGTTGTCGTGATCGTAGGGCTCGATGTGGTCCTTGTCGCACAGCGTGGCGGGCACGTCGCAGCCCGGGAACCGGCAGCATCCATCACGTCCTGCAACGAATGCTTTCTGCTGCGCGGTGGGCGTGTACCCGCCCCTCGGTTCCGGAGGAGTGGCATCGTCCACGCTGTCCGCGTGGAATTGCATGTGATCGGCCTCCTCGCGGCTGATCACACCGACTCCGGGAATGAAACCTGGCCCTTGCACCATGCGGAACACGTGCACATGGATCTTGGTGACGGTTCGGACAGTGGGGTCAGCGATCCCGTCATGCGCGTCGGTCTCGCCTGCACCATGAACTTGCCCATGAACTTGCCCATCAACCTGCCCTTCAATGCGATCGGCAATCACGTCCATCCGCGCCGCCGAGAGGTCCTGCCCCGTAGTTTCCGCGATCACCCTCGCTTCCTTGTTCACGAGCTCCCACAGCCGCTGCGATCGAATCCCCGGCATGGTCAGGCGCCAGGAATTGTCGTATTTCGTCGCTGACTGCCGTGAGTCTTTTTCCTTCTCCCCGGCGCCAAACGCCACAGGAAACTCCACCGCGAGAATCTTACGGAGGTGGTTCGCTAACTCCGACGCCGTTGGGTAGTGCACACCCCGGGCCTCAAAGAGATCCACCACGTGGTGCGCCAGGTAGGCGTCGAACTTCAGTGGCCCCATGATGTGCTGTTCATCGAGGTGGTGCGCATATTCGTTGGCAACCGACCACACCGCGTCCCCGTGCCGAACGCTGATGGTGCCGGTGGCCCTCGCGTAGCTGGCGACCTCCGGCATCCGCGTGAGAATGTCGGCGGTGTGCGCCAGATCGATGGCGTCCCGGCGGCTGGATTTGCGGAATGCATGGATGCGCGAAAAGCTCGGGTCGTCGGCGAACAGTGTCGCTAGTTCAATATCGGCTTTGTTTGCTATCTGTACGGCGTGACGCAGCAGCTCTGCCGACTGGCCATGCTCGTCCGGTGATTCGTCGGTCATGCCAAACCCTCCCCTAGGCGTGTTTTTTGACAGTATTCACCTTACAAACCACTGAGACACTCACCCGCCCAACACAATACTTTTTCGCTTCTTTGTTCGATTGACAAACTACATTGCCCCATGTTCCGAATCTCACGCGCCCCTGACTTCACTCCCAATAACACAAGCAACACTGCTAACATCAGCCCCATGACGGACTCTGCCTCCTCCCCCTACGCCAACGACCTCACCCTGGCCCTCTCCCTCGCAGACACAGCAGACGCCATCACGATGGCACGCTTCGAAGCCTCCGACCTCACCGTCGAGTCAAAGCCCGACCTCACCCCCGTCTCTGACGCCGACAAAGCCGTCGAAGAAGAAATCCGCGCCATTCTCCAAGCCCACCGCCCAGACGATGCCATCCTCGGCGAGGAATTCGGCGGAGAAGCCATCTTCGAAGGCCGCCAGTGGGTCATCGACCCCATCGACGGCACGAAAAACTTCGTCCGCGACGTCCCCGTCTGGGCCACCCTCATCAGCCTTCTCGTTGATGGCACCCCCGTCCTCGGCGTCGTCTCCGCCCCTGCCCTCGCCCGCCGCTGGTGGGCTGCCCGCGACATGGGTGCTTGGCGTTCTTTTACTACGACGCCCACACGCGGCGGCCACCCCGTGCCGTCCTCCGGGGCCCGGAAGTTGGCAGTGTCGTCCGTGAAAACCATCGGGGATTCCTCAGTAGCGATCAGCTCACTGTCCGGATGGGCGGACGCAGGCAAGCGCCAGCAGCTCCTCGACCTTACTGATCGCGCGTGGCGTCTGCGCGGTTACGGCGACTTCTGGTCCTACATGCTCGTCGCCGAAGGGGCCGTAGACATCGCCGCCGAGCCCGAGGTCAGCCTCTGGGACCTAGCTGCGCTCGTCCCCATCGTTGAGGAAGCCGGCGGCACTTTCACCGCCGTCGACGGCACCCCCGGCCCTCACGGCGGCTCGGCCGTCGCCACGAACGGCCTGCTCCACGAGGACACCATCAGCGCCCTCGCGGACTAGCTCTACTAGCTCTACTAGAGCGGCTCTAGAAGTCCAGCGCCAGGTACACGGTATCGAGGTACTCCTCGATGCCTTCGAAGCCACCCTCGCGGCCCAAGCCGGATTGCTTCACGCCACCGAAGGGTGCAGCCGCGTCACTGATCGCGCCGCGGTTCACGCCCACCATGCCGGCCTCGATCTTCTCAGCGAACTGCATGGTGGCCTTCATGTCCTCGCCCATCACGTAGGCAGCCAGGCCGAACGGGGTGTCGTTGGCGACCTTGAGGGCTTCCTCGTCGCTGCTGACGCGCTGGATAGCCACGACGGGTCCGAAGATCTCCTCGTTGGCGATCGGGTTGTCCGGCGTGACGTTGGTCAGCACGGTTGCCGGGTACCAGAAACCATTGGGGTCCAGCTCCGGGTGGGTCTCGGACAGGTTGTCCAGCGCCTCGTTGCCGCCGAGCAGCACCTTCGCGCCACCATCGACAGCCTGCTTGACCAGGTCGATGACCTTCTGGCGCTGATCTTCGCTGACCATCGGGCCCTGCGTGGTCTTCTCGTCGGTGCCGGGGCCCATCACGAACGTCTTGAGCTTCTCGGTGATCTTGGTCTCGAACTCATCGGCCAGATCCTCGTGGATGATGAAGCGGTTGGCCGCGATGCACACCTGACCCGCACCACGCATCTTTGCTGCCACGGCCTGCTCCACGGACTTGTCCAGATCCGCGTGGCTAAGCACCACGAACGGCGCGTTGCCGCCGAGCTCCAAGGAGGTACGGATGGTCTTCTCGGCCGCCTTCGCTGTCAGCGCCTGGCCCACGCTCGTGGAGCCGGTGAAGGTCAGCTTGCGGATGCGGTCATCCTCCAGCAGCGTGGAGATCCGCTTCGCGGAGGTGGTCGGCAGCACTTGGAACACGCCGTCCGGGATGCCTGCTTCCTGGCCGAGCTTTGCCATGTACAGCATCGTCAGCGGCGTCAGCTGCGCCGGCTTGGCGATCATCGTGCAGCCTGCGGCCAGAGCCGGAGCCAGCTTGCGGGCCACCATGGCCAGCGGGAAGTTCCACGGGGTGATCGCCAGCACTGGGCCCACCGGGCGGTGCGTGGTGGCGATGCGGCCGTTGCCCGCCGGTGCCTGGCGGAACTCGCCGGTGATGGCGGCTGCGCGCTCGGAGAACCAGCGGAAGTACTCGGCACCGTAGGCAACCTCACCCTTGGAGTCCGGCATTGCGCGGCCCAGCTCCAGCGACTGCAGCACAGTCAGCTCGTCGGTGTGCTCGATGATGAGTTCGTAGAACTTGCGGAGGATCTCGGAACGCTCACGCGGAGCGGTAGCGCCCCACTCCGGCTGGACCTTCGCCGCGATGTCCAATGCCTCGGCGGCATCCTCTTCGGTCGCGCTCGCGACCTCGGCGATGGTTTTGCCCGTAGCGGCGTCGAAAACCGAGAGCTTCTCACCAGAAGAGCCCTCGCGCCACGAACCGCCAAGGAAAAGACCGTTGGGAACGTTGAATGTTAAACCTGCAGCTTCGAAAGTGATCTCGTTTGTAGCCATGCCTCCATTAATACGCGTTTTCCACTACCGTGGGGGATATCGGAAGTAAAACCCACATGAACCACCGATATGAACCACCGACAAACCAAGGAGAGACAGTGTCTACCCCAGTGTCCATCCCAGTGAACCCGGAGCCCGCCACCGAGACGAGGGAATGGAAGAAGCTCACCGAGTACGTCGCCGAGATCCGCGGAACCAACCTGCGGGAACTGTTCGCGAATCAACCCGGCCGTTCGGGCGACATGACCTTCAACGTGGGCCCCCTTCACGTAGACCTGTCGAAGAACCTCATCGATGATCGCGGTCTCCGCCTCCTCGGCGACCTCGGCCGCGCCATGGGGCTCGAGGATTACCGCGCCGCCATGTTCGACGGCCAGCACATCAACACCACCGAGGACCGCGCGGTCCTCCACACCGCCCTGCGCATCCCCGTCGAGCGGGAGTTTTCCGTCGATGGCCAGGACATCGCTGCGGACGTCCACGAGGTCCTGGGCCGCATGCGCGACTTCGCCAAGGCCCTGCGCTCCGGCAGCTGGCAGGGCGTGACCGGCCACACCATCAAGCACGTGGTCAACATCGGCATTGGTGGCTCGGACTTGGGCCCGTCCATGGCATCCCAGGCGCTGCGCCCCTACCTCACCGCCGGCATCACGCCGCACTTCATCTCCAACATCGACCCGGCCGACATTGAGGGCACCCTCGATGGCCTCGACCCGGAGTCCACGCTGTTTGTCATCTCCTCCAAGACCTTCACCACGTCGGAGACTCTGGCGAATGCCCACGCCGCCCGCCGCTGGCTGCTGCGTTCCCTGGCCGATGCGGGCGTGGATGTCGAGGGTGAGGACGCTGTCAAGGACATCACCGCCAAGCACTTCGTGGCCGTCTCCACCAACGAGGAGAAGGTCGCCGAGTTCGGCATCGACACCGCCAACATGTTCGGCTTCTGGGACTGGGTCGGCGGCCGTTACTCCGTGGACAGCGCGATCGGCTTGTCCCTCATGGCCGCCATCGGCCCGCAGGATTTCATGAACTTCCTCGAGGGCTTCCACGAGGTCGATGACCACTTCCGCTCCGAGCCGATTGAGATGAACGTGCCCGTCATCATGGGTCTGCTGGGTGTCTGGTACGCCGATTTCCTCGGTGCGCAGTCCCATGCCGTGCTGCCGTATTCCGAGGATCTGGAGCAGTTCCCCGATTACCTGCAGCAGCTCATGATGGAGTCCAACGGCAAGTCCGTCCGCCTCGACGGCTCCGCGGTCACCATGCCCACCGGCGAGATCTACTGGGGCAAGCCCGGCACCAATGGCCAGCACGCTTTCTTCCAGCTCATGCACCAGGGCACGCACCTGATTCCCGCGGATTTCATCGGCTTCGTTAATCCCCACACGGATAACGTGGCTTCCGATGGCGAGACAAGCATGCACGACATGCTCATGAGCAACTTCTTCGCCCAAACCAGGGTCCTCGCGTTCGGTAAGACCGCCGAGGAACTGCGCGAGGAAGGCGTAGCTGAGGAACTGGTTGCGCACAAGGTCATGCCCGGCAACCGCCCGTCCACCACGATCATGGCGGACAAGCTGACCCCGAAGACCCTCGGCGCGCTCATTGCGCTGTACGAGCACATCGCGTTCGTGGAGGGCGTCATCTGGGGCATCAACAGCTACGACCAGTGGGGCGTGGAGCTGGGCAAGAAGCAGGCCAATGACCTGCTGCCCTCCGTGTCTGGCGCGGAGCACGCGGACACGGGCGATTCCTCCACGGATGATCTGATCAGCTTCTACCGTCAGCACCGGGCTGACAGTTAGGGCACCACCAGATAATCCGCTCAAGTTCCCCGGCATCTAGGTCGGGGTCGCCTCCCGCGTCGACGCCACCCAGCGTCCCCTTGTGAATGGCCGCCCCACACCTCCGGCAGGCCTTGCCATTGCGGCCGAACACGTAGTCGCTCATCCCGGGCCGGCGATCGCCAGTAAAGATGCGGTGTGGCTCCAGTCGGTTCTCCCACATCACCTTCCGCGACAGGTCGATCGCCTGCGCCACGGTCGCCGCCCCGGCCGCGCCGACGGGCACCGCTGGGTGCAGGCCGATGAGGAACATGATCTCAGCGCGGTATTCGTTGCCGATCCCGGCCACGTTCTTCTGGTCCAGCAGCGCCGCCCCGAGGGAGCGCTCGGGCCGCTCGAGGATGCGCCGGATGGCTTCATCACGGCCGCCGTTGTCCCACTCTGGGTCAAGAATGTCCGGCCCGAGGTGCGCCACGACGTCGTGGTAGCGGGCGAAGGGGAAAATACGCACGAAGCCGAGCTCGTGCCCCACGATCTCGATGTCCGGCCCGCCGGGGTGTTGCGGGCTGAGCCGCAGCACGATCCGCGCGGTGTAGGCGGATTTGCGCCAGCGCGTCCCGGCGGCGTGGATGGCCCACATTCCCTCCATTTTCAGGTGCGTGTGCACCACTTGGTCGCCGATGTGCATGAAAAGGTGCTTGCCGTACGGCCAGACTTTGTGGACCGTGGCGCCGTCGAGTGTGACGGTGGCAAACCGCGGCACGCGCACGTCAGTGCGGGTGACGGTGCGCCCGGTCATCCATTGCATGCGGTTCGACAACCTGAGAACCGAATCTCCTTCTGGCATGCGTTCCAGTTTAGGCACCAGTTTAGGCGCGAATGCTCAGCCCCTTGGGCGTGAGCCGCGCGCCCTCGGCCACCCACGGTCGCGTGTCGGTCTCCATGACGGACAGGCCGTTGATTTTCTCCACCGTCAGCGGGCTGAGCTGGCCTTGTCGTATCGACGCCACAACAGCCCGCATCACCTCACTGACCTCGGTGGATCCCACGTGTGCCTGCTCGTCGGTGAAGCTGGGGCGGGGGAACACGGTGATGTTCTTGCCGCCTCTGGTCAGGTAGGCCACCACCCGGCCGCGTTGGAGGATCACTAGCGCCCCGGCGGCGCGCGTGGGTGCGGTGGCCCCTTCCACGGGGTCCGGCCAGGGCAGCGCTGCGCCGAAGGGATTGGCGGGGTCCACGGCCGCGAGCAGGTGGAAATCTGCTACGTAGGCGGCGTTCTCGTCCATGCGGCGGAGCTGGTCGATGACGTCCCGCGGGGCGAATTGCGCGCCGCCGAGCCCCTCCACGATGTAGCCGCGCAGCACCACGCCTGAGTCTTCCCACGCGGAGAGGTTGCGGTAGGCCTCGGCGAATCCGCCGCTGGATTTCTCCGCCATGATGGATCCGCGAGTCACCACGCCGTAGCGTTCAATCCACGATTCTCCGCGGAGCATGGCCAGTTCGGTGGTGTCGGGGGCCTCCGGGTGGCTACTCATCGGCGAGCTCCACCTCCCGGGCACGGAGGAATGCCCGTTCATCGCCATGCGATTGGCGCGGGCGAATCCGCTGCGGCCCATGCGCACCCGTCGGCTGCTGCCGCGTCCGCGATCCCTGCGCGGCGCCCGGTGCGCAGACTTGCCGGTGCTGCCCGCGTCGGCGAGGCGGGCGCGGATCGGGGCGAAGGAGTCGGGGCAGGCCAGGCCGGCGTCGAAGAGTTCCCAGATGGCCGCGTCCACCTCGGCGTGGCCGGCCCCGGTGGCGCTGGTCAGCTCGGAGGCCAGGAACGCTCCCCCGGCGCGGAGCTGCTCAAGCAGCTGGGTGGCCACCATTCCCACCGGCGCGGGCTCGGTATCCACCAGTACTGCAAGGTCCGCCGGTACCAGGGAGATCCACGTGTCGTTGCTGCCCGCCTGCCCGCCGCCGATGGCGAGCACCTGCCCGGAGCTCAGCAGCTCGTCGAGGTCGGCGGGCTGGTAGTCGGGGATGCGGGTGGGCAGCACCACCGTCTCCCAGGCGCTGGCGGGCATCGCCACGCCCGCCAGTTGCTCCAGCACGCTCGGTAGGTCGGCGCGGTCCATGGCTCCGAGGCCGTGCCAATCCCCCACGAATTGCGCGTAGGTCTGCTGGCTGACGGGTTCCAAGGCTCCGCGGGCGGCGGCAAGGGTCGCTGACCGGAGCCGGCGCAGCATGCCGACGTCCACGAACTGGGTGGCGTCGCTGGTAAACGAGCCGGACTCGAGTCGACGGTCGGCCACCCAGCGCTCCAGCAGGGCCGTGGCGGTGGAGATGCCCATGCCAAACTCGGCGGCCACCTCCTTGGCCTCCACGGGTCCGCGGTTGCGCATCCACCTGAGGAGGAGCTGGTCGGTGGCGTCGGCGATGACGGTGACCGGCGCGGCCACGCCGTGGGGAACAGGCACGCCCAACCCGTCGCGCAGCAGAGGGACATCCTCCACGACGGCCAGCTTGGTCGCGCCGCCGAAGTTCACCTCAGCGATGCGCTGCGGGATGAGCTCCCGGAGGTCGTCGGTGGTCACCGTCGGCGCCAGGCGCAGCGCAATGTCGTCTGGGGTCAGCGGCCCGAGGGCGCGCAGCATGTCCACAGCCTGCTCCACGGTGGTGGCCTGCCTGCCCTCGGCGAGCCACTGGGCAGTCGCCACCACGGACTCGATGACCTTCGGGTCCAGCACCAACCCCTCGCCGCTCTTGCCGAGCACCTTGGCGAGCAGCGCCGGGTCCACAGCGAGCGCGGCGGCCCGCTCTGCGGAGTCCCCCTCGTACATGAAGGCGCTGGTGTAGGTGAACAGCAGCGATTCGGCGAAGGCACTGGGCGCATCGGTGGTCACTTCGGCCACGCGCACTGCGTCGCCGCCGCCGCGCCCACCGAGGTAACGCAACAGGGTCTGCAACGCGTCGAGATCGTAGACGTCGTGGATGCACTCGCGCATGGTCTCCACCATCACGGGGAACTGCGGGTGGTTACGCGCCACGTCGAGCAGTTGGGCCGCGCGTTGGCGCTGTTGCCACAGCGGCTGGCGCTTGCCCGGGTTCCGCCGGGGCAACAGCAGCGCACGGGCCGCGCACTCCCGGAACCGCGCGGCGAACAGCGCGCTGGACCCCACGGAGTCCATCACGTCCGCCAGGGCGGCATCGGCGCGTTGCTGACCGGTCTCCTCCCCTAACAACAGCTCCACGCCGGGTGGGTCCTCGGAGTAGGGCAAGCGCAGCACCATGCCGTCGTCGCCGGCCACGGCCATGGAGTCGATGCCCGTGTCCCGCTGCAGCTGGGCGGACAGCGCCAGCGCCCACGGGGCGTTGACTCCCCGGCCGAACGGCGTATGCACCACCACGCGCCAGTCCCCGATTTCATCCTTGAAACGCTCGATGAGGATGGTGCGCTCGTCCGGAATGATCCCGGCTTCCTCCTTCTGGGCCCGGTAAAACGCATCGAGGTTGCTGCGCGTGAAGGTGTCGATGAACCCTGCGCCCCGCAGGTCCTCCAGTGTCCCGCTGCCCCAGTTGCGGCGGTGCGACCCGATGGCCTCCCCGAGTTCGACGGGGCGGCCTTCGGCGTCGCCCACCCAAAACGGCAACCGCCCGGTATGGCCGGCTGCGGGAGCGACGATGACCTGATCGCGGTTGATTTCCAGGATGCGCCAGCTGCTCGCGCCGAGGGTGAAGATGTCGCCGACACGGGATTCGTACACCATTTCCTCGTCCAGCTCGCCGACGCGCCGCGCGCCGGTCTCCTCCCCGGCGGCGAGGAACACCCCGAACATGCCGCGGTCCGGGATAGTTCCGCCGCTGGTCACGGCCACCCGCTGCGCGCCGGGTCGGGCCTCGAGCGTGCCCTCAGCCGGGTTGTAGATCGCGCGGGGCTTCAGGTCCGCGAAATCCGTCGAGGGATAGTGGCCGCTTATGAGCTCGATGACCCCGTCGAAGGCCTCGCGCGGCAGCGCGGCGAACGGGTGCGCGCGGCGGACCTGGTTCCACCACTGTTCGATGTCCAGCTTCTCGGCGCGCTGATCGGCCTGCACCGCGGCGGCGACGGTCTGCTGCGCGAGCACGTCGAGGGCATTGCGAACCACATGCAGCGGCTCCAGCTGGCCCTTGAGCAGCCGGTCCACCACCACGGTCGCCGTTTCCGCATCCTGCTTGTGCAGCGGGTAGATCGTGGCATGACTGGTCGCGCCCACCGCGTGCCCGGCGCGGCCGCAGCGCTGCACGGCCGAGGCCACGGACGGCGGAGCCCCGACCTGCACCACGTGATCCACCAGTCCCATGTCAATGCCGAGCTCCAGCGAGCTCGTGGCAACCACACACTTGAGCTGCCCGGCCTTCAGCTCGGCCTCGATGTCCGCGCGCTCGTCCTTGGAGACCGACCCGTGGTGCGCCTTCGCGATCACGGCCGGCGCACCGGGGACAGCGGCGGACTCGGCCATGAGTTGCGCAGGGTCGCGGCGGGTGGGCGCGGCCAGGGACTCAGGGTCGTGCTCCTTGGCCCACAGCTCGTTGAGGGCCCCGGTGAGCCGCTCGGCCGCCCGGCGCGAGTTGACGAACACCAAGGTCGAACGGTTCGCCATGATCTGCTCGTACACGGCCCGCTGCACGTGCGGCCACAC
>DHKFJ23503__coassemble_776_pt1 | contig 20238 bp, 20 predicted proteins | sample DHKFJ23503__metabat2_high_PE_011 | metagenome-assembled genome bin DHKFJ23503 | reverse complement strand
ACCAGCTGGATCGCCACGACGGGAGCGCCGAACAGCACGGCCACGATCAACCGGGCTCGCGTGATGAGATCCCGGGCGGTGTGCAGCCCCTCGTTGGAGTCGAAAGGGTTGGTGCGATTGCGCAGCAGCCGCGAGCCATACGGGCGCTTACGGCGCTCCGCGGCGGCCCACACGCGGCGGTGCGCATCGGCGTGGCGGCGCATCCGGCGCCGGGTATCCGCCAGCTCGAGGCGGGACGACCGCCGGCGCAGAGAGGAATCGGTGAGCCAGCTATCCAGGCCATGCTTCGCCAGCGCGGCCTGGATATCATCCGGGTTCACGTGATCCTCGGCGGAGATCCAGGCCATCTTGGTGGAATACACCACGGAAGCTTCCACGCCCGGAAGCGCATTGAGTTCTTCCTGGACCGTGGTGGCGTCCACCGCCGACTCGAGCCCTTCGAGCCGGTAGGAGAAACTGGTGAGCCGCCGTCCCTGACGGTGGACGAGGCGTTGGTGATAGTCCGTGCTGCCGTCTGCCGCATCGAGGTCGAAGCCCGCCTGCGTTGCTGCGGTGCGGGCCTCCAAAATGGCAGCGTCGACGTCCTCAACGCTGATGTCTCGATCCGCCACTACTGGACACCATCCTCAGTGATTCCCGTAGCCCCGGTAGTGCCGTTGGCCCTGGTAGCCCCAGTATCTTCGGGATCCAGGCGGTGTCCGGCGTCGAAATAAGGATCAGCCGATGGCCGATAGGCCAGCAGCAACGCAACCGCCAACAGCAGGGCTATGAGTGCCTGGCCCATGCCGGTGAACTGGAACACCCAGCCGGCGAGCATGAAGAAAATGCCGAGCGCGCCGAGCCACAGCACCCACCTGCGCTTGCGGCGATATCCGTCGCGAATGCCGGATGCCAACACCGCCAGAGCAGCGCCGATGACGAGGTTGATTCCGCCGAGAATGCGAGTGTTGTTGAGGACGAACTGCATAGCTTCGGCCTCCGTCTCGTTCTCCGGCGCACGATCCCACTGCGCCGTGAGCATAAAGAATCCGCTGACGATCATAAGCACCGCGACGATGAGCACCAGCGCGAACGCCGCGATGGCCGTGCGCGGGGTCGGGTCCCCTGGCTTCCACTTGGTGGTACTGCGGTTGGGGTCGTCGGAGTCGCTAGCCATCGAGGGAAACATCGTCGGCATGGTTAGCGCCCGCCCTTCTTATCGGTCTTGTCTGCCTTGTTCGCCTTGTCTGCCTTGTTTGCCTTGTCTGATTTTTCCTTCTTTTGTTCTTCTCGACGCCGCTCCAGGGCAGCCTGGTACTTCTCGATCTCCGCGTCGGATGGAATACCAAACCACTCGCGGTTGCCCGGACGAGCCATGAACCACATGCCGACCGGAGCGATCACGCCGGAAAGGATCGCGAGAACACCAAGGAGAAGAACGAAGCCCACCGGCATCGTCGCCGGCGGAGTGGAAAACACGAGCAGCAGCGCGCTGAACGCAAGGTAGAGCGAACCGACGTTGAGGAACGAGCGGGAGTACACCGCACCGCGCCCGGCCCGGGTGGCGAGATACGCGCAGATCGCGGCCGCGGCGATGAGCAACACGGTCATGCTGATGTTCAGGGCGGTGGTCAGGGAGTCCACGGACATGTTCTTGTCCAGCGCCGGCCCGAAGGAGCTCTTATCGTCCAAGTAGTCCTTCGCCTGCTGGCGCAGCGCACGCGGATCCGCCACGTTGGCGACGTACTGCACCACGGCGGAGAGAACCTGGAGGGCGGACACGGAAAGCCATGCCCACACGCCGTAGCGCACGTCCTCCGGAGCCTTTTTGAACGACGGTGCGAGTCCATCCTTGCGGCCGACCTTGGGCGGGGTCGGCATCTTGGTGTTTGCGTTGCTGTTCATACCACTGCCTACACTACTGTGTCGGTTGCCTGTCCGTGGGAAACGCCCAATGGTCATTCTGTGCTGCGCGGGGCTACGATGAGCCTAATGAACTATGGCCAGCCACCCACCCCGAACCACCTCGGCGGGGATAACCGCACGCATCACCGCCCCCACCATGCGACGTGCGTTTCCGTGGCCATCCCATTGCTCAGCGCTGCACTCGTAGTAGCTCTGGTGGCGCTGCTCGTTGTGGTAGTCAGCGATCGCAAGGCGATGAGCATGATTCCCTGGGCGGGGTCGGATGGGCGGTACCACAAGACCCGCCCGTCTGATTCCTATCTTCTTAATCCCGGCGATCCCGGCTTCGACCAACAGGAAGCCAACGCAGTTGCCCAATACGGCGATCCAGAAAACGGCCAGGTGACCTACCCAGACCTGCCCTGGACGACCTTTACTCACCCCACCCCCGGTATGACCATCGATATGGCAGAGGAATCATCCTGCACCCTGGGATTCATCGGATCGCAAGGGGCGGGGTATGCCGGCATGACGAGCCCGGGATCAGACGTGGGGCTCACCGCTGGGCACTGCAGTATCGATGGTGATTACTCCGTTGTGCACTGGTCCACGAACACCTCGGGCAACCCTGATCTCACCCTAGGAGTTTTCGGTGCGGCCGAGCATGAGGACGTCGACCGCGGCGGTGACGTCGACGGGGATACGGACTTCTCCGAAATCGCCATTCCCCCGCAGCTCGAGCCTTCACACCTCGTGGCTAATCGCTACCGCGTCACGCAGGTGTGGGGCCCCGATAACCTCCAAGAGGGGATGCAGGTGTGCAAGTACGGCTTCCGGACCGGGGAAACGTGCGGCCCGGTCATCAGCTGGAATAGCACCTACGTGCGCATCAACCTGTTCTCCCTCATTGGGGATTCCGGGTCGCCTGCCTACGTGAAGCTCAGAGACGGTACCGTGGCCGCCCTGGGATTGCTGTCTGGTTCGCCGTTCGACCACGATGAGGTCAACGACTACGTCACGGACTTCGCCCTAGTTAAGCCCGTGATCGATGCGATGGGCATCGACCTCGTGACCCCCGCTGGGGCGGTGCAGGACAATCGACAGATCCTGCCCAAGACTCCGGCGGTCGGCCGTTAGCCCTTGAGCAGGCGGGCGGCCTTGACCGCCCAGTAGGTCAGGATGATGTCCGCACCGGCGCGGCGCAGGCCGTAGAGGGATTCCATGATGGCCGGTTCCAGGTTGATCCAGCCGTTCTGAGCGGCCGCGCTGATCATCGCGTATTCGCCCGAGACCTGATACGTCGCCACCGGCACCGGGGACATGTCGGCGATCTCGCGCAGCACATCCAGGTAGGGCATGCCGGGCTTGACCATCACCATGTCCGCGCCTTCGTCAATATCCAGCTGGGTTTCCAGGATGGACTCGCGCAGGTTGCGGGCATCCTGTTGGTAGGTGCGGCGATCGCCCTGCAGCGAGGATCCCACGGCTTCGCGGAACGGGCCGTAGAAAGCGGAGGCGTACTTCGCGGAGTAGGCCATGATGGAAACATCCTGGTGGCCAGCGTCATCCAACGCCTCCCGGATCACCTGAACCTGCCCGTCCATCATGCCGGATGGGCTCACCACGTGGGCTCCGGCATTCGCCTGGGCCACAGCCATATCGGCGTAGCGCTGCAGTGTGGCGTCGTTATCAACAACCGTGCGACCGCGATCGTCCACGGTGAGCACACCGCAGTGACCGTGGTCGGTGAACTCGTCCAGGCAGGTATCGGCGATGACGAGCACATCGTCGCCGAACCGCTCGCGCACGGCGGACAGGGCGCGGTTGAGCACGCCATCCTCGGCGATGCCACAGCTACCGTCGACATCCTTGTCGCTATCGAGCGGCACGCCGAACAGGTCCACGGCCTTCACACCGGCCTCGGCGGCCTCCTCCACGGCGGCGAGCAAGGAGTCGGTGGTGTGCTGCTGTACACCCGGCAGGCTGGAGATATCGCGCGGCGCATCCAGGCCGTCGGCGATGAACATGGGCAGCACGAACCGGCTGGGGTTGAGGTCGGTCTCCGCGGTGAAGTCGCGCATCACCGGGCTGGTGCGTAGGCGGCGTGGTCTGCGATGAGGGGGAAAGATTGAATTCATGTCCCCCATGCTACCGCTGGAGCTTAGGCCTTCTTCGCGGCGGTCTTGCGTCGCCTACGGCGCTTGCGCGGCGGCGGCAGCTGGCCGCTGGCTCGCAGCTCGGCCACGTGCTCGGCTAGGGCATCCACCAGCTCCGGCACGCCAGCAGTTTCCGGCATCACGTCCACGCGCAGGCCATGTTCGCGAGCCGTCTGCGCGGCCATGGGGCCGATGCAGGCGATGATCGTCCGCGCGTGCGGCTTGCCTGCGATACCCACGAGGTTCTTCACGGTCGACGAGGAGGTGAAGCACACCGCGTCGAAGCCGCCGGTCTTGATCATGTCGCGTACCTCGGGGCTGGGCGGGGCGGCGCGGACTGTGCGGTAGGCCACCACGTCCTCGACCTCCCAGCCGAGCTCGATGAGGCCATCGACCAGCACGTCCGTGGCGATATCCGCCCGTGGCAGCAGCACGCGGTCCACCAGATCCAAGTCCGGGTCGTGCGGCGGGAACACGTCCACGAGCCCGGAGGCGTTGCGGGCATCGGCCTTGGGCAGCAGCTCCGGGGTGATGCCGAGGTCACGCACGGCCTGGGCGGTCTTCGGCCCCACGGCGGCCACGCGCACGCCGGCGAGCGCGCGGGCATCGAGCCCGAACTCCCGCAGCTTTTCCCATGTGGCCTTCACGGCGTTGACGCTGGTGAAAACGATCCAGTGGTAGCGGCCGTCCACGAGCCCCTTGATGGCGCGTTCCATCTGCACGGGGCTGCGCGGCGGCTCCACGGAGATCGTTGGAACCTCCATGGGGATGGCGCCGTGGGAGGCCAGGCGAGCGCTCATCGGACCGGCTTGGCTCTTCGCGCGCGGCACCAGCACGGTCCAGCCGTACAGGGCGCGGTTTTCCCACCACGAGTACTTGGAGCGGTTGCCCACCTGCGAGCCGATGGTGACGATGAGCTCGTCCGGCAGCTCGCCCTCCTTGGCCGCTGGGCCAGATGCCGCAGCGATGGACTTCAGCGTGTCCAACGTGACGTCGTAGCTGCGCTGCCTGCGCGTGGTGCCGTGCAGGGTCACGGTCGCTGGGGTGGATCCGGGCATGCCACGAGACTTCAGCTCGCTGGCGATGGTCTGCAGGTCAGCCGGGGTGGCGGTGAGGATCATGGGCAGGCCCGCGCTGGCGAGCTGGTCCCAGTCCGTGCCGCCGCGTACGTCAGCCTCGGTGACGTCCGGTCCCAGGCCGATGCCGGTGAATGCGGGCACGGCCACGGACCCGGTCATGCCGGGTACAACCTGGAACTCCGCGCCAAGCTTAGCCACTTCTTGCAGCTCCTGCATGACCGCGGGGTTGCTCAGCGGGTTGCCTGCCACGAGCCGGACCACGTCGTTACCTGCGCGCGTGCACGCCACCATTTGCTCGGCAATGACCTCGGGCGCCACGACCTGGTCGGTGGACTCTGCGTCGGTGCCCGGTTCGGCGGCGGTGGCCTGGGCAGTGTTTTCGGCACCTGGTTGCTCAGCTTCGCCGTTATCGTCGACGCCACCAGCCGTCACCGACGCCGGGGCCGCAATAATGATCTCGGCGGCGGTCGGCGGCGCGGGCCGTGGTGGTTTGCGCCGTGCTCCGGCTTCCTTGGCTGCCTTGACTTGTGCTTGCCAGGCAGCTTCGGCTTCGTCCAGCTTGTGCTGGGGTACGGGTACCTGCGCTGCTACGAGAGCGCGCACCCCGGTGAGCACCATGGGGTCCACCCAGGCGTGTGCGGTGTGTTCCAGCACGTCGCGGGCCTTGATGGTGAGCAAATCCGGGTTACCGGGCCCGGCGCCCACGAATAGGACGCGGCCAGGCTGGGCTGTGGCCATTCCGGAGGTTGTCATCGGTGGTGGGACTTTCTATCTTGAACGTTCAGCAGGGTCAGTAACCGGGAGTGCGCGGGGTTTGTGCGCTGGTTGTGCGGGGTATAACGCTATAGCGCGTCTGCGACGAGCTGAGCTGCGCCAGCGTCGAGCAGAGCCAGCCCCACGGCTCTGCCTATTCGTTTGGCTCCGTCGAGCACGATGTCGCGCTGGTCGGCATCGCTGGTGTCGCTAGGCTGAGTGGCGGTCATGACGCGCCACTCGTCGTCGTCGAGTCTCCAGGTGTCCTCTTTCACGAGGGATTCCTGGCCATCGATGCCGAACACGCCGCCGGTGAAGGATAGGGTTCGCCCGTCCTCGGACCAGGTGGTGTGGGCGGCCACGGGGGCGGTGCATCCGGCCTCCAGGGTCGAAAGCATCGCGCGCTCGGCCACGGCAGCGGCGTGGCTGGGCAGGTGGTCGAGTCCCTTGACGGCGTTCCACGCCTGCTCGTCGTCGGCGCGGACCTCTACGCTCAGGGCGCCTTGGGCGGGGGCGGGCATCACCACGGTGGGGTCGATGGACTCGGCGGCACGGTCGAGCAGTCCGACGCGTTCCAGGCCTGCGCGGGCGAGCACGACTGCGTCGAGGTCCTCTTCGGTGCGGCGCATGCGCGTGTCGATGTTGCCGCGTAGCGGGAGCAGTTGCAGGTCTGGGCGGGCGGCGCGGATTTGGGAGACGCGGCGCGGAGCGCCTGTTCCCACCTTGGCGCCCTTGGGCAGGTCCATGAGGGTGAGGTTGTTGCGGCTCACCAGCACCTCGCGGGGGTCAACGCGCTGCGGCACGACCGTCTTGAAGCGGGGATCCGGTGCGGTGGGCAGGTCCTTGAAGGAGTGCACGGCGATGTCGCACTCTCCGGCGGCGAGGGCGGAGCGCAGGGTTTCGGTGAACACGCCCACGCCGATTTGGCGCACGGGCGTTCCCGCAGCCTGCGAGGCATCGCCGGGGGTGTGCACGATGTGCAACTCGGCCGCGTGACCGCCGGCCACGATGCCATCGAGCACGTGCGTCGATTGCGTGGTGGCTAGGTTCGATCCGCGTGTGCCAATGAGCAGGGTGCGCTCGCCGGTGCTCGGCGTGGTGTTGCCCCGGTCAGCCCGGGCCTCGGGGTGAGTAGCATCGGCCGTCATCTAAGCCTCCTTCGCAATCGTGTTTTCTGATCCATTGGCACTGTTCGTGCCGGAAGTACCGTCGATGGCCGTCAACCTGCCATCGCCGGTTGTACCTGCCGCTCCAGCATCCGCCTGCGTCACGATCTCCACCGCGCCCACAGGCAAGTTGAACAGCGCCGCCAGTGCATCGGGATAGCTGGTCTGCCCACCCACGGCGGACAGCTTCTTTGCCTGCACCGTCGGGGTGTGCAGCAGCTTGTCCACCACGCGCTTCATTGCCTTCTCCACAGCAGCGCGGTCGGCAGTAGACATCTCCGGGGTGTTGCGTTCCAGCAGCATGAGCTCTTCGGCCAGCACCTCGCCGGCCTTTTGCCGCAGCGCCTTGACCGTCGGCACCACAGACTGAGCCCGCTGCTGCTCGAGGAACTCCTGCAGCTCCTGGGCCACGATGGCTCGGGCGGGCGCTTCGTCATCCACGCCCTCGCCCGCCATGGTGGTGAGCTCCTCAATGTTGAGCAGGGTCACTCCGGGCACCGTCACCGCCGAACGCTCAATGTCTGCGGGCATCGACAGATCCACGAGCACCAGCGGGCGCACGCCCACCTCGCTTGCCCGCGCGGTCGATTCCATCGCCGCGCGCGCATGCTCACCGGTCACCACGCAGTCCACCGCGCCCGTGGCAGAGACAACTAGGTCCACAGACTCCATCGTCTCCCCCACCGCATCCAGGCCCACGGCGGTGGCGTCCACGCCAGCCTCGCGGGCGTGCTGCACCAGGTTCTCGGCCCGGGACACCGTGCGGTTCGCCACCGTGATGTGCTGAATACCCAGCTTGCCCAGGTAGGTCGAGGTCAATGAGGCCATCGCCCCCGCCCCGATCACCAATGCGCGGGATGAGGCCAAGGGCGCCGTTGTGGCGTCGGATATAACAGACACCGACGAATCGACACGCAGGAAGCGAAGCGCCCGATCCACGGCGAAGGACACCATGGAGGCGCCGGCGGCATCGATCATGGTCTCGGAGTGCACACGCTTGCCGGTGCGCAGGGCGCGCTGTGTGAGGTCGTGGAGGGTGCGGCCCACGGTGCCGGTCTCGTCCGCGGACTGGTAGGCGCTGCGGAGCTGGCCGATGATCTGCTGCTCCCCGACCACCATTGAATCCAGGCCGGAGGCCACATTGAGCATGTGCTCAGCGGCGGAATCAGAGTAGTGGACGTACAGGTACGGCTCCAGCTCCTCGGCCGGCACGCCGGAAAAGCCGCTGATCGTGTCCACCACGTGATCCAGCCCGGAGTGGAACGCGCTGGCCACGGTGTAGAACTCCATGCGGTTGCAGGTGGACAGCACCAGCGCTTCGCTGATCACGTCATTATCTACAAGGCTAAGCTGCAGCTTCGGCACGTCGGCATCGGCGATGGACACGCGTTCCAGGATGGGAACCGGTGCCGAGCGGAAGGACAAACCAACCAGCAACACCTGCGCGGAACCAGTCCGGGTGTTACTACTCATGCCTTGTGCGCCTCCTGCGATTGTCCCCCGGGGGCCGCGCCGGCCCTGGGTAGTTCACGAGTCACTACGGTAGCCCTTAACATACCCCGTTGCCAAAACGTCGCAGCAGGGCTGGTATATGGCACTCACCCCTGCAGAGCGTCGATGAGATCCTCGTTGTCGATCTCCCAGCAGCCGATTTCCTCATCGTCGACGAGGACCACAGGCACCCGGTCGCCGAACTCCATGGCCCATTCCTGGTCGACGCCATCAGCATCCACCTCGATCACTCTCAACGTGGCACCGAAGCGGTCAACGACTGGGCGGATTTGGGCGAGCACTCGCTGGCAGGATCCGCAGGTGCTGCGGCTGACGAAGTCAACGTGATGAGTTGGGTGGTGGGTTGGGGTCTGTGGCTGGGTGGAGAAGTTCTCAATCATTAAGGGTAGTTTAGTGCGTGTGAATCACAGCCAGCCGGACAAGCACGTCGAAGGGCCCGATCAGTCGGCCACTGGGTCGGCCACTGGGTCGGCCACTGGGTCGGCCACTGGGTCGGCCAGGGACACCACGCACCGCGTGGCCACGGCGCTGCAGCATGCCTCAGACAGGGTGGGGGACGCCTTCAACCATATGGCGCTCACGGCGCGCGCTGGTGTGCGCAGCACTTTGAGTCGGCTGGTCTTTCCTGTCCGCAGCGAATCGGCGCAGAAGGAGGCGGGTGAGGCGTCCGCTCAGGCGGTGTTGAGTGGTGGGATCCCTACGGCTAAAGCCGAGACTGACGGGTCGCTGAGCGATCAGATTCCGGCGGATCGGGACCTGACCTCCGAGGTGTTGGCAGGCAACACAGCGGACACCGCGACAGACACTTCGACGGACGCTACGGACGACACAGAGCGCACGACTGACCAACCGGCCCTTGAGGATCTCAGCGATCCCGAGTTCGCCGGAATCGCGGCGCGCCACGAGATCACTCCCGTGGAGCTGCTCACGGGCCTCGATAACCTGCATGGCGCGAGCGCCGCCGCGGGAGGCTCGAATCGCGTTAACGCTCCTGATCCTTCCATCCCTCAAGACGAGGGCGTAGCCGCATTCTTCGATGTGGACAACACCCTTATTAAGGGTGCGTCCATCCTTCTGTTTGCCCGCGGTCTGGCACGGCGGCGCTTCTTCACTGTGGGAGAGATCACCGGTTTCGTGTGGAAGCAGCTGAAGTACCGGGTATCCGGCACCGAGGATGCCGACGATATTGCCAGCGGCCGCGAACAGGCCTTGGCTCTGGTGAAGGGTCACAAGGAGGCCGAGGTGGTGCAGATGGCCGAGGAAATCTGGGCTGCCACCATCGCCGAGCGCATCTTCCCCGGCACGAAGGAGCTAGCCGATATGCACCTGCAGGCCGGGCACCAGGTGTGGCTGGTGACGGCCACGCCCGTCCAGCTTGCCCAGGTCATCGCCCGCGAGCTGGGATTCACCGGGGCGCTAGGCACGGTTGCCGAGGTTAAGGATGGCGTGTTCACCGGCCGCATGGTGGGTGACATCCTCCATGGCTCCGGCAAGAAGCACGCGGTGGCCGCTTTGGCTGCTCACGAGAACTTCGATCTGGAGCGATGCACGGCCTACTCAGACTCGGTAAATGACTTGCCGTTGCTGAGCATGGTTGGCACGGCCGTGGCCGTTAACCCCGATTCCCAGTTGCGCAAGGCCGCGCGGGCGAATGGCTGGGAGATCCGGGATTATCGACGCGGGCGCCGGGTTCTGCGAACGTTCGGCGCGGCCGCGGCTGGCGCAGGCGCTGCGGCGGCCGGTGGGCGCTGGATTAAGCGCCACTAGTGGCTCTGTGCCCGTGGCGGCAGCACCCCACGCACCCCGAGCATCGCACCCCAGACATCTCAAAGGGCGGGTAGCGACAATAATCGTTGTCGCTACCCGCCCTTCTTATGCACTCACTAACGCGAGCGCTAGGGGCTTACTTGCCCAACTTCCGACGCTGAACGCGGGTCCGGCGCAGCATCTTGCGGTGCTTCTTCTTGGACATACGCTTGCGGCGCTTCTTAATCACAGAACCCATGATGGGCACCTCGTTTCTATCGGGGTCAATGTAAAGGTCGTCGCGCATCGCCTGACCTTTAAAAGACGATGCGGAACAGGTGCGGCGGGCGTGCGCCGACACGAATGGGGAACAGTCTACCGGTTGTGGCCGGTGAGGCACAAAAAAGCACCCGCCCTCTCCATCTCAGGCCGACCGCGCGGGTCGAGCAATGGAGAAGAGCGGGTGCTGAACTGGATTCCTGCCGAGGAGCCGAAAACTAGCCGGTCTGACCCGGGGTGTACTCGGAGGCGCCGAGGTACTCGTCAACCGCAGATGCACGGACGCGGAAGTTGCGCCCCACCTGGATTGCCGGCAGCTCTTCCGAGTGAATCAAGCGGTAAACGGTCATCTTGGACACGCGCATCAGCTCTGCGACCTCTGCGACGGTCAGGAATGTTCCATTGTCAGTGTTAGCCATTAGTCATCACTTTCTTGGCGCTCTCATGCGCTGCAGGCTTCCCCTCCTGCAGGACGTCACACGTGATCGCTCCGCACCATCATAACGTGAAGACAGTGAAGAATGTGTATCGAGGGGGAAAATTGGGCTGAAGTTATGTCTAGTTGAGTGCGTTAAACCGCATAACTGAAGGGAATAGGGAACACCTTAGAGGCAAAACCGCTTTTCAGTGAACCATTGTGACTCGTGAGACGCACTGCGCCTCGCACGTTGCTAGGAGACACTCAGCTACCCCCATGCTCCCTCAATGGGGGTAGCCAGGTTGGTTACGCCTTCGGCTTGCCCAGTTCCTCGGAGCGATCCTTGCAGGCCTCCATAGCGCGGAAGAACGCACCGCGGATGCCGCTCTCTTCGAGCTCGCGCAGCGCGGCTGCGGTCGTACCACCCGGGCTGGTGACCTTCGTGCGCAGCACGGATGGGGTGTCGCCACCCTCCTCGAGGCCCTGGCGCATCATCGTGGCGGCACCGTCGACGTTGGCGATGGCCAGCTTCTCTGCCAGCGGCCGGGGCAGACCCAACTGCACGGCCGACTCGATCATGGATTCCACCACGAGGAATACGTACGCGGGTCCGGAACCAGACACCGCCGTAACGGCGTCGAGATCCTTCTCCTTGACGACGACAGCAGTGCCAACCTTCGCCATGATCTCCTGAACCTGATCCAGGTGGGATTGCTCAGCGTGCTGACCACCGGCGATACCGGCAGCACCGCGACCGACGAGCATGGGCGTGTTCGGCATCACGCGCACCACCGGCGTACCAGCGGGCAGCTCCTTCTCCATGGAACCGATGGTCACGCCGGCGGCGACGGACACGATGATGGTGTCTGCAGAACCAGCCTCTAGGGCCTCGGCGACGTCCTTGATAACGACCGGGACTACGTCCGGCTTGACGCACAGGAACAGCAGATCCGCAGACTCAGCAGCCTCACGACCCTCGGTCGTGGTGAGAAGGCCGTACTTGTCCTTCAATTCGTCGAGACGCGCCTGCGTCGGGTCTGCAACGGTAATGGTCTTCGGGTCGGCTCCGTCCGCGATAATTCCGGAGAGCAAAGCCTCGCCGATGTTTCCTCCACCAATAATTCCAATATTTGTCATGTATTCCAGCGTGCCATTGTTTCGCCAATGCTGCTACCTCAGTAGCGGCTGTAGCGGAGTGATCGGCGCATGCCGTCCGCGCCATTGCTGCGCGAGAAGTGCCTAGACACATAGACACAATGAAAAAACCGATCCCCTCCGCGGTGGAGGGAATCGGCTCGGCAGTTTTGAAAGCTGTACCGCTGGGCTACAACCCTATGATGAATCGTGGCCCCAGTGTCAGCACTAATCCCACGACGAACGCCAGCACCATGAGCAGCTTGTCACTGTGGCGGAGCAGTGCGTGGACGAGGCCCACCATCACCAGAGTCACGGCAATTGCCAGCACGAGCACCAGGATGCCCGGCGCGTTTGCCCACAGCAGGCTGAATCCGAAGAACACGCCCACGCCAACCACGATGGCAGCCAGAGCCTGGCCAATCATCGCGGGCCAGGAGATGCGGTCGTCTTCGTACTCGAGGACCTCATCCTCGCCGAGGGTGGATTCGAGCTCGTGGAACTCTTCGGGCTTGTCTGCGTCGTGGGCGGAAGCCTTGTCAGCCCTGTCGGCGGTCTTGGTCGACTTCGCGGACGCAGTCGCTGCGGTTGCCGCGGTGGTCGCCCCTGCAGTTGCCGCAGCCGCCTTGGTGGCCTTCTCCGCCTTCTCAGACTTCTTAGACTTTGCTGCCTTCTTTGCCGGATCTGCCTTCTCGACCGTGCCAGCCTTGTCGGCCTTGTCGGCAGCTGCCACAGCGCGGGCGTCCTTTTCCGGAGCCTGAGCAGCCGTCTTGTCGTCGGTCTTAGCAGCCGAACCAGCCGGCTTGCTTTCTACCTTCGACGCCGCAACGGCCTTCCCACCCTGCGGGGCGGTCTCGCGATCGGAAGGCTGAGCTGCCGCGGCCTTCTTGGCAGCACCCGGCTCCGGCACAACACCGGTGGTCTTGCGGATGTCCGTGGGCGACGTGCGGCGTTCTGCCTTCTGCTCGGTTTTCGACTCCGGCTTCGGATCAGGCTTCTTCTCCGCCGTGCGCTTAGCCTGGGCGTCAGCACCCTGCTTCAGCTCCACATCGCCGAAGGTTGCGGCCCCGGACTTCGGCTCCTGATCAGACGTAGCCGAGCCCGAAGCCTGGTCCTTGCCCTGGACAGCGGAAAGCTGGCCGGTGCGCTCTTCAGGGCGCTCGGTCACCGGCTTGACGCTCTTGGTTTCCTCAGGGCCCTTCTTCGTGGCCGTCTTCGCAGCGGCCTTCTGGGCCGATGAGCCCGCAGCCTGAGCGTGGGACGTCGCCTTACCCGGCGTGCGCCCGCCTCGCTTCGACGACCGAGACGACGAGGTAGACGACTTATCGGAGTCAGCGTTCGCCTCGTCCGCGTCAATGGCGGGGAAGGATCCGGTCAGCTCTGCCACAGACACGCCGCCGTCTTCCAAGCTGCGGCGGCGTCGCGGGCGACTAGCTTCAGCCGACTCTTCCTTACGCCCGTTACGGGCGAGGAGCTCGGCGACTGTCAGCTTCTCACTCATCCATCGTTCCCATCAGGTCGAAACGCTTTATTCTCAAGTCCAATACAGTACCCGGGTTACGTCAGTTATGTACCTAGGCACAGTCGATACGTCCAACAAAACGTATGTCAAAACATCAGATTACTTGCGTAACACAGCTATCCCGAAATTTTATGGCCAATTCCGGCGTCTAGTTGGCGGAAGATCACACCTTCGCGCAGCGCCCACGGGCACATGTGGAGCGTGTTGATCTGGAGCTTGCGCATCGCCGCCTCCGCGACTAGTGCGCCGGCCACAACCTGGTGCGAACGGTCTGCGCTCACGCCCTCTAGCTCGGCCCGGTCGGCTGCGGTCATCCTGGAGATGAACGCGATGAGCTGGCGCAAACCCGGCTGAGTGAGCGTGCGCTTCACCCGCGGCCCAGCCGAGGAAGGCGCAGCACCCGTCAGGCGCGCGAGCATGCGGAACGTCTTGGACGTTCCCACCGCTAGGTCCAGCGGACCGCTATCCAACAGTTGCTCGGCCGGCTCGTTCAGGGTGTCGTCGATGTACTCGCGCAGCTCGGCGATGGCTTTCTTCGACGGCGGGTCGGTATCAAACCAATCCCGTGTCAGCCGAGCGGCGCCGAGGTTCACGCTGCACGCCACATCCGGGTTTTCATTCGTCCCGATGGACATTTCCAGAGAGCCACCGCCGATATCGAGATCGCAGATCCGCCCGGCCGACCAGCCGTACCAGCGTCGAACGGCAAGGAATGTGAGGCGAGCTTCGTCCTCGCCACACAAGATCTGCAGCCGCACACCGGTTTCCTTCTCCACCCGGTCCAGCACGTCCTCGGAGTTCGTGGCGGATCGCAGAGCGGACGTGGCGAAGGGCAGCATGTCTTCGCAGCGGAACTGGTCGGACATCTCCTTGGCCAGCGCCACGCCCTTGATGAGCTTGTCCTGGCCTTTCTCGTCAATGGCACCCTTTTTGTCGAGGTATTCCACCAAGCGCATGGGGGTTTTCCAATTGCTCATGGGGGTGGGCGGGCCACCGGCATGGGCATCGACCACTACTAAATGAACTGTGTTACTGCCTACGTCAAGCACACCTAATCGCACTCCCCCAGATTAACGGGTCTAGGGTGTGAGCTGTGAATGAATCAGCCGATGGAACTCCAATTGCCTCGGGTTATCCCGATGGCACCCCCGCTGATATGTCCGTGCGGGCCGGGGTGGAAATCCCGGCGGATCACCCGCGGGAATGGTTGGAGTTTGTCGATCCGGCTAATTCGGAGCATGTTTTCTCGGTTGATCTGACGTGGTTGTTATCGACCTACCAGTGCCGTTTTGGCACGTCGTTGTGTCAGGGTATCGACGCCGCTACGCCCGACGCTGGCTGTTGCGTTCACGGTGCGTTCCTCACGGATGAAGACGACCGGGGGGCCTTGGCGGAGGTCGTGCCTCATTTGTCCGCCGAGGACTGGCAGTGGCGCGGCGAAGCGGCCGATCCGGAGGGGAACATCGAGTTCAGGGACGATTGGACCGCGATCGACGCTCACCATGAGGGCGCGGAGATCGAGCCCTGGTTGGAGTGGGATGAGCTCGACAACGATGAGGGCGTGGCCGAGCCAGCGCTGAAGACGAAAACAATCGCGGGGGCGTGCATCTTCGCCAACCGCGCTGATTTCGCCGGCGGCGCCGGGTGTGCGCTGCACCGGTGGGCACTGCGCAATGATGTGGCGCTGACGGTAGCGAAGCCGGAGGTGTGCTGGCAGCTGCCGATTCGGCGGGAGGAGCAGTGGGAGACGCGCCCAGACGGCGCCGAGGTGCTGCGCACCACGATCACGGAGTACACCCGGCGCGGGTGGGGCAACGGGGGCGAGGACTTCGACTGGTACTGCACGTCCGACCCGGCGTGCCACACGGGCGGGGAGCCACTGTGGCGAACGCACAAGGACGAGCTCGTGGAGCTCATGGGAGAACCCGCCTACGAGGCTGTGGCGGAGCACTGCCGGGAGCGGGAGCAGTGGGCGCGCCGCTCCCCCAGCGGCTTCCCGCTGTTGGCGATCCACCCGGCTACGAAGATCGCAGCGGAGCGCGAAGGCCGTGCTCCTAGCGGCAGCTAGGCCTTAAGCCTCGAACTTGTAGCCCAGGCCACGGACGGTCACGAGGATCTCCGGGCTGGACGGGTTGCGCTCGATCTTCGAGCGCAACCGCTTGATGTGCACGTCTAAGGTCTTCGTATCGCCCACGTAGTCGGCGCCCCAGACCCGATCGATGAGCTGGCCACGGGTCAGCACTCGGCCGCTGTTGCGCATGAGGTATTCCAGTAGGTCGAATTCCTTGAGCGGCATGGGGACGGGCTGGCCGTCCACGGTGACGATGTGGCGCTCCACGTCCATCATCACGCGGTCTTCCTGCAGCACTAGTCCATCTTCACTCTCATCGGCTGCGGCTTCGCTGTCGCGGCCGCGGCGCAGCACAGCGCGGATGCGGGCGATGAGCTCCCGGGCGAAGTAGGGCTTGGTCACGTAGTCATCGGCGCCGAGTTCTAGGCCCACAACCTTGTCGATCTCGCTATCGCGGGCGGTAACCATGATCACCGGCACGCTGGAGGTCTGGCGCAGTTGGCGGCATACTTCGGTGCCGGACATACCAGGGAGCATGAGGTCCAGCAGCACGATGTCCACCTGCTCGGTGGCGAAGGTTTCCAGGGCGGTGGGGCCGTCTTGGGCCAGCAGCACGTCGAAGCCCTCTTTTTTCAGCAGGAAGGCGAGGGGCTCGGCTAGCGATTCTTCATCTTCAACGATCAGCACGCTCGTCACTGCAGTAGAAACCTTTCTCATGAGGCCCAGCTGTGCCTCCGACGTTCAACGATGTGTTCTATGTTAGTGCCCAGCGCGGGCTGACGCGGGGCGAGGCCGCCCGAGCCCCACCCGGTCGCACTGCTACGGCCGCGTTCCTCGGTCTACTGTGCCCTCGGCATCGTTGGCATCGTCAGCCTCGTACGCATCGCCAGCCTCGGCGGGCTCGTCACCGAGCTGCGCCAACGTCTCAAAGCCATGCAACCGTGGTTCCGAGGAATCCTCTGTGAGCACCACGGCGCTGTCGGCGTCGGAGTTGGTCTTGAGGCGCTCCTCACCAGGGATCACGGGCTCGTCATCCTTTTTCTTTTTGGTGGGGCTGTTCTCGTTGACGCGCGGGAGCTCCAGCGTGAACGTTGATCCCGTGCCAGGCCGCGACCATAGCGACACGCTGCCGCCGTGGTTGGCCATGACGTGCTTGACGATCGCCAAGCCCAATCCGGTGCCGCCGGTGTTGCGGGATCGGGCCTTGTCCACTCGGAAGAAGCGTTCGAACACGCGCTTCTGGTTTTCGGGGGCAATGCCGATGCCGCGGTCAGTCACGCGGATCACCACGGTGTCGTCCGTGGCCTCCCGCGAGATCGACACGGTCGAGCCCTGCGGGGAGTAGTGAATCGCATTGGTCACCAGGTTGGACACGCTGGTGACCAGCAGGCCCATGTCGCCCTTGACCATGGCGTTGCACTTGGCATCCTTGACCAACTCAATCTCCACCGCCGAGGCCGCCAGCCGGCACCGATCCAGGGCATCCTCCACGACCCGATCCACGCTCAGAATCTCCGGGTCGGGCAGCGACTCCGCGCCCTGCAGCTTGGACAGGCTGATGAGCTCGGTGATCATCTGGTTCATCCGCTGCGTTTCCACCATGAGCTTGCCGCCGAAATACTCCACGGCGTCTGGGTCATCGTGGACTTCCAGCATCGTCTCCACCAGCAGGGAGATCGCGCCCACTGGGGTCTTCAGCTCGTGGGACACGTTGGCAACGAAGTCGCGGCGCGCCGACTCCATGCGCACGTATTCGGAATCGTCGGTGGCGTACACCACCACGTAGCGCGCATCCGCGAGGCTTAGCAGTTTGACCTGCCCGGCCACCGAAATAACGGGGCGGTTGCCCCTCCTCGGCGGCGGGGCGTAGTGGATCTCGCGCGGCTCTTGATCCCCCATGACGCGGGCCACCACGGCCCACACCTCGGAGTTCAGCGCGCGCTCGTGAACCAGCCCCAGTTCGTGCGCCCGCGGGTTAGAGAGCACCACGTTGCGCTTCCGGTCCACCACCACGACCGCATCGGGAGCGGACTGGATGGCGAAGTGGAGCATCTGCGCCACGGTGGATACGCGGTTGCCCTCCAGTTGCCGCTGCGTGCGCAAGTTGCGTTGCTTGCGCACGCGCATGCGGTACGCAATCATGCCGAGCACGCCAAAGGCTGCTCCAATGAGCAGCCCTATCAGCACGCCCAGCCAAAGTCCCCCAGTGGCTGGATCCATAGAAATACTCTGACCTTACTTCTGGCCCTGTGCAGCTACTGCGGCGGCACCAGCGGCAGCCGCCTCGGGATCCAGGTACTCGCCGCCCGGGTTGAGCACCGCACCTTCGGAATCCAGGTGGTACACCAGCGGAATACCAGTGGGGATGTTCAGCCCGGCGATGTCTTCGTCAGAGATCTGATCCAGGTGCTTGACCAGCGCGCGCAGGGAGTTGCCGTGGGCGGCGACCAGCACGGTCTCACCGTTCTTCAGGCGCGGCTCGATCTCGGACTCGTAGTAGGGCACGAAGCGCTTGACCACATCGAGCAGGCACTCGGTCGCGGGGACTTCGTCCAAGTCGGCGTAGCGCTCGTCGTTGGTCTGGGCGTACTTATCGTCCGCGTCGATGGCCGGCGGCGGGGTGTCGTAGGAGCGGCGCCATGCCATGAACTGCTCCTCGCCGTACTTGTCCTTCGTCTCGGCCTTGTTGAGTCCCTGCAGGGCGCCGTAGTGACGCTCGTTGAGTCGCCAGTCGCGGATCACGGGGATCCAGTGGCGGTCGGCGGTATCCAGCGCGATGTTCGCGGTGGTGATCGCGCGGCGCAGCAAAGAGGTGTAAAGGATTGTCGGCTTCAGGCCGGCCTCCTTGATCATCTCGCCGCCGCGCTTGGCCTCTTCCCGACCCTTGTCGGTCAGTGCCACGTCCACCCAGCCAGTGAATTGGTTGGATGCGTTCCATTCGCTTTGCCCGTGGCGCAGCAGAATCAGGGTGCCTTGATTGTTGTCGCTCATAGTTCAATAGTGCCACGTCCACGGGGGCTGCGCTTAGTCTTTCTGCTCTCCTCCCCCGTTCTCGTCTGTCGGGTTTTCTATCTCCGACGCCAACGTGCTCCCCGGCGGTGGAGCCAGCAATTGGATCTCCTGCTCAGAGGGCTTGAGGTGGGTGAATGCGGCGAGGTTCATGGTGGGTTCTCCCCGCGACAGTCGCCACGCCCATTCATGGCGGATGGAAGAGGCAAAACCGCGCTCGAGGATGCGGTTGAAGTCCTGATCGGCGCGCTCGAGGATCTGGCCGAGCACCCGCTGCAGGTCATCCGCCGTGGTGGAGTCCGGGAATTGGCCAACGAGGTAGATGTCGTTGTTGCGGTCCAGCGTGTAGTGCACGCCGAAGGTCTTGCGGTTGGCTTGAAGCAGCAGCTTGTACACCTCGGCCTCGGCTTCTTCCACGGCGCGGCTGATGAATGCCTCGATGCGGAACATGCCGTCTTGGGGGATGAAGATGCAGTTCGTCTTCAGGCGTTTTTCGCCGGGCAGCACGACGACCACGTTGTCGTCCGACTGGCTCGGCAGGGTGTATTCGACGTCTGCTTGGTCGAGGAGGTCACAGATTCCTTGGCGATCCATGGCCTCCAGTGTAGGAGGATTGAACGCGGGCTGGGAGAATGAACGGCATGACACCACGCAAAGAGCCGGAGCGGACCGACGATGGCCACTACATCATCGTCAACGGGCGGAAGTGGCGGGCGACCGATCCGAACATCCCGCCGAACTTGGAATCCGAACTGGTCGCGGAGCTCATGAATGCCCGCCGTGCGGTGAAGGAGCAGGGTGATGCCGCACGGTTCCGCGTACAGGACGCGAAGGTGGCTCTCGGCGAGCGCGGCGAGAAGTGGTGGGAGCCCACCGACGAAGGAGTGGCTGCACGTATCGCCGCCGCGATCCGCACGCTGCTGCGCAAACGGGACGAGGGCAAAACAATCTGTCCCAGCGACGCCGCCCGCGTGGCCGGCAGCGGAACGGGAGCTGGAGGCGAGAATGGAGACGGGGAAGGTGGATGGCGCAATTACATGGATCTCGCCCGCTCCGTGGCTGCCGACATGGCGACCACCGGCGAAATCATCGTGATGCAGTCCGGCGAGCCCATCCCGGATGGCACGCGCCTCCAGGACATCTCGGGGCCGATCCGCCTGGCACGCGGCCCGAAGTTTCGCATCTAACCCTGCGGAAAGCGTTCCCCTGAGCGCGGGGAGTCCTGAACTTGGCGGTACAACTCGGCCATGCGCCCCGCTGTGGCCTTCCAGGAAAAGCGAGACGCAAAGCCCGCAGCGTACTCGCCCATGCTGATGCGTGTGGCGTCGTCGAGAACCAACGATTCCAACGCCGCTGACCAGCGCGACGGATCGTGACCATCCACAAGCAGACCAGACTTTCCCTCATCGACGGCGATGGGCAGGCCACCCACGCGGGTGGCGACGACCGGGGTGCCGCTGGCCTGCGCCTCGAGTGCCACGAGGCCGAAGGATTCGTTGTAGCTCGGCA